>Ga0114956_1002664_pt1 | contig 13991 bp, 8 predicted proteins | sample MaitaG_FD_87304 | JGI IMG/M metagenome (GOLD analysis project Ga0114956, IMG submission 87304) | Marine algal microbial communities from Maine, USA - Maine_Asex2 metaG | ecosystem: Host-associated > Algae > Red algae > Unclassified | place: Maine, USA | collected 2015-01-05 | reverse complement strand
GAAGGTTGTCTAAACCTGCGGTCGTCGTGGAGGTGTCAAAACCGGCATCTTCAATCGTGGCACCAAACAATACGTGCCCGTCTTCGCGCGGAACAAGATACCGCGACCCTTCGTTAATGACCGCAGCGAAGGGTGCCTCGTCCAGCTTATAAAGCAGCATTTGGCCACGCACCGGCACCATGGGAAGTGCGCTGACGATTTGCTGCGACCAAGCACCGGCGGTGATGCAGTACGCGTCTGCCGTGATCGTTTCTTGACCGTGGTTGGGAAGCGTGATGCCTTGGACCTTCTCAGCGCCGCGATCGAGGCTGACGTCTCCGCAGTTTTCCAGCAACGTGACTCCTCCCATTTTGCATGCCGCGACTAACGCCAGCATGTGATGCGGATTACAAATCTGTGTCTCGCCCGGAAGCCACCATGCGATCAGATCTTCATCGCCGGCGCAGCGCAGTTGACCGAACCTTGATTTCATTTCCGCTGGTGTTAAGGGAATAAGGGGGTGTTAAGGGAATAAGGGTAAGGGAATAAGGGGACATCCATAAACCTACCTGCGCGTTTCTCAGTTCGTTCGCCCCGCTTGATGGTAATCGGCAGATTTGATGCCTCAAACAAGAATTGCAGGGGCCTTCACCAAGTTGCACACTCAAACGGCCCTCAAATCCGGTAAAAATGCACCGCTGGCGCGTACGCTCAGACAGTCGGGGTCGAGAATTTAGAAAACTAAGCTGAGAAAGTGACCGCTGCGCTAATCAGCGAACAACGCCGCTCCGGGCCCTTGTAGATAGGATTGGTTTCGCCGCGCTGCTTCGTCATGAAGCGACTGGCGACTACCGGCGGCACGTTTAAACATGCGCCCAAACTTCTTCACTACATCGCACCACGAATGACCGTCCATGCCCAACCGTGAAAGGATCGGAGCCAGGTGCTTAGGAATCGCACCGCGCTTGTCCCCTCGTACCTGCCGGCCCGTCCAGTCCAACAGATCCAAATACTGAGCCAGCGGGATCGAAAGAAAACCCTTCAAGCTGGCCCTGCGTCCGGTTTGGTCTCTGTCCGCACCGGCCGAATCACGACGCTCATTGATTTCAACCGGAGCCAGCCAACCGCTCTTACGCCGACGCCCAGAACGCTCCCACGCATGCGTTGCCTTGCTACGTTTCTCGCGCTTGGTACCGGCCCGTTGGTTCAGGTCGTCAATGCGATCCTTGGCTCCGGTGAACTCGGAATTCTCTGGGCGATCGGCCATCGCTGCGCGCACCGGATTAAGATCCACATACGCCGCACACGCAAGAACCGAGGCCTCGTCCAGAAGCAACTGAGCACGATATCGGCCCTGCCAAAAGCGTCCTGAAACCCCATCGTCCTTGTTAGCTCGCCGCGCGATATTTTCGGCCGTGCAACGCATCCACCAGCTAACATCCGAAAGGCGTTGGCGAATCTCTTCCAGCCGAGTCGCATTGTTTTTGATCATACCAAGATCGGAATCAGTCGGCTCTTCCGCCTTGCCATTGGCGTCTTTGCGTTGCGGGAACAGCTTCCACCAGCGACGCGCGACGTCATCATCGCTCCACTGTTTCACCACATCGGGGCGCGACCTTAAAACGACATGTAAGTGATTTGACATCACCGCATAGGTCAGGCAATCCACGGCAAAAACCGAGGCCAGCATTTCAAACCGGTCGCGAATCCAGCCACGGCGATGTTCGTAGTCATTGCCCGTATTTTTATCCAAACCACAGAGGTAAGCTTGTCTAACACAGCGCTGCACGCAGTGAACGACTTGAACTTCGTTGGGGTTAAGGTATTCCCCGCGCGCTTGTCTGGCCATCGTCATTCTCCGTAAACAAGGGGCAGGAAGGCCGGATTGTAGGGAATGGGCAAAAGTGCGTCAAGCAGAGTTTGGGTGTCCCCTTTTTTTCCTCCCTTTTTTATTTTTCTGGGTGTCCCCTTTTTTATTTTTCCCTTTTTTATTTTTCTCAGCAATGGCGACGTGAAACTAAGAGGCGGCCTGAGCGACCGCACCGAGATGCTTGGCCAAATGAAACATGAATCCAAGCGTAGGAGGCAGATGTTACTTACTCAGCCCACGATTCATGCTGGCAATGAATGCCGCGCGAACGCTAGGGTTATTATTTAACTGGGCCCGGAAGTCTCGGTTAAATTCGATGTGCAGGAAGTCCGGACAACCTAGGCTGTGGGCGATTTGAGCTTGGCGGTTGGTCGTTCCGCCCAGTTGCCGAATGTCAACGGGAAACAATCGGGTGTGATCTGCACCGAAAGCCGTTTTAAGTTCCAGCGCAGACTGACGCGCCGACCGACCGGGGAACTTGGTGGAGTCACTGACGATGACGCTGGTCGATTTCGCCGCGCCCGTTTTACCCTCCTGAGTGAATCCGTGGATTTGCAAAATTGCGACGTCCTGACGGACTTTAATACTTGCGGCGGTGAATGCGTTGATGAAGTGCAACCTCGTATGAGACAAATCAATTTCTTTACGGTGAATCGTGTTGAGCGCAATTGCCGATACTGACCGTTCGCGCAATAGTTTGATCGCGATCGAGCCCGTCATCAGATCATTGAAACGATGGGGCGCTTGTATAACGATTCGCGATTGGGCGTCAGTTCTAAACGCGTAAACGCCTCGCCCGTGCCGGTGCTTCATATCTTCGCGCAGAACAAAAAATTTGCCCGAAGGCGATTCCAAAAGTTGCCAATCAATTGTATCCCAACGTTCCCGCAGGTGTTCGATGGAGATTTCGTCTTGAGGTTTTTCAATCTCCGCAAGCGTTGAGAGGAGCAGCGTTTCAAATTGATTGACATCTTTGAGTTCTACCGAGATCATGCCGTCGAACGTTTTTTGTCGCTTTAGATTTGACGAAAGCCACTCCAAGTCTGCGCTGTTTTGGGCGGGCACGGTTGCCGCTTGCGCATACAATTTTTCAGCGCTGATATTTAACAACAGCCCGAACATCAATAGGAGATAGTGAGATTTAAAGTGGTTCATGGTGCATTCGTTAAGAGGTCAACGTCGGAGCGTGGTTTTTGAATTTCATCCAGCGGCGTCGACTGATACAGCAATACGAACCCGCCTTCTTTCTGGTCGACACGTTCGGTATTGATCGTGTATCGTCCCGGTGGAAGGTCTGGGCCGAGTCTAATAAAGCAGCGATGTTCGACATCGAGCTCCGCGTCGGTGCCGATCAAAATGGCGCTTTGTTGTTGCGGACTGGACTTCAAGTCGTAAATCTGATGTAGCGACGTTAGGCTTTCCACTGGCCCAGATTTCTGCATTTTGATCTGATTCTCTGCTTGGATTTTGACGCTGAATTTACAACGTTCTTTTCCGGAGGACTTGCGGTAAATCAGCAAGGTCAAGATTTCGTCCAAAGGCGTACGTTTTTCATGTTCAAAGGTCAGTTTTCCGTTTTCCAACTTGGATGCTGTGCGTTTCAAATAACGTTTCGCGCCCACGACGTTCCCGCCGCTAAGAAACATACGAATGCCGCGTGGCCCTTGGAGCGTGATGGCCGAAGCACCGTCAAAGGGATCAAGTTTCAATCGTATGTTTCCTCGGGAGGAGTTCAGTTTTTCACGCTGAACGATTTTCCCGTCTTGCTTCACCACCAGCGTACTTTGCGTCGCAGCAGGAGCGATGTAAATCAGCCGATAATCTGCGGTCGCATCCAGCCCATAGTCTTGGACGGAATAGGTCTGGCGGTTTTGGACTTCATAAAAAGATGAACCGCGACTGGTTTTGGTGATGACGCTTTCCATGGTGGCAGGCGCGAGCAACTGACGTCCAATCCATTGGCCGTTGGGCTCGTATCGTTGCCATTGGAACTCACGTTTACCAACGACCCCTTCATCGTCGTCGTTGCGTGGGCGGGTCTGAGTGTTGATTACAAACGACCTGTTTTCTGCAATCAATCGCATGTTTTGATCGGGTTGCAAATTATACCATTTTCGATGCGGCTTGAATTGACGTTTAAAGGGATGGTGGTCTTCGGGAAGTCGTGTCACCACCGGAAGGTGATTTGGACGCACCGATGCATTGAGCAAAAAGGGAACTTTTTGAGATTGAAACTGGATCTTGGAGGCCTCCGGCGGAATCGAAAAGTAGTATCGTTTGAATTCGGAAACCAAATGAGCTTCACCCGCTTTCCAAAGTTGGTCGTAGTATGAAATAGCCGGTTCGATGGCGAGTTGGCCCTTTTCGATTACTTTGTCATCGTCATCCAACCACGCCCAGTCTAAAAATTTGAGCTCATCCCATCCAACGTAGGACCCGTCGCTGTTCTGGACTTTCGATTGAATTTGATCCGAAGCAAACGCGTCGCCAAAGGCTAAGCGGCATGTGATACGAAAGGGTGTGGGTTGGTCTTTAAAATGGGAAACACGATAGCTGATCGGGACCGTGTCGGCTAAATAGACTCGCAAATTACCGTTGTTAGAGTTCAATTCGGCGGACTGGCCAAACGGGACATCGACGTCATTGATGTTGACCGAATTCGCATCGGGCTGGTCGTGTGTCCACTTCGCTGACCATGTCAAATCGTGCGTAGTTTCAAATTCAATCAAACCCCCACTAACAGGGTAGGTTACCGTTTTGGAGTTTTCTTCAAGGAGTTCTTCCCAAAGAATGTTTTCACTTTCATCGCTGGGAAAAAATCGAATTGTTAGATAGATCGGGTTCTTCGCGGATTCATCCAGACGTTTAAGCGTTAAGTTGAATTTCCCTTTTTGCTCAGGCATCGCAATGGTGATTTTGCGGGAGGCCGAAATGGTATCACTGCCTGAGGGAACGTCCTCGAGGGCCTCTTGATCATCAATTTCACCGATGAAATAGAGATGCCGGAGTCTGACTTTGTTCAAAGTGGGGGCCTGTAACCAGTGCCAACGGAGTAGGCTTGAGCGTTCGGATCGTGTTAAGAACCGTTGGTCGAAAACGCAATATTTCGCCAGCTTTTTACGGCTGGATAGAGATATTTGCCGCCATGTCGAAGGTTTGTCAAAATGGGGTCGTTGGTGTCTTGTGCGTACACGCGCGACGATTTCAGAAATTTGTGGATCCGAATCTATCGCCCGGATTCGCATGATCGCTGGTCTCAAACCGTCGGGGTCAATCGGGATTTGAACGAATCGCGTTTGCGTTGAAACTCGTCCAGTTCTTCCAAACATCAGCGGATTGATAAGAGTGCCCCGATCCTTATCCACCAGTTGTCGCAGACGTGTTCGTGATTCGTAAGTGTGTTGCCCGATTAGTTCGCCATCTGCGTCCAGCAATTGGTATTCGACGCTGTATCGCCAGCCCGTACGTGGGTCTGACTGGTTTTTTTCCGGTAATTCGGTTGATTCCAGAGCCGCGTTGGTCATCAAACGTATGCTATGGGCGGCTGGCGAAATATGAAACTCCGCCCAATCTCTTCGGCTGAGAATGACGGTGCTGACACGTTTGGCGTCGTCGCGATCAATTGCCTCTGTGGTCTTGCTGAAGCCAATAGCTCGTAACAGGCCGCTGTAGTAGAAACATGTCAGCAGGAAAATAGGAAACAGAATCCAGAAGTAGTCACGGTATCTCATCGTTGACCTACCTCCAGCCAGAGTTTGTGTGAATTGATAAACTGGCGGATGTTTTCACTGTTGAGACGCCCCACGTTGAAGGTCTCTGTTCCGATGTAGCCGGTAAGGTTTGCGATACGGACCAGTTGTCGCTGGGGAGAGAATAGGATCAGGAATGTTTGTCCAGAAACTTCATCCAAAACACATCGAAAAGACCAATGCGAAAACTCTTCCGTCGCAGAAATTAGCTTGATCACATCGAAATTGCTGACGTAGCTGTCCAAGGAAGATTTAAGTCCGGTGGGCAAGGGTACACTCGACCTAACCGGTGACGCGTTGGTTGATTGATTGACGGTTATCTGTAATTCGTCGGAGAGATTTCCGATCGTCACGTCGATATCGCAGGCGTGCATTTGTGCGATCAACGTGCTGTGTTCGTTCTGTTGGCGGTATTTGGTCCGGAGGGCAGGGGAGAGCCAAAGACTGATTATTTCTTTGTTTCCCGCCACTTGAATGGCTGCGGCTTTCAAAAGAATTCCCAGTTCATAACCTGCCGTGTTTGGCGAACCATCAACAAATCCAACCGAGAATTCATCCTCGATCAGCTTCTGCGTAAACCATTTTTTCAGCGGAGAGAGTTGTTCGAAACTGGTTTCGCCTTCGTCCGATGCCAACATAATATCTGAATTGACGGGGGCTTGAATCGCTCTGGCTTGGCATAGCATGTAGGGACGGTCTCCAAGTTTTCGAAACAACACTTGGCGGACTAAATTGAAGAGGTTCCGTCGATTGGCTGCCTTGGAAATGTCCGCAGAACCGTCCCCGTTGGCTCTTGGATGAGCACCTGCGATCAGCAGCACAGAACCACGTGGGCGTTGAAACAAACTGACACCAAAGTCGAACGACCGGTTTTCGAACAGCGGTCGCGGAATCTCAACGGCGAAGTTTTCCATTAGTGATGGGCGAAAAATAAAAGTGCCCCAACCCCTTTTTCTCATGGCTGTGTTCTCACTGAGCGCGAAAAACTGGTCTCCATTTTCTGAGTCTAAGATGACAGAGACTTGATACCCGATGATCTGGGCTGCGGTCTCAATCGCGTGAAGTTTTTCCCTGGTATCTTTATTCAGCCATTTCGGAAACTTGTTGCTGTCGGCTGAAAAGTCCGTGTCCGGTTGCGTCTCTCCGCAAAGATCGATCAGCGGGCCAACGACTTCGTTGTCCATGAACAACATCTCTTCAAGTTTTGCCGGTACATATTCTTCGGAGTTCTGAGAACAGATGTTTTCCTTTACCGTTTTCAATACTTCGGACAACGGCTGGCGAACAATTAAGGTTTCGTTCTTACGAACAGGTTCCAGCGAGTACGGGCGATGTTTTGAAGTCGGATACTTTTTTGAAGCAAGTGATTGGAGCTGAGACTGTGGCTTGGGTTGAGGCTGTGCCAGCGACATGACCAACAAACGGCGTCGAGCATTTTTTGTCAGGAGTAGTTCTGCGTACTGATGCGATTTTTTTAGCTTGTTTTCATAAGGTGAATCCGACCACTGTACGTTAAATTCACCAATGATTTCCTTCAGCTGTTTAAGCGGCATCGATCGCGGCAGCGACGAGGTGATGTAGGCGCGCGAAGGGATTTCAGATTCTGTTTGGATCTGACGTTTATGGATTTTTCTCCAAAGAGCATGAGTTAACGCGCGTATCTGAACGGTCTGTTGGGTACCGAAGGTTTTATGAAATTCGGAGAACATCGTTGCGTTGGAAGCCGTCACGTCAGAAGTGCCATCGATGTTGGTCGTTTGCCCTGCACCCGCAATTGCCAATCCATACGTCGGCAGTCGGTGCATGAGGCATAGCCCGGATTCGAACGTCCCCCACTCATCTAACGGCGTCGGCACCTCGAAGCAGATGCCTTGAGGATGGCGAAGGTCAATCGCATACATTCCCCACCCGTGGGTCGGTTGGTGTTCGGTGAGAAAAATTATTCCATCTGCTGAGATGCTCAGTGCGTAGTTCACCGCAGCTAATTTTCTTGAGATCAATGCAAGGGTGCTCGGGTCGTCAGCGTTGTCTAGGCGCTTGATGTCTTGCAATGCCGAGCGGAACATCGAAAGTTCTGCGTAGGAAGGAGGTTGGTAGCTGCCGGCTTCCTTCTTTTCGTAAAGTAGCGGTTTGCTTTGACGGACCATTTGATTGATAGTTTTGTCCGTGCTGAGCACAATGGGAGCTTCCGTCGCAGCCTGTGACACCACTGCCGCGATCGAATGGTTGAAGAAATTTCCTGTCCAAGAAAAAAGCGCAAAACCAATTAGGCTGCCCGCGATACCTCCCACCAATGAAACTTGCAGTGTGCCCTTAAGCATTCGGATCATCAATTGTTTGTCATGTGCTTTGACCGCCATGAGCGTGGAGAGCAAGTAACCTAATCCGAACACATCGGTCACTCGCGCGCTGCTGGAGAAGAAGGGGATCAGATGGGCATAAAACAATCTCAGCCCAAAACAAATGGTGAAGAAGAACAGCAGCTTTCGTCCTCCCTGCATCCCAACATCGCGAATCACCGGCGCACGTAAAATAAGGCTGCTCAGGGAGAAAATCAGCACGCATTCTGCGCATGAAGCGACAATTTTCATTGGGTCGTAAAGCATCATCCCTAGTAAGGCGGGGATCAAAATTCCATTGAAATCCCAAGCATATTTTAAGTTGATCCAGGATGCTAAATACGCCGTGCTGATCAGAATGATATAGGATTTTGGGCTGGCCAAGAGTGACGCAGAAATATCTTCGTACAGCAAACCAAAATTCGAAAGATTCAGGTTGGTCAGCGAACCGAGTAAAAAGTAAATGATAAAATAAGCCACCGCGATACACGTTACGATCGGCGCGAATCCACCCACCAAACCCGGTTTCCAAAAGTAGTTGGCGATCAGCGCGACGATGATCAAACCGAAACTCTGCAGCTCGTTGCGATAATCAAAATTCCATCCGATTTCGCCGACGACGTAATTTCCAATTCCCGGCAGTAGCCAACCGTCAAACGTTGATCGCACGATGACACTGATAACGACAATAAGAAAAAATCGGTCGCGACCAAAAAAACTGCTCCACCAAGACAGACTCTTGAAACCGTCAGACAGCCAACGAGCCAGCAAGTACGTCACGATCGCTTCAATAAAAATTACGCAGGCCGTTGTCGGACGCGAAAGCAACAGCGGAACCAAATAACCTGGCACCACTAACGCCGATAAATTCCAGCCCAGTTTGAGATTGAAGAAAACCGCAACCACGACTCCGATCCACACGGTCGTTGTGAGCGTGACCGAAGCGGAATCGATGGGGAATATCGGGAGGGGGAAAATGTCTGTCATCAACCGGACCTTTACTGCTGGGTTGATGGCGCCGTTGGCGTATGGCCACTGCTGCCTGCGGAAGTCGCGACATCGACGGAAGGAACATTCTCTGGTGCGGCGCACATTTTTGACAACGTCAGCGACACGGTGATGCAGTGCGGAAGGTTCTGCACGCTGAAGCCGCCATTCCAACGATCAACCCACGCATCTATCTGTTGAAGTTGGTCGATTTGAGCCGTGTCGAGGTTGAGATATTTGTTTGTCCGTCGATTCATTGACTCCTTAGACGCTTGGTCGAGCGATTTCCGCAATGTGTCGACGGGCGTGCCGCCGCCTTGGTTCGTAAATCGAAACTCGAATCCATCTATCTGAGGGTTAATCTCAAATTGAATTTCACTTTCATCGAATGCATTGCCCAGCAAGAAGTCTAAAATTTTACTGAACGCGCGATCCAGCAGAATCGGATTTGCAAATGCCTTTACTTCTCCTTCGACAGATTCACTTTCGCGGATCGTAATGGATCGTTGAGTAAATTTCTCTTCCAGGCGATCTCTCGCGGACTGCCAGACCGAAAGCGTATTGAGCAGAAAAAAGTTGTCAGGCGATTCGGTGACTCGCCGGCTGCGTAGGTCTTGACAGCTTTCGAGCACCGAAACAATTTCGGCCACTGTGTTTCCGACAGACCCGAACAGGTCGTTGAGCTCATCGTTTTCTGTTTGCGGCTGTTGAAGTAACGCGGTTGTGTGGCCAAGTTTTGTGGCTTTTTCGAGAACCTCGGGGACCATAACGGTTGAGAGTTCGTGATTCCATTGCAGAATCTCTTGGAAAGCTTGCCCATCGACGATTTCCAACAACAGACCGTGCGTCTCAATTGAAGTACGGGCCTCATCCTCTTGAAGTTGCATCGGTTTGACATACATCATCATCGGCGCAGCCTTCGATGCTGAATCGGCGACAAGCAATCTTTCGCTTTTATTGTGAAGGATTGCATCGCGGAATATTTTTCGCGCCTGATTGAGTGACTGCCCACTGATGGCCGAAATGATGTCGACGCACGTCGATCCGGAACCGGACAGCTCTGTTTTTTGAAGTAGCCGATTGAGGTTGGAGTTTCGACGAATGATCTGCCCATAGATATCAAAGGTAGCCATCGCAGATTCTGAGCAATCAAAGGCGATGTCCACCCTTTCGATCAGATCGTCTTGAAGTTGACTGTTGCTTTGAATTTCGATGAAGGACCGTTCCTCGGGCAGCTGACAGCATCGATTCATCAATCTTGTTCGTTGGGAATCCTCGTCGGCGACTTGGTGACTGCTGGCGATTAACTGGGACATCTCGGTACAGAAGCGCGAGAGAAAGGAGTCGAAGTCATTCCACGTTTCGAGGGTTGTCGTTTCCATCGCAATGGCAATAACGCCATAAGTACGCATCCCATGCACCAGCGGCAAAATGTACTCAGTCTCACGTATGCCAGGATTGGCTGTGAAGAATCCGCGCTGGGAACTTTGCATCGGATGCTTGTTTTGAATCGGATCCCAATAGGGAGAGCGCTGATAGTCCAAACGCTTTTCGTAAATTTGTGAATAGTCGCAGCCGATCGAACGAACACGTTTGAGATGGGTCGCGTTGGGCAACAGTTCCATCATCACAACGCGCGTAGGTTGAAACATTTGGTAAGTTACATCGCCGATAGATTTCCATGCGTCGTCTTGGAATCGAGATTTTGTATGTGCCTCACGGGTCGTGGATCGCATTTTCCAAAACTGAATGTAGTCTTCTAATTTTGAGAAACGTTGCAACGTCGCGACGATCGTAGAAATAAAACCTGCAAGAAACAATGCGGTTGCTGGCAGCCAAACGCACGTCAGCCAATAGCAACCGACAAGCATACCCAACGCGATTGCCGCATTGGCGAAGATCGCGGTCGGCAACCATTGAGTGGCTGTTTGTCGCGCGACGTGGAAGGAAACCAGAGTGATCAACGCTAGGAGAATTAACGAAGGCACCAAGCCTAAATCAGTCGCGTAGTTTTCATTGAGCAAACTGGCCACCATGTTCCCGCGAATCTCCAAGCGGCTCATGCGTGTATCCCCCCACGTGGTGGGCGTCAGCATTTGAAAGCGGCGTGGATACTTTGGACCGACCAAGACAATTTTGTCTTTGATTAATTCTCTGATCAGGTTCCCGTTAAGAAGAGTTTGAGCGTCAATGTTTGCGATCGTGCTTGGGCGGCCTGCGTAGCGAATGCCATACATTGTCTTGGGCAGATTTTCCGACAACGGCGATACACTCGTGGCAATCTCATGCTCAAAGGAGTTCAACTTCGCCCCCGCGTGCACGGTGGAGACGATCGCTTTACGGTAGATCGCTTGGCCAGAATGGAAGAGGTCAATAAAACCGGTTGTGAAGCTGTTTTTGCTGGCGGCCGCATCAGAGGTAAGCAAGTTTTGCAAGGAAAACCCGACCGTCAGCGTTGACGCCCGAGGCACACGGTTTAGTGGTTCGAAGGCGTTGATAGATCCTGTGGCTTCGATTGCGATCTTCTTGGGCGATTGACGATCGATAGCTTGTATCAAGGAAATTAATTGCGGTGACGCAGACTCGAGAATCTCCGGTTCGGCATAAACCAACAGGATCTGGTTCTCTTGTTGAGAAGATGGCGTCAACCAGAGACAACCATCGCGTAGCAGATTATCGGTCCATTGGAACCCATTGAGGCTATTCGCAACGGCCAAGGCGAAAAATACGTACAGCGCGGTCGTCAAACCGAAATTGCTGCGTCGAAATTGTGCCAGCTTCATAGCGTTGCAGCGCACTGCGATGGCAGGGCTGAGCCTGAGTGAATACGAAACGGATACGAACCCAAAAGTAGCCAGTGGTCACGGCAAGCCCCATCGTTGGAAGACATGCTTGATCGTCGGGAGGGAGTTTGTCTTGGGTGACCTTGACGGATATTTCGAAACTGCCGATCGTTCGGATCGTGTTACGTTTGAGTTGCTCCAGAGCGAAAATCAGACGCAACCGTTTGTTAATTCAATCCCAGCTACATGTATGCAATCGGGCGAACGCAATTTCAACTTTCGTTTTTTTGGTCGTAGACCATCTGCAACAAAGATTCGACGTCTTTGAATTTTTTTCCGCTTTCGATTGCGCCTTGGACCATGTCGCGCGCTTCGGCTTCGGGGTGTCCCAGCGAAACCAATATCTGACAAACCTCTTCGGCTAAGCTTCGTTGGACGGACTTGCTGCCAGTTTCTCCCTCCATCGCGGGGATCATCAATGCGAATTTGGCCATTTTCCGGCGCAGTTTCGCTACAATCCGTTCCGCCGTTGCGGCCCCAATACCCGGCAAAGTCTTCAAAGTGTTGACGTCTTGGCCTTCGATCGCATGCGCGACGTCGGGAACGGGACGAACCATCGCGCGGAGCGCCTTTTTCACGCCAACGCCGTCTACGGAGCAGAACATCTCAAAAAACTCGCGTTCGACGAGGCTGTTGAACCCGATCAAACGTGGCGTCATGCGCCCGCCTCGTTGCACGTTTCCGTCAATATAGTCGATCGTATGAAGTTCGATTTCATGGTCAAGCTTCATCTGCAATTGACGCCGTGTGAAGTCGGGGATGAGGACTTCGTAGTGGAACGGCGGGACTTCTAGGATCGCGGTGTCTTCGCCCAGTTGCTGTAGTTTGCCGGAGATTTTGGTGATCATGTAAGACTGTTGGGGCGAATGGAGAGATAAAAATGACACAACGCAATCGATAGCGCATCGGCAACGTCAGCCGGTTGAGGGACTTCGTCCAAGTGAAGATGCTGCATCACTGCCAGTTGCATCTGGTTTTTGGGAGCGCGGCCATTTCCGGTGAGCATACGTTTCACTTGCGTCGCGGCGTAGCTTTTGATTTCGATGGAATTGACTTCTGCGGCCAAACAGATCACGCCGCGCGCATGGCCCATGATGATGGAGGTTTTGGGCCGTTCATAGTGGCTGTAGAGTTCTTCTAAACCCATACAGTCCGGTTGCAGCGATTTGATAACGTCATCAACACCGTTATAAATGGAGGCCAGTCGCTTGCCGAGAGATTGTGTGCGTTTGCTGCGGACGACGCCCGCTTCGATGATTTTCGTTTGATCGTTTTCGACTTCGATCAATCCGTATCCAGTAACGTTCAGGCCAGGATCGATGCCAAGGATACGATGCTTTGTTGTGGGCGGTGGCATAAAGGGTGTAAGCGGAGGTTTGGTGTTTTAAATGGCTGAAATCTGTCGGTGTCTCCGGCGTGGGGCAGGTTTTCAACCTGCTATTGCGGCGTTCTGGCAGGTTGGAAACTTGCCCCACGGTGCATCGACAAAGCCTAACGGACTTGCATCAGCAACGCGATGCATTGAGCCTGCATGATTTCGGAGTTGCCTACGGGGCCGACGCCTTCGCCCGTTTTCGCCTTTACTCCTACTTGCCCGGGGGCAATTTGTAGGATCTCTGCGATGCGTTGGGCGATGGGTCGTTTGTAGGGCGAGAGTTTAGGGGCTTGGGCGAAAACGATACAGTCCAGATTGGCGATCTGAAAACCAGCGGCGGCGACTTTTTGCATGGCGGCTAACAGCATGTCTGCCGAATCACGGTTTTTGTTGTCCGTGTCGGTGTCGGGGAAGAGTTCGCCGATGTCGCCCATCGCAGCCGCGCCCAAAATTGCGTCGGTGACCGCGTGCAGCAACACGTCGGCGTCGCTGTGACCGTCTAATGATTTGTCAAAGGGGACATCCATACCGCCGATGCGAAGCGGCCCACCATTTTTCAAGCGATGCGTATCATGGCCGATGCCAACACGCAGAAATGGCAGCGCCGGAAGATCGTCGTTCATCAGAGAGGCTTTCTTTTGCAAATCATTGGAGCGCAGTGGGATGATCTTAAGGTGTATCCGCTTGAACTTCCATTGGCATGGGCACACGCGGATAGACATTGTCAGACAGAAAATGGATCAATTTTAATGTTTGAAATGCATCCAGCCATTCGTGAAAGCGCTGAAGGAGCATCTCGTCATCACGCGAGTTGGCACGCAACTTAGGCCATACGCTCTCAAATTTCCT
>Ga0114956_1002662_pt1 | contig 13991 bp, 12 predicted proteins | sample MaitaG_FD_87304 | JGI IMG/M metagenome (GOLD analysis project Ga0114956, IMG submission 87304) | Marine algal microbial communities from Maine, USA - Maine_Asex2 metaG | ecosystem: Host-associated > Algae > Red algae > Unclassified | place: Maine, USA | collected 2015-01-05 | reverse complement strand
AGCGATTAATGTAATAGAACCTGCAAAAGAAAATGTGAAAGTAGTAGAAGAACAAATAACGGAAGAAATAAGTAATCTTCCTGTACCTGTGGAAGAAGGAACCCCTAAAATGACTTTTGAAAAACGAGTACTCGATTTAGGAAAAGTCAAAAAAGGAGATCAGATACCTATTTCTTATAGCTTTACCAATACAGGGGATGCGCCATTAGAAATTGACTTGATTTCTGTCTGCGATTGTACGACAGTGACGGAACGACCTTATTTAGCGATTGCACCTGGGGAAAAGGGCATCATTAAAGCTATCTTTGACAGCAATCAAAAGGATGAATCGGAAACAATAGATATTGATATTTGGTTAAAAAATATAGACCCTGTGCTGAATATGCCCGTATTAGAACGGATACAGTATCAGTATGAATTTGTAAAGTAATTTTTATTGTTTATTTGTTTAAGGTGTTTATTTGTTTATTTCCTACGAGACACTTTTTTGGCATAAACAAATAAACACCATAAACAAATAAACAGTCTAAACACCCTAAATGGATATTCTAGAAAGAATTGTAGCACATAAGAAAATAGAAGTAGGTGGTAGAAAGCAGGTCGTAAGTACGAAGCAATTAGAACGCAGTCGGCACATTAATCGAACCGTACATTCCCTAAAGGAATTTTTACTACGACCAGATAAGTCAGGAATAATTGCAGAGTTTAAACGCTATTCGCCTTCCAAAAAAGATATTAATACCACTTCTCAGGTGCAGGAGGTCACGACCGCCTATGCGGCAGCAGGGGTATCAGGTATTTCTGTACTAACCGACACCAAATTTTTTAAAGGTACCATTGAGGACTTGATTATTGCAAGGAAGCACAACGAAATACCTATTCTCCGAAAGGAATTTATCATTGATGAATACCAATTGTTAGAAGCGAAGGCAATGGGGGCAGATGTTATTTTATTAATAGCAGAATGCCTAGAAAAAGCGCATTTGGCTCGATTGGCTAAGTTTGCCAAGTCTTTAGGTTTAGAAGTCTTAACAGAAATTCATTCTGCGGAACAATTACCTAAATTAACGGAAGATATAGATATCGTTGGGGTCAACAATCGCAACCTGAAAACGTTTAAAGTGGACTTGCAGCATTCAAAGGAATTATTTCATAAAATTTCTGCTTCTTATGTTCGTATCTCCGAAAGCGGAATTAGCCATCCCGATACTATTGTAGATTTGAAGCGGCACGGTTTTCAAGGTTTCTTGATAGGTGAGAATTTTATGAAAACAAGTAATCCTGGTGCAGCGTGTAAAGCGTTTATCCAAGAAGTCAGAAAAAGAAGTGAGAAGGGAGACCGTCAATGCAATTGACGATATGACATCTGACTTCTTAAAAAAAACAATATGCTTATCAAAGTTTGCGGAATGCGATCCCCTGAAAATATAACCGCTTTATTGGAACTTCCAGTAGACTTAATGGGGTTAATCTTTTATAAAAAATCGCCTCGACATGTACCTGATAGTGCGGCAAAGGAGATACTCGCAGCAAGTGAAGGGAAAGTAAAAAGAGTAGGGGTATTTGTCAATGAAGCAATAGAGAGCGTTATACAAAAAGTAGCTAAATTCAAGCTACAATATGTGCAGCTACACGGGAAAGAAGACGCGGATTATTGTTATGATTTATTAGCACACAGCGCAAAAACCTTTGGTTGTGACGACGAATTAAGATTAATTAAAGCCTTCTCCGTAGATGAAGCTTTTGATTTTTCTATTACCAAAAATTATACGCCTTATTGCGAATATTTTATATTTGATACCAAAGGAAAAAATGCGGGCGGCAATGGTTTTATGTTTGATTGGGCTTTATTAAAACAATATCAAGAACGAATTCCTTTTTTGCTAAGTGGTGGAATAGATGCGCAATCCGCAGCAGCCATTCAAGCTTTAGATCTTCCGAAAATGATAGGGGTAGATTTGAATAGTAAATTTGAAATAAGTCCTGCGTTGAAGGATGTTGGATTGTTAAAGGGCTTTGTAAAAGAACTGAAAATATACCAAGAAAATATTTGAAATTGATAAAAAATATCAATTTTTATTCGTAATTTAGTACTATGAGAATCTTACACGCTAAAAGTGGTAAATACCATGAAGTCAAGATTGTTCCTATCGAGAAAAAAGAATGGAGATTAATTGAAGAATCTAAACGATTTGAATTTGATTGGAATAAAGAAAAGCAACATACTGTATATCTGTTAAAATTAGTCGTTGAAGAAAAACTATTAGGGATAGTTGCTGTAGTAGATATACCTAAAGAATTTAGACTTCATATTCAATTAATCGAGAACAGTAAATCTAATATTGGAAAGAAAAAAGAATATGATTTTGTTGCAGGTTGTATGTTAGCCTTCGTATGTAATCTTGCAGTTGAAAAAGGCTATGATGGATTTGTTTCTTTAGAGCCAAAGACAAAACTCGAAAACCTCTACAGAGAGAAATATGGGTTTAATGCTATGGGGAAATTATTTTATTCTTCTTTAGAAAATTCTCTGTTACTAATCAAAAAATATCTTGAACTATGATCAATTACGAAGAAATATATCAGAGATTAAGGAAAGAATACACAGATGAAGAAATTGCAGAGGCGATGTTAATTCCTAAAGATTGGGCGAGTGAAGAAGAGAAAAAGGAAGCACAGGAGGAGTTTGGGAGACTAAGAATGAAGATGCTAGCAGAAAGAACCCCCGAAGAAAAATTATATGGCGGTTTAATTACTATCCAATTTCAAATAAAAGCAGCTATAGAAGGGCGTTTAACACCTGCCAAAACATCAGGCGATTTTCTCCGACAATACATTAAAGTAATCGGAAAAACGCAGAAAGAATTTGCGGCAGATATTAGTCTTCATCCATCTAGAGTTAGTCGGATTATTAAAGGTAAAGAAAAGATAAGTAAAGCTATCGCCTATCGCTTAGAACAACATTCAGGGAATACAATTCCTGCATTACTTTGGTGGAAATTAGGCCAAAAAGAAACAGAGGAAGAAATTAAAAAAGAAACTAAAGAACGAGAGATAGAAAGACAATATGTAAAAAATATAGTTTATAAGGCTTTGTAATTGGTCCTTGGTTATTAGTCTTTGGTCTTTAGTAGCAGTCCATAGGAGTATACTCCTGCACCCATGCTATTGCGTACTAAAGACCAAAGACCATAAGCTAAAGACCAAAAAAAGCTAAAGACTAAAAAAAGATAATACAACAATGAATAGTACTGTTGCCACAGAGAATTATGCAGTAGACCAAAGAGGCTACTATGGCGAATTTGGCGGTGCCTTTATCCCAGAAATGTTACACCCCAATGTAGAAGAACTTCGCCAATCGTATTTAGAGATTATGAACGACTCCGTTTTTCAAAAAGAATTTCAGGCTTTATTGAAAGACTATGTGGGAAGACCTTCCCCACTATATTATGCTAAACGCTTATCTGCGCACTATAAAACCAATATTTACTTAAAGCGAGAAGACCTCAATCATACAGGGGCACATAAAGTAAATAACACAATTGGACAAATATTAGTAGCGCAGCGTCTAGGCAAAAAACGAATTATTGCAGAGACGGGTGCCGGGCAACATGGCGTTGCAACAGCAACAGTTTGTGCTTTAATGGGCATCGAGTGCATTGTGTATATGGGGGCGGTAGATATAGAGCGACAAGCACCCAATGTACAACGTATGCGTATGTTAGGCGCAGAAGTGAGACCTGCTTTAAGTGGTAGTCAGACGTTAAAAGATGCGACCAATGAAGCCATTCGAGATTGGATTAGTAATCCAGAAGATACGCATTATATCATCGGTTCTGTAGTAGGACCGCATCCTTATCCGGATATGGTAGCTCGCTTCCAATCGGTGATAAGTGAGGAAATGAAATGGCAGTTAAAAGAACATACAGGCAATGAAAATCCAGACATTATTATCGCTTGTGTAGGTGGTGGTAGTAATGCCGCAGGTGCTTTTTATCACTATTTAGACGAAAAAGATGTTCGATTAGTAGCGGTAGAAGCAGCAGGTAAAGGCATTCATAGTGGCGAATCTGCAGCGACGAGTGTGCTAGGGACCAAAGGCGTGATTCACGGAAGTCGAACCTTATTGATGCAGACAGCAGATGGTCAAATAGTGGAGCCTCATTCTATTTCTGCAGGCTTGGATTATCCGGGCATAGGTCCATTACATGCCCATTTGATTGATACGGGTCGGGCAGAAGCGGTGAGTATTACAGATGATGAGGCCTTAGAAGCTGCCTTTTTCTGTTCTCGCCAAGAAGGAATTATTCCTGCGCTAGAAACGGCACATGCGTTTGCGGCAATGGATAAAATTCAATACGACATGGACGATGTAGTTGTCATTAATCTATCGGGTAGGGGAGATAAAGATTTAGCCACTTATCTGAAAGCCTTCGAGAAATTTGGGTAAATAAGTATAAAGTATGAGGTATGAGGTATGACGCTTAACGCCGTGTAATACTTCATACCTCATACCTCATACCTCATACCTCATACCTCCTACTTTATACTTTATACTTACCTAATCTATCTTTTCAAAACAACCCGCATCCGGCATCACGCCATCTCTTGGATTACCTTCCAAATCTTCTTGAATAGTCGTTATCGGTCTAGCATAGCCTTCCGCAATAGATAGCGAATCTAAGTGAAAATTATTCTCACCAGCATCTGTAAAAAGAATAACATCGGTAGCACCTGCCTCTGGAATACAAGGCGCACAATTGTCAAAGAAATCAGGGGTGGCATCTGGTTCTAAAATCTCATCTACTCGAACCACGCAATTTTCAAAAGTATAATTAAAAGGGGCCCCTTCTATATTGAATAAATCTATCTCATCTTTTCTCGAACCATAAATAATAGAATTGATAAACCTAGCCCGCAAAGTATTCAACCTTGCTTGTGTGCAAAACTCATCCAAACACAGCGCATTACTTAGTCTCAAAGCATCACTATCCACGCCATAACTGGTTAAAGTACAATGTCGGAAGGTATAATTGCCGCCATATTCTAGTTGCACCGCATTGCCGCCATTTCCATAAATCAGACAATTGTTGGCAGTAATATTGGATCGAACGCCAATAATACCGCCACTAATGCAGTTGGCAACCGTAGAATTATTCAACACCACCGTAGCCGCAGAATCTACATACATGCCAAAACGAGCATTTTTAATAATCGCATTATTGATGATATTGCCTCTGCTGCCTCTAGATAAATAAATACCGCCCCATTGACCCGCTACTTCCTCAAAAGACGGTTCCAGTCTATCGCCTTGTATGGTTACGGGATTTTCAGCAGTTCCTTGTATATTTAATTTACCATTGGGCAAAACGAATATATAGCCATCATCATAGGTTTCCCCAAGAATACCTGAGCGTACAATGCCTCCATGTATATAAATATCTGTACCTGCTGGAATATTTAAAGTGCAGCTATCTACTAACAAGACCCCATAAATAACATAAGGTTTAGGATCGTCAAAAGCGATTTCCTCAAAGTCGCAAGAGACTAAAGCCCCTCCTCCTTGATTAAAACGGTTGGGAATATAATTGGCATTTTGCCCCCATGCTTCTAGCAAGATATTTCGAGTAGTGCCATTTAATTCCACTTCTAACAATTCCTCAATAATAAATGGACTAATAGATAGTGGATTATTAGGATCAACCGTAACTTCGGCGAATACATAGATACTATCTCCTGCGGCAATCTCCGTATTATTGACCTCTGCCGCTGGAATACCATCTACATTTATTCTAAAAACAGAATTCTCTCTCTCTTTTAATCGAACACTATTTACGATTACTGGACGGTCATTGGTATTATAGATTTTTACCAAACGAGTAGCTGAGCCAATTTCTGTAAATACGGTATCAAAACGCAAAGTATCTACCGAAAAACTTAATTCGGCGGAGCTATCTAATAAATAATCTTCTTCTTTGTTACAAGCAAGTGCAACTAGGAGTATTAAAAAAGAAAAGAAGAACAATTGTCTCATGGAGTATTTTTATTTGAATAGACTTGTTCATCAATAAGAAAGATGTATATGAAATTCATATTTTTTCTTGTAAGGAATTGTTTTTTTCAGTGCATAGCCTACGCTACGGACTTAAAAAATAGTTTCTTAGAAGGAAAAAGATGTTTTCATATACGTGTTTCTTATTGGTGAACAAGTCTAATGGTGAGGAAGCGTTTTTATGTTAGACTTGTCCTTCTTTAAGAAATGCTTATATGGAATAGCTATTTTTTCGCTAGTTTTCTTCAAAAAACCGTTGAATAGTTGTTCTATTGAACTATTTTTTGGAGGAAAATAGCGGAAAAAGAGCATTTCAGATAAGTGTTTCTTAAAGGAGGACAAGTCTGTTATAAATTTATGACATAAAAATACTTTTTACACAACCCCACTCCCTATAAATGAAGGATTAAAAATAAATTAGACCATTACTTTTGAAAATCCCTTGTAAGGAAAGGGGCTTTAAAAATAAAATGTACATTTTATTTTTCCTTTACACCTAAGAACGACTAAAAAAACGTAAAGTTAGTTTTTAACGTATAAAAGCGATAGGTATTCGACGGAATTATGAAATCCCTTTGCTTTGTCCTAGGGGCAACAAAACAAAAGCGTACTTTTGCGTTATTTTGTAGTTAACGAGGGAGCAACGAGGCTGCTAATTTTAAAATGAGAAAATGTCTGCAATTATAGACGTGATTATACCCGCATACAATGAGGAACAATCTATTGGAAATGTCTTACAAGATATACCAAAGACGCTAGTTCGGGAAATCATTGTATGCAACAATGCCAGCAAAGATTCGACCAAGGCAGTTGCCGTAGCAAATGGCGCAACTGTGGTGGATCAACCCCTAAAGGGCTATGGAAATGCTTGCTTAAAGGGGATTGCACACATCAAAGCTAAACCAGTAGCAGAACAACCAGACATCGTGGTTTTTTTAGATGGAGATTATTCTGATCATCCAGAAGAAATGATTAAATTAATAGAACCCATTTTAGAAGATAAAATGGACATGGTCATTGGTTCAAGGGCTTTAGGAGATATGGAGAAAGGGGCGATGATGCCCCAGCAAATATTTGGCAATTGGTTGGCGACTACCTTAATTAAATTCTTTTATAACTATCAATTTACAGATTTAGGTCCTTTTCGAGCAATTCGTTGGGATAAATTAGTGGAGATAGATATGCAGGATCGAGATTTTGGCTGGACCGTAGAAATGCAGGTAAAGGCCGCAAAGTATGGCTTTAAATGTACAGAAGTGCCGATGACTTATCGAAAACGCATTGGTGTGTCCAAGGTTTCTGGCACAATTAGAGGCACTATTTTAGCAGGACACAAGATTTTGTGGACGATTTTTAAGTTACTTTAAAAAATAATGACAATTATATCCTATTTAATCTTAGGCATCTATATTATCGCATTACTCTGGATAACAAGCTATTGTTTATTACAACTACACCTGTTGTACAACTACCAAAAAGGACAAAAAGCTACTACGAGCCTAAAGGCAGATATAACAGATAAAGACTTACCTTTTGTTACCATACAACTCCCTATTTACAATGAGCTATATGTAATAGAGCGATTAATTGATCGAGTCTGTGAATTTCATTATCCGAAGGATAAATTCGAAATTCATATACTAGATGACTCTACGGATGAAACGGTGGACATTGTAGCTAAGAAAGTAGCTTATTATAAAGCAAAAGGTTTCCACATAGAACAAATTTGTAGAATAGATAGAACTGGCTATAAAGCAGGTGCATTAAAAGAGGCAACCCAAAAAGCAAAAGGCGCATTTATCGCCATTTTTGATGCAGATTTCCTGCCACGAAAAGATTTTCTATTAAAAACAATTCCCCATTTTGAAAACCCTAAAATAGGGGTGGTACAAACTCGTTGGGAGCACATCAACCAAAATTATTCGCTACTGACTAAGCTGCAAGCAATGCAGTTAAACGTGCATTTTACAGTAGAACAGCAAGGGCGAAAATCAGGCAATTATATGTTGCAATTCAACGGCACCGCAGGGGTTTGGCGAAAGGAAACGATTGCCGATGCAGGTGGTTGGGAAGCAGATACCTTAACAGAAGATTTGGATTTAAGTTATCGAGCACAGTTAAAAGGCTGGGAAATTATTTTTATGGAAAAATTCGGTTCTCCTGCTGAATTACCTGCGGAAATGAATGGGCTTAAGTCGCAGCAATTTAGATGGATGAAGGGCGGCGCAGAAACGGCTAAAAAAATGTTACCCACTATTTGGAAATCTAATCTGAGATTCGGTCAAAAAGTACATGCTACTGGGCATTTATTAGGCAGTACTATTTTTATATTTGTTTTCATCTCTGGTATCTTTAGCGTTCCTTTATTATTTGCCTTACAGAATATTGGTTTTGATACGCGGTATTTTGCCTTTTTTCTAGCGGGCTTATTATCGGTGATTGCGGTTTATTTTGTGGCGAATGTGAGCGCAGAATTGGAAGAGGAATCTTGGCTCAAAAAAGTACTGAAATTTGTGTTGTTATTTCCTATCTTTTTAGCTTTATCTATGGGTTTATCCTTACACAATACCATAGCGGTTTTGCAAGGTTGGCGAGGGAAGGAATCTCCTTTTATCCGAACGCCTAAATTCAATATTAATACCATTAAAGATACCTTTAAAAAGCAAAAATATTTTAACTCTAAGCTGTCTTGGGTAACGGTTTTTGAAGGATTACTATCTCTTTATTTTTTAGGAGGTATTTTAGCGGGTATTCAATTGGGAAATAGTGCATTTTTATTGTTTCATGGATTATTGATGATTGGCTTTGGAACTATCTTTTACTATTCTATTCGGCATACGAATATGGTGGAAAGCGAGGAGTAAAGAAAAAAAAGCCAATATTATAGCAGCTATTCAACAAGGAATTTTGTCAGAGCAGCAGATTGCTGAACTTTTTCAAGTTAGTCTGGAGTTTGCAAAGGAAATAAAAAAGAATTACTCTTAGAAGTCCAAATAGCTCTTTTATAACGTAAGTATAAGTAAAGGAAAAGTAATTTGAGTTTTGGTTACAATTCAAAGAAGCCGTAAAATTCTGTCCTTTCTGACAAGATTTATATGAGATAGAATGTTACGGCTCTTTTTTACAAGCAAAAAATACTTATGATGAAAAGAATATTATTCCTATTGTCTTTTCTTACCTATACAGTCTTTAGTACTGCACAAGAAGTCTTACCTAAACAACAAGCACTCATTACCAAAATAGCCGCTACTTGGTGTATCAATTGCGGTACTTGGGGATGGAATACTTATGAGGGTATCCTTGAAGAAAATGCAGAAAATGCCCTTATTATTACGGCGCATTATAATGGAGATTTATATACAAAAACGGCTAAATCCATAAGTGATAATTTTGGTAGTATTGGACAACCTCAATTCTTTTTAGGTAATGAACTGACAAGACTACACGAGGGTAATAGAGTAGCTAAACAAGCTGAAATTAAAGAGGCTGTTCAAACCATTAGTACACAAATGCCTGTAGCGAATACGGGGATTCAATATCAACTGAAAGACGAAAGCTTAGCGGTTCGTGTCAAAACCAAATTTTTTCAAAATACTACAGGCGAGTTTTATGTAGCCACTTATATTTTAGAAAATGAGGTGCTTAATTTTCAGACAGGTAAAGAGGCGGTAGTTGCGCATACAAAAGTTTTAAGAGGGGCTTTTACAGAAAATGACTTCGGTATAGCTATTGGCAATCAAAGCATCTCTAATGGAGCCGAATTTATCCGAAACCAAACGGTGGATTTATCGGCCAATTGGGATAAAGATAATTTAGAAGTAGTAGCAATTATATGGAAAAAAGTAGGCGATACTTATCAATATGTCAATGGCTCCCAAATTCAGATTGGTGATACTAGTAAATTAATCGACGCAGCTAATAATACGACTACAAACAATACGGGTACGGGATCTGACTTTCCAGAATTCCCGTGGTTAGCGGATATAATTGATGCAAACAACTGTTGTAATAATACCAAAGTAGAAGTGTACAATAGTGGTGCACACCAATTTGTATTTATTGAAGGAGATGAAGGTTGTTCGAGTAATCAAGGTACTTTATATTATCAAAATGGTACGTTCTATTGTGCAGATTCTCCTTCTATGGATTGTCGTACCGCTTATAAACTTACAGAAGTAGACCTTGCTAAATCTTGGACTTGCGAAGGCACTACAGATAATGCAGGTAGTGTGGATATGCCCAATGATTCAACAACAATAGAGGAGGCAAGTACCAATCCTGGTTTTGAAGATTTTCCGTGGCTAAATGCATTAGTAGATGTAGAAAATTGTTGTAACAACACAAAGATTATCGCTTATTATCAAAGCATTTTTACCTTTATTTTTATTGAAACAGAAACAGTTTGTGGCACTAGTGTTGGTAGCATATATTTTCAAGATGGTACTTTTTATTGTAGTGATATAGGGACAATGGATTGCCGAAATGCCTATGGATTGAGCGATGATAGATCTAGCATATTGTGGTCCTGTGAGATGGAAACGGAGACACCTGTAATGGAAGAGCCACCTATAGAGGTTAGTAAACCAATTAAATATTTAGCACTAGGGGATTCCTATACGATTGGTCAAAGTGTTCCTGTGGACGAGAATTATCCAAATCAATTGTATGCTCGTTTTTTAGCCGATGATATACCTATAGAGACTCCTACAATTATTGCCCGAACAGGTTGGTCTACAGGTCAACTACAACAGGCAATCAACCAAGCGTCATTAACAACCGATTATGATCTAGTTTCTTTATTAATTGGTGTGAATAACCAATTTAGAGGTCTTTCTAAAACAGCATACGCTACTGAATTTGAAGCCTTACTTCAACGAGCAATAGCATTTGCAAAGGATGATAAAGTAAAGGTTTTTATCCTTTCTATTCCTGATTATGCGTATACCCCTTTTGGTCAAAATAATAGTAATAGTAGCAGGATAAGTAGCGAAATTGACGAATTTAATGCGATTAATAAAACGATTACGGAAAGCTATGGTATTGCTTATTTTGATATAACCCCTATCTCTAGAAGAGGAAACGAGGAAACGGAACTAGTTGCAACAGATAAATTACATCCTTCGGGGGAACAATATCGGCAGTGGGTAGAGGCTATTTATTCGGAGGTAAAAGCTCTTGTTAAGTAAATATAGGTAGGCATAGTAACAAGAACCCTACAATTAAAATAGACGCTTTTAAACTTCAAATTCAACCTCAATTTCAATCTCAAACCGTGACGTTGCCCACGAAACGCTGCCAACGTCACGGTTTGAGATTGAAATTGAGGTTGAATTTGAAGTTTAAAAAAACGAACTGTCAACCGAATGGATAAACTTGTCCAATTTTTGTACTACTTTCGCTCGCTTATAGAGATACCTTCCGTTACAAAAGATAAACCATGTTGTCCTTTAGTAGAGATCATTATCCCTTGAAAAATTGGTTTTAATTGAGGATTATTAGCGCCCCAATTAACAATAAAGTTGGCACCTGTTCCACCTGCTACATCTTCATGATCAATCACGTACTCTATCGTTTGTAAGGGACTAAGTAATAAGGTTCCATTAATGTAATTTCTAACGAGGACACCTTTTGAATCATAATAGATGATGTCTTCGATAAATAGAGAATCTCTAATACTCGTATTCCGAATACTAAGTGTAGCTGTCAGTAATGTTTTGTTTTGTCCATTATAACTATAAATATCTGAATAAATAGGGATGTAAATAGAATCTCGATGAGTGAGTTCTATCTCTCTAACGTAGTTTTCTGTTACCTCATTTATTTCTAAAATATCCTCTCCTTTTTTATTTAAATTCGGATCATATTCTTGGCAACCCATACCTATAACTAATAGGAATAAAAGTAGTGTGTTTTTTGTTATATTCAGCTTGTACATTTTCTAAATCTCTTGAGTAATCTGGACTTTAGCCATTGGTCTTTAGTGGCAGCTTGCCAAGTGCTAGGGGGGTATCGTAATACTTAGTTTATCCTCGTCTTTTTATTCGAGTGCAAAGAAAGTATTTAACTAATTCCTAAGCCAAGCTTAAGCGTACCAAAACTTGTCCCGATTTCGGGAGACTAAAGACCAATGGCTAAAGTCGATGTAATTTGGTAGCGGCATAAATATAAGACTATTTTTTTGATTCTAAGCAGTTTTAGGAGAATCTATACGGCAAGCAGCATTACAATTACTAGTAATTTATTGGAAGTAGAGAGAGTACGAAGAACTCGTCTCTCTCCTATAACCCAAAAAACCAAATGAAAACAATCTTGTAAATATCTTTGATCTTATCTCTTTTCTTTTCTTAATTGTCGCTCTACCACCTTAAATCCATTTGTAATGGACTTTTCAAACAGACTATCTTCCACCGTTACAGTTACATCTTTTTGTCCTTTTACCAATACATTAATGGTTACGACATCACTGAAAACAGCGTTCTGTTCTTTTTTTAAGTAAACACGAGCGGCAGTGATATGTTGACAAAAACGATGTAATTTTTCAAAATGTTTTGCTATTAGTTGTTCTAATTGATTACTTCTTTTAAAAGGAGATTGAATGAGTAGGTTGTTCATATGAAAAAAATTTAAAATTTAAGAAGAAGTGTGTAAGTATTGTTTACTAATAGCTAAAAATTTAATAGGCTACTAATAGGTTTTTTAATTTTTTAGAGGCTCTTAAAGAGAGAGAGAGAGGCATTTACTACTGTAGAAATGCCTCTCTCTAGTTAGCAGATTTTTCAACGGAGGATTGTAGATAGAATTAGTTTTTAGAAAATCTACTGTTGTAAAAATTGCATCGTTCCTTAGAACCTGAATACAAAAGCTATCTATCGGAGGGATGAATTTGCCTTTACTAGTGTGGGATAACTATTATGATTAGGCATTTTACCCTTTAATTGTTTAGGGGACTTACGTTAGACAACTCATAGGAATTAGGATATGTTGGATATTTAAAAAAACGTTTTATTTTAGGCTATTATCATCTCTAATTTAGCATTGAAAGTAGCTCTAGAAACGCTACCCGTTATGTGAGATTTTATTTCTTTTTCCTTTACAAAATAGGCAAGCATAGATTTCCCCTCTCCCAATATGGCCATTATTTTAGCAGGGTCTTCTAAATAAAAAGCATGGATTTCTATTTGGTCTTCATACTGTAGTTGGATTTGCTCTAACATCCTTTTAAGCCAATGCGCACCAAAGGAGTGTTTTCGAGAAATACTAATTATCATAGGGATTGTTGCTTGTGCGATTAAAGTATCTAGTATCCTTTTGCTACTAATTTCCCTTTCTATGATTTTCATTTTTTTTTGTTTAAAAGATTTATGGGCTTTGAGCTTTTTTGCTTTAAAATAACCGGGAGATAAACTATGTATGAAATTTACTTGTTTGGGAAAAAATAGATTTCTTTAAAAAACACTTATGATATGCTCAAAGCCCAACAAATCTATGGACAAACATCAAATACTGTATTTTTGACAATCTTTAAATCTCGACTTTAGCTATTGGTCTTTAGTCTTTGGTACGCTCTCGCTTGATAGTAGGTATTTAACTAATTCCTACTGCCAGGTTTAAGCGTACCAAAGACTAAAGACCAATTAAATATATGGGAAAGTAAAAGATTAGCCCTCCACATAGCTAGGCTATCAATAGATAACTGGTGAAAATTACTTACAGTTAGAATCGCTATCTGGAGGACTAATACTTACTTTTATTAAATTTCAATTTCAATATAAAGTTAGAAACACTTTTGTTTCTACTTTTTTTAATTGATCTTTACTAAAGACCAATAAATATATAGGAAAGTAAAAGATTAGCCCTCCACATAGCTAGGCTATCAATAGATAACTGGTGAAAATTACTTACAGTTAGAATCGCTATCTGGAGGACTAATACTTACTTT
>Ga0114956_1002657_pt1 | contig 14000 bp, 8 predicted proteins | sample MaitaG_FD_87304 | JGI IMG/M metagenome (GOLD analysis project Ga0114956, IMG submission 87304) | Marine algal microbial communities from Maine, USA - Maine_Asex2 metaG | ecosystem: Host-associated > Algae > Red algae > Unclassified | place: Maine, USA | collected 2015-01-05 | reverse complement strand
CCCTTTTTTGTATCACTTGACATGACATCGTTTAAATCGACATCAACGGCAGATTGGTAATAAAAATTGATCCGGAGCTCAAACAAAAAACTCAATCCGCCGTTGCGCCTGAATAACACCAACATGAAGCTATGATCACTGACAGATACCTGCAGGCGTAAATGAAATCATGGATATTAGCTTGATTAAAAGAAAATTCGAGCCAGACAACGGGTACCAGAAGAAGTTTCCGTATCCCGAGGTACCCGGCACAACCGGGTTCCCAGCGAGAGGTCAATACACGCCTTTAGCAGTATTGTTCCGCCATGTCGTTTACTGTTCGAACGGCTGACACTGACAAAGAGAACTCAACTGGACAGCCCGTCAAAACGACACCCCTCATTATGATACCTTTGTCTCATATATCTCATGAATGATTCATGCATGTGTGTTTTTTTGTCAGCCGGATGCGCTGTTCTGTTGGTCGCTGTTGGTGCCTCACTCGCGACATGCGATGTCATAAAAATTAAAGTCCCAACAGCGGCAATAATGATTACTGAATGAACGGCAAACCACAGATACAGCGTGTGCACATTGAGTTGCAGCGTGTGCAGTCATGGCTTTTTACAGTGCCACGCTTACGCTCAATGGTCGGAGCTAACGCGCTGCTCGGAGAAATTTTACGGATTGCGCTTCCTGACTTGGCTCGCAAGTTCGAGCGTCCCTGGAAGCTGGCTGCCAGTACTGTGAGCTATCCCCCTGCTGATCAGAACGATCCGTTACGATTCCATGACGACCCGTCAGAAGATGCTCAGGCAGGTATACTGGCACGCGATGGAGGCCACTTCGAAGCTCAGTTCATCAGTGGTGTGTCGGAATTTGCTGATGCGGCGGGATCTGTGCTGCGAGACTGCCTGCCAGGTCTTCGTTACCGCATTTCTATTGACGGCATACCCGTAACAAAAAGCCAAGTTCAGTTGTCCACAGAGCTGCCTGTTTTTGCACCCTGCGAGTGGACAGGGCGCAGCCTCGCATCGGCAACAGTCAGACAGGGCGATGAGCAGTTCGAGGTATCACAAGAGGTAGCGCGTCGTCATGAGGCTGCCAAACGCACAGAAGATGGTTCAGCGACAGATTTGGCCAGCCTGCTCAGCGCTAAAACCCGGCTTAAATCACTGCAACGCGCCCAGGATCTGAAGATGCTGGTGGATCCAGGTTACCTTGCTCTTATTCATGCTGACGGGAACGGTGTTGGCGACAGCGCGGGTGAGGATGAACTGGAACGGGCCAGTTTTTTTCATCGTAACCGGGTTCTTCTGCGTCGCGCGCTGCACAGCACAATCAACGAACACTGCCCTGAAGAGGGACTGGCGCCGCTGATCCCACTGATGCTAGGAGGTGACGATCTTCTACTCGTGTGCCGCGCGGAAATCGCGCTGCCGTTCGTTGTCACGCTGTGTCAGAAACTTGCATCGTTGCAGTCACAAGATACTGAAAGGTTTTTGTTAACCCTTGGTTTAGGTGTAATAGTCGCAAAGCCCTCCATTCCAATCCACAGGCTGCATGACGTTGCCGAGCAACTGGCGGGCTCTGCGAAGCGACGATATCGGGGGGGACTCATGGCGAATGGTGAAAAGAGCTGCTCAGTGGTTGACTGGGCTGTCTACAGTACCGCCTGGGTTGATGATCCAGTAGTAGTCCGAAGACGTCACTGGCTACGTGGTGATAGTGATGACAGGCGGATACTCTCACAGCGTCCAATTGATGTGCTCACCCGCGGTCCGAACGATCATACTGAGCTCGACACACTGGAAGGTCTTATCAAGGCTGCCGGTAGACTTACGAAAGCACCTCGGTCACAGCTTCGCTATCTCATCGATCAGCTCCCGTACGGAAGAGCGCTTTCAGAACTTGCGTATAACGAACTGTCAGCTGAGGCCGCGGTTGCGCTTGAAGAAATCGGTGTAACGAGTGCCTTTCGACGGAGCATACCGAGTGGCCCGTGGAGGACTGAACTGCTTGACCTTGTAGAAATCGTCGAAATTGCACGCTCCGGACGAAGTACAAAGCGCGTGGATCTTGAAAAGGAAACTGCTCATGACTAGAAAGCGTAAAGCCCGCGGCCGCAAACCGCGTTCGCTTGCACAGCAGTGCCGGTCCGGTACACAATCGATTGACAAGGGTTGGAGCCGATACGCGTTGACCGCGGAACTGCTGTCCGATATACATCCCGGATCGGGTTCAGGTGGCACTGGTATTGACGCGCTCTTCTCACGTGATCGGTACGATCGCCCGGTCATCTGGGCCTCCCACGTCGAGGGGGTATTTCGCGATGCCGCCCGCCGGCTTCGTGGTGAAGCGGTCGCAGGTGACTTCTTTGGACGACCGGGGGGGCAGCAGCAGCGCACCGTGTTTACGTCACTCTATGCCTGCGAGAACTCGGGAAGCCATATATGGCGCTCATCGGCGCGAGAAGGATTCGATAATCGCGCACCGAAAGACGATACGCTGCGGGTCATCGAGTACGTGCCTAAGGGAACGAAGTTCGTCAGCGAGATACAGCTGCCTGTCAGCGAACTGCCTTTACTGCAACGACTCGTTCAGGAAGTCGATGCATTAGGCAGTGGTCGCGCCAACAACGCGGGCAGCGTTAGGCTCACGCTGGAAAAAATCGCGATGACTCATAGCAAACGGGAACCTGCAAAAACCCGCCTGACTCTTATTCTTAAGAGCCGTGACCCTTTGTGCATTACCGCAACAGCATCTCCGGACAATATTATTCCAAGCCTCTCCTATGTGCCAGGACGCACGCTGCTCGGTGCGCTCGCGGCGTGGCTCATTGCCGAGGGCGACAGGGAGTCTGCAGCGCGCTTCACCGCCGGACACGTATCGGTCAGTGATGCCCTCCCGCTGCCGGCTACGCCTCCGGCGCGTATTGATTCCGTGGAAGTGCTTCCCGCGCCACTTTCGCTTCAGAGCCAGAAGCCGGAAGGGTTTGCGGGAGAAGGGCCTTGGTGGGCGCAGCCCAGTACGGTAACTCAGCGACGTGATGCGCTAAGTACTACGGAAAAGCTCAGGCGTCCTGAAGACGATCTATTTGTAATCCGGACAGCTCCGGACGAACCCTGGACCAGTTACTGCCCAAAGCGGCGCGTCCGTTTACGTAACGGGCGTCCTGATCCACAACAGGCCGATACGTCTTTGTTCGCTGTCGAGCAGATCGTTGAAGAGACGTATTTTCTGGCTGAGCTACAAGGAACACCTGAGGACATGGCGAAACTTGCAGATAAGCTTGAACCCATACTCGAAGGGCGACGATGGCTGCGCGTTGGACGCTCAGGTGGGCCGATCGAAGTTGCGCAATTTGCCTGGAATGTTACTGAGTCAGACGTGATAAAGGATAAAAAAATGACGCTGCTGACACTCACCTCTGATCTGCTTTTGCGCGATGATCATCTGCGTTGGCAGGCGACGCTCGATGAGAAGGGTCTGTGCATGCTGTTCCACACTGATAACCTGCGTTTAGTTAAAAACGATAATGGGTATGAACGTGTGCTGCAGGATTCTGTGAAAGTTCACGGTTTCAACGGCACGTCTCGATTGTGGCGTATGCCGGCCACAGCCATCCGACGTGGTTCGGTATTCGCAATCACGGGTGATCTTTCCGTCGTTGCAGAGCGACTTGCGAACAGGCAATGGCTCGGTGAGCGCACGCACGAAGGTTTCGGCCGCTTTCGCCTTGACGGTGAGCTCCCCGGTGTGACGGGCATGACGGTGCCTGCCGGCGTTGAGTTGATGCCTGACGACGCCGAGGGAGAAGCTGCTGCAGCCACGACCTGGAATTGGTTCAACCAGCGTTGCGCACTGGCTGTGCTGCACGGCGGAGCGGAGCGTAAGCCAAGCCTGTCACAATGGATCGATCTGGTTGTGGATCTTGGCCATAGCCCATCGCACGCCATTATCGAGCGACTCAATCCGACGACCAGCGGTGCAAAGCCCTGGCGGCATACAGACGCTGAAGCCATTCTTAAAGAGCTGAACGCGCTCGCTGAAGCGCAGCGGATTGTGCACGCTCGCTACTTCGTTCGCTGGTTGCGCGCCGCGATGCGCAGGGAAGTTCGATGACGATGACAACGCGACTGACTCTGTTCACAGCTGAGCTTGTTCAGGACTCGGCGCTGTCAGTGTCAGGACTGGACCGCGAGAGCAGTGCCGATCAGCCGTTCGCCCTTATCAACGGCGTTCCGACGCTCGTGGGCAGGGGGCTCAAGGGAGCTGCTGTCGCTATGGCCAGACGATTTTTCGATCCCCTGCCACGTGCGGTGAGCGATGACGTGGAGCATGGAGCACTTCGCCGTTCCGCTTGGGAGTTTTCGGATACTGTCACCGTCGCCACTGTTCCACGCAGTCGTGCGGGTGTGGGTATTCGTCATAAAACCGGGGCTCGGGCCGACGGTGTGCTTTACGACAGTGAGGTAATCCCTACGGGTACGAAATGGCAGCTCAGCTTCCGCGTTGACTGGTCACAGGTCACCAACGAAGATGAGGGCCACGAGGCGGAGGGAATCCTGGGTTACGTGCTTGCCCAGCACTGGATGCAGGGCCGCTGCTGGCTGGGTGGCGGTGTATCGCGCGGGCTTGGCTGGTGTCATCTTGAAGAATTGAAAGTTTGGCGTCTGGATGAAGACAGTTACGAAGAATGGGTAACCTCTGGTCGAACCAGTCTTCCGGCGGAGTTGACATCAGTGCCCATTGTTAAGCCCACCCGTTCGTGGTACCACCGCACACTCGACATTAACGTAACTTTCGGTGAGTACCGGCCCGATTCCACTGAGGCATCGTGGGGGCTCGACATGTTCACGGTCGGACCACATGAGAGCGAGCGTTCCGTACAACAGACCGGTGATGGTAGATGGCCGAGTCCGGTCTGGGCGGATCAGAAAAAACAACCTGAACTGATCAGTACTGATAGAGCGATTCTGATGGACGGAGATCGTCCGATACTGCCAGGCTCAAGTGTGCGTGGCCCTTTGCGGCACGGATTTTCGCGTCTCGCGCGACAGGCCGGCCTCCACGTCATGGACCCACACGCTGTGCAGGGGGACGTTGGTGTGGAAGATCCGGGCGGACAGGTCTTTGGCACCGTAAACCACAGCAGCCGGATCCTGATCCGCGATGCACGTGCTGAGGCAGACTGGGCGGCAGCCAGGCTGCACATGCATGCGGAGGATGAATTCTCCGCTGGCTCCTACGGCAGCGCCAAACGCGACGCTGTTAGAGTGATCCAGGGTGTTTTTCCGGTTCGCATTGTGGTTGAAGGCGAAAACACCGCAGAGGTGGAGGCGCTGATGAAACACATCGATTGTCAGGTGGCATACGGTACGCTTGGACACCTTCCGGTAGGCGGCGACAAAACGCGCGGTGCAGGCTGGGGACGCTGGATTATTAGACAGCAGCCTGACGGAAAAAACTGGACTAATGACGACGTACGGAAGATGCGAACCTGGACAGTGCCGAAAGCGTCTGAGGCCGGGGCTGGCTCGCAGAACCCATCGCGACACAAGCGTTCCCAGATCGATTTGCCGGAAAACACTCATTGCCGGATACGAACGACGCATGGCAGCTTTGACAGCCGACCGTTGATACTGGGTAATGCAGCGAAGCACGCGGCAGCTGCGCTGGAGGCACATAAACTGGTCGCATGGTGGTGTGAACCCGCAATCGATCTGGCGCTCACCAGCCCACCGCCGACTTTTGGTCTTACGTGGCCAAACGAAGAAACGCTGCGGGTTGATGAAGTGGCCTTCTTCGCCGAGCATGCGGTATGGCGTGCAGCCCGCACCCCCGATGGCGAATTCTGGGTGTTCATCGAGGAGGTCTTTGCGGCAGAATTCGAATCAAGCCCCGTCAACGTCGTCCACACGCCAGCTCGGTTGCATGGGTTCAAACGTTTCTCAGCGGCGGAAACAGGGCAGGGCCATGTTCTGCTGCGAGAGTGGCATGACAAAGACGAGATAATCGGATTTACGATCGCAGAGAGCACCGCTGATGCCCGGTAAGAGTGACATGATTCATCGAATACGGGTACGTGTTCTCGACGACAGACCTTGTGATCAAAAAGCGCTCAACAAGCTGAAAAGCAATGAGTTAAAGATGCCACATCTCCATATCCACGACGCAGGAGAAAAGGAATTCATCATCTGTGCAAAAGTGGAATCACACATTGAGCAGGTGCGGGAAAAACTTAATGGGGTCCGACTGGAGGAAGTCCCTGATGGTGACACAACCATCACGATGGTCGCAACGGAGAAAACGAAGAGCAGACAGGCGGCAAAGCGAACAAACCAGAACAACTATTCGCAGCATAACAAGCAGCGCAGTGCTCCACCCGGTCAGCAGGTAAGAGCGCTTAAAGGCAAGCCTTTCAGTTTTGTTGCTTTGCCCGACAGCTTCACCACCGAATCACCTGTGTGGCATGACGGCACAGATAGTGCCAAGCGCCTCTCCGGAGAAGTTCGCTTCGAACTACAAACCCTGACACCTCTGCTGGTTGGCTGGGAGCGGGGGCAAGTTGGCGACCTGGAAGGTGACTGGCCGGTTCCTAAGATGCTGAACGGCGTCAAACTGACTGACAATAAATCATTATTGTGTCCGCTGCGAGCTCCATGGGGAAGGCGACCAGTCATTATACCCGGCGATTCACTCAAGGGGCTGCTGCGCCAAGAATTGGGTGCGCTACTTGGTGCCCCGATGGAGCGTGTCGCCGAACGTACGCACTCCTACCGTCCAAATGCGCTGTTTACGAGTGATCCCGACCCACGCCTGGTAGCACGGCTGGCACGCATACCCGACGATGGAATTACTATCGACGAAGAACTCCAGATTCGCTTGCCCACACGACTTGAATTGTTGCCCCTTAATCTGAAGTACGATGATAACAACAAGCTTACCTCGAACTACTACCGATTCAATAACGCTAACGGCGCTCCCTACCGAGGTGGTCTCGGCGCAGGCGAGCGGCTAAACTCCAAAGCCAGACTATATGAGCGCATAGATGCGAACCTAAGTGAACCCCTCGACTCCGTGCAGGTTGAACCGTCGGTACAGGAGGGTTATCTGGCGACTGTAAAGCACCTTGTTGACCTGGATCATGGTCACTTTTGCAAGGGGCGACACCCGGATGTTCCCAAAGTGGTTACAGGTAGTGCTGCGAAGGACCGCATTCTCCACGCAGCAGGAACAGTTGTCTTCCAGCCTGGCGACCTAATCTGGGTTGAGTGGGATATCAAGAAGAACCGCGTCGTTTCGTTGGGCTGGCACTATTACTACCGCTGGGCCTATACCGATTCGGTCCGTGTTTGTCGCAAAGGGGAGCGTAAACGTGACGCAGGCGGCTACGAAAGGCATGGACTCTTCCCACTGCCGGAGGAACTTCGCCATGATAACGACGGAGCGCCAATGGGTCTCTCAGCCATCCGACGATTGTTTGGCTATACCGGTGACAGCGAAGGTAGTGCGGGGATTGGCGAGGGCGACTATGCACAGCTTATGGGTCGTGTTTTCCCGAATGCAGCACTGGAGGTCGTTAATGACTCCGATACGGAAGAGGCGCGGTTTATTCCACAAACGTTTCTTAAAGAACTGGGAATGCCACGGCCGAGTGCTGTAGAGCACTACCTGCAGCAGCCTTATCACCCGGACCAGCGCCCCGACGACCGTGCCACTCTTATGACGTACGGCGACGCCGTTGATTACGACTCTCCTGGGGAGCTGGCAGGCCGCAAATTCTATCTTGATCGAATGCACGCAGTGACTAATGAGCCATGGAAGGACGATTCCAGCGACAAGCACAATAATGAGCTCAGCACACTGGCACTCGAGGCATCAAAGCCAAATCGTAAGTTCCGCTTCACTTTGCGGTTCCGTGATCTTGATAGCAGTGAGTTGGCGGCAATCCTGGTCGCCCTGTGTCCCAATCAATTCAAGGATATGCTCGGGGGCGATCACTCCAACGGCTACTGTTCAAAGCTGGGTTACGCCCGACCACTCGGGTGGGGTAGTGTACGTATTGAAGCCAGAGCACTTCTCTGGCTGGATACTGCTGATGACCCTCTTGGTCTGCAACCTGAGACCAATCTCCTCGCGTGGGTCAGGGACCACCATCAAATGAGCCCGATGCAGAAGCAGTGGCTTGGTGTACACCGACACGAGCATCCCGATGCACACGACTACCCGACAGGGAAAGGCAGTAAAGTGTACAACTATCATTCCGCTCTTCGTGCAGCACACTCCCGATCACGTCGATACAGTGAAAAATAGATGACCACGCTGCTGATAGTGACGATTGGTCAGAGCGATGTGCAGCTCGTTGATAGGGATGTCCGTCGAGAGTTTGAGAAAAAGTGCATAGCGAAAATGCATGACGAGATAGAACTTCGCCGCTATGAACTTTGCGACTCACCGATGAAAAAAGAATCTCCCATCGGCAAGCTGCCGGTTGGTCCGTTATCTCTCTGCACACCCAAACTGGATGCGGTATTGCAGCACGATAAATTGCGAACAGAACTGTCCGCTGTGGCGGCCCTTTTACTCGAAACACGCCGCAAACTTCCAACGGAACCTCGTCTGGCGGGTACCTTACTAAAAGAGCGTTTGATGGACAGGGGCGTTGCTTCGGTATCTCTTGAGGCATACTTGCGTGATCGGGAGTATTTGGAAGATCGCGGTGAGCCGCGTGACGCCATCATTCGACGTGAAGTGGCAGATCGTCTCGAAGTCGCAGTGCGGGACGCAGTGCTGCACTACAAACCGACACGCATTGTCGTCTCTGCAACTGGAGGTTTTCCAGTCGTTACTAATCTGGTTGAAAAGATCGTTTCCCTTTACGTATTGGGAACCCCGACAGCCACTATCGTACGGCTCGAAGTTGCCGACGGCGCACTGGAAAAACCACCAGCAGTTGACCGCGCGGTTGAGTGCACCTCCGCCTCCGAGCCCACTCTTTCGTTTCAGGCCAGACGCCAGGTTATCGAACTTGTTGAAAAGGGCAACCTGCTGGGAGCGTGGGCTGTAGCGCAGCCGCTTGATGAGGATAAGACAGAGCGATACTGGACGCAGGTCATCCACTGGCTTGCCTTGTTTGCCTCATCATTACCAATGGAGGAGGATTGTGATATCCCCGTGCTGACGCACCGGAACATGGCGGTACGCAACGCATTGCGGGTTGAATTTGCACTCCGCGCAGGTGATATCCCGAGAGCCGTTCACGGTACCGTGGCTTTTTTTGAAGCGGCGCTGTGGGACAACTTGTATAAACATGTCGAGCGATCCAGCGATCCAGGCCGACGCAAGTTCTACCGGTTCAAGACAGGTGCGGCACCACTTGAGCACAAACTGCGGAGAACAGGTCGACCCGACTGTAGAAATGATCGAAAACGTCCTTTTGAATGCAAGGAGACAATCGATGGAATTGACTGGTACTGGATTTATGATGACCGTGCCTGTAGCGGCAACCTCGTGAAATATTTTCTTAAATCGGATGCACTGAAAAATTATAACAAGGCGCTCGGCACGCAAGATCAAAACAGCAGAAGCTACAGCGGTGATATTCGCGATCTGCGCAATGATGTGGCTCACGAAGAACCCACCCCAGAACTCATGCGCGACGCTGCCATTCTCATGCGCAAGGCTAAACTGTGGTCTGAAAGTGGCAGTTTTTTACGCCAGCCTCTCGTTCAGTTTGTGTTTGAAGAACTGGACGTATCAGGCTCAGGTGAGCTGCTTGAAAAATTGCTGACTGAGATGAGAGAGCGTCTGATTCAACATGGCTCAACTCTTGGTGCACAGTAGGACTGTCAGAAAGTTTCTGCTAGCCGAACAGGGAAGCGGCGCAGACGTGGAATACACGATGCATCCGACTGTTTGAAGAAAGGCTATTCTTCTGAATTTAAGTCTTCTGCATTTAAGCATTAGACGATAGCCATGTGGTACCGACCCAGACCAAAGCTGGTTCGCGCGCCGGCATGACACCGGGCGCCGAATACAATCAGTTGTACAAGTTTATCAGGCGGGTTTGAAAGAACCAGACGACCCGAAAAACCAATCATGACAATCGAACGTCGTGTCTCGTTCCGATTCGTATGACGTAACCAGGACTGAAGGGTGAGTGCAGACGCATCAATGCTGGCGTCATGAATCTCCTTTTTCCAATTGGGATCAGTGATCAGCTCAAATCCATGCCACCGACACAATCCGCACACTCGTCTTGTCAGCGAATCAAGTAGGGCAACCGGATTGGGAGACGAATGATGTGCACCGGTCACATACGGCGAATCGAAATGAACAGTCAGTAGGTCGTTTGGAGGCAGGGCTGCTTCCCACTCCAACCCTTCGACACGGGAGAGGCTCAGCTCCTGCACCTGAACTCGGAAGCGATGACCCCGAATCCATACGCCTCTTGCAAGAGCTGCGGGCAACGATTCTGCAACTGCATTGACCAGTGAGTCACCGAAGCCGAAAAAACGAACACGAATGATCAAATTCGCCGTATTCAATACATCTGTTTCGAACACGATGGGTCGGGCAATCATGCCCCCCTGCGGCAATGCAGGCAGCCTCTGACGGAAGACGATATTGAGTAGGTGATGGGCACGATCACAACCTTTTGCTTCTTCATCAAGCAGATACTGACCCCACGTGCCACGTACTGCGCCGATAAGGCCAGGTTCGTAAGGATTTGCACCGACAAGTTTGAGTGGAATGATCAGATCGGTTTCTCTCCACAGCGTCATAAACTCGGATAAAGTGAGTTCGCCTAAGGCGCCGTCCAACGGCAAATTTGAATCAGTGACAGCGCCGGCAGTGACTGCTAAATCATCCAAAAGCGCGATCCATCGGCTACCGGTGAACCTCCAATGCTGCGACAATGTGGAAGTGCGTTATCCGATACTGTGTAGATTCTCAATTTGTCACCGGGTTCGAATTCAGGACGAATTTCACTAATCAGCTGATCGAGTTTGTCATTGCTAAGCCGTGCCTCATAAACAGATTTCTGTATACGTACGCCGACCGTCTGAATAGTCGCGGCAACGCGACTACGCGACCGAGATGATTGCATGTCGTAGGCAATAACGCGTAGTTTTTCACGACTCATGGTTAGTAGTCCATTCGATAGGGTTGGTAATCTGTCCCTTGTCTTATGGACTGAGCAAACGCCTGACACTGCTCGATGATCAGTTGTCGCCAACTGGTTGAATGTCCTCGCGGGCTCTTTATCGACCGGGCTATCGTATTTTCATACGTGCGAATAACAATGGATGCCGAACTTCTGTCGAACCGAAATCCATTGCGAGTCATGACACCGGATTGCGCATCGAGCATGCGGTTGTTGAACAGATAGACGGTGGTACTTTCCACCAATGGCGCTCTAAACTGTTCAACAAGATCGTAGACAAGAGCATCCTGGTAATCAGAAGTTGAGTGAAGTATACCTATTCCAGGGTGAAGGTTAGCTTGCGATAGTGCAGCCGCGACGTCTCTGGACAGCAAACTCGATGTCCAGTCCAACACAGCGTTAACCATATCCGGGGCAGGGTGTCGTATGCGTTTTTCAAACTTAACTCCATGCAATAAAAGATGACCGATCGCAGGCCAGAAGACCGCACCGGCAGCGCCTTCATATCCCATCAACTGTTCTACAGTCAGCCGTGGCCGATCCAACTGGTTGCTTATTGATTTGAGTTTTTCACAAGCTTTGCTCACAGCGCTTAGCTTGCGCCGGGCATTAAGTCGCTTCAGTAATGCACGTTGATTGTGTATCCGATTTCCGACCAGTGACCTGGCCATTATCTGTCGCCGAATCGGATCATTGACGACACTGGCTTGCGCTAGAAAAAGCCCGGCATGATGATCATGGGATGAGGACAGCGTACCGATCTGTTCGCCGTAGTAACCGACGTAGTTGATGGGTATGTTCTCGTTAAGTGCCCTGCGAATTGCGTCAGTATCAGCTTGCGCTCCTGGTCCGAGATCAATCCGCCCCACCTGCCGTACCGGCAAGCTAATCTGCTCCTGGTCATCAAGCCACACGGTAAATCCACTGACTGATTCCTTAAGTATCGCCCCAGATGTAACGATGTAAAGCGGACGAAGTCCTGCCGAATGCGTTGCGTCACTGGTAGGTTCTGGTGCAATCACCTCCATGCCTGTTATTGCGGTGGAGATTGTATCGGGAGTTGGTGTACGGCGAGTGTGAATAGTGGTTGTTGAGCGCCCACGAGGGGCTTTGTCACGTGCCTCATCGAAAACCAGTGAACGCAAGAAGCGCTTGCCCAGAAACGCAAACGACTCCTCGTGATCCAGAACGCGTGTTTTTTGGGTGTTTAGCGACAAGCCAATCCGTGCCAGCTCCTCATTGACATGAGCCAAGCCGTCATGAGCTTCAGCGACTGTACGCGTTAACAGTACAAAATCGTCAGCATAACGAACAAGCCTAAACCCACATGCCGATACAGACTCGTCGAAACCGTCAAGATAAAGATTTGCCAGTATCGGACTCAACGGAGAGCCTTGTGCGAGCCCCGTTCCTTCTGACGAGAAGCTGGCAAGGCAGGTACTTACCAGTTGACAGGTCCGCTCACCGACATGGTTCGACAGTTTTTCCAGTAGCCTGTCATGGAAGACATTATCAAAGAATCGATAGATGTCTGCATCGACAACACAGGTAAAACCCTGTCTGCGCAAATAGGCCACCTTGTTCACGGCCATGGCGACTGAACGCCCAGGTCGATAGCCGTAGCTTTCGTCCTCAAATTCAGGTTCGAGTATTGTGCTTAGTGAATTGGCAATGGCGGTATGAACAACACGATCCCGAACACACGGAATACGCAGAGTACGTTCACCCCCAGAACGCTTGGGTATTGATAGAGATTTTAGAGGACCGGGTTGGTATACGCGCGTTCTCAACTCAAGCATCAGCGCATTCAAGCGTTTGTCTATGTTGATGTCGAAGCGATGGACAGTCATCCCATCGGCACCGGGAGATCCGCCATTGCGCCGCACACGTTGCCAGGCCGTACTCAAACTGCATCTGCGGGTAATCTCGAGAAACATCCTACGAGGCATAGGGAGTCCTATGGAAACTTAACGTATTGATATATAATAGAATTCCATAGGGTAAGCCATTTTGCAAGAAATATATGATAATTCAGGATATGCCTATGGAAAATATATTCAAATACTCAGTATTGACAAGCACTTACGGAGGGGGGAGTCTTAACGACCTCAGTCGTTGAGACTGATTGAGACTTTTCCTTTTGTTTTTAGGTAACACCTTTCAGTCTTAACGACCTCAGTCGTTGAGACTGATTGAGACGCAAATGCAGGCCATTGATCCTCACAGTAAGTCTTAACGACCTCAGTCGTTGAGACTGATTGAGACCAACAAGTATGGTGCAACCCTTTCGTTCAGTTGGTCTTAACGACCTCAGTCGTTGAGACTGATTGAGACATATGGGGTTATTTGTTAACTAGTGCCCTGTGTCTTAACGACCTCAGTCGTTGAGACTGATTGAGACCTATTTGCTGGGGATATTTAAACTCCATCCGTCTTAACGACCTCAGTCGTTGAGACTGATTGAGACGTACTGACTTATTCAGTTCTTTGACTGTTTTGTCTTAACGGCCTCAGTCGTTGAGACTGATTGAGACCTTACGATTTCACCAACTATGACAGCTCATGTGTCTTAACGACCTCAGTCGTTGAGACTGATTGAGGGTAGACCAACAATCAAAAATTTTGCGTGCCAACGCCGAAAGCTCATCAGTAACACTGAAATTGATATTTGGAGTCACTTATCAAGCTTTTCAGCGATTCGCCAACATAATCCGTTAAAACGGCATTTAAACGGATATATTCGCCAATAATTGTCAGTCCGTATCCTAGCGAATAGTAATCTACCGTATCGCCATTTAATCCCAAGGCGCCAATAAGTCAATAGCATCGAAAGGCGGTATACGTGCTG
>Ga0114956_1002655_pt1 | contig 14005 bp, 12 predicted proteins | sample MaitaG_FD_87304 | JGI IMG/M metagenome (GOLD analysis project Ga0114956, IMG submission 87304) | Marine algal microbial communities from Maine, USA - Maine_Asex2 metaG | ecosystem: Host-associated > Algae > Red algae > Unclassified | place: Maine, USA | collected 2015-01-05 | reverse complement strand
CATTTAATAAAACTCAGAGACTTACGTAAACTGATGATTTTATTCGACAAAAACAAAATTAGCTATTTATCATCCCTGGATGGACTTTTGCACTGATTAAAATATAACGCCCAGTTCACCTGTTCAAATTTAGGTGCCGTATTGTGGTGCAATACGTACTTCGCCTAAACACTTGTCAACCATAAATATTCGGGCAAAGTGACCTAAAAATCGGTAATCTATCACGTTTGATAATTTTACCAGTTACGTGTCCGACGGCGCCCTTCCCTGTTTAACTGGCTGGGGGGTATTATAATGTGTGTGTAAAGTTATATAAGGCAATGTAAATCGCTATGGGTGCAGCAGTATTTGGATTATATGCGTTAGCATTTGGCGCATTGTCAATACACCACGTGTCGTATGCACTGGTCGGCCTCATATGCGTTTTCGCATTTGAGCAATGGGGCGCTATTTATCTGCCATTTGTAGCCACCAATGGCACGCTTGTCAACATCTTCATACTCTCACTGGTAGCTATTGCCTGGTTTCGCCTGCCCGGAGGCAGTACCTTTGAATTAGTGCGATATCCTACGCGTCTACTTCTAACGCTTTTTTTAGGGTACACATTTGCCACCACACTTTGGTCTCCACCTGACGCGAATGCCACCGAAAGATTTCTGAATGAGTTTCATTACCTAGTTGCCGCACTTATTGTCGCGCCACTGCTCATACGAACCTCCGCAGATTTCACAAAAGTGCTGGATGCCGTCACCGGTCTGGGAGGTATTCTGGTTATCCTGTTCGCCTTTGTCCCAGACTTCAAAGGGCGTTCCTTGCTACTCGAGTACGACCTCGAAGAGACGTTAGGGCTGCCATTGGCGCTGGGTGACTTCGCAGGCGTGGTATTTCTTATCACCGCCTTACGTCTACGCTTCTCTCTCATCAACATTATTTGGGCTGCAGCGGTGTGTGGGTCATCACTTTATTTAATCACCCAGACAGGTAGCCGCGGTCAGTTGTTTTTTGCCACCGGCGCACTTGTCGTCTGCTTTCCAGTTCGATGGAAAGCATTTAGCGTCAACCGCATCATGACGATGATTCTGGTGCTGCTGATTGCGGCTGCGGCGCTCTTCATTGTTATCAACACGGAAAATACGCTGAGCAGCCGAATGGCAATCGACGATGACGACGCCCTGGGCACAACGCCCAGGATAGAAATGGCCATGATTTTGATAGAAGCCTGGGCAGCGGATCCATCGGTAATGCTGTTCGGTCTGGGCAGCTCGGCCTCATGGTCAAGAACGCTGATTAGCGGGTATTCCCATGTTGTACCTATAGAGATTTTAGGAGAGCTGGGCCTCGTTGGATTTGTTTTGTTTGGAACTTGCGTATTGACGTTGTTTCTTCAAGCATTTACTGGAAAACAACGCGTACAGCTGGACCAGAAAACGCTCAACAATTTTGCAGCACTCATGGCCTGTTGGGTTTTTTCACTACTGTTATCGTGCAAGCAAGGCACATTGCTCTACTCGACAGGATTATTTATGTACGCAGCCCTGGCTGAAAAATGTCTGATATTGGGCACACATAAGCTAAAATCCAGTAATTCAAAGTCCAGGGCTCTCAACAAGCATCATCAAAAAACCCGATACAGACTGCCAAAGTCGGTCTGATTTATCATCGGCAACCGGCAAGCAGATCACCTGTTAAAGCATCAAAGTTCTGGCTCAGCGGCACCTGAAAACAGAGGCACCCGGCCTCTTGATAATGCACCTTTATTGACTGCGCGATCCTATGAACAATACAGAAATCATTGCATGCCCATATTGCAACCACGATCACTATGAAGCTTGGGCGCAGGAAAACGGCTACTCGGCAGTTCGTTGCTGTGAATGCTCATTAATATTCGTTAATCCAAGACCCCCACAAGAACTGATTACCGAAGCGATAAAAACCGGCGTACACTCAGAGTTAGATGCCAAAAAGTCGGCAATTGCTCGACGTGTCGCGGGTAACGTGAAACTCTACGAAAAAGTGCTGAGAGCGATGTATTCCGATTTACTGAATGCAGCCAAGCCGTTCAAGTGGCTCGATATTGGCGCCGGCTATGGTGAATTTGTTGAAGCGGTAAATGCCTGTGCGCCAGCAGGAAGCACTGTTACAGGACTGGAACCCATGACCCCCAAAGTCAAGGATGCACAAATACGCGGCCTGGATATTCAAGAACGCTTTTTAAGCGAAGTTTCTGAAACATATGACATCGCCTCCCTGTTGAATGTTTTTTCTCACATACCGGATTTTCACGAGTTTTTGCTGGAGATAAAAACCGTACTCAACCCCGGAGGCGAATTTTTCATGGAAACTGGTAATATCGCCGATCTCACCCATAGCCGTGAAGCGCCATCAGAGCTAGACTTACCTGATCACCTAGTATTCGCGGGTGAAAAGCACATACGGGGCTATCTCGACAATGCGGGCTTTTCCATTGTATCCATCCAAAGCCGACGTATTGATGGTGTTGTGCATACTGCAAAGAACATCGCAAAAAAAACCCTGGGCCGAACAGCACCTCTGGCCATTCCGTATACTTCGAACTACAGAACCTTGCTAGTACGAGCACGCCTTTAGTAAAAGGCGGCTCACCTCACCGGTGCCACTTTTCACAACTCAGTAATGCACAACCGTCGTGGTTTAAATACTTAGTAAACTTCACTCGCCTCAATACATGGCGATATATTAGTAACTACCTAAACCCTCTGGTATGCAACCCAGGGGGCTTCTTCATTTAAACTAAACACTTATGGCGGCCACACCAACCTTTAAAAGGCTTCAGCTTGCCGTCTACGACTCAGCAGCAAGTGTCATAAGTTCCGTACTTGCCTTTGCAAATACACTGCTCGCAGTCTCTCTCACTATCGGTTATCTGGGTGAAGAACGCTTTGGCATCTGGATGACCGTTGTCAGCATATCGACCATGTTAAGTTTCATGGACTTCGGTGTCGCTAACGGCATGGTGTCACAGATCGCCAGAAGCAACGTGACTAAAAACCCCCTGGATCTTGCCAGAACTGCCACGCGTGGCTTGACAATCCTCACAGCCATCGGCGTTCTGGTCTGGTCAACCCTGACGCTTGCAAACACTTTTTTCCCGGTAGCCGATATGTTAAACACGCAAACCGAAAAGGGTGGACAGGACGCGAAGGAACTTATAACCATGTTCATCGCGCTATTTGCACTGTACATTCCATTAAACGGTTTTTTCAAAATCATGCAGGGCCTGCAGAAGGGTTGGATTGTGCACGTCACGCGCTCCTGCGGGTCGTTGCTATCCTTGCTATTGATATTTATTCTGGCTAGCCAGGAAACTGATCCTGTCTGGCTACTACTGGCGAGCTACGGGGTTACAGCACTTGCCCCAATCGTGTTACTGCCGTACTTCATCAAGCACTCCATGCTTACCTGGAGTGCCAACACAGACTGGCCTGCGGCGAAAGCTGAATATCGAAATCTGCTGAATTTTGGTGGCCTTTTTCTCATCCTGCACCTGGGAATCATGGTCGGCTGGGGATCAGATTCGTTCATCATATCGGCATTGACCAGTGTAGCCGCTGTAGCGCCATTTGCGATCATGCAGCGGCTGTTCCAACTGGTGTCGATCCCCATGAGCATAGTGAACACCCCCTTATGGGGCGCGTACGCCGATGCCCACGCGCAAGGTGATGAAGCATTCATACGAAAAATCATGATGGCATCGCTGACTGGCACGCTGATTCTCAGTGCCAGCCTCTCCACACTACTGTACTTCACAGCAGACTCTATTCTGACATTGTGGATAAAAGATCACATTGAGATCCCACGAGAGTTGATTCTGGCATTCGCCATCTGGAGCGTACTGTCATCTATCGGTAACTCACTGTCAATGGCGCTTAATGGCATGCACATTGTGAAAGTCCAGGTATATTCGGTCTTGCTGTTATGTGCGCTAACCATTCCGCTCAAAATGTATTACACACCTGAATACGGCGCACTAGGCGTTGTCTGGAGCACAATAATCGCCTACACCCTTTCAACGATTCTGTTCTATCCCATCGTGTTCAGAAAAGTGCTTTATCGGGAACTCTTTCAACAACAAATCAGCTGACATACGGCTGATACTTCATCAATGGCCGCGCGCATGTCTGTACCTGTCAAAACCATGATTTACCTGGAGACTCGCATGACGGGTCACCGGCCAAGTTATCTGCGACGTGTTGTCAATATCGCAATAAAACACCAGTACCGTGTCTTGCTAGCAATGCCAGCGAACTGTTTTGAGCATTCAGTCGTCAAACAACTTCTCGAATCCCATCCTGCCGAGTCTTTGTCTTCAATACACTGTTCGCCGCTTGATACCGACAGTCACTCGTCCAATGTATTGCGGATGCTATACAACGAATATTGCTGCATACGTTTTTTCAAAGAAGCGGTAAAAACTGCAAAAGAGATTCACGCTATCGATCTTGTCATGGCAGGTATGTTTGATGATGCGTCAATATATTCTGGACTCGTCAAATTTGACTTCATCGGAATTCCCTGGGTTGGCATAATTATGCGTCAGAATTTTCATTTTGGAGCAATGAGTTTAATAGGCCCTCCAGAATCACGCATGAACTCGGTTAAAAGATCACTTTTCCTACGTCTATTGAATTCTATGAAAAATGAGGCCTGCCTTTTGACCATAGACAGAACTCTCAAGTCGTATATCGACAAACACCATAAAAGGCTGAGCAATCGAATTGAATTTTTGCCCGACGCAGTTGATAATCGCGGCAAATTAACTGGCCCAGACATACGCTCACAGATCGGAATTCCAACCGATGCAGTCGTTATTCTTTGCTACGGCACGTTGCGAGAAAATAAAGGCATAAGATTATTACTGGGGATACTGGAGCAATTACCTGACAACGTACATATATTGCTTGCAGGCACACAACATGAAACCATAAAACACTGTGTCAACAAGGAATCTAATCAGTCGCTGATTCAACGCAGTAGGCTTCACCAGATTGAACGCTACATTGACGTAACAGAAGATCCAGCGTTTTTCACGGCTGCTGATATCGTTTGGGTAGCCTACAAGGAATACTACTCGATGAGCGCTGTACTCGTGCAAGCAGCCCAATACAGAACTCCGGTTATAGCGACACAAGCCGGATTGGTTGGCAATCTGACGACAGAATTCAACACAGGTGTCGTGGTTGACACTGCCGATAAGTTTGATGTTTTGCGCGGAATAAACGAGCTGATAGGTAGCGATGAAAACCAGACTCATCGTCGCTATCAGAATTTAGTGAAAGAGCACAGCCTCGATATGTTCGAGAACAGATTGATAAGCTCATTTGATAAAGTTTTGGGCTAATTAGTGCCTGTCCAAAAACTCGTAACTGCTAGAGTTGGTGAAATATGTTTTCCGGTTGACGTAACAAATTCCCTTGGTTTAAGTATGTTTAAATTGCGAATCAATAACACACACCAAGTGGATTCCGCGTGCGACAAAGTCATCATGCTCAGAAGTAGCCCTGATAATTCACTACACCTCGCTAGTAAATTTAGCGAAATTCATGTAGCTTTATGCTTGGATTTATGAAAAATGAAACTGGGATGATGAGAGAAATAAGTGGATCAGAAACGAAAGGCTCAGGTATTTCTGATTTAGGCCAGGTACATGATTTTTGGAACAATGAAAGTTGCGGAGAAGTTTACGCAACCGGCCTAAGTAAGGCGGAAGAGTATCTCAACGAGACTATCTCGAGATATCAACTGGAGCCCTATATCCTCGACTTTGCCGAATTCAGCACTTTCAAAGGTAAAGACGTTCTGGAAATTGGAGTTGGAATGGGAAGCGATCATAGCTCAATTGCACATGCCGAACCCAAGTCACTGATAGGAATAGACCTAACTCAACGGGCTGTCGACCATACTCGCGAGAGATTTAAAGCAATTGGAATGGAATCTAATGTAAAAGTGGATAATGCAGAGGCACTATCGTTTGATGCATGTTCATTCGATGCGATTTATAGCTGGGGGGTACTGCATCATTCTCCGGACACGACAACTTGTTTTGAAGAAGTCCACCGAGTACTGAAGCCTGGCGGAACAGCCAAAATCATGATTTATCACAAGTATTCTCCTTGTGGCATTATGCTATGGGCGCGGTATGCTCTGATGAAAGGAAATCCTTTTGTGTCAATGAACGAACTCTATTCCAAGTATCTGGAGTCTCCCGGCACCAAAGCCTATACGATTAACGAGGCGAAGCTGTTAACCGAGAAATTCAGCTCAGCTGAAATTGAAGTAATGATGAATTTTGGAGATTTGCTGGAAGGTGAGGTTGGACAACGGCACAAGGGACCATTACTCACTTTGGCCAAGACAGTTTACCCGCGGAGACTCATAAAGCTGATTGGCAAACACACGCGGTTCGGACTAATGCTCTTGATCACATTGAAAAAATAGCCAATTTTTGGTGGTTAACGATACTAACTGGATGTTGACATTCAGAAAAAATACGTTGAGAAAGAAAGCATTCAAGTGAGTGTAATCGAGAAATGGTTCAATAAATCCGAAAACCAAGGCGGCGTGGCCAGCCACTAAGTACACGAAAAATACACGAATTCTCCCCGAGCGTTGGTGCTTTAAGGTATTGAGTTTACACAGATCTTCCCCCAGCACCGTATCATGCCAAAAGATGCCATAGAACTGAAACGCCGATAAGACAAAGAACATCGATCAAACAGAGCAACTACATATTCTGGCGGATAAGTGTCGTCGATATCCATAGTAATATTTTCTAAAGTTTAGTGCCGAGGTGATACTCAAGCACCGACGTGCATATATACGCAGTCAGCAAGAATGTCGATAAAAGAGATTGTTTCACGCTTAGACCGTTTCAAGAATAGACAATATGTAACACTCTCCTCGACTTAAATAGAGCAACTACGAGAAGTTGAAGTCAGCCCGCTGTCGCAGATTATTAACGCAAGGCGCTTGTACAGATAATCCGTTGATTTCCGATCGACTAGCAAACAATATGCAACCATCTGGAATGAGAAAAATTCGGATGTCGGATATTCAGTTTAATTGAATATTATTGAACAAGCACTAATTAGCTTCAGCAATGTCTAACACATCGTCTTTGAATTTCATGAAATCTTTATACATTTGCGCACCCGCCATATTTATACAAAGCCTGTACCTTGCTCTGAAACATGTGCCAATTGACACCAAGCAGTCGTAATGAAAAAACCTGAGACACCAAGGGATGCAAAACCCAGAATGAAAATCGTACATTGCTGCCTCGCCAATTACTTCGTAGATGGCTACGGCTTTCAGGAAAACATATTGACAAGGGTTCACAGCGAGATGGGGCTGGATGTTACAGTCGTGGCATCTACCGAAACCATTGTGGACAACAAGAAGATAGGGTATGTGGAGCCCTCTACCTACGAAAATGAAAATGGTATCAGCATCATACGACTGCCCTATACGAAAAAACTTCCGCATGTTCTCAGCAGAAAGCTCAGAATCTACAAAGGTGTGTATATCACTCTAATTCATGAAAAGCCTGACATCCTATTTGTTCATGATTGCAACTTTCTGGGCGTATTGGACATAGTCAAATACATGAAAAACTATCCAGAAGCCCGATTGTATGTAGATTCGCATACAGACTACGTGAATAGCGGTAGATCCTGGATCTCCATGACCATCCTGCACAAGTTGATTTACAGGTATTGTGCTCAGGTTGTTTTACCGTACACACGCAAGTTCTATGGAACTTTGCCACAACGCATAGACTTTTACAGAGATGTCTACTACATTCCCGCCGACAAACTGTCGTTGCTTGTGATGGGCGCAGATGACAAGTACATCGATTTTTCAAAGAAGAACGATATCCGGCGGAACATACGCAAAAAGTACAATATTGATGAAACCGCCATCACTCTGGTTACTGGCGGAAAAATAGAGCCAGGTAAGAATATTTTTGCGCTTATTGAAGCATTCAAACTCTTGAAGAAAGAGCTAGATTTTAGTAAAAACATAAATCTAATCATCTTCGGCACGGCTATCGATGAACTCAAGGAACAATTTGAATCGTCTACAACCGATACTGGTTTCGTCATTACAGGCTGGATCAAGCCTGAGGATGTATACGACTTGTATTTTGCCTCTGACATCGCCGTGTTTCCTGGAGCACACTCTGTATTGTGGGAACAAGCGATAGGATGCGGTCTACCTTGCGTATTCAGACGATGGGATGGGATAGAACACGTGGACATAGGTGGGAACTGCGTATTACTAAATGAGTGTGACACCAACTCCCTGAAAAATTGTCTCGCAGAGCTACTAACTAACACTGACAGCTATAATCAGCTTAAACACAAGGCGGAAACACTGGGGCCTGAACATTTTTCTTATAAAAAGATCGCCAGAAGAGCGATTGAATATGCTGATGTTTAGCTGTCTACATTTGATCTGTGAGCAAGTAATTTACTGATGCAGGTCAAACCACATTTGTTGGACAAGCATTGAAAACAACAGGTATGAGTGATCAATATTTTTGTCGTAATGCTCGTGACAGATTTTTCCGAACATGGAGGGCTCATATAAGCCCTGTTGAGCGATTCGTTGCTGCCCGAAATAGTGATCAGTCAAATCCGTTCTATTCTTGAACCACGATCTGATAGGCAAACCAAATCCCGCTTTACTTCGGTGTACTACTTCTCTGGGAAGGTAAGGTTCGAACGCTTTTTTAAGGATGTACTTCTGCGTTCCACCTTTCACCTTCATCTGGTGAGGGATGGAATTCATAAGTTGGATAAGTTCAAAATCCAGATATGGTACTCTCGCTTCCACCCCAGACGCCATACTCATCCTATCTGTGTAGGTTAGATTCAAGGACATCAGATCATAGTGTTGATCAACTTTCAGCATTGAGTCCACAATGGGTAAATCACCGACACGCTCAAACATATCCAGTAAATCACCGCCTACATCTACTTTAATATCACCGTGAAACAGGCTGGCAATCAAATCTGGTTTAGCCCAGATATACAGACTGAGCAAACGCTCGCGCTCCCCCATTGACGCTGCAGACAAAAGTCTTTTTACGCGGCGTGCAGTTGCGTTGAATCTGCCAGACACTTCAACATTTTCGACACAACGATTCAGCAAGCTAAATAATCCTTTTGTACTGCGCGGCAGTCTTCTCATGTTTTTTTCCGCGATATATCGTCTATAACCCCCCATGTACTCGTCGGCACCCTGCCCTGACAGCAAAACCTTGATACCATCAGATCTTGCTGCTTGACAAATGAGATATGTGTTCAATACCGCAGGATCGGATGTAATGTCGTCGAGAAATGGCACCACATCGACTAAAGTTGTTAGTGCATCAGAGGACGGCTGAATAACCCTCAAATCAAGCCCAAGCTTGCTAGCGATGATTCTGGCATATTTCAGGTCATCACCTTGCTGATCCAGCTTGAGATCCTGGTCCGAGAATGAAATGGTATACGCGCTATAGATATTCGCACCTGAATTCACGCACTGATGGGCAATTGCTGATGAATCAAGACCCCCACTCAAAAACAATGACATGGGCACATCAGACACCAACTGTCTTTTAACTGACGATTCAAATACGTTTTGTAGTCGCTCAATAGCATCAGCCTCACCTCTAATCGCTATTTGCTCATGAAGCTTACCGTACAGGTATTGTGAACTGATACATTTCCCTCGTGAGAAAACCTTGCAAACACCCGGCTCCATTTTGGTGAACTCCTCATAAGCCGTGTACGGTTCTGGTATGTAGGTGTAAGCCAACTGATCTGCAAAAGATTGGGTTCTTAAGGTGCGAGTCAGCTTCTTCAGTTCGAGAAGCGCCTTGAGTTCCGAGCTGAAATAAAAACCATCAAATTGGCATGTCATATACAGCGGTTTAATACCGACTGGATCTCGTAGCACAGTGAGCGTATCCAGCTTCCTATCGTGAATACCGAGTGCGAACATACCGTTCATTTTCGCCAAAAACTCAGTACCCTCTCGTGCAAATCCTTCCAGCACAACTTCAGTATCTGAATTGGACTTAAAGGTCAGATCGCTGTGAGCTGATTTTAGCTCATTGCGCAGCTCCTGAAAATTATAAAGCTCGCCATTATAGGACAGTACGAATCGCCCCGACGTGTCTGTCATGGGCTGATGCCCGGCCTCGGATAGATCGATAATTGATAGTCGCGTCTGCCCCAAATACACACTTCTATCAGTGGAAAAATAATATCCATTGTCATCAGGGCCTCGATGCTTTATTGCATTCAATGCCTTGTCGAACGGGAAATCACTTGCTGTACGTTGCGACGCTATAACTATTCCGCACATAAACTAAATTCTCTAAATCTTTATCGTGTAGCGATCAGACGTCTGCGAGTTATAACGATGAAATACTGATTAAGGCCGACAGCTGAAAGAAATTTTCACGACGTATATTTGTGCACTAATTCGCCGCTACTAAGTCTCATACCGTTGTAGACGGCGGTATGAGTATCACATAATTTACAATTTTTTGGCAAAAATCAAATGCCTGTCTTCGTGTTCACGTTACTGCTATTCAGCAGCATATAACGGGGGTCGCCAAAGTCTTTGTAAATTGCGAATCGCATGCTTAGTTATAGGAACCGAGCATGGTTGCGAAGCGCACAACTATAAGGATGGTACCTCATGACAAACCCTATTGTGCCTAGTACGGAGCATTATGTCCGAAAGGTTGTAATATCCAAGTCCATATATACAACTTGCCTGGCACTGCTACTGTGTGCTTGCGGTTCTGGCACTTCTTCCGAAGGAGACACGCCTGTCATCGGATCAGCGAATCCTGATAATGTCACAACGTCGACCAGTGACAATGCAGCATTGGTTGAATCCAGCGCCATTGCTGCAGTAGTTGAATCCAGCGACAATGCAGCAGTGATTGAACCCAGCGACATTGCAGCAGTGGTTGAATCTAGCGACAATGCAGCAGTGATCGAATCCAGCAATGAATCCGGATTAACTATTGCCGAGATAATCGATATCGCCGCACTCGCTATTGATGAAGAGGACCAAAAAGGGAGCCCTGAAGCTCCTGCGGCGCGTCTAGCTGAATCTCCTGCGGGGCTCAATGAAGACTTGCCAATGATGGGGATGTTTTACGGACATCCTGCGGCATTTGGGAAATCGCCTGGGAATACGACAAAAAAAGCTCGACATTTCATACGCTTCAGAGCAACGCGTTCGCTTCCGATTGACGAAGCAGAATTCGATGTAAGAATTGGACCTGGATATTCCTCTGGCACAGGTGGTGTTATCAAATATATGATCTTTAGTGACGATGGCTCAATCAATCACTTTCCCGATGTGAACGATGTCTATGGTGAATCGGATAGCACATTTGTACCCGGTGATCTGAATAGAAATGTCGGGTATGCCAAGGCCATGAATATGACAAACGTGCGATCACTTACTGCTGGCCGTCTTTACCATCTCGGTATCATTAACCTGGACCCATCTTCAGGTCGAATACCGATGAACGGATCGATAGTGATACCTCAAGACACTGAGCAGTACAAATCATGGGAGCGAGAGACGCAAGGGCCGTGGTTTTCACAGGGCGCATCGTGGGCTTTATCAGACAACGGGCGTGAATTGGAGCCGTTGACAGGAGTGGATGTCTTCCAGGATATACAGCCCTGGTTTGCCATTAAATATTCCGATGGGACATGGGAAGGGACTTACTATACAAACTCGGACTACCCTGTGAGCGAGCCATACGACTCATCAATACGAAACCCAGCGGACACCAAGCGTGAATTAGCGTGGGTAGACGGCAAATATGCAGCCTCTCAACCTTTCACAGTCACTCAGCAAAGCAGAGTTGTTGATGGACTCTGGACCCATTATGGTCATCATAAAAATGGTGGTACACCAAACGGCGCTCCGCTCAAAGCTGAATTGTTAGATAGCGAAGGCAGTGTATTGGCAACCGTAAATTATCAGCCTGATTGGCCCTTGTATCAAACGACTCTTTCGGAAAACGCAACAGGGGATAGCAACCTTGATTATCGACTGAACATGGCGGGTGATTGGAAATACCAGCCATTCAGTGAAGGCAGATCAACCAGCGTGGTACTTGAAGTAGGTCGTAGCTACAGTGTCAGATATACATCTGACGAGGGTGGTAATTACACGCTGCGTGCAACTCCCAGTGTATCGTTGAGCGATCCAGAGCTTGCCACAAGAGATCGAAATAACTTTCTCGATGGTGATGCAGCACGGCGTTCGTCGGATGGCGGCCAGACGTTTCCCAAGGAGGTTGATTGGGGACCGCGCTCGTGGGGTGGAAAATTAGGAATGCTATTCACCATAAAGGGTCAAGTTCAGCATGGCCGAGAGCACGACGCGGCTAATTGAAGTTCACCAATACCAATTGGGCCTGGTATTTGTAAGGGTATGGTCGGAATCTGCAGCATCGCCAGCAACACTTATGTTCGCGGTGCAAGTAGACCGTCGTTTCCCCGGCGGGTTGCTGTTTCGTCCTTGGGTATCAATTAAATTCTTGCTACTTGATACTCCTTGGCAGTAATAAGTGGCATACGAAGTTGTGCACCAAGAGAGCGGCATGAACCTCTTACAATGCAGCTGCAAACACCTCGGCTTTTTCAGATCTGGACGGGTAATTGATTAGAACAGCGCGGTATTTCCCTTTGAATACGAACAAGCTCCCAGCACCTGCCCCTATCACCCCGCACCTTGAAAACAGCTCGGTCATGTCTTCCAGCTTTCCCGCCCCACCCACAACTGTCATGGGAAGCTGGGTTGCCTCTTTAACCATGGTAGCCAGTTTGAGATCGTAACCACTCATCGTGCCTTCTTTGTCAATACAATTGAGGATAATTTCACCGGCACCTGCAGCCTCCAGACCAGCCGCAAATTCAGCGACAGATGTTCCGCATTTCTTCCTGCCGTTCCTGGTAAACAGCTGATAAGACTTCGTTAGTCCTGCTTTCTTTACATCCATCACCACCACAACACTCTGATTACCTATGCGTTCAGCTGCCAGCGATAAGAGATCCGGGTGCTCTACAGCCGCAACGCCCAGTGCTACTTTCTCCACCCCAAGACTAATAAGAGTTTCAATTTGCTCAATAGATGAAATGCCCCCTGCGTAGCAAAGTGGCATGCGACACTCATTAGCAAGCTTTGCAATCAGTTTGTAATTGGGTTCACGGTTGTCTTCTGTACAATCAATATCGGCAATAAATAGTTCATCGACTTGCTTTTCGTTGAATATACGAACGGCGTTCAGAGGATCACCGACATATTTCGGATCCTTGAAATTGACGGTCTTTACTAGCCCTCCTCGCTGTATCAGTAGGGTCGGCGTAATTCTTGGTCGCAGCATCGGTTAAAGTTTCGCAAAATTCATCAGTAATTGCTCGCCAGCAGAATGACTTTTTTCAGGGTGAAATTGCGTGCCATAAATATTCTCAAACTCCACGGCACACGCAAAATTTTCACCGTGCTCGCTGGTTGCCGAAGTAATCTTGTTGTCTTCAGGTGACATCACGAATGAGTGCAGAAAATAAAATTCGGCAAGATTTGTCAAACCATTGAATAGCAGGTCATTGCCCGCCACAGTGTTTACGCTATTCCAACCCATGTGCGGCAGGCGGTGTAAATCGTCGGCCTTCTCATGCAAGCGAGCCACGTGAGCATTCAGCCAGCCCAGGCCATCACGATCGCCCTCCTCGCTGCTCTTTGCCATCATCTGCATGCCCACACACACACCCAGCACAGGGATTTTTCTTTTCATGACCAGATCGTTGAGCGTCGATAGCATACCCGACTGGGACAAACGCTCCATTGCCCAGTCGAATGCGCCAACACCCGGGAGAATAATCCAGGTTGCGTTCTCGAGCTCGGCAGATGTCTTGGCTATAGCAACCGGTGTATT
>Ga0114956_1002651_pt1 | contig 14015 bp, 13 predicted proteins | sample MaitaG_FD_87304 | JGI IMG/M metagenome (GOLD analysis project Ga0114956, IMG submission 87304) | Marine algal microbial communities from Maine, USA - Maine_Asex2 metaG | ecosystem: Host-associated > Algae > Red algae > Unclassified | place: Maine, USA | collected 2015-01-05 | reverse complement strand
GATAGCCCCGGATACAGAGATGCCAAGTTTTGTAGAAGATTTACCAGCCGCAGAAATAATGCTAGAGTGCGATGATGCTATACCACCATCAGTGACCTTAACGGCAATGGATAATTGTACAGATCTAATATTTACAGCATTTGATGAAGTGGACGATATGGGAGCCTGTCCAGCATCACGAATTATAACACGAACTTGGTCGGCGATGGATGCATGTATGAATGAAGTAAGTCATATGCAAACCATAACCATTGCGCCAGATATAGAAGAACCTACTGCTTCTGATCCTCAATCAATTTCTGTTATGTGTAGTACCCAAATCCCAGATCCAGATATTACTGTAGTTACAGATGAGATAGACAATTGTTCTGTTCCAATCGTTGTATTTGAAGGTGATGTAAGCGATGGAAATTCTTGCCCTGAAACCATAACTAGAACTTATTCAGTCACAGATGATTGCGGCAATTCTATCGAAGTTCAGCAAATAATAACTGTAGGAGATGATACTCCACCTACTGCAGGAACTCCGGAACCTATTCAGATTTCTTGTTCTGATCCAATACCAAATCCTGATCCAAACATCATAATGGGATTGATGGATAATTGTACAGACGGCATAGAAGTTACATTTTTAAGCGACACAAGCGATGGAGAAATATGCCCCGAAATAATTACACGGGTTTATCAAGTGACCGATGCTTGTAACAACCAAATCGAAGTAGAACAAATGATCATTATAAATGATAGTGGTGCTCCTTCTATAACTAATCCTCCTAATATTAGAGACATAGAGGGATGTGACCCTTCTGCGCTGACAGTAGAAAATGCTGAGCTAGTTTTTGCTGATGTGGAAACAGATATTACCACCTTTGTGATAACCGGGGGATTGAATGGTCTAAATGTATCTGATGATTGTGGAATTGCCGCAGTAACTTACATTGACGAATTTAATGATGACGGATGTGAACGTTCGGTAACTCGTACATTTACTGTAACTGATATTTGTGGTTTTGAAAACTCTGCATTTCAGTTCTTAATATTCGATTGCACCTTAGCTTCTCATGGTACGTTAGAAATAAAAGCTGTAGAGCCCGGAGGTAATTAAAATTTTCATTTTTAGAAGTTGCTTGATTTACTTTTTATTGAAAATTTAATTCTTCCATTTTTTCCAAGTAATCATATTGCAAATCTTCGTGCAAGTGTTTGATGGTATTTTTTATTGACTCTAATTGCCTAACATAAATATTCCTTAACACTATATTTTTTTCTATTGTCGGCTTAAATTCCTTTAACTTTTGACAAAAGTAGATTAAAATTTCAACCTCACTTTCATTCTTTTGAGAATACCGAATATACTTTTTTGCGGTCTTTAAAATTTTGCGAACGCTCTTTTTGATAAAGTAATAACTTTTTCTATTCACTTTATCAAATTCATCATCTATTGCTCTTTTTACACTGTTGATGTAATTAATCTCATTTTCAGACTCATATAGTAAATAGGTTAGTAGCTCCTTATTTTCTTTTTTAAACCTTGATAGCCTTAAGCAAATAGTGATCAGTTCCTCCTTATCTTGATTTGATAAAGCTGTTTTCAATTCCTTGACAGTTGCTGCTTTCATTTCTCTTTTTAACTTTAATTGTGCTCTCGAAAGATTTTTGAAACTTTTCAATTGATTCAGAACCATGAAATTGGAAGTCTCAACTGAGTGTGGAATTTCGTGATTATAAATTGTTGATGATTAATTTGCTAATCTTTCTTTTAAATGATGCTTGTTTATTTTCTTATAAATTATTGTTTTGGAGTTTAGCTCTAATAAATGATATAAGTTTGTGAAATAATTCTTTTTTGTTACACCATTGCTTCCAATAGAAACATAATTGTCATAACAATGGAGCTTACAGAAAATTAGAACATAACTAAACTCAGAGATATTGTAAGTAGATGTATCCATAATTTATTTGTTGTCCCTTCTAATTATAATTATCTCTTCGACTATTTTAAAATAAAATTACTTACCAAATCAGCTATTTTAGTAGGTTGGTCCCAATGAATAAAATGTCCACATTGGTCCAAGATATGCAGATCGCAATTAGTAATTAGACTTTTTCCAATATTTGCGACCTCATCTAATTTCAAAGAAGGATGTAGGAGTCGATGTGGTATAAGAAAATCTTGTTTCCAAAAACTAAGAACGTTAGATGATTTATAATAGGAGGTAATTCGAAAATCGGTTCATTCAGAATAGTTTTCATTTGTGCTGATCAAATGATATTGTTCGTAGTTTGGATCATTTTTTTTAATGAAATGCGATCTTCGTATATAAAAAGTGCATCCTCAGGAATTTTATTGCCAAAGAAATTAAGTTTTAAATTTTGCTTTATCCGAGAGTCAGTGAGTGGTTTTGATATCTATTTTGAATGCAGGAGTACAGTAGAATCTTCTCCTTATCATTAAAAGATTCAATTCCAGAAGGTGCTAAAAGTACCAATAAATTGATAGACTGAGGGAATATGGATGCTAAAATAATTGCAATTTGACCGCCCATAGAATGCCCCATCAAATGATATTTTACAACTCCCAATTCTAAGCAAAATTGCTGAATCAATATGGCATAAAATATTCAGGAAATCTCATTGGTATTCTTCGGAATGTTTGGTGCTGTGATTCTAAAATCATCTTTTAACTCATAGCCTATTTTAAACCATGATTCTTTGAGCTGAAAGTAGAATTAAATACATTTACTCTATCCTTTGTCCATCCTCAAGAAATTCTTCAAGAGGAATAAATTCCCAGGATAAATTTTTAGTGATAAGATTATGTTTGAAAAGGAGAAATTTTACATCTTTTTTCTCGGGATTGCTACCTGAAGCTAGGTAATCTATCCCATCAGAAGTGTGTTCTTCAAACTCGAGGACATTATTTCCAATATCGCCAGCTAATGCGATAACTTCAATACCTCTCTCTTCCACTGACTGAAGCATTGGAACTATATCTTTGTACCAATTATTTCTTGCAATCAAATAATTACATGACCAATTATATGGATTTGTACCTATGTGTTTTGACATTTCAGGGTGATGTCTAAGCCAAATTAATTTATGCGTCATGACGACGAGATGCGATGATTCACTTATCGTATCTGTAACCTGTTCCAGTAATTTCAATTGATCTCCTGTGATGGTACAAATCCAATCTTCCTTCTCTTGTGTGTACAAAACCACAAAGGTAATCCCGTTGTGATGTGTCGTATAGAAATAGGGCCTCTTTGTTGCTTTTTCTACAAAATCCAATCTGGCATTATCGTGATTTCCTAAAGCCCACAAAGTAGTCGGTGAATCCAAGTCAAAAACACCATCTAGATATTCTAAAATATCATACCTTTTTGAGCTTTCTTCACAGAGATCCCCGCCCAATAAAACCATATCGAATTTATCATAATTTATGGCTTCCATTCTTGGATCTATGACTTGATTTATCGTATCAAAAATACGTGTATGTGCTACGTGGATATAGTGCTGAGCATCATTATTCTTAGTACAATTTGAAAGCGTTATAAGAGTCAAAAATCCGAAGATAAAATATACTAAATATTTTGAACTCATAGTTGATTCTAATTTGCGTGATTTATTTTTGTGGTCTTATTATTCTTCAAAATTATATTCAAGTTCCACGGGATCTTTTACAGCAAACAAAGTAAATAGGATCAATACATACAGATTTTACTTCTTCTCATTTTCTAGTAAGCTATATACCCACAAATCTTGTAGTAAAAGTAATTTTTCATCCCAACAAATCTTAATAATTACTTAAACAAATTAGCATAATTTCCTAGTTGCAGTTCCTTTGTTAATTTGCAGGATGTTGAGGACTGTCCGACTTATTTTATTCTTAAATATTTCAATAATTTGCCTATTACCCAATTTGATTACTGCGGAATATCGAATTGTTGGTAAAGTAAACATGAATGAAGATTGGCAGAATCAAATTTATTTAGCCACGATTGATAAATTGGATGATTATTATAATGCCAATGCAGAAGCCATAATCAATGTAGCTGCCATCGACCAAGATGGTAATTTCGAAATGACGGGAGATAATTTACATGATTTTGCTCAATTTTATAGATTATATCTAGTAAAGCAAGAACATTCTGAATTTAATGCTTGCTTATTTGTCGGTGGGGACGAACACAATTTCATTCATTTGATATTAGATAATTCAAGTGATGTAATCATAGCTGCAGACCCAAATTCTTATGCACCATTTGGAGATTATACAATTTCTGCGGATATAGAGAACGATCTGATGCGACAAGTGGGAGGCCTTGTCTATCCAAGTTATGTTTTCTACGAAATCAAATTTCCCTCTGAATTACAATTTTCACAAAATAAATTAAATCGTGATCTTTTTCATTTTGCAGATACTTGCCAAAGTACCTTGGTCTCATTGGCAGCTATTAATAACACAGATTTTGATGCCTATTTTGATACCAACTTCGAACAGTACAGTAAATTAGGAGAAGAACTAAAGTATAAATTAAAGGACCATCCTTACACAGATGATTATTTTAGGAAAATGAGATATTATAAGGCAGATGATAGTCAGCAAACTCATTTTGGCTGGCCGCTAATCACTAGTTTTTTGTCGGTTAGTTTACTTTTTACTTTGTTCCATTACTTTCAACTAAAGAAGAAGTTTCTTCTTATTCCAGAATCAAAGCCCGCAGAAGAGAAAATAAATCTTACACCACAGGAAATGAAAATCCTAGAGCTAATCCAAGAAGGAAAAAGCAATAAAGAAATAGCCTCCGACCTATATGTTGAGCTAAGTACGGTCAAATCACACATAAATAAATTGTATTCGAAAATGCAAGTAAAAAATAGAACCGAAGCAATTAAAAAATCTAAAACCCTTTATTTGTAGGGGTCTACATCCTTTTTCCACCCTGTTTCCCTTTCCTTTTCCATCCCTATTTAGTTGATATCACTTAGGTCTTTCACATAGATTACAGTCATTACTAACATTCAAAAATTTATTACATATGCAATTATCAAAGTTATTTATCATTTCAATTTTAAGTTTAGCTGTCACCATAGGTTTACATAGCTGTTATAATGAAGTGAAAGCCGACCCACCTAAAAGCTCCGCTAAAAATATACCTGACTCAAACCTTGACAAAGTGTGGAAGAATATTGAAGAAATAGAGCAAGTCCAGAAGAATGATTCTAAAATGGTACTAGTTGATGTGTACACGGATTGGTGCAAATGGTGTATAGAGATGGATAAGCAGACTTTTTCTGATCCTTCACTCATGCAATATTTGAATGAAAATTTTCATTTAGTCAAATTTAATGCAGAGACAAAATCTAATCTGAATTTTAAAGGAAAAACCTATAAATTTAATCAAGGAGGTAGAAGAGGGCACAACCAATTAGCAGTAGAGCTTCTCGGAGGTAAATTATCGTATCCTTCCTTTGTTGTTTTAGACGAAGATTTGAATACCATCGAAATTGCAAGAGGATTTAAAAATGGTCCTCAGTTTAAATCATTTTTACAAAATTTAAAGTAGGGCCAATTCCAAATAGATAAAATGGTTTGAGGGCGAGTACAATTTCACTGGCTTTCAACCATTTTTCAACTTTGTTCTTAGTTAGCTACACTAATACTGCTATAATTACTATATGGAAATCATCATAGCCCTCCTATTGAATGAATTATCCTTGTGAGGATCATAAGCCATGTTACCCATTTAAATATTTTCATAATTTGCTTAAAATATTTAAAGAGTTACTTTGTAGATTTATTTAAGAGAAATTAAGCTTATTTTGCATGATTGTTTTATAATATATACTGAAATTCAAAGATCAATAGAATTCTAAACTAAAATTTTAATTTGAAATCATAGACACAAATTATTTTCAGATTGTCATTCTTCTTTTTTGAAGATAAAGCGATTGAATCTTATAATTAAATTAGCAAATTCTTTTAAATTAATTTAATATAAAATGTTCAGCATAATTTGGAAAAATCTAGAATAATAGAACACCTTAGGTCACATGAAGTTTTCGCCTCATTGACAGAACTCGAAATGGAGGAAGTTGCCCAAGTGGTAGATTACTCAAAACATGATAAGAATGAAGTGATTTCTACAGTAGATCAAGAGGATGGATATTTATATTATATTCTACAGGGAAAGTTTGAAGTTCGTTTAACAAATAATTCGCAAATCTATTTAACTGAAGGATCGCTGTTTGGTGAAATCGGAATGCTGTATCCTCTATATAGAACAGGGTCAGTAATAGCAACTGAGCACTCTTCTACCTTACGTTTAAGTGGTGCCCAACTTTTCGATGAAGAGTTTATTTCAGTAAAAACGACTTTGAAAATTGTTCGAATTTTAGCAAAAAGAATCATTCGATATTTAAGAGTTAAAGAGAGTGTTTCTTCCAAAGAGATGATCGAAAAAGGAGAGGATGAATTTACTGAATTTAAGTCTACTTTAAGATGGAATTTATATTCCGATAAAAAAGACAAAAAAATTGAACAAGCAATTCTAAAAACGATTGCAGCTTTTTTAAATTCAAAGGGCGGCGTTTTATTTATCGGAGTAAATGATGACAGTGAATTATTAGGGTTGGAAAATGATCGATTTGAAAATGAAGACAAGTATTTTTTGCATTTAGGGAATATTATAAAAGCACACCTAGGAGCTATAGCCATGAAGTGGATCCAATATAAGATTGAGCTTGTAGGTGAAAAAAAAATCTGTCGCGTGGATTGTTTTCCCGCCAGTCAGCCAATATATTATCAAGATGATCAGGACGATTATTTCTATATGAGGACAGGACCTTCTACTACTCAATTAAGATTAAGTAAATTATATCCATACATTCAAGAGAGATTCAATAGAGAAGATTTAGATTCCTACGAATAGATTTAGATTTCATCAAATAGATTTAGTTATACTGTATATCAGAAAAATATGAAAATTCGAATAAAGGAAAATAGCGTCAGACTGAGATTGACTAAAAGTGAAGTTGCAGAATTTTGTAAAAGCCAATCCTATTCTCAGACGATCAATTTTGGAAATAGAACTCTCCTATATACTCTTTATACGAGAGAAAATGAGAAAGATTATAAAGCTTTGTATGAAGGCGATGAGATAAAAATTATTTTACCTCATTCTGACATTGATAAATGGAAGCAAGATTCTTGCATCGGTTTTGAGCATCAAATTGATTTGGATGATGGTCAAAAATTAAGAATTAAAGTAGAAAAGGATTTTGTTTGCTTAGATGAAACAACTGAAGATCAATCCGATAATTATACTAATCCTAGGATGATAAACGAATAATTTCAAAAGCTATAAATCTCTTAAAGAATTATAAACGCTATCCTAAAAATACTGCTTAGTGTACTAATATTTTAAGATTACCGTTCAATGTAAAAATTTATTCTCTATGTTTTACAAGCTCGACTTCCAACCTCACATACTTTTTGTTTACTTTTTGATTTTTCTTTTAAGTTTAAGCGGATGTATACAAGACGAATCGATAAACGAACCGATCAATCAGCCGGGAGGAGGATTTGATGGTGAGTGTACTGAAGCTATATTATACAATGTAAAGAAAACTGAGAATTTTTCGATAGCAGTAAGGATCGACGAGGAAGAAACGATTTTGGTAGAAGACCCAAATTTTGATTTTTGGTGGGCACGATTAAGTCCAGATAAAACAACTTTTATATGTTATAAATCACCCATTGGAGATAACAGACCAGATAACGATTATTCACGAGCGGAATTATGGAGATTTAGTGTGGATGGAACGAATGGAGTAAAATTGATAGATTTAGATGATTATGGATGGTTAGAACAAGGTGTGGCGGATTGGTCTCCAGATGGCAATTATTTAGTAATGGCAGCAGTCATCATCGAAGATCCATCTAAGCCAGAAGACTTTTATTGGCATTTATTTAGAACAAATGCCGACGGCTCTAACCCTATTCAATTGACATCAGGACCGGGACTTAGAGGAGACCCATCATGGTCTCCGAATGGAGACAAGATCATCTATGTTTCCTTTCCAGAAGACTATGATGAAGAGAACCTTATCCAGTTATTGCTTGATATTAGTTTTCAAACTCCATTAGAAGTTCACATTGCAGATATCAGTCAGGAAGGAAAATTGAGTAATATAATCCAATTGACTGATGATGATATACGAGATAATGACCCTTACATGTCTCCGGATGGCAAAATAATCGCATGGGAGAGTTTCGTGGATAGTGGTGGCGCAATCAGACAATATGATCTTGACGCCCAATTGACTACAACCATATTAGAGCCGGAAGAGTTTGTTTGTTGTCCATCTTGGAATGAAGAATCAGATCGTTTTCTTATCCATGCGATTGGCGCGGGTTCTCCATTTTATATTGCAGAATATAATATTCTAACTCAAGAATACAGACCTATTTTGAAGGTTCAGAATGCTGCTCATATTAATCCTCAATGGGTATGTTGGCCTAATTGATAGAATGCAAAGTGCTTTCAGATTTAGGTGTAAATTTAGATAACGTATAGGTATAATTCTATCTGTTTGATCTTATCTCAGATATATCGTTCCCAAATTTAGGGATACGATTTGGAAATTAGGGCTTCGCCAAATTACAGTCATATATCGAAAATGATTATTTCTTGCTTGTCATTGCCGTAATTAAGCAAATTAGATTAACCAAATTTAGAGATCATATGGAGAAGTTGCATAATTTGGATCCTGAATTTAAAGAAATTATAAGTCATTTGAAAGAATGCAATTTAGCGCTAGAATCTTTGGGTTTGCGGGATATGAAGACTACTGAAATAGGGGATTCAAATACACTTTGAAGTAGAAATAAATTAAGAAATTATTATTAAGATTTTCAAATATTGGAGAGCATATGCATACCTTGTATCTCGAAGCAAATGAAAGAAATGATTTTTTAAAAATTGCTGAAGAAGAATTTCTGATGGATGATGACGATATTCTAGCTGAACCAAATCCAATTATAAACTTTAGTTCTAATAAAATTGGACGTAATGAATTGTGTCCATGTGATAGTGGTAGAAAGTATGAAAAGTGTTGCTTTAGTATGAACTAATCTAGCTGAGTATAGAGTGGGAATCTGAGATAAATATAGAACTCAAAAAATTTATCGAAGGTATCAAGAATAAAAATAGAATTATTTACCTAATAATTTTTCTGTAAAAAAGTTAAGCATTTCTATCAGTTCTTTCTCCTTGCTCTTGTTCTTTTTTATACTTGTTAATTTAGGTAGATGTTGAGCAAAGAAAACTTGATTATTGGCCATTTCGAATAGATTGCTGGAAAGACTTACACTATATGGAAAATCAGGGTTGACCTCTTCGATGATATCTGCAACCGTTCTGACAACGGACTTATAGGATAAAAATAGACCTGCTTTATTTTCCTGATCTACAGCATATGTGTGGTAAGATTTAGTCCCTTCATTGATGATAACCTTGTGTAGAATATTCTCATTTATATAGGAGTTTTGAGGATTTTCTGTGCTGGCTCCAACGATGTTATTTATAGCTATTTTTAATTTTATACAGGGATCTTCAATATTTGTAATATTTATTTTTATTAAGTAGTGTACATATTCCCAATACCATGAAGTCAAAAACAATAACAGTAAATGTTTGTTAACAAAATAGCGGTATATGGATTTTTCCGCAGACCCAATATGCTGTGCAAGTTTTTTAAAATTAAAGGCCTCAAAGCCAATTTCATCAATTAATATAATGCTATGTTGGAGAATCTTTTTGCCTAAAGCAGTCTCCTGAGGGTCTCTAGAAAAAAAACTTTCACTTAATCTAAAAGTTATATCGATAGACATATTTTGGTTGTTGCGCAAACTTCGCATGAAAATAAATATCAATTTAATAAATAAATGCGACAGTAATGCTGACCTAATTGTTATTTTACTATAAATTGCAACAGTTTACATGAAAACAAATACTATTATACTGTTTATTTTTTAATCTCCATATGGGCATTCTATCTTGATTCCTTCCGATGGTAAAGACTTTAGATTGTATGAGTTTCAGAGAAAAAATTTTTAATTAAAGCTTTATGCTCAATGATAATTTAACTTTGGTGGATAAGCCAAATTGTTAGCCAGATTTGTTAGATGAGAAAAGGTTAACAAAATACATTTTATAAATCTGTTCGATTGGTTTCTATTGACTTAAAAAGTATTGCATTATGTCGGGAAAATTTGGTTTTGATTTTAAACACGTTAAAGGCGATTTGTTTGGTGGGCTTACTGCAGGAATTGTTGCATTACCACTAGCACTGGCTTTTGGAGTTAGTTCTGGATTAGGTCCTAGTGCAGGACTATATGGTGCTATATTTATAAGTTTTTTCGCTGCTTTATTTGGAGGTACAAATACCCAAATTTCTGGTCCAACAGCACCTATGACAGCTGTGAGTATGGTTATTGTTGCCGGAATAGTAGCAAGTTTTGATGGAGATGTAAACAAGGCGTTACCGGCGATATTGACAATATTTTTGCTTGCCGGTTTCTTTCAGATTGGCCTCGGATTTCTAGGACTTGGTAAATACATTAAATATATTCCTTATCCAGTGGTTTCTGGATTTATGACAGCAATTGGTGTTATAATTCTGATTACACAAATTCTACCTGCTATTGGATATTATCCAAAAGAAGACTTAGAATATGTCGATAATTTCAAACCTGTCGCAGAGGAAATAATCCTGGATAATATTTTAAAGGAAGAAGCTGGCGAAGGTATTCTCGTTTTGGAAGATTTTAAAGAAACCATTAAAAGAGCCGAAAAGATTACACAGGCTGATATTTTAAAAGAATCCAAGACATTAGCAGGTAAAAATTCATCTGGAATTCTAGGAACTCTGAGCGTATTACCAAGAGCACTCAAAAGCATTAATTTACTAGAACTCCTTTTAGCACTGTGTACCATACTCATTATATATGGATTTAAAAGAATCACAACAGCGGTTCCAAGTACATTAGTCGCTCTTTTGGTAGTTTCTGTAGGAGCTATTGCCTTTGGCTTGGATTACCGCCCTATCGAAGAAATTCCAAGCGGACTACCAGTGCCTAATTTTGGCATATTTACAAACTTTAGCTTGACGAGTATTTCTCCATATATTTTTACCGCCATTACTTTGGCCTTACTAGGTGCCATTGATTCGTTGTTGACTTCTGTAGTAGCAGACAATATGACGAAGACTAAACATCATCCGAATAAGGAGCTCGTAGGACAAGGAATAGGAAATAGTATAGCAGCTGTATTTGGTGGAATACCTGGAGCGGGAGCGACCATAAGAACAGTCGTAAATATTAACGCAGGTGGAAAAACCAAATTATCTGGAATGATTGCTGGTTTATTATTGCTTGTGATTCTCCTGGCATTGGGGCCCGTTGCTTCAAAAATTCCAGCGGCTGTTTTAGCTGGTATCTTGATTACGGTAGGGATTGGTGTTATGGATTATAAAGGGTTGAAGGCAATCCCTTATATGCCAAAGCCAGAAGTCGCAATTATGCTTATTGTATTGGTGTTGTCATCTGTATGGAATTTGGTTTATGCAGTAGGAATTGGTCTTGTGATTGCCTCCCTAATGTTTATGAAAAAAATCGGAGATTTGACTGCGGAAAGATCAGATGTTAAGTCTCTAAAAGAAGAATCATGGTCAGATGAAATCGATTTTCCGACAAAACTCAAGGAAGAAGTTTTTATAAAACACATAAAAGGGCCCCTCTTTTTTGGATCTACAAGTGATTTCCAGAATTTAGCATTGCAGATTCCAGATACAGCATCACATATTATTATACGTATGGGTAGAATGGGCTATATGGATCAATCGGGACTATATGCTATGGAAGATGTTTTGGTGGATTTAGTAAATAAAGATAAATCTGTTCTGTTTGTGGGTATAACCGAACAGCCAAGATACATGATGGAAAGAATAGACATTATTCCAGATCTCATTCCAACTAATCAAATTTTTAAAAATTTTAATGATTGTCTGGTTTGGGTAAAAGAAAATGTAAAGGATATTTATCCAGCAGTGTAAAGTTATATTGAAATAAAAGTAATCATTTCAGTAAATCTTGTCTAAGGAATAGTACTATCTGACTTAGTGATTCAGTCATGAAATTATAATCAAGACTGATATTTTTTACTTACAACAAAGATGAGAAGTAGGAATTAAATATTACAAATAGCTCTTAGGTCAACTCATCCACATAACTTCAAAAAGTAGATGAAATGAAGCCATGCTCAATCGTGATAAAGTTGACTAAATGTCAATTCCAATAATGGAACCGATATATCAGAATCGGGTAGGCGGTATACCCGCTACTTCCTTAAATCCCCTGTTTTTTAGAAAAGGGTCAGAAACTTGAAAGTTTCTTTGGTGAGTTAAACAATATAGAAGTAGTAATTTGGTAACAAAGTATAATATGTTGTAAACCTCGTTTATCTATAGAAACATTCATGCATTTTGCTCAAACATTCTATTCTCATATGATTCTATACAGTTAATCTAATTATAATGATTTTGAACATCCCTAATGCAAAGGGGTGAAATAGACTTTTTTTTCATAGACTATTTTTCAAAATTGAAATACGGTGCTTTCTTACCTTCTATTTCAAAAGTTTGCAAATGTGAGAAAATGTATGTCTCTAATTTAGCCGAATGATAATATTGCATTGAAAATTATAATTCTTCTTCATTCCAAAAATTACTATCTTGATAGAAATTTCTAATTTTTCATGAATATTATTTCTTTTACAGATATGCCTATTGCAAATGGGCACCTTACACTATGCAATGAACATAATGAAATCCTATATATTTCTGGGCAACCACCTTTTATTCCTAGATTCATGACAATGCCGGAGGGCATAGAGGCTCAAACTTTGAAGACCTAACTAAATGTAGAGATATTCCTTCTTGCCGCAGGGTCAAATAAACAAAAAGTTCTTCGGGTCAGAATATATATTACAGGTGTAGAATTATGGGATAAAGTAAATGTATTTTACAGTACTTTTTTTGAAAAACCACAAACCAGTTCAATGTGTTGTTCCTACTAATAAGTTACATTATGGTGCTTTAGTCGAAATCGAAGTGGGAGCAATTCTTTAAAAAAATTTTTGAATTATGGAAGCTATTACAAAAACTATTACGAAAGAAAGTTTGCTTGCAGCAGTTTCAAGAATTCAAAGATTTGCACACAGAACGCCAGTCTTAACTTGTTCTGCCATAAATCAAATGGCAGGAGCAGAAATTTTCTTTAAATGTGAAAATTTCCAAAAAACGGGCGCCTTCAAAATGAGGGGTGCATTAAATGCAGTAGAAAATCTTTCAAAGGCAGAGAAGGAAAAAGGAGTTGTCACTCATTCTTCTGGAAATTTTGCGCAAGCGGTTTCTCTATCAGCAAAACTTAACGAAATACCTGCATATATTGTGATGCCTTCTTCTGCTCCAGCTGTTAAGAGAAAGGGCGTGATCGGATATGGAGGTCTACTCACCATTTGCCCTCCAACTTTAGCAGACCGAGAAAAGGCAACTCAAATAATCATCAACGAAACAGGAGCCACATTTTTGCATCCATCTAATAATAGGGACGTCATCTTAGGACAAGGGACAGCAGCCATAGAATTACTCGAAAATCATCCAGATTTAAATGTAATAATGACCCCTGTTGGAGGCGGGGGTTTGGTAGCAGGAGTGGGATTAGCGGCCCATTATTTTGGAGAAAATTGCCAAGTAATCGCCGGTGAGCCATTCGAAGTGGATGATGCATACAGATCGCTTATTTCAGGCCAAATAGAGACCAATAGAACCGCAAATACCATAGCTGATGGTCTAAGAACAAATCTTGGAGATATAAATTTTCCAATCATACAACAGTATGTAGAACGGATAATTCGAGTAGAAGAGAAAGAAATTATTCAATCTATGAG
>Ga0114956_1002649_pt1 | contig 14016 bp, 14 predicted proteins | sample MaitaG_FD_87304 | JGI IMG/M metagenome (GOLD analysis project Ga0114956, IMG submission 87304) | Marine algal microbial communities from Maine, USA - Maine_Asex2 metaG | ecosystem: Host-associated > Algae > Red algae > Unclassified | place: Maine, USA | collected 2015-01-05 | reverse complement strand
GGGCCACCCGTCGCCAACTCGACGTTTGCGCACGGGAGACCGATCCGACGACCGTCATCCCCAGAAGATGCCTGTTTGGTCACGTACGACGTGTTCGATCAGTTCATCGATGTGCGGGGTTGGCTCGGCGAGGTCGTACTCGTGAAACTTGAGGTGCCGGTCGCGCCAGTACAGCGACCACTCCTTGCGGACCTTCGTGTAGCGGAACCGGCAGATCGGGAACCGGGTCCATTCCGGTCCAAAGTCCTCTCGCCACGGAGGCCGGCACTCGAGCACGGTGATCGCTCGGTCGCCGATGTCAATCTCGTAGCGAATCTGGTCCCGGACATCGGGCGGCATATCGGCATTGCGGCCGTCAATCCATCGTCGTACCCGCGCAAGGTCCAGATCAGGAATCATGGCTGAGGACCTCCAGCCGCCAGCGAGGCCGGCAACTCGCTCCGCAGGTCGGACAGTGTGCGGCCGTCGGCGATTGCCTCCATCTTCCCGCGCAGAATATCGGCGGCGGCCTCCTCGCCGCACGCGAGGGCGATGCGAATGTCCGCCCGTGGTCGAGCCTGATCTGGCCTGTGCCCAGCACCGCCGCCGAGTAGGACGCCCCGATTCGGGGGCGACTCCACGTGACGGGGGTGTCCGGGTCGAGCAGCCCGGCGTCGAGGAGATCGCTGACTGCGATTCGACGGCCATCGATCTCGTACCGGGTCGGGGCGGTCCGCCCAGCTCCGTCGCCCACGGGCAGGTCGATCTCGTGGTCGGCGCCGACATCTATGAAGCGGCGCTCGTCCTGATCCTCGTAGACGACTACCCGCAGCACCGTGATGGGCAGGTCGTTCTCCGTCAAGTAGCTCAACTCGGCATCACTCCGACCATCGAAGTCACGCGCGACCAGCACCAGCTGCGGCGGCCGTTGAACCAGCCGGGGTGAGTCCGTCTCGGTGAACTCGGCCCAGGCAGAGAAGAACGCTTCGGCGCCGCCATGAACATGGCCGCCAACTCATCGAGGCTCGTCGAGCGGGCCCAACCCGCGTATTCGAGGCACTGAGCAAGTTGGCGCCGGTCGATGTCGCGCTTGACCTCGATGACGTGGACGTGACCGTCGGCGTCGAGGGCGCCGATGTCGGGCCTGAGTCCGTCGCCAAACGGAGGCTGGCGGGTAACAGGGAACAGCTGCACACCTACGAAGGCATCCAGGTTCGACCAGAGCAGATCTTCGATCTCTTGCTCGTATAGCTCGGGTCCAGCCTTCACTCGACGGGGGGCACCAGTTCGTCGGCGCCGATCTCGAAGAGTGGCATGCCGCTACTTGCCTTCCTTTGCGACCGTGCCGAGCCAGACGCCGCGTCCGATGGAAGCGAGGCTGCTCTTCTGGGATTCGTAGCCGGGCATGAGGCGACTGACGATCGACCAGAACTCGGGAGTGTGGTTGGCCTCGCGCAGGTGGGCCAGCTCAGCCGGTACCTGGAGAAGTGGTCGATCAGGTCGCGCCACTTCTTGTCGGTTACTGTGGTGGTGCCGACCCGCCGGTTGAAATCGATGTGCTGAAGCACACCTTCGAGGGCGGGGTTGTCGGTTTCGAGAGCGGCGAGTGCCTTGTTCAGACCGTCACCCACCTGATGGTGGGGGTTGTCGCGAATGTGCTCCCAACGGGCCTGCGGCGGTACGAAGAAGGCCAGCTTGTAGTGATCAGGGTCGTCAGCACGACGCTCGGCGTCTTCCGGACTGCGGCCCTTGGCGAGTTGGTGGGCAATTACCTCCTGGCGCTCGACCTCGAACACATCGCTCGAGCGCTTCAGAAAGAGCGCGCCGAAGATGTACTCCTTGAACTCGGATGCATCCATCTTCCCGCGCAATATGTCGGCGGCGGCGAAGAGATGTCGTTCAAGCTGGGGCAGGGTGAGCATCAGCGCTCACCCCGGCCTTTGCGCCAGTCGATGAACGCAGCATGATTGTTCATGTCAGTCGACATGGAGCCCCCAAGGCCCTGGACGAACGAGACTCGCCCACCCCGAATTACTGCCAGTTTGCCATTCCGAACACTTGTCAGCAGTATCCGCGACCAATCAGTGACGAGTATGTGACCCCAGTCCGGGGTCAACGGCAGTCTGTCGTTGGAACCTGACTGGAAAACCGACCGACCGGCCCCGAAGGGGGCCGGTCGTCAAGCAGGATCGATTGCTCTCCCCTGCGATGCTTCAACCATACAATAAGTTACGCCTGTGACAATCCCGGACAGCACAGAGAGAGTAGTGGCCTACATCGACGGGCTCAATGTCTACCAAGGGATGTCTGCCAAGGGCTGGCGTGACCTCCTGTGGCTCGACTACCGCTCGTTATGCGAGGACCTCACCTACCCATGGCAGCACCTTGAGTCCGTGAAGTACTTCACCGCGCACCGGAGACACCCACCCGAGAGTTACGCACGACAAGAGATCTACTTCAACGCCCTCGACGCTCGCGGCGGGGTTCAACGCATCGAAGGAAAGTTCGAGAAGAACAAAGTCCCCTGCGTTCATTGTGGACGCATGACGGAGAGTTTTCGAGAACGACGAACAGACGTGAACTTGGCATCCCATCTCGTCGGCGACGCCGCACACGACAGGTTTGACCTTGCACTCCTGATCTCAGGCGATAGCGACTTCATCGAGCCAGTCCGACAAGTCCAATTACTCGGCAAGAAGGTAAAGCTGGCTCGCCCCCCGTCGCGCCGAAGCGACGAGCTCGGCAGCACGTGCAACCACATGACAGATATACGAAAGAACCATCTGGCAAGAAACCAGTTACCCAACCCCATCGAGCGCTCAAAGGGGAACCCGATCAAATGCCCCTACGGATGGCTACCCCTGCAGGACAAGATCGAACTCATGAGCGACTCGAACCGCCAAACGATGAACGAGATCAGAAGTTCGGTGCACGAGAGCCTTCATCCGTCACTGCATGGTCTCGCTGACCGCATGCTCGGGCAATAGCTCCGACGGCTACGGCCACTCAGCGCTCACGGGTCTAACAAAACCGACGATGACCTCCGAACTACACGAGATCGTCTTTGCCGGTGAGCGACTGGTGGTCATGACTCCACCTGCGACCTACCTCCTTGCAACGAAGCTCAGAGCAGCCCGTGAGCAGGACGTGCCCGACGTCCTCCGGCTGATGCATCTGTCCGGACGAACGAGTGAGCGTGAACCACTCGATCTTCTTGAGGTGGCCTACCCGTCAGCGCGACTCACACCTCGCATGCATTACTTCGCAGTGCAAGTCGCCGCCGTCTTCTCGTAGCCGGCCACGCGCCTACCGGCTGTCGAGCAGCTCTCGGTCAAAGAACACACCGAGACCCGCCGCGATCGACGGTGTGTAGTTGCGAACGAACTCACCCATCGCGCCATCGAGCGGCTCGCCGCTCAAAGCAAATGGCTCGTCGAGTGGCCCGTAGTGATCAACCCAGCGCGGCACCGACACCTTCTCGCGAGCGCACAGACACCGCACGAGCGCCGCCAACGCCGTCCGGTGCGCAACTGATCCGCCCTCGGGAGCTTCGAGCACCATCAACAGCCGACGCGATGGATCGCGATTCCAGTCCTTCACGAACTGAGCGATCTCGACGTAGCGTCGGCCGGACTCGCGCGACAGCTCGCCGATTTCAGCGATCGTCAGCATCGGGTCATGGTCCAAGTCTAGAGACGAATCGGATCGCTATCGCAACGGACGAAACCGCCCGAATATCACCCTGTGTCGAACCGTCCGTTAGAAGTTTTGGTACCGAACGAAAAGTGCCCGGCTCCAGATGCACTGGAACCGGGCTTTTCGTAGTGGCGGGGAGAGGATTTGAACCTCTGACCTTCGGGTTATGAGCCCGACGAGCTACCAAGCTGCTCCACCCCGCAGAGACAAACTATCGCCGTCGCCCCCCGTCGCCAACCTGGCCGTGCGTGGTACACAACACTCATGAACAGCGACCGCCCTCAGCCGCGGCCGGAACCGCTCGGCGGCGACGCCGACTACGGCCTGAGCGAACTCGGCCCCGACCACCTATCGCTCGACGCGGTCTTGCGTCGATTCGGCGCCGAACGGTCGTGGTGGGTGGCAACGACACGGCCCGATGGCCGACCGCACGCTATGCCGGTCTGGGGGCTCTTCATCGAGCACCGCCTTGTCTTCTCGACCGATCCGCAGTCGGTCAAGGCCGACAACCTGACCAGTAACCAAGCGATCGTCGTCCACCTCGACAGCGGCGATCAGGTGGCCGTGGTAGAGGGCACGGCGCGACGGCTAACGCCAACCGACATTCCCGCCGGCTTCAGTGCGCAGTACGAAGCAAAGTACGGCTTTGCCTTCGACCCAGCCGACCCCGCAGTTGGCATGTTCGAGGTCGTGCCGGCCAAAGTGTTCTCGTGGGACGAAGCAAACTTCGCGGAAACCGCAGCGCGTTGGCGATTCACCTAGAACAAGCCGGAGACCGGCGCTTAGCGGCCCCAGACCCGGACCACCCATCCCGGTTGGGACCGCTAAGCACACACGCAGCACCCAGCCAGAACATGGCGAGTGCTGCTCTCACTAGCTTTCGGCCCTGTGACCTCGGTATTGAGCCCAACAACGATCCGATAACGGCGTTTCCGAGCATTCAATAACGTCCAACATCAATCCACGCCCAACGCGCGTCAAGCCACATCGCGTTGTGGCAAACCGATGTTGCCGGGAGCGGTGCGCCTCGCGAAGCGTGCGCGCCGACTGCGCGGTCGCTGGACCTCGGCGAGCTACAGGTACCCGCTCGGGTTCGAGCCTTCGTCGTCTACAACGGGTGCCATTGGCGGCCGGCCCTGCGGGGGCATGCCGGGCCGGGCCCCTGGGGGCATTGCACCCGGCGGAAGCCCGCCCTGGCGGACCTGCGCCAGCTGCTGCTGGGCCATCGCCGCTTGGGCGGTCGCCAACGCCTGCATGCCGCGCAACAGACCCTGCAGCCAGCCAACAAGCTGCGCATGCGCGACACGAATCTCGCCCTCGGTCGGCGCCTCATTGTTCGCGCAGCACTTGTTGAACTCTTGCAGTTCTTCGCGCAGATCCTCAGACAACACCTCAGACAGCTCTTCGATCGTCTCCTGGTGAATCTGTGCGAGCCGAACCCGCCCGCCCTCGTCAGGCACGTTGTGTCGAATCTCTTCGAGCAAGGTCTGCAACATGGTGCCCATGCGAATCAACTTCGCCGGATCACTGATGCTCGACGCGGGGGCTTCAACTTGGGGAGGTGCATCACTCATGATTTCAACCTACCGGAGGTGTCTGACGGTTTGTCGAGGTGATTGTTTAGCTCGTCAGCGGTTCGGGGCTGGGGTTTAGGAACTGTTCGAAGTTGAAATCCTTGAAGTTGAAGTCACCAAGGTTGAAGTCCTTCAACAGATCGTTGAGGTCACCTTCGCCGCCGAGGAACTCCTCGATGTCGAAGCTCTCAAGGTCGAACGACTCGGGGTCGAAGTCCTCGCCGAAGAAGTCACGGCTGAAGGTCTCCGGGTCAAAGTCGTCGCCGAACAGTTCCTTGGCGTAGGCCTCGGGATCGAAGTCGTCGCTCAAGAAGTTCTCACCGAGCAGCTCTTCCGGATCGAAGTCGCCCGTCAACAGGTCATCGAGGTTGAAGTCTTCCCTGAGCAGATCCTCGACATCAGCTTCACCGTTGAGCAGATCTTCGATGGTCGGTACCTCGGCCGCGTCGGCCGCACCGTCATCGGGGCCATCGGCGCCATCGACATCGAGGCCATCGACATCCTGCCCGACGCCAGCGGCATCGCTCGCATCGCCGTCACTCTCGACCGTGTTCGACTCGCCGCCGTCGGATGGGACCTCGACGATGGCGCCATCGCCAAGGGCAGAAGTGTCGCCAGTATCATCAGCGCCGACCGACTCGACCGGTGCGATCTGAGCTTCACTGTCCGAGCCGGAAAATTGCGTGCCAAGCGCAAACGCAACGATGACGAGCAAGGCGGCAACAACGAGAGCGCTGAGCACGCGTGCTCCGGTGCCGAAGCGGTCAATTTTGTCAGAGGTAGGGAAAACCAATGTGGTCACTCATTTCAGTTCGCAGCAAAATTCTCGATGAAGGCAACAATGTCGCCAATCTCATCGAACGCCGCGAGTAGGTCGGCATATTCCCGACCCTCCGCCAACTGCGTCAGCAGGGGATACACGGGCTTCTGCTCGGTCCAGAACTCGACGTCCATGAAAACCATCGGGCTAGCGATACCAAACGACTTATAGTGGTTCTGCGCGGCGTCCTGAAAAACCTCTTGAATCGTGCCGGCACTGCCTGGCGCGAACACCACACCACCGAGCGCCATCGCGAGCAGGCCATCCTCGCGAATGCTGTTCGAGAAGTACTTTGCGATTTCGGTCGCGAACACATTCGGCGGTTCGTGGCCATAGTGCCAAGTCGGAACGCCAAGGCTGACCGCATCGTCATTCGGTCGGGGAAAGCGCTCCCGAACTGCAAAGGCTGAATCGAGCCATGCGCCCATCGGTTCAAACGACGGGGCACCACGCAGCATGGTCAACGCCTCGTCGACTGTGCTATCGGGATAATCGCGTAGGTATGCGCCCAGATTGGCCGCCTCCATCGCTCCTGGTCCCCCACCGGTCGCCACGTAATACCCCGCATCGGCCAGACGTTTCCCCAACCGCACAACCGCCTCGTACGCATCGTGGTCACGGCGCATCCCGTGACCACCCATGATGGCCACAACCCGACCCACGCCGACCCGACGCAAGACCGCGCTCAGCGCGTCGTCGATCGCATGATCGTGGACCCGCTCGGCCAACGTGTCGACGACATTCTGTGACTCGACGACGCCCCGATGCCAGTGATACGAGCGACTATCGATCGTGGTGCCATAGGTATCGGGCGAGCCGGGCGAGTAGCCGCGATAGAGCTCCTCGGCCGTGTACAGCGATGACCGAAATGGGCGCACCGGCAAATCAACGAAACGAGGGAACACGCACGCGCCGCCAGCGGTCACCGCCGCCAATCCCTCGGGGTCAAGCTCACAGCCGAGAAAGAACGATGCCTCGACATCAAGCCCTTGCAACATCGCCGTGCGCTCGGTCAGATCGAGACCCTGCAAAGCGACGTCGCGCAGAGAGGTATGAGACGCGACGAACGCGTCAAAGTCGTCCAGGGATTCCAGCTCAATCACGCTGGAACCGTACCGCTACGGCCGCACTACCCGACGACGACGGTCACCGGAGCCCGAGGGTGACTAGCGGGCAGCGGCGTGCGCCGTGCCGAGCAACTCGCGGAGATCGGCCAAGCTGGTCATCCACCACGCGTTGGTAACCGTGCTCCGGCCCGGGATATCGGTAAGCGCCGCATCGATCGCCGCAACGAACACGGTGTGTTCGCCACCTGCGAGCCGGAGATCGAGAAGCGCATCGACGATCCGAGAGCGACTCGTAAGTTCGCCATCGATGGCATCGAGGTGCCGGTCGATCTCGTGCTGTAGCAGTGATTCAGTCATAGTGAAGAATTGCCTCCTGCGGAGATGTAACGCTAGGGAGTTGCCCGTATTCCTTCGTACCGCAAGTATGGCCTACCCAAGTCGCCTAACCATCGGCACAACGGCCTGGTCTATGAACAACTGAGTGCCAGCAAGGCAGAAAACGGCACGAATAACCCACACGGGGGAAGCTGTTCCGCTCATTTTCTCGGGCGATGGTCTGAATCCGCCGTCGCCCGGTCAGGCCGCTTCGCCCTCAGCGTCAGCATCTGCGGCATTGCTTGCCTCGAGCTTGTTCTTTGCGTCCTCGACGAGCTGTTGGTATCGCCCGAGATCGCCTTCGAGGAGCGCATCCTGGGCTTGATCGAGCAGCGCCAATGCCTCGACGACAGCGTCAGTGTCCTCGGGTGAAATCGACGATGCTTGCCCGGACGAGTTCCCGCTCGGATTCCGTCCGGTAGCGCCCTGCGGCACCACGTTGCCAATATCGCCTTCACACGGCTGGTTCACGTTGTCGCCGCTCTGGATGCCGTCGAGCCACACGCCAAAGAGCGCATCGATCGCTTCGGCAAATCCGGCGCACATCACGACGTCGCCAGCATGCGACACGATGACCTTTTCGAGCGCGGGCAACTTCGTTCCCGTCGGCTTCACGTAGAGCGGCCGGACATACAACAACGAATTCTCGATCGGCACGATCAGCAGGTCTTCGAGCACGACCTCGGTGCCCTCGCCGGCTGCATCGAGCAACGAGATGGCCTTGGATACGTCTTCCTGCGACGAGATCTGGGAAGCGACAAGCGCTGGTCCATCGACCTCGGTGCCGGGCATCGCGTATTCGACCAGCTGCCCAAAACCATCGGCTTGCACATCGCTCACTCCCATGACGAGCGCGGTGAGCTTCTTCAGGCTGTCGTCTCTCGACTCGGCGACGAACGACCGGAGCGCTACGAACTCGGCCTCGGTCTTGGCGTCCTCGCCTTCCGCCGGCAACCTGGTGTACGTGTAATACGAACTGACTCGCTGCTCACGTGAGATTTGGCTAAACCCATCAGCCCCGGTTGTCGTATTCGTACGCGTACCCTCGACGCCACCAGGGTCGGGCGAGATCGACCAGGTCTGCGACCGGTCATAGAAGTCGACCGGCTTGTCGACCTGGTAGGGGCCCCACATGTTCGTCTGCACAGTGAACATGTCGGACGCATAACGCAGGTGCTCGGCGACCTCGGGCGACATTGCCGAGATGGGTGCAAACAGTTCAGGGAACGCCTGCTCGTACGCCCGAATGATTGGATCGTTCGGTTCGACGATGTACAAGGTCACCGTGCCGTCGTACGCATCGACAACCGCCTTGACCGAGTTCCGGATGTAGTTGAAACGACCCGGCAGATCATTCGACCGAGGCAAGAGCTCGCGGTCGGCTCGCTGCGAGTACGGGTAACGCGACGAGGTCGTGTAACCATCGACGACGTACTTGATGCCGCCATCGGCAATCACCGGGTACGGATCACTGTCGAACGAAAGAAACGGGGCGACCGTCTTCAGGCGATCGCGGACGTTGCGGATGTAGATGACCTTGCTCTCGTCGGTGACGAGGTCGGAGATGAGCGGGTCGATGCTGTTGAATCGCAAGGAGAACGCCAGCTGGCGCAGCAGGCCACCCATGGGCACGCCGCCTTCGCCCGTGTAGCGATACGGCACCTGCTCGTTCGTCGCAGGGTCGATGTAGTCGACCTCGTCACGGCCCGAGTTCACGATCGCGTAGCCGTCCATGAACTCGCCGTGATAAATCTGCGGCCGGTCGAGGGTGATGTCGTCGTCGACTTCGTTGCGGGGTGGAATATCGCCGATCACAAAAACCGGCAACTGGTCGTCGGTCGTGTTCGCGGGGGCCATCGCGATGCCGTTGCCGTGGGTGAAGGACAGCGTCGTGGACTCCCACGTCTGCGGGACGCCATCGAGGTTGAGCCCACGGGCGCCAAGCACCACCGGCGTGACCTCGCCGTCGATCTCGTACCGATCGACGTCGATGACATCGTTGAACCGAAAGAACTCGCGGCCGGCTTCGTTCAGATTGAACACGTCGCCGACAACACCGGGATCGAGCAGCGGCACCGTTTCGAGCACATCGGCGTTCGCGACAATGTCGTCGGCGGTGAGGATGCCGTCGTAGGCGAAATCACGACGCTCAACGGCAAGCCCAAACGCGTCGCGCGTGGCTCCAATATTTTCGACGATGAACTCGGCTTCTTTCGTCGACTCGGACGGCTCAACCGAAAACCGCTGGACGGCAAACGGATAGATGCCGCCCATCACTGTCGAAACGAACGCCCAGAGGCCAACCGCGATCGCTGGCAACACCCAGCCGCGCCGCAGGATGTTGAACAACAACAGTCCACACGCGAACAGCGAGATCAGAATCAGGAGGTTGAACACTGGCAGTCGCGCGTTGACGTCGGCAAACGTGGCGCCGTCGACGGTGCCGTTCGTGGAGGTCGTGAGCTCGAACCGGCCGAGCCAGTAGTCGCCCGTGCGCACGAGTGCGAGCAAGGCCAACAAGACCGACATGTGCGCCTTGACCTGCGGGGTTGCCCGCTGACCCTGGGTCTGCACTCGAATGCCACCGTTCAGGTAGTGGGCGGCAGCCGTCACGATGATGACGATCACGAGCGCCGTGAACAGCCAGTCGGTCACAAAACTAAGGAACGGCAGCTCGAAGACGTAGAAGCCGATGTCGCGGCCGAACAACGCATCGACCTCGCCAAAGTCGACCCGATTCCGGAAGAGGATCCAGTTCCGCCACTGGGCCGACGCGCCCGCGCCGGCGCTGATCGCGAAGAGTGCCGCCACGACAAAGCGCAACAACCCATACCGGCCGCCGACGGCATCGTGGAACCGCGAGAGGACTTCTTCTTCGGGCCCTTCAGGCCGGAAGGATGGCGCCATCCGCTCGGCCAGGTACAGATTCAACCACAGGATCGAAAAGAAGATCGCGATGAATACCGCCGCCAGCACGACCTTCGCGAGCAGGATGCGACTCCAGACGCCTTCGAGCGCCATCGAGTCGAACCAGAGGTAGTCGGTGTAGGCGCCCGACAGGCCGCGCAGAGACAGTAGGACGACAAAGAAGATGACGACCGCGATGATCGCAAAGGCTCGAAGTTGGCGGTTCACGAGAAGCACCTAGCTTGCGTCGGGCTTGTACAACGAATCGACGTCAACGTGTCTCACTGTGGTTGCTGCTGATGATGGCGGGTCGCTTGGGCACGAACCCAGTGTCCCGCACGCGAGGATGTTACCTGTCGGCAGGAACCAATACGCAGCGGCAGCGGGGGCTTGTTGGCGGATGATACGCACCGCTCGGGAACTGCTCGCCGACCTGCTGCTGCGGGGTAAGTGAGTTGTCGTGGCCGTCGGGGCAACCCTCTTCATGATCAAAGAAGACCCAACGAACGGGCGCGCTGTCAGACATCGCAGCGACGGAACCGAGTGAGAAGGCCTGTACGGCAATCGCGGACGCGGCAATCGCAAGTTCGTCCTTCTTGAACGCGCGGTAGAACGTTCGGACCGTCGTCGTTGCATCGTCGTCTTCTGGCGCATCGGCCAGTTCGCTGATCATTGCTCGGAGCGGATCGATCACCGCAGTGATGCTCTCGACAAACGGACGGTTGTTCGGAATGCCGACGATGGCGAGTGGGTCGGCGAACACGGCACCTGCTCGATAACACGCCTCGATTTGCGGGACGATGGCGGCAACGTACATATCGGCATGGGTGTCGACTGGCGGCATGGCCTCGAGCACGCTCGATTTGCGCTTGCGATTATTGATCGTTTCGAGCACGTGGTTCTGTTCGTCAGCGAGCACTCGCTTTAGGCGCCGCTCGATCGTGCCTTGGAGATCACCGATCGCGGCGTCTCGTTCTTCGACGATAGCCAGGTCGTCGCCTGCGGTCGGCGCCAGCGCTTGTTCGTCGGTTGCGACCGCGGCAAGCTCGACAGCCTCAGCCTCAGCCTGAGGGGTGGCGACAGATTCGGAGGCCGCAGGTTCGGGGGCCTCGGGGGTGTCGGCCGCTGGGGTATCGGCGGCCTCGGAGATGTCGCCCGCTGGGGTATCGGCGACCTCGGAGATGTCGGAGATGTCGCCCGCTGGGGTATCGGCGACCTCGGAGATGTCGGAGATGTCGCCAGCTGGGGTATCGGCGACCTCGGAGATGTCGGAGATGTCGCCCTCTGGGGTATCGGCGACCTCGGAGATGTCGGCCACTGGAGTGTCGGCCGCACTTTCGTCGACCGCGGTTTCGCCGTCGCGCTTTGAGCGGAGTCGATCGAACAACGAATCCATCGGGTGGTCGGTCTCGGCAGGGGCTTCAGCTTCATCAGCCGGCGTAGCAACGTCATCAATCGGGAGCACTTCGAACGCACTCGCGTCGGCCAGCACTGCCATGGCACCAGGGTCAACCGTCGGCGCATCGTCGACGACTGCCGCCGCTTCGACCGTGGCGGCTGGTGCGGCATCGGCGGCATCGAGCACTCGGATGCTGTCACGGGGGTCGACGACCCGGATGATCCGCGCCTCGGCTCGGGTGTCGGCGGCGACCTCTGCAACGTCAGCGGTCTCGGCCGCTGGGGTCTCGGCGAGTTCGGTATCGGCGAGTTCGGTATCGGCAATTTCGGCAACCGTGAGTTCTTCAGGCGCCGCGTCGGCGACGGTCGGTTCCGCGGCAGCGACTTCAGCGACCGTAGCTTCGACTTGTTCTTCGACCACGACGGCATCTGAACCGGTGGTCGGCGGACCCTCGGCGACCGCGGCTTCGAGTTCTTCAATCGCGGCCGCGACTTCGGCGTCACTCGTATCGATTTCTTCGGTCAGCTCAATGACGACCGACGGCTCGGATTTGCCGACCTCGGCGACTTCCTCCGCGGCGACGACCGCCTCAACGGCGACTTCCTCCGCAGCAACGACCGCCTCAACCGCGACTTCCTCGGCGGCGGTTTCGTCGGCCGGGTCGGCGGCCCAAATGACATCATCGGCTGGCGGCTCGACGTCGTCAACGTCGGCGACAACCTCGTCAGCGCTGGCGGCGACGGCTTCAACGAGCTGCTCATCGGCAACCAGAGCCGCGGCATCTTGATCTTCGTGGAACTCGGTGAACTCGCCTCGAAGGTCGGCCAGTTCACCGGTGCGACCGAACGCGTCGACCTTGCGAGCTGCCTCGGAGTCCTCGTAACGATCAACCTCAGGCAATGAGATTGTGCCGATCAATGCGGCGTCGGCAATCTCGGAGTGCAGGGCTTCAGGCCCCGCTGGCTCTTCGCCTTCAACTGACCGCGCGGCGGTGTCGCCTTTGATCTTTGCCTCAGAGATCGAGGCTCGCAGTTCATTCGCGATCTCATTCAGCGTGTCCTGCACCACACCATGGGATTGGAGCAGCCGATCACGGCCCGCCTTCAGCCGCTCGGCCTGCGAGCGCATCGTGCGCCGTTTCTTGTCCATGTCGGCGAGGATCTGAAAGCGAGCTTCCTGCGCCTGCTGGATGAGGCCTTCGCCTTCGACCTGTGCGGCCACCAGTAGGTCGTTGGCCACAACACGCGCTTCGGCGACGATCGCGGCCGCTTCCTCTTCGACCCGAGCCGCGTCATGCTGCGCTCCGGAGATGATCTCGTTGGCAGCAGCTTCGGCTTCCGTCGTCTTCTCGCCGTAGACCAACTCGGCCCGCCACCGAATGTCGGTGACCTCTGATTCGGCGGCCTCGAACATTTCGCGAGCTCGAAGCTGGGCTTGGGAGACACGCGTTTCGGCCGCTTCACGAGCCGAGTGCAAAACCTGTGCAACCTGCTCGCCAAGCCGCTCGGTCAGCTCGGCATCGGTGATGTCGCCGGGCGCGGCAACACTCTGGCGGGCCTGCGCTTCGACCTCGGCCAGATTTTCGACGGCGGCTTCGAGTTCGGTTTCGGCCTGACCCGCGCGACGGATCGCCTTGCCGAGTCGGCTCCGCATCTCGCCTTCGCGACGTTGCGAATCGCGCAGTGCGTCGGCGATAGCAGCAAGGTACGGACGCACTTCATCGGGGCTATACCCACGACGGGCAGTGCCGAACTTTCGAAATTCAATGTTGTCGGGGTCGAACTCGGGCTCTCCGACCCCATAAAGCGGATCCTCAGACAGCGGTTGGGCCATCACCCCATCGTAGTGAAAGTGGTGAGCAATATGGGGCAATTGTGCTTTGTGTGGCCAATGTGGTCACGAAACGGGCACAAAACCGCGGATTTTTCAAGTTTTCTGGGTCCAGAAGCTCAAGATTTATTGCCCCCTGCCGATGAGGCAACTTTATTTGTTCGACCCGAAGGGTCGAACACGATACCGGTGATCCCGAGGAGCGAAGCGACGCACGCCACAGGACGAACCCAGGCCTGCGTGGAAACGCTTCGACCCGAAGGGTCGAACACGATACCGGTGATCCCGAGGAGCGAAGCGACGCACGCCACAGGACGAACCCAGGCCTGCGTGGAAACGCTTCGACCCGAAGGGTCGAACAAATGAAGC
>Ga0114956_1002648_pt1 | contig 14016 bp, 12 predicted proteins | sample MaitaG_FD_87304 | JGI IMG/M metagenome (GOLD analysis project Ga0114956, IMG submission 87304) | Marine algal microbial communities from Maine, USA - Maine_Asex2 metaG | ecosystem: Host-associated > Algae > Red algae > Unclassified | place: Maine, USA | collected 2015-01-05 | reverse complement strand
TGAGTTGACCAATCCTAAAATTCCTTAAAGGGTAGTCCGGAAATATAGTGTTCAAACGTGTAATCATGCAGCAAATCACCATCAAGTCCAAAAAGCCTGGAAAGCACAAAATGCCCATGTTCCGACACCTTTCTGCTATCAATCTGCAGATTCCCGTTGGACGCAAGGTCTTCCAAAATAAGGCCCAAATCACCTCGCAAATCAACTTCCACGACACGATTATTTCTTGGCATATAACTTGCCACCTCAAGCCTTTTGGGGTAGCGATCTGTCAAAATGTCTATCAAATCCAGAATTTGCACCTTATTTCTAGGAGTAGGTGGAGGCGGAGGTGGAGGCAATGGAGCAGGAGTAAACTTGATACCATCACCGTCATAAGATGCTATATCTCCCGGATTCAATACCTGCGAGACGGTCGGATCTTCGTTCACGCTAAAGTTTACTTGCCCTTCTATGTTTTCACTTTCGGAGAAATCACCATCAGACTTATAGCGAAATATTGTTCCAAGAACATCGACGCTCGTCCCATTGGTCACTACCTTGAACGGCTTTGAAGCGTCTGCTACGACATCAAAAACAGCTTCACCTTCGAGATAGACCACTCGATCACCTTCTGCCAGGAACGCTTCTTCTTTGAGATATTTGATCTGCGAGCCAGCACTCAAAGTGACAGAACTACCGTCAGGAAGTTCGATCGCTCCAGCAGCCACTTCTGATGTATAAGGATTGTGCGGTCGCAACAAATAAAGAGCAGCTCCCATCACTAACAGGAAGGATGCTGCCAAAGCCCACCGTTCAGATCGCAATAAGACAACTCGTCCCGTGCTTCGTGCAGCGGGAATGACAGGCTTTTGTGCCTCAACTTCGACGCTCTGCATCTCATTGTTGATCAATGACCAGGCATCGACCAGATCAGGCTTTCGCTCCGTCTCCGCAAGCACATCACACAAATCCCAAATCTTCTTGTACTCGAGAAAGTCATCATTCTCGCGCACGTCTGCAGGCAGCGTCAGATTTTCATCTTCCGAAATGATCAGATCTAATATTTGGTCTTGCGTAAGCATTGCCCTAATCTAACTTGTCTTTTAAGAGCTCTCGAAGTTTGATTAAGGCATTCTTCATGTTGTACTCAACTGTACGCTTGGAAATACTGAGGTAATCTGCAATCTCCTCATAAGTCAAGCCTTCTCTCTTGTTCAACAGAAAAATCTCTTTGGTCTTCGGTTTCAACTGATCTATAGCCCAAGACAACTTGCATTTGACCCCTTCAGGATCCTCCTCAATCATCGTAAGGGTAGCTACTTTGTCTATCTGGGTACTATATCTGTCCGAATGTGTCTTAAAGTTTTTTTGAGCGCGAAAATGGTCGATGAGGGTATTCTTGGCAGATTGAAAGAGGTAGCTCTTGGCGCTTGTCGTGAGAGTAATATGCTCGCGCTTCTCCCAAAGCTTAACGAAAGTCTTCTGAGCGACCTCCTCAGCCAACTCCCAATCACGTGTCTGACCATGTAAGTAGTTGCAGATCAAGTTGTAGTGATCCTCGAAGAGCTGTTTAAAACTGCTTGTATTTATTGTTTTCGTAGCCAAGAACTAAGTTATGTTTGGATATCAAACAAATTGTACCCAATTGTCTTTTGATTTAGGCTTAACTTAAGACACACTGCAAATTCAATACCAAATGTATAGAAATTGAACAAAAAAAAACTAGACTGAAGAATGCAAGGCTCTACAAAATACCTTGCAACCCCTACACCGTAAAAGTATGCTAGCACGTTAAAATTGGCTCTTCGCTTCCGGCGAGTCTGAAATATAAGGTATTCCAGCAATTTTCACAACTTCTTTCCTAATTCAGTTTCAGACCTTATCTTGTCCCAACAGAAAAAAAAAATGCAAATGGAACGTCGCACTTTTATTAAGAATTCAGGCATCGCGGGAACGATGGCACTTCTTCCCCTGGAGAACCCCCTCGTGGCCAACACTTTATTCGCCAAAAGGCGTGTGGCTTTGGTGGGCACTGGTGTCCGTGGTATATCATTCTGGGGCAAGAACTTGGTCGATCGATACAGTGATCTCTTAGAATTTGTAGGTCTTGCAGACATCAATGAGGGCCGATTGCAGATGGCGAAAAAGTACATGGGTGTTGCATGCCCAACGTATCTCGACTTCGATCTGATGCTGGCCGAAACAAAACCAGATTTGCTCATTGTCACCACGATGGATTCGACACATCACGAATTTATCATCAAGGGGCTTGAGGCAGGGATCGAAGTAATTACAGAAAAACCACTTACGACCGACCATCACAAGTGCCAAGCCATCATCGATGCAGAATCGACCGCTGCTAAGCCTATTATAGTCGGCTTTAATTATCGTTGGTCACCTCACTCTACCCGCATCAAAGAGCTCCTAGTCGATAACGAAGTAGGCAATCTTGTATCTGTCGATTTTAATTGGTTTCTAAACGTGCATCATGGCGCCTCCTACTTTAGAAGGTGGCATGGTGAGATGGACAAAGGCGGATCTCTGTGGGTGCATAAGGCAACCCATCATTTTGATCTGCTCAATTGGTGGATCGACTCTGAGCCAGTAGAGGTAAGTGCGTATGGTTCGCTGGATCATTATGGCAGCAACAATGAATTTCGCGGGGCCAATTGCCGCAATTGCGCACATACAGATAAGTGCAAATTTTACTGGGACATTACCAAAAGTGAGCACATGATGAAGCTCTATGTCGAAAACGAAAAATACGACGGATACATTCGTGACAACTGCTTATGGCGAGATGACATCGATATTTTTGATAAAATGTCTGCACAAATTAAATATGCCAATGGCGTACTTGTAAATTATTCATTGACCACTTACTCTCCCTATGAAGGATATCGGATTGCTTTTAATGGCATGGATGGACGAATGGAATCTTGGGAAGACATCCCGTGGAGAGAAGAAGAACGCATCAACCAGGCCGAACTGCACGCCAAAGAGATGAACCAGGGGCCCGCCGAAGAAGACACAAATTATCACGAAATCATGCTGATGAAAAATTTTGGCGAGCATGAGATGATCCAGGTCGCTCAATCGAAAGGTGGCCATGGAGGTGGTGATGTCAGGCTGCAAGATCGTATTTTCAAAAACCGATCGGCTCCTGATCCGCTCAAACATACTGCTGGCAGTCGTGACGGGGCGATGTCTATTTTGATCGGAATTGCAGCTCGCCAAAGCATTGCAGAAAATCGACCTGTGAGAATCGATGAGCTCACCTCTCTAGAGCCACAAGCCATTCGATCCTAAAACAGAAATGCGTACGGATATGCAAAAATTACTGCCTCTTCTTCTTGCAATGGTGATCGGTAGTCTATCGCTGGTTTGCCAAGAAATCAAGCCCGAGGCTACCGAAGTATGGGAGCCGGAACCTGCCATTGTAACACCAGGTGATTCTGACGAGGAGCCACCTTCTGATGCAATTATACTTTACGATGGTAGCAACACTGATGCATGGCAGCATAGTGATGGCAGTGCGGTCCAGTGGACTGCAGAAGGCAATGCACTCGTGGTCAAAGCCAAATCGGGCAGTATCAAGAGCGTTGATAATTTTGGCAGTATGCAGCTGCACATTGAGTGGCGCACACCCACCGAAGTGATTGGAGAAAGCCAGGGACGCGGCAACAGCGGAGTGTACATCCAGGGCAAGTACGAAGTACAAATCCTCGATAGTTACGACAATCGCACCTACAGCAATGGGCAGGCAGGCTCGATCTACAAACAGGCCATACCCCTGGCAAATGCGATGAGGGGCCCAGGCGAATGGCAGACCTATGACATCATCTATCAGGCACCCACGTTCACAAATGACTCGACCTATCTGACGCCGCCTTACGTTACTGTGATCCACAATGGCGTGGTGGTGCAAAATCATACAGAAATAAAAGGCACAACTGAGTATATCGGTGCACCCAAAGTGGTGCGACACGATGATGGACCAATCATGCTGCAAGATCATGGCAACCCCACCGCCTTTCGAAATATCTGGGTGCGTAAATTATAGCACAGCTCCATTTCAATATCAGTAGTAAATGCCATCGGTTTATCTTAGGCATTGTGACTCTCTTCCCGGCCTCTACTTGCCAAAAAGAACATAAGAAGCACGTCTTTCTTCCTGCTGCAATTATGAGAGTAACTGGAGTGCTGAAGTCCAGTTGACCTGTGCAAGAGTACAATGGTTTGTTCAATCCTCTCTACTAGAGCAACGAATTCTCATTTAGTCCGTACAAATTCTCATAAATCCTATCCGATCCCGTATTGATTGAGTTTTAGAGGGCACACTGAGCCTATTATTGCAGTGTGAAACAATTACGAGAAAGTCTCATAAGAAAAGTCCCAAACATTGCCCGACCTGGAGAAAATTAAATCAATTAACACCGATAAATAATAAACTATGAAACGCATTATCATTTCAATCGCAATTGTCACCTTCTTTGCTACGTCCTCATCCTTTGCCGCCAGCCCAAGCTATGCCGAAGGTACCATGCTCAATGTCTTTGCCCCAAGTGGTCTGAAGCTAAGGGCATTCCCAAATCTCAATGGAGATGTTTTGGAAATCGTCCAGTATGGAGATCAAGTCAAAGTCCTCAATACGTTTGACTTTTCCTCAGAAAAAGCCGAACGCATCGACTGGATCGATGGCCATTGGATCCTGGTCGAATTTGGAGGCATCTCAGGGTATCTTTTTGACGGATATCTCAGCGCCATGCCTTTTCCCAGCAGCCGGGATGAGATGCTGATGGATGGATATTCGTACGCCTACACCATCGGCCAGTATATGGAGCAGCATCACCAGATCGAAACAGTGGTCGATTCTTCAGAAACATCCTTGTCCTACATCTTGGCAGATGGCACCTTCGTGGAAATGAAAGTTGACACCGACTATTGGATTGTAGAAGTGGAGACACCCACCTACCAGGCACACGAGGTGCTCAATCTGATGCGCAGCATGATCCCGGATCGCAAATCGCGCTCCCTCTTCGAGAAGTCTCTCCTATTCATTGAGGATGAAAAAGGTGAGATCTCCGAGATTAAGGTCAAGCTCGGAGACGAGGCCATCATCCGCAAAGAGAAAAATGGCAACATCCGGATTAAGGCCTCAGGCCATGCGGGTTGCTGATACTCGACCAAAGAATTTTGCAGCTGATGGCAAGGAGATATCATCTCTTAAAGCCACTCTGAAAAGTCAGAGTGGCCTTTGCTTTTCATCTCAGTCGATTTGATTTCGTTCAGTACTGGTGTTACGTCTCTTCGGAAGATCATGCATCAAGAAGCACCATCAGCTGATTCCGCTTGCGCACTGCCACTGGCACCCTCATATCTTGAGTAAGCTGCAAATACCCGCCTTCAGACTTCACAAAAGCCTGCACATGATCCATGTTGACTAGGTGCGATTGGTGCGAACGAAAAAAACCAAGAGGTTCAAGTAGTTTTTCAAAATGTTTGAGGGTTTTTGAAACCAGAAATTTACTCTCGTCTTCAAAGTAGAAACTGGTATAATTGCTATCAGATTCACAACGTATAATCTGCGCGACCGACACGATCTTCACTTCATCGGCATTGCTCAACGTAATCCGCTGCTCTACTGAATCACCCGACCAATGATCGAGTAAGACATCTACTTTTTCAGTGGTCACGGGCTTCACCTTTCGCACGGCGTCAATGAGCTCTCCTGTTTGAATGGGTTTTAGCAAATAATCAATCGCCGAAAACCGAAAAGCACGTATCGCATGTTGATCGGAAGCGGTGGTAAATATGACTCTGATCTCTCGATCGTCCAATATTTCCAATAAATCAAACCCATTGCCATCTTTCAATTCAATATCGAGAAATAATATATTGGGTCTTTGCTCCTTAATTAATTTGAGCCCCTCCACGACCGAGCCAGCAGAACCTACGACTTCTACTTCAGGAAGGTTTGCTGCCAGGTCAGCCTTGAGCAGATCAAGAGCTGCCTTCATATCTTCGATAATTACGGCTCTCAATTTTTTCATTCTAGTACAGGAATAATCATCCTTGCCATGGTTCCGACCTTTTGCTCAAATGTACGCTTCATTATTTGCAATGGTTTTTCTTCACCTTTTCTAAAATAATTCTTGAGGCGATTTTCGGTCACCTCTAGCCCTGCCGAACGCGAATCTTTTGGCCTATCTGCCAGATTAAATCCACGACCATTGTCTCTTATCTCACACTGCAAGTTTTTACCTCGATAGCCCATGCGCACCTGAATCAATCCCTTTAGGTCACCTGTCGGCATTCCATGTTTTATCGCATTCTCAACAATCGGCTGGATCAACATTGATGGTATTTTATCTGTTGTCACGTCGACGGCAGGATCAACAGTGATTTCAAAATCAAATGCTCCATCACGGGTTTCTCGTTCCAATGAAAGATACAAATCGAGTCCTCGCAGCTCGTCTTCTAGCAAAATGGAAGGCGATCTTGATTGCTCCAGGTACATCCGCATCAATTGACTAAATGACTGAATGGAAGAGCGCGCCTCAGCCTTCGACCCCAGGGCTACCTTGCTCTGAATCGTTTGCAAAACATTGAAGATAAAGTGAGGATTCATCTGTGCTCTCAAGGCTTGCTGCTCGAGGCGCAAGAGGTGGTTTTGCGACTCCAATGCGTCTTTCTCAATCGTCATCTTTTTCTGCATCCGCTTGGAAGAACCTTGCAATATTGCAAAGACCAATGCGATACCCAGCACGATTCCTGCCAAGGGTATCCACCATTCCTTCCACCACGGATTAAGAATTTTGAATTTGGCACTCACCATTTGAGACCTTGCTCCCCAGGCATTCACTCCCCGCATTTTTAGGTGATAATAACCAGCAGTCAGTTGGTAAAAGGTGACCGCCAGATCATTGCTCGTGCGCCAAATAGGTTCGGGAGACCCCTCTAGTATCCACTCAAATTGCACATCGGAATTTGGAGATAAATCAAGCATTGCAGGACGAAATGCCAAACTCACTCCTGCAGGTATTTCCATAACTCTCTCTGGATCTAGTCTGATCGTACTGTCACCTACGAACACTTGATCAAGAAATAACCGGGGAGCTCGGATCGGTCCACTAAGTCCTTCCTCTCCACACTGCAAGATTCCGTTATTTGATCCGAAATAAATAAATCCTTGCGCATCTCGCCCTGCGCTGCGATAATTAAATTCACTGAAGGTAGCCAGCTGGTCTCTTGACCAAATTGTCTGTCTCTGAACCGCATTGGCTCTCCTCTCAGAATAACGAATGATCTCACCCGCTGTTGACAACCACAAATGATCGTCTTGATCAAAAATAATAGAGCGAATTTGCCCACCTACATAATAGTCGTCTACAGCCTGTAAGGTATCCCTCTGCACCCTAAACAGACCATGGTCTCTCGTACCAATCATGATCTCTCCGTCAAAAGAAACAGTTACGCAGGTGGGTCGGACGGTACGACTCACGCCAGCAGGGAATGCAACGTCCTTGACTATGCCTCCAGTGTAGCATGTCACCTCCCTTTCGCCCACGCACCAGATACGCTCGCCATCCTGCTGCAAATCAAGGTATGGATGAGTGCTCAGCCTCCTTCGTATTTGAGGAGGGCTATCCGATAGATTTGAATCATGACGAGCGATTTCAAACAAGCCATTTACCGCGGCGATGACGAGATTGGTGTCTCCTATTGCAGTCATTGCTTTGATGGCACCTATAGGTTGCCCGTCAAATTTGTCATGCAAGAAGATCACCGAGTCAGTCACTTCCAAAAGACCATTGCTGGTGCCCAACCATCTGCTCTCTTCGAGTGCTCCGCTCCAGCAAGTAATATCATGCATCCCGAATTTTTCAGGATATCTTCGATCCACCCTTCCATCCGCAATTAAATCTATAGAGCCGGACGAGCCAACAGCCCATATTCCTTTTTCATCGCTCTGTAAATGAATTACTTCAGATTCAGCAAGGCCATCCTTTTGATCGATCCATTGGGTACTCCCCTCCTGCTTTCGGATCAACCCACTCCTTTGAGTGGCGAGCCACTGATATTGATCTACATCTTCCAGAAATTCGGTCACATGTACATTGGCAATTTCTGCGGCATTTGATTCTTCTAGTGCATTGGTGCTTGGGTCATAAATTTGTATCCCCTGATCGGACGTACCGATGATCAGCCTATTTCCTGCTGAACCTAAAAATGTCGGATTTCGAGATATGCTTTTTCCTGGTACAGCAAGTATCATAAACGCATCATCTACCAACTGAGCTACGCCCACTCCAGCTACCGCAACCCATAATCTATTCCGATCATCAAGATAGATGTCAACTAAACGGCCTTCTGGTAGAGACCATGCTTCGCCAATGCCCTTCCACGCATTATTTTCAAACATAAATAAGCTACTTCCAGATGCCGTCCAGATGCGTGCACCTTGCTGAGTCAGGCAGCTGCATGCAGTCGGCGATCCACTCAAGCGAATGATCTCTAAACTTGATCGATCTACTTGCAAAAGGCCCTTTGCTGTGCAAATCAGCAAGCTTTGCATATCCGGCCGCTCGATCTCTACCACTTGCCCTACTTTCAATCGTGCAGTAACAATGTACTGTGATCCATTGCGCTCCAATCTCACCAGACCGCTTTCTGCACCGATCCACACTTCATCTTCGATCGCTAGCAAGCGATGCATATAACGAGGCAAAGGGGAGCTCGTCTTAGGTGCTTGAAAATCCCGGCCATTGTATATTACGACACCACCCCCTGACGTGGCGACCCAGAGAAAACCCCGACTATCTTGTTCCAGGTCTGTGATGTGCATCGCAGGAAGGCCGTTGGATCTGTCGAAGATCTGATGCGATGAAATCTGAGACTGAGCTGCGGTAAAACCCAGTAGACATTGCCATAGCATAAAAAGAAATCGCTTACGCATCCCTACATAGACGATCTTACCGCCTTGAATAGTACGTCGGATTTGCTTTGGTTTTTCAAACGCTCGTAAAAGGAAACAGAGGGAGATATACATCCCCCCCTGTTTGGAGTCCAACTGTTTTCATTCGCGCCCCTGGAACGTATACAGGACGATCTGCTTATCATTATAACATATATCCCGCACGCAGCGGAGATCTATTTAAAATTTGTCTCTCCTGTTCTTTTTTTTTCGCCGTTTCGACTTAAAGTCATTTCCAAAATCACTGATGTGCCCGGTGATAACTTCAAATTTTTCTTCAACCATCTTAGCAATATTGCTCACATTTATGGGCTCACCTCGCATCGCAAGAAAATCCTTTGCTGTGTGCGCTTCGGGCATCAGTGCCCAGAGGATCAGATAAACCAAACCTCCTCCTCCCAAGCCAAAGAATGTGATCGCAAAGCCGACACGGACCCACAGAGGGTCAGGTATGCCAAAGTAGGCAGCCAAGCCAGAGCAGACACCACCAACTACTTTGTCATCGGTATCTCGAAATAATTTCTTGCCTGTTTTGTATTCACGCTTTGGCTCTTCAAAACCCTCTTTAGCAAAATCCTCTGGCATTCCCATGATATCTATTGCTTTTTCTATTTGTTCCATAGTGATGATGTCTCTTGGTGATCGATTTTCAGTGAGCAGCTCAGCCAGCCTATTTTCGATGTCTTCCATGATTTCATCGTATCCCTCTGACCGATTAAAATGCTTTTCCAATTCGGTGAGGTACTTGCGCAAATGTGTATATGCATCCTCGTCAATAGTAAGCGGAAATCCACCTAAGTTAATGTCGGTCGTCTTGTTCATTGTTGTTTGTTTTCATGATTTGATTAACAACGTTTACCAGATGACTCCAGGCATCTGACAACTCGTCCAGAAATGTGATACCATCGGGAGTAAGATGATAATATTTTCTTGGAGGACCACTACTCGACTCTTTCCAATTGTAGCCAAGCAGACCTGCATTTTTCAATCTTGTGAGCAAAGGGTACATCGTCCCTTCTACGACAATCAGTTCTTCCTTCTTCAGACTCTCAATGATATCTGAAGGGTAAGCTTCTTTCTCAGAGATGATCCCAAGTATACAAAGCTCGAGAACACCCTTTCTCAACTGTGCTTTGGTATTTTCGATTTTCATACTCCAAACATACAGTAAAATATAGTACTATGCAATGCCAAGTACTAAATTTTAGCATAATACTATATGAATGGAGTCATTTCATCGACGAAAGGAAAGATTTCGAGATTCGAGACTTCGAGAGGGAAAAATGGTACAAAAGGAGAGAAATCTGCGTGCGCCTCTGCACCAGCGCCAAAAGAAAAGGGTGCAAAAAGTGCAGAGGGTGGAGAAGGCGAAGATGGAACCTGCTCAATGCTCAAAGCTCATTGCTCATTACTCAAAGCCCTGATTCAAATTTTCCTCAATCTAAACCGAAACTCCCCTCTCGCATCCAGCATTTCAAAATTCAATCTATTTTGCGTGAGGCGATTAATGTCTCCAAAGAAGAAGAACTCTTCGTTGGCTACATCATCGTAAAAGTTGGCGTCGAGATGCCAATCCAAATCTGAAACATCGCCATCTTCTGACCAATAGCTATCTTCTTCGTAAAGCAGATACCAACTGCCAAAGAAGACAGCCCCAAGTGAACTATCATCGTATGCTGCGGAATAATCAGAATAAAATTCCATCACATCGCCAGCATATTCGTCCGTAATATTTTCTGCAAAGAGTGCAAAATCCCGCTTGTACGTCACACGATCTATTTCCCAAGCACCGATTAGTCTTTCTTCTCTTCGTAAAATAGCTCCTTCTCTCGTACATCCCGTTGCGCACAGAACGAGAACCAATAGGGCAAGTAAATTTGTCTTCATAGTTCATCAATTTAATTATGGATGTATTGAGAAGAGTTCTCTATTAGTTCTGATTTCATCGCTCATCGCTTTATTCATCAAAAGATACCGGATGTAAAATGCGGCAGCAAGTTTTGTGTGAAGCTTAATTGAAGATTAACGAGTGTTACATTGATCTTAAGGACAAGCCGCATGGGTGAATAAAAAGGGCGAATTGTAATTCGTCCAATACTTAGATATCTTACCTACTATGAAAAAGCATATCACTCTATGATTTCCTTATTTAGATCAATTTGCAGTCGTCGCGTCCTGTTTGCCCTCTTTCTAGCCCCATGCACCTTATCTCAATCGATGGCTCAGGGCAATAAAACCGTTTACCAGGACCTCGCCTCTCAACACCTTGCTGCATCCCTTGCGGATTTCATCGATTTTCTAAGCTTGCCCTGCGACGCACACTATCCCGACGATCTCGAAAAGAACATTGATTGGATCATTCCAAAATTTGAAGCACTGGATTTTTCGATTGAACGACTCCCGACGGAGGGAATTGATTTGATCTTGGCCGAGCGACCAACTCCCCAGGCCGAAAAGACCGTCTTAATTTATCTTCAGGTCGATGGCCAGCCGGTAGATCCAACCAAATGGCATCAACACGATCCATTTATGCCAGAGCTGAAAGTACGCACTGAGGAAGGATGGGAAATTGTATCGAAGGAAATAATCAATGGTGCAATTGATCCTGAGTGGCGCATTTTTGCCCGCGCGGCATCCGATGCAAAAGGACCAATCGCAGCCTTTCTTACCGCTTTGCAAATTTGCGAAGAACAAGGTTGGACCCCAAACTACAACATCAAAATAATCATGGATTGCGAAGAAGAATTGGGCTCTCCCAATCTACCCGCAGCCGTCATGCTTTATCGAGATAAATTATCTGCAGATATGCTGATCATCTTTGATGGGCCACGGCATATCAGCAATCAACCAACCCTTACGTTTGGAGCACGTGGCATTACCACGTTACGTATCACGACTTTTGGGCCACGTGTTCCTCAGCACAGCGGTCACTATGGCAACTATGCACCCAATCCTGCACTGCATCTGGCGCAACTGCTCGCTTCCATGAAAGACGATGTCGGCCGAGTCACCATACCTGGATTTTACGATGGCATTTCTCTTGACGAAAAAACGAAAACCATTCTCGCTGGTGTACCTGATGACGAGGCTGTCATTCAGCAAGCAGTGGGTATTGCCACACCTGATCAAGTCGGTGCGAATTATCAAGAAGCCATTCAGTATCCCTCACTCAATATCAGAGGGATGCTCTCTGGATGGGTCGGTGCAAAAGCCCGCACAATCGTTCCCCACGTCGCAACAGTAAATATTGACATCCGGACGGTACTGGAATCCGACCCCGAACGGTTGGTAAGCCTGGTACGCCAGCACATCTTGGATCAAGGATATCATATCTGCGCAGCACAGCCGACTGAAGAAGAACGCATGACCTATCCGCGCCTGCTTTCGATGGATCACCAGGTCGCCTATCAGGCTTTTCGCACGGACTTTGATTCAGAAGTTGGCGTCTGGCTGAATAAAGCCCTGACAAATACATTTGGAGAGTCGCCCATCCGCATTCGCACCTCAGGTGGCTCCATTCCCATCTCTCCATTTGTGCAAACCCTGGGCATTCCTGCGGTCACCGTGCCGGCCGTAAATCGAGACAATAATCAGCACAGCCCCAATGAAAATATTCGGATCGGAAATTATTTGGATGCGATTCGCACCTACCTCGGGATCTTAACTGAGAAGCTATAAGAACACCCCAGACCTCGATAGACCCTCAGCCAGCTCATTGCTCAAAGCTCATTACTCACAGCTCAATGCTCAATGCTCACAAATCACTATCAATCGGTGGCGGCCCCTCCGGCACCATCGGTTTGTACTCATAGTCGCCCAATCTTTCTTTAAATTCTGCTTTGACACTTGCTCGCAATTCCGGGCTTTCAAATAGATCGACCATGGTCATGGAGAGTGCCTTTGCAGCATAGGCCATTCCTTTATGCCCGATAGACATCCCGCCGCATGCCACTACGGCCCATGAGTGCCAGGGTGTACCCTTGGGTGCAGTAGTTGCCGAGAGCCGAATAGTGGGTACGACAAAACTCACATCACCGACGTCGGTTGAGCCTCCCCCCGGATGCTCCTCGGTTTCTTCAAGCGGTTCGATCACGGACTGAATTCCAATTTCTTCCTTGTACACTGCATTCTGGATGCGACGCGCAAATTCCTGCTCACCATCGCTGTAAATAATCGGGCCGAGGGTCTCAAGATTCGCTTGCAGAGCGGCCCCTCCCGTCCGATTTACCAATATTTCATGAATACCAGATACCAAGGTAATCTCGACATCTACATCAGCCATGATAGCGGCCCCTTCGGCAATTTTCTCCACACGTTTCCAGACTTTTTGCATACCATCCCGACGCGTATCGCGCACGCGTGTCCAGCATTTGGTGTAATCAGGTACGACATTTACAACCTGGCCTCCGTCTTGGATATGATAGTGGATTCGTACTGTCGGCTTGATGTGCTCACGGTAAAAATTAATCCCAGATGTATAAAGCTCGAGCGCGTCCGATGCACTGCGTCCATTCCAGGGATCTGCCGAGGCATGTGCTGCTTGCCCATGAAACTCAACAATAAAATCAACCAGTGCTAAAGAGCTTTGCACGTTGGCTTTGGTTTCATCTGCCGGGTGCCAATCCATAATTACATCGACATCGTCAAAAAGGCCTGCACGGATCATCCATAGTTTTCCGAAAAATTTCTCTTCGGCCGGCGTACCGTAAAATCGCACTGTACCCGTTAACTTCCCATCGGCAATCAAATCTTTGACGGCTATGGCAGCACCCAGCGATGCCACACCAAATAAATTATGACCACAGCCATGCCCAGGAGCACCCTTCTCCACGGGATTTTTTGTAGGAACTGTTTTTTGAGACAGTCCGGGAAGTGCATCAAACTCGCCCAGGATTCCGATGATGGGCTCACCAGACCCATACTCAGCAACGAACGCAGTGGGAATCTCCGCTACACCCCGCTCTACGGTAAATCCATTTTGCTCGGCGTAGTCGGCCAGTGCAGCTGCAGATTTGTCTTCTTGAAAGGCTATCTCGGCATGCTCCCAGATGGTATTG
>Ga0114956_1002642_pt1 | contig 14038 bp, 4 predicted proteins | sample MaitaG_FD_87304 | JGI IMG/M metagenome (GOLD analysis project Ga0114956, IMG submission 87304) | Marine algal microbial communities from Maine, USA - Maine_Asex2 metaG | ecosystem: Host-associated > Algae > Red algae > Unclassified | place: Maine, USA | collected 2015-01-05 | reverse complement strand
TTCAATGGTCAAATTTTCCGTGCGGACATTAGAGGTGCAGGCGAATCGGTTGAATGGCCCGACCATCACACAGATGTCCGTTGCTCCACTTGCGCCAGTTGTTCCATTTACTGTGGCGTTATCTGCATTGGGTGAAAATGTAACGCATATTTCCGCCATGTCTCCCGAGCAAATTTCGTCGGTTCCAACGGCGGTTACTGTTGGGCAATCACAGCCCGTTGGATTACAAGCCGCAGAATAGTTGTCGCTCCAATTGCCCACGCAAGCTGTTCCAGCGTTTACAGTGAAGTTGTAGTTCAGTGTGCTCGCTGTTCCTGGTCCCGGACAAGCTCCACTTGCTCCAGCAGATCCCGCTTCTGTTTGGCAATTCGCACTTGCTGGAGAAAGTAGTGTTGCCGATCCGTTGGCGCCATCGCATATTGGGAAAACGACAGATAGGCTAAAGTCATCGGGATTTGGATAAACTGTTACCATAGCGGTTTCATTACTGGTACTGCCACCGCAAACGATGGCTATGTTTTCATTGTTTGTTGTTGAACTGCATCCAGTGTTTGTTTGAACGCCTACTGAAACACAGATTTGAGTGGCTGTTGGTGCACTTGCTGAGGTTCCGTTCACTGTTGCATCGCCAGCGTTTGGACTAAAGTCTATACAGATATCGGCGGAAGTTCCAGAGCAAACGGCATCTGAGCCCACTGTCCATGAAGTTGGGCAACTTGGTCCAGATGCGCAGCAATTGACTTCAATGTCATCTGTAAATTCTACTTGACAAACCGTTCCAGCGTTGGCATACATGAGATATTCTAAAGTTGCTGGACTGCCGGATCCTGGGCAAGGGCCCGAAACTCCTGCTGTTCCAGCTACCGATTCGCAAGTCCCTCCGTTTGCATTAACCAAAGTGGCCGAACCTGCTGCGCCATCGCATTCGGGCATTACGATGTTTACCGAATGTCCACTTGGGTAAATTGTGACATTGTAAGGCATCAGTCCTAAAAATTCCAAGTCGTCTACCAGTTTGGGCCCCAGAAAATAGGCTGGATAATCCTGGAGATTGCTGCAAGTGATGCTAGAGAAATTAACCAATACAGAACTTGTATTGGAGCAATTGTTATTGGCCGGAGCCGGAATTCCTACACACAATTCACCGCCAACAACCGTGGCCGATTCGCTAAAAGGCGTAGAATTCACCGTTCCGGTAATGATCATTCCCTGAGCTGTATTGTTGATGGGGAAGCAAATGGTCATATCTCCTCCTCCGCAGGCGGCATTCTGAATTGTTGGAAGAGCGGAAACGCCTGAGCATTGACTCAGTATTTCTTTAGTGGGGATCAGGCACAGCAATGCCACTAGGTAAAAGAGTATTGGGTTTTTCATCTCTGACTTCTCGTTGTAGAAAGTAAGGCTATATAACAAACACAATGAATATGCCCAAAACGCCACATGGTTACAATCGCTAATTCATTCGTGCCTTACGTAATGGGTTGGATTTTGCTTCAGAGAATAATTTTGTTGTTTGATAATGGAATCAACCCCAATGAAATGTTTCATATATGAAGCTAAATCTGGGCGGTTTAAGATTGTTCTTCCAAATTTTCTCAATGTTGAATAATCTACATTTTAAATAAAATATCCGACCATTTTTATTCTTAAATAATTGATTATTATAGGTTTGTATTTTTATTACTGCCTTTAAAAATCTACTAAACTTCAATTTTGTCTAATTTTGTATTTTTCGTTTTTATCTGTTCGTAAAAAGTTGATAATCATATTTATATGAAATAATTGTTGTTGTTTTTTGTCGACTTTATGTCTTTTTCGTAGCTGTTTTCTCTTTTTACAACAGGCAGCTTTGGACTGTCAACATAACCGACCGATCAAACACTAAGAGGTCGATTCTCGAAAAGCTTTTTCTATTTAAAGAAAAGTTATTTGGATGACGAAAAACAATAATATGAAAAAATCAGAACGACTATTACAAACCGTGCTCATTGTGCTCTCATTGCTGTTTTGCTGGCAAATGAGTGCTCAGTGTGGACCCGGGGAAGATTCGTTGGCCCCTGTATTCGATCAAGCTCCTTTTTCCTTGGATATAGAAGCCGAATGTGCCGAGGAATTTACCTTGATCGCGCCAACTGCCACTGATAATTGTGATACCGATCCCACTGTATTTGTGGTGAACGACTTTACGGTTCCAGGGCCCTGTGATAATATCTACGTACGTAACGTTACCTACCGTGCAGAAGATGCATCGGGCAATTTTGCACTATATAATGTCTCCATTACTGTTATGGACTTTATCGCACCATTGTTTGATCAGGCTCCGGGGGAGTTGGATCAGATGGTGAGTTGCACGGGTATTGCTCCGGCGGTAGTTGAGCCAACTGCCACTGATAATTGCGCAGGCGTTATCGTAGCTCAAATTGGGAATGACATAGTTCCGCTGTCGGGCGGTTGCGAAGGGACATACATTCAAGAGTTGACTTATCGTGCAACGGATGCTTGTGGAAACGCCAGTGATTACACTGTGCAGATTACTGTCAATGACGAAGAACCACCTGTGTTTACAGCAGAACCGGGTTTATTGGATCAATACCTTTCTTGTGGAGCCGAATTGGATGAAATTCCTGTTCCTGAAGTAAGCGATAATTGTGGTGCAGTAGAATTGGTAGTTGCCTCCGACGAAACTGTAGCAGGAGATTGCGCATTCAGTTATGTACGTACTATTATTTACCAAGCAACGGATGCTTGTGCTAATTCAGCCACTTTTCCAATTACCATTACAGCAAACGACTTAGAAGCCCCTTACTTCACAAGTGAGCCAGGCAGTTTGAACCAAACGCTGTCTTGCACAGAAGAAACAGGTGGTGATCCAACTGCACTGGTTCCTGAAGTAGCCGATAATTGCGGAGAAGCTTCCGCTATTCTCATCTCTGATCAAACAGAAGTAACAGGTTGTAACGGATCGATTCGAACACTCATTTGGCGTGCACAAGATGCTTGTGGAAACGTAGGCGAAACCTTTGAAGTGATTGCCGAAGTGGTGGACGAAGCTGCTCCACAATGGGTGGGTGCAAGCAATGCGCAAGTAATTGAATTATCGTGTTTTGAAGTGGATCAATTTGAATTGACTGCTCCAACGGCTACCGACCTTTGCGGTACCCCAATGGTTACTCTTACTGATACGCAAACTGAAACAGGAACTTGTGGAAGTAATTACTCTACTGTTTATTCTTATCAAGTAGAAGATGATTGTGGAAACGCAAATAATGAATTTTACACAATTACTGTTTTGGTGAATGACAATGAAGCACCAATTATTACTGATTTACCCGGAGCATTGGATCTTTTCTTGTCTTGCTCTGAATACGAAAATACCGAACTACCTACTCCAAGCTTTACTTCTCAATGTGGTATTGCTGAATTGCAAATTCAAAGTGATGAAATTACGAATGAGAGTTGCCCCGGAGCCTTCAAAAGAATCATCTCTTACATTGCCGTTGATGATTGCGGTAATGCAAGTGATGTCTATGTGTTGAGTGTAGACGTGAGTGATTCTGAGGCTCCGGTTTTTACCAGTTTGCCTGAAAATGCCCTCTTGGAATGTGGAGAGTCTCCTTCTTTTGAAGAGCCAACGGCAACTGATAATTGCGGAGCAGTAGAGATCGATTACATCGATCAAAGTTTCCCAGGCGCTTGTAACTACAGTTACACGATTCATCGTGTTTGGACTGCGACTGATGCTTGTGGCAATATTGCTCAGCACACGCAGATTTTTGAAAACGAGGATATGGTTGCACCAGTTTGGTTGCAAGCTGAAGGTCAACTTGATGAGTCGATTTGCAGTGGTAATCTAGAAGATGTTTTGGGCCCTGCTGCCATTGATGATTGTGCAGCTGGTAAAGACTTACAAATAAATTATGTTGACGAGACTATTTCCGCTGGTGCTGATGGAGCAGCTTTTTGCGACGGACACTACGTGATTAACAGACTGTGGCAAGTCAGCGATCTATGCGGAAATAGTTCTTCATACTTACAAGTAATCACCGTATACACTACTCCTCTTGCGAGTGTTGCTAGTGGTGAAGGTTGTGAAATTCACTTGAACAACCTTTGTGATAATTACGAAGTGCTTTGGACAGATAATCTTGGAAATTCAGGTACTGGCGGAAGTTATACTCCAACTGGTGGAACTGAAGGAGCCATTGATTTCAACATCGTTAATACAGATAGTCCTGATTGTCCTTTCACGGTGATCAAAACGCCTTTCAATTGCGAAGAAACTTGTCCTGACGATATTACCATTGGTAGCAATGTAGGAGATGCCGTTTGTAGCGGAACTTTTTTCAATCTTTCTGCTCAAATTCAAGGGGACTCTGACGGAACCATTACTTGGTACGATGGCGATGATAACTTGCTGCCAGGTTCAACCGGAATTAGTGTTTTAAACAATGGATGTGTTCCATTCAACCATAGTTTCTATGCTGTTTTTGTTCCAGCCGATGCTTCTTGTCCAACATTGACTTCTGATTTGTTGAACTTGTTGATTTATCCAAACATTACGGTTGAAGTAAATCAAAACGACGATTGTCATGTGGCAGTTACGCCATCTTGCTCGAATTACTTGGTTAATTGGATTGATTCAGAAGGTGGGGCAGGAGAAGGAAACGAATACTTGGGTTCACCAGGTGGATCGGGTTCGGTAACTTTTGTAATAACTAATCCAGGAGTGGACATCCCAGTGGATTGTTCAACTGCTAACTTTTCATTCGATTATTCATGTGAGCAAACGGCTTGTCCTGAATTGTACAATGCAGTTTGTAATCCTCCAGTAGTTTGCGAAGATGAGCCTTTTAGCTTGCACGTGAATGTGCTGAATTTTGATGGTGGAACTCTTCAGTGGTTCGACCAAGACGATAACTTGTTGGGATCTACTGCCGGACTTTTTCTCGATGTGCAAGAATGTGCGCCCACTACGGCAGGCTATTATGTAGTCTATACACCAGCAGATCCGAGCTGTTCGGCAGTAACCAGCGAAATGGCCATGGTTAGCGTTTATCCGAATATTGAAGGTGAGGCGATTAACAGTGGTTGTGTGGTTCAATTAAATGACCATTGCGAAAACTACGATATTCAATGGACGGATTCGAATGGAAATTCAGGAAGCGGTTCAACTTATACTGCAAACAGTGGTTCGGGAACAGTAGATTTTATTATCAGTAACCCAGCTGCTCCATTTTCTTGTCAGTCACTTGAGCTTTCTTCAAGCTACCAATGTGTTGATTGTCCAGAGCTATTCAATGTGAGCTGTAACCCAAGCGTTCTTTGTGAAGGGCAGCCGTTTAACTTACACCAAGATCTTCTCAATGAAGACGGTGGTACTTTACAATGGTTCGATCAAAACGGAAACCCAGTAAGTACAACTGAAGGGTTGACTGTTGATATTGATGATTGTATGGGAGGATTTTATGGCTTTTACGCTCAATACACACCAGCTACTCCGGGTTGTCCGGTAAGTGTTTCACCAATGGCATTTGTTTCGGTTTATCCGAGCATTGAAGCTACAGTTCTCAACAACGATTGTACGGTAGCCCTTGAAGGTCTTTGTTCTGATTTCCAGGTAAGCTGGACAGACAGTGATGGAAATACCGGTCAGGGTGTTTACTACGAAGCTGGTCCCGGTTCAAACGGTGATGTGATTTTCACTGTACTCAACGACGGATTCGGAGTGCCTGCTGTTTGTTCAGAGGCAACATATACGGCCAACTTTGCTTGTGGTGGTTGTCCTGAACTTAGCAATGCAGTTTGTTCGCCAAATGTGATTTGCGATACGGAGCCTTTCTCTCTACATGTGAATGTTGAAAATCAAGATGGTGGAGTTCTGCAGTGGTACAACGAAGCTGGAGAACCTGTCTTTAATATCAATGAATTAACAATAAATCTGGATGCTTGTGAAGGTGGAATGTTTGGCTACTATGCTGAATATACTCCTGCCGTTGCCGGCTGCCCAGTCGTTACAACAGCAACCACTTTTGTAACGGTTTATCCTAGCATACACGCTGATTTAGTAGTTAGTGACTGTACCGTTGAACTGGAGAATGATTGTGGAAACTTTACCACCACCTGGGAAAGCAGTACCGGAGATTCCGGTTCTGGCTCTACATTCAATGCTCCTGAAGGTTCTTCGGGTACGGTTACTTTTACTGTGATGAACCCTGATGGATTAGAAGGATTGAGTTGTTACCAGCAAGATTACAGCGCAGATTACGATTGCGCAGGTTGTCCTTCTTTGTCTAATGCAGCGGTTTCACCGAATGTTGTTTGTGAAGGACAAGCATTGCAGTTGTCTGTTGGTGTGAACGATCCTGACGGTGGAACCACACAGTGGTTCGATGAAGCTGGAAATGAGGTGACCTCTACTCCAAACGCTCCCGCAGTGGGATGTGATGGTGGACAAGCTGGTTTCTATTCAGTTTATACACCAATCAGCGGTTCTTGCCAGTCGGTGACTAGCGATTTAACCTATGTAACAATTTACCCTACAATAGAGGCTGAAGTTTCTGGAGATGCCTGCGAGTTGACACTCGAAGGATTTTGCCCAGATTATTTGGTGAGCTGGACATCCAGCGATGGCCAAGGCGGAAGCGGTGTAGACTTTTCTGCTGCAACTGGCGGATCAGGAACGGTGACTTACACGGTCATCAACCCGAATGCTCCTATTGCTTGTCAAGAAGGTACCTTCTTAGGAGGTTTCAATTGCGCGGCTTGTCCGTCGATTGCTTCGGTTAGTGTTTTGCCTCCTTCTATTTGTAGTGGAGCTAGCTTCGAGCTAGAAGCCAACATCAATGATGGAGACGGTGGAACGATTCAGTGGTTCGATCTTGAAGGAAACTTGATGCCGAACAATGAAGCACTTTCATTGACCAATGAGACTTGTGCTCCGTTAAACTATGGCTTCTACGCTGTGTACACGCCGGTTGATGGTTCTTGCGCAAATGCCAGTTCTTCTGTTGCCAACTTGACAGTATATCCTGCTGTAGGTGGTATCGTGGAAGCTGCTGGTTGTGAAGTAGATGTAGCGCCGCTTTGCGATGCTTACAGTACTAGCTGGACGGATAGCAATGGCAACAACGGATTTGGAACACACTTCGAAGGTTCTGGTAACAGCGAGGGCCAAGTAACTTTTACCATCACTTCTAGTTTTGATGGAATTCCAGCTGCTTGTTCATCGACAAACATCACCGCTCCTTTCGGATGTGAAGCTTGTCCAGATCTATTCAATGTTGGAGCTATTCCTGCTGTTTTGTGTCAGTCTGATACTTACGATTTGAACCTCGACGTATTCAACGACGATGGTGGTAGCATTCAATGGTTTGAGGCCGATGGTACTCCAGTTGCAAATACTGAAAACATCAGCCAAGATGTTCCTAATTGTACGGGTCTTACTTTGAGCTACTATGCGGTGTATACACCAGCAAGTGCTTCATGTGAAGAGATTACTACTGAGATGATTGAAGTGCAAATCTTTGCTGAAATTCCTGGTGAATTGCAGATCAACGATTGCAGTATTTCGGTGATAGATGTTTGTGATGGCTTTGAAGTGGTTTGGTACGATAGCTTCGGCCAAACAGATAGTGGAGACAGTTATGAGGCGATTGGATCAGGTGAGGTGACTTTCACGATCTACAATTCAAACTTGAACACACCTTCTGATTGTAACAATGCAACATTGTCTTACGATTTCAATTGCGATGCGCCGGAATGTCCGGTGTCTTTGTCAGCATTTGCTTTCCCTCCAGTGATTTGTTCGGGTGAAGAATACGATTTGAACGCAACAGTTGTCGGAGACGATGGAGGAACAGTTCAGTGGTTTGACCAATCCGATAACGTAGTGAGTAACACCGATGATGTTACTGGATTGAGCTTCAATTGTGAAGGATCACAGTTTGGTTACTATGCGGTTTACACACCGAATGATCCGAGCTGTGAGCAGCTTACTTCTGATCTTACTTATGTGTTTGTTTATCCTGATGTTTCTGCTGATGTTCAGATTTCTGATTGTACCGTTGAGTTGGAAGACTACTGTCCAAACTACCAGGTTAGTTGGATGGATGGAACGGGTAACACCGGTACTTCTGATACTTACGTTTCATCTGACGGTGGAAGTGGTACGGTAACATTTACGGTTACGAATCCTGCAGTTGCTGGTAGCGACTGTCATCAAGAATCATTCACGGCCACCTTTAACTGTAATGCTTGTCCATCTTTCGGAGATGCTACTGTTTCGGCTGCTACAGTTTGTAACGGTGATCCAGTGACTTTGAATGTTGAATTGCAAGAAGGTGATGGTGGAAGCTTGAGCTGGTTTTCTAACGCTGGATTTGCTGTTGCCGATCCTACGAATGTGAATTTGACAAACACCGGTTGTAATGTAGAGGTCTTCGGTTTTTACGCGATCTACTTGCCAGCTGGAGATTGTAATCCAATTACTTCTGCAACGGTTAGTGTAGCTGTGTATCCCGACATTGTAGCTGACTTTGATGTTTCTTCTTGTCAGGTTGATTTGGATCCTGCTTGTTCGAACTGGTTGGTGACTTGGGTAGATAGCGATGGCAACAGCGGAAATGGTGACACCTATAACGCTGAAGAAAATACTTCGGGTACTGTAAGCTTTACGGTGAACTCGGGATTGCCCAATGTGCCAAACGGATGCGCTGAAGATACTTTTACTTCTAGCTACGCTTGCGGAACAGTGGAGCCTTGTGAGAATGTGATTGAAGAATACTGTGTGGGTGAATTGGAGACGATTATTATTTGTCCCGACTTCTGTGGATTGGATGGTGCTTATACCATCGAAGACATTGTTGCCGATGAGGACTGTTCTCCACAGATTACCTCCGCTACTTGTATTTCATTCTTCGCCCACCCGGGTGCTAGTGGAATCGAAGTGTTGGAAGTGATTGCTTGCCTCGACGGTGAGTGCGATGAGGTGACCATCCATGTGAATATTTCTGAGACTTGCAACGGAAGCGCACCAAGTGCGGAAGACGATACCATCGATCTTCCTTGCGGAGAGAGTAGCGAGATTACCGTCTTGTCGAATGACTCAGACGCGGACAATGATGCCCTTGAAATTTGCGACTACTCGCAGGCTTTGAACGGCTCGGTTGACTTGGTAGGAGATGAGTTGGTTTACACGCCAACTGAGGCATTCCACGGAAACGATATATTCAGTTACACGGTTTGTGATGGTACTGGAAACAGTTCAACAGCGAATGTATTTGTTACGGTTATACCAGCTGAGGCTTGTGGATGTGATGTGACTGAAGCACCAGTTGTTGTTACGAGTGGCGATGTGGGACAAACAGTACTGGGAGAAGATTTGGGCATAGTTATTCTTGCCAATGATTCTTATCCAGGAGATTGTAATCCAACGGTTTCAATTACTTCTGCACCTAGTCATGGAATGGTGTCTATCAATCCTGATGGAACCTTGACTTACATGCCGGCGGTAGGATTCGCAGGAGCAATTGACTTTGCTTATGAATTGTGTTGTGGAGATGATTGCTCTACTTCAACGGTTAGTTTGCAAGTGCTCGATGACTTGACATGCAATCTGAAACTACCTACCGGATTCTCTCCCAATAATGACGGTGAAAACGAAAAGTTCACGATTCCTGAACTTGATGATTGTTATACAAATGCTACAAAAGGCATTACCATTTTTAATCGCTTCGGAGAAATTGTTCACGAAGACGAGTCATACAGAAATGATAATGCTTGGGAAGGAACATTTAAGAATAGCAGTACCCTAGTACCTGAGGGAACTTACTTCTTTGTACTTCGAATTCACGCAGAGGACTATGTGCGAGAAGAGACAGGTTCAATTAGAGTACAGTACTGATCATTCATTTGGGAGGGCGCTTATTTGGAGGCTAGCGCTCTCCCTTTTTTCACACAACATTTAAAAAAATAAATCATGAAAAATATATTTCTGCTTTTGGTTTTACTGATTGGTGGAGCTTCGGTTTTCGCACAAACAGATACCAGATATAGCATGTATATGCACAACGGATTAAGCATAAATCCTGCCTTTGCAGGAAACAATAATGAAGGCGAATTGACAGCCTTTTACCGAAACCAATGGACGCAAATTCAAGATGCGCCAGTGAGTATCTCGCTTGCATGGCACAATTCTTTTGGACGACGTGATCAAGTGGGATTAGGTGTTTATTTAGAACATGACCGTATTGGGGTGGATAAGCGAACAAACGTTCAATTGAATTATGCTTACCGGTTAACGGTAGGCGAGGGTAAATTTTCTTTTGGCTTGCAAGGTGGCTTGGTTTTCTTTAGATCACAGCTTACCGACATAGTAACGCCAGAAGGCGGCTTTGATGAAGTCTTTGAGAACGATGATTCGTTTGCCCGCCCCAATTTTGGTGTAGGATTGCGCTACGTAACGAAGAACTACTACTTCGGTGCTTCTATTCCGCACCTTTTGAATTACCAGGAAGGCTTGGGAACTACGGGATCTCGTGTGCGTTCAGCGTACATCAGCTACTTGGCAAATGCCGGCGCAAGAATGGATTTGGGAGAGCGATTGGAATTTTTGCCTTCGGGATTGTTTAAATACATTCCGGCTGAGGCACCACCTGAATTGGACCTGTCTGCTATTTTTCGCTATCGCAAATCATTTGAGTTGGGTATCACCTATAGAACCAACAAGGTGGTGAATCCTGAATCGCTCAATTTTCAAGTGGGCTACTTATTCGATAACGGGGTTAAAATAGCATACGCATATGATTACATGATTTCATCGATCAGTGCTTATACTTCTGGCTCGCAAGAAATTCTAGTTAGCTATCGATTGTTTGATAAAAACGACAATGTTAAGAATCCGCGTTATTTCAGATAACGTTGGATAAATGTTGGTTGTGAGAAAGCGCCGGTTCTTGGGAGGGAGCCGGTGTTTCTCGTTATAATAATTGACGAATTGACGAAAGAATTGGCGAATTGGTGAATTGGTGAGTTGGCGAATTGGTGAGGTATGGCTCGCCGAGGTGAAATATTTCACGCGATTTTTCAAGTTTGCACTCCTCGCTTAACTATGACTCCTTCTCGCAATTTTTCAAGTTTGCCAAATCCCGAGCGGTGAAATATTTCACGCGATTTTATCAGTTCGAACCTATCTCGTTAAGGCAGATATTTCCGACGTGGAATAGATCTACCTCGCTGGTCGAATGCATTCACTTCGTTCTATCTCTTTGTCGGATTGCCCCATCGTCGATTTTCGATTGCCCATTGTCGATTGTTACCCATTGTCCATTGCCGACTGCCCATTGTCGATTACCCATCGCCGATAGTATAGACAAGGCAGGCCTTGTCTCCAACCTGGGATGAAATTCGCCCACTCAATAGATGTCTCCATTTTTCTGCTTTCCCGAGAGTTATTGAGTGAGTGAATTAGTGAGTCGCCACCCAACTCCCAGCAAACATGTAAATGGCGCGATTTTTCAAGTTTGCCAGCCATCTCCGAGTCGATACTCAATCCGATCGATTGTGCGATTTTATCAATTCGAGCTGTCTTGTTTAGGTGTTACTGACGAACCCCAATAGAGCGACCTCGCTGAGGTCGAACAGAATGATCTCGTTAATCTAACCTACTGTGACCGCGCTGCGGTCAATTGGCACTCTGTCTATCCTTGTCGTCGTGCCATTGGGAATCGGCGATTCTTTTGTTTGAGTGGCAGTACCCACCATTCTCCCTTCATTGAAGTGCTATCACAAGGCTTCTAGATTTGGAATTTTGGAGATAGCTTGTATCTTTAACTTGCAACGGAATTGATTCAAGACTATCTTGGGTTTCTCAGTCAAGTAGGCATATAAGGAATCAAGATTGACAGATTGTCTTGTGTGTCTTAGTCGAGTTGCGTTTGCAATTTATACCCATGTGCGTTTAATTTCACCGGTATAACTATAATCAAACATTTAAAATAAAGTATTATGTCAAAAGGTAAAGACTCTAAAAAGAACGTGAAGAAAGAACCTGCTAAAACTGCAAAAGAGAAGAAAGCAGAAAAGAGGCTAAAGAAAGGCAAGTAAGCTGTACCGTGTTCTGAAAAAAACTATGCTCAACAAGATGTTCATGGACGATGGCTTTCTTTCGATTGCTGTGTTGTATGTGTCTGACTTTGCTACTCGAGTTGCATGGAGTGATTGATGGATGGTTGACCTGCGGACATCTCTCTGTGTCTCGAGATGAGACATTGTTTATTTTGCGGTAAGAAAATTAAAATGCGATCGCCGGTTCCAGTAGGAGCCGGCGATTTTTTTTTCTCCTCGTCATTTGGGGATTGTTTGATGCTTCGCACGAAATACATTCGCAATTCGAGTAGCTTTGTCGTTTGGTCTTGATGAATAGGTGTTCGAGAATCAAAAATTGCAATTGAAAAAGAGTGGCAGAAGCGAAAAAGTTTTATGCTTTCAAAGTGAAATGATGTCAGAGAAAAAGAAATACATAGAAGAGTTGCTGGTTAAATTGGAGGATAAAAGTTTGCGCCCCGGTTTAGAAATGCCTGAAGAATTGTCATTGAATTCTGAACTGACCGTTGCACATGAAGCGCGTGAAGAAATAAATGCGCTTGAAGACGAAGCTTACATCCCAGTTTTTCAAGAGCTCTTGGTAGGGCAGAAGGTGGCAAAGAACAAGATCAATTTGATTCGTTACTTGATTCGATTGGCGGATAAATTGGATAGAAACGAAATTGCAGATTATGTGCTAAATCTGGTTCGGGAAGAGAAAGGAAGGTGGGTAAATGAACTGGCCCTGAAAGGTTTGAATTTATCGTCCTTGAAAGTCGATAAAGAAACGGAGTTGTTGTTTGAATTGGCAGAGCATAAGGATTGGCAAATTCGATTTGATTCATTGAGGTTGTTGTCAAAATTGCCGAAAGAACATCATGAAAGGATTGAAGCACTTTGTCTTGATCAATGTGAAAAATACAAATCGAATAATCACTCTTTACGAGTATTGGCAGCAACTCTCTCTAAGGTTGGTTCTTCGAAATCTATGCCCGCACTGAGGAAAATCATTTCGAACTCTACCAAAGTCCCCATTGCGATATCTGCTATCTCTGCCATTCATGAGATCGAAGGTGCTACGGAATTGAAATTCTACATCAAATGCTTTACTCAAAATAAAAATTCCCAAGTAAAGAGCAAGCTCATTGAATTGATCGCTCAGTATGGAGATGAAAAGCAAAAACTGATTATGATCAAACGGGTGCAGGCTTTATTGATCAGGGAAAGGAAGACAAACTGGGCCTATACAAGCGGAGCGAAGCCTGAATTGGTCACCATTATCAAGTTCTTAGATAAGCATGCACTGGTGGATTCGAATAACTTGCTCCAATGGATTGTTGCAAAAAAGCTCAGATTCTTGGATGAGACGGAATCGGCTTGGGTGAAAGGAAGAACCATGTAAAACTAAATGATGGAAAATTACGAACTAACAAAAGAAGAATTAATTAAGCACGTAAAATTGGCCATCAATCCTGCATTTGTTGATTGGATTTTGTTTGAAAATGGTACTTACATAATTATCGAAGAAGCTTCCGACGAAAAGGAAATTGAACGACTGGGATTGGAAAGGATGATTGAGTTTGGACCCGTTCACGCTGGAGGACCAGCAGGTGATTTTGCGACCACCACTCTTGATGACACGGATGGTTGGGTGGTGTCGGGTCACGGATATGGTATGTATACCTATGTGCATCCAAGCGAATTGGAAGAAGCGAATCCTGAAGATTTGACGATTGGTCTTTACGGCAGAAGCAAAAGGAATTTAGACGGATTAAATCCCAAAGTGATAGGCATTAGTGCTAAGGGGCAAGTGTTGAAGAAGTAGCGTGTCAGAAAGAACCATCGGCAGGTGATCCCTCAGAGCCATATGAGCTCAATGCGCCCATATGATCCCAATGCTCCCAAGCTTCCAGCACTATGACTGCTCTGTCTATATTTGCAGATGCGGTATTTCATA
>Ga0114956_1002639_pt1 | contig 14044 bp, 9 predicted proteins | sample MaitaG_FD_87304 | JGI IMG/M metagenome (GOLD analysis project Ga0114956, IMG submission 87304) | Marine algal microbial communities from Maine, USA - Maine_Asex2 metaG | ecosystem: Host-associated > Algae > Red algae > Unclassified | place: Maine, USA | collected 2015-01-05 | reverse complement strand
CCGCATCGCTCGGGACCACAAGCCACAGTGTTATCTGGTTCGGCCTCCGGCCGAACTCGTTTCCACGGAGGCCCGCAAACACTGGCCGTGCGGCGCTCGCTCCGCATCGCTCGGGACCACAAGACGGGGTGGCCTCCGGCCGAACCAGACAAAACTGCTCAGGATTCGCCGAGTTCGATGGAGCGGGCGGTCGCCGCGCGGATGGCGTCGAGAAACGCGTCGCGAACCCCGGCGGCCTCAAGGGCCTTGATGCCCTCAGCCGTGGTCCCCCCGGGCGAGGTGACGTTGGCGCGGAGCTGGGCCGGATCATCCGGTGAATCGGCAAGAAGGGTCGCCGCGCCGAGCAGCGTCTGTCGCGCGAGCGTGTTTGCATCGTCGGGCGAAAGGCCGACATCGATCCCGGCCGCCGTCATCGCCTCGGCAACCAGGAAGAGATACGCAGGGCCCGAGCCAGACAAACCCGTGACCGCGTCGAGCTGCGATTCAGGAAAGACCGTGGCGGTACCGACCGCCGACAGAATGCTCGATGCCCAGTTGAGATCCGCCTCCGTCGCCGTTGTTCCCGCCGCCAAACCGGCCGCCCCCTTGCCGACCAACGCCGGGGTGTTGGGCATGCATCGCACAACGCGGGTGCCGTCGTCGAGCCAGCCCTCCAACGATGCAATTGTGACGCCAGCCGCTATCGACAAGACACGTTGGGTCCCAGTACCCGCGAGCGACGCAGCAACATCCGGCACGTGCTGGGGTTTGACTGCGATCAATACATCGGCGCCACCGGATTCCTCGACAAGGTTCACGGCGGGGAAGGTCTCAGCGAGGTACACCCGTCGCGCCGGGTCGGGTTCGATAATGCCGAACTGGGCCGCTGGGGCCCAGTCGGTAGCGATCAAGCCGCCGACGAGCGCTTCGGCCATCTTTCCGCCACCAATGAAGACAAGTTCCATGGGGCGTGACAGTAGCCGTCGCCACCCGGTGGTTCAGGTGGTTACGGCAGGAACCCGCGTGGATTCTGGGCAACGCCACCAATACGGACCTCGAAGTGCAAGTGCGGGCCGCTGCTGACACCGGTAGTGCCGACCTGACCGATCGTTCCGCCTTGGCCGACCGCGGCACCGTTGCTGACGCCGATCGACGACATGTGGGCGTAGAGCGTGACGACGCCATCGCCGTGATTGATCATCACCGTCGAGCCGTAGCCGCCCCGAGTACCAGCAAAGATCACGGTGCCGCCCCGGGCCGCCGTAATCGGCGTTCCGGTGTTGGCGGAGATATCGATGCCCTGGTGGTTCCGGGACGAGCCAGCAACGCCGATGTTGCGGGGGCCGAAGCCCGATGTGACCGGGCCCGAGGTTGGCCAGCTCATCGAGCCGCCGCCGCCAGAGGCTGAGGCTGAGGCCCCAGCGAGCGCGGTGGCGGGATCGTCGCCCCGATCGATTGCTTCTTGGGCCAGGCGGGCTCGTTCGGCGGCGATGCGGGCTTGATGCTCCTCGGCCTGGCGACGTTCTTCTTCAGCGAGCAACCCGTTGATGATTGCGGTCACTGCGTCTTCTTCGGCCTCGTGGGCGGCGATTTCGACGAGCAGGTCTTCGATCCGGATGCGCAGATCGGCCTTTGCCGCTTCGACCTCGACCTTGGATGCCTCGATGTTTGCGAGCACGTCGAGCTCGCGTTCCTGGCTGCTGAGCACATCGAGTTCGGCGGCTTCGGCCTCGCCGACGAGCCCGTCGAGGCGCTCTTGATTGCTGCGCAGCTGGTCGACGCCGTCGAGCGTGTTCTGACTCACCGAGCTGAGGAAAGCCCGGCGCCGGCCGGCCGTGGACATGTCGTCGGACGTCAGTACCTGCGACAACAGGTCGGTGTCTTCTGGCCGAACGTACGCCTCGACCGCTTGCAGACTCAGGGCCGACCGCTGCTCACTCACTTCACGATCGAGCGCCGCGACTGCGTCGTTCGTTAGCTGGACGCGATTGCGAGCTTGGTCGAGCTGTTGGCGCACGCTGTCGAGCATGGCCTCTTGCGATTCGAGATTTTGTTCGAGCAGAGCGATGCGCTCGTTGAGGGCTTGTTCGGTCGCCAGGAGTGGATCGAGATCGCCGAGCGACGCGAGTTTTTCTTGCCGGATCTCGTCGCGCTTCGACCGCTCATTCTCAATCTGATCTGTTTGAGCGCGCGCAACCGGGGTTCCGAGTTGGGCGATAAGGCTCGTGAGGACCACGAGGAGGACGATGCGAAATCGAGTCATAACTGGCGAAGCTGTGGCCGACGAGGGGGGCGTAGTACCGACCAGCGAGCCAACGTAACACAACGGTAATCCTTTTGGACAGATTGGGCAGAGATCTTCCGCAGCTCGGCGGGTCGGTGCCGCAACGACCGCACTTCCCCGAACGATGAAACGACAACCGTCCCGCCGATCCGCTGCAATTCACTGTAGATCAAGTAGGTATTCAAAAGCAATGAAAGATGTTGAAACATTCTTCATGGAGCCCGGAAAGGATGGTTTTCGCATCGGGGCTGCCCATCGGTAAGCGCGGTCTGAGGCCGCACCACCGATTCCAGAAGATCTTCCATCGCGCTTCGAGAACGAAGGCGTTCGCCCCCGGTCGGCGCCCGTCGAGCCCGAACGACGGAGGCGACTTTCGTGCCCGTTGCCGGAATCAGCAGCAATCACAATCCGTAACAACCACCGCCACCCAACGCAAAATCGAAACACTTGCTCCGACGGCAACCACCGCCACCGCTGCGGGCACCGCTTCGCCACGAAGACGCAAACAAGTCTAGTTGTAGCTACCCGTTGTGTCGTAGCCATAGTTGTTCCGCCACGACCTCCAGCCGACGTTGTTGCCGTTGGCCTGCAGACCTGGACCGCCGGTGTAGTCGTTGTCGATGAACCGAGTGCCCGATGCCGACGAACTATTCACGCCGACCGAACCAGCGCCGAAGCGCAGGTTCACTTGGTTGCCGCGGAACGTGTTGTTGTTGTTGTTATCGCCCGAGTAGTAGTTGATGCCCATCAGCTGATGCGACATCCCGGTCGTCGTTCCACCGTTGATGATGTTGTTCTCCACGGTGTTGTTGTAGGAACCCGCGACTGCGATCCCCTTCAGCGACGAGCGCCCATAGCTCAGGTTGCCCGAAGCCGTCGTCACGGTGTTGCCCCGTGCGGTCACGTTGTACGTGTCTTCTTCGATGTAGATGTAGGCCACCCACTGGCGACTGTCGGTGATATTTCGAATCTGATTGTTTTCGATGAGCACGTCGTGGGTCGACAGGTCGAGGTGAATACCGAAGCCCTTGTTGTGGTGCACGTCGTTGCCGCGGATCTCACCGTTGCGGGTCCAGGTGACCTTGATGCCACCCTCGTGATACTGGTTACCGGTCGAATAGATCGGCCCGTAGTTGTTGTCGTGAATGTCGTTGTCGAGCACCTTCACGTTCTCGAGGTAGCGCGACGACGAACCGATTCCGGACACCCCAATCTGGCTGTTGTTCCAGATGTGGTTGTTGCGCACGATCATGCCCGAACCGAGATTCACACCGGGGCCCTCGTTGTTGTGAATGTTGTTGTTCTCGACGATCCAGTTCAGACCTTCGATGCTGAAGTTGCCGGTATCACGACCGTTGATCGCACCCACGTACTGACCCTGGTCATAGTTCCGAATCTCACACCCGCGGATCTCGACGTTGTGGGCGTTACCGCGAGCTGCCGAGAACGCGACCCCGTTCGTTCCGTTGCCGTCGAGGATCGCCCCCGCCTGACACGTGAATGTCTGGTTCGCCTTCGGAGCGATCTCATGGCTCGAATGCACACCCGGTTGCAGAACGAAATCGGTACCCGCCGGCAACCCGTTGACGATGGTCTTCACATCAGAGCCGGCGTTCAATATAAACGGTTCGCCAAGACGACGAATCTGCAGGTAACTGACCGAGTCGTTCAGGTCGAACTCGCCGAGGTTGGCCTTCGACGCGGTGAAGCTTTGACAGCGGCCGCTTCCGACGCCGTTCGAACACAACAACGCGATGTAGCCAATGTCGAGGCGGTGCGAGCCGGCCTGGCTGTTGCCAACGCCCGAGAAGTCGCCGGCCGAACCGCGGTAAATGCCGGGCTGGAAGTACTGGACGGCGCCGCCGAAATCGGCATTTCGATAAAGCGAAAGTACCCCGGCCGGGGTGGGAGTCGGCGTGGGCGTTGAGGTGGCCGCTGGGGTCGATGTCGCAGTCGGCGTCGGCGTTGCCGTCGGTGTTGGGGGTGGTTCGGGGTAGATCCGGAAACTGTCGACGTTGATGCGCGCATTGTCGACGAATGTGAGGCGAACGACCGCTCTACCGGCCGTGAGCGGCGCGGCGCCGGCGAACCGATCGTCGAAGTCCCACCAGCGGCCGGACTCGACCTGAACGGACCCGACGGCCTGCCCGTCGACGGTCACGACAACTTGGCCGGGATCTGTCGTGCCACTCGCGACCCGAACGTCGAACCAGTAGCGACCGGTTGCCGAAACCTGGACCTCGTACTCGAGCCACTCCCCTGCCCTCGTTCGTCCGACGGTGTAACCGTCGCCGCCGACCGTGGTGAAGATGTCGACGCCGACATCGCGATACTGACCACCGACGTTGGTCGGGTCGGTCTCAGAAAACGCGATGCCAAATGGTCCGAGGTCAAAGTCTTCGGCCTCGATGACCCCGGGCGCCACGTGTGCTGCGAATGGTCGCTGTTGCGGCGTCGGGGTGATCGTCGGCGTTGCCGTGGGGGCCGGCGTGGGGGTCGATGTCGGCGTCGGGGTCATCGTCGGCGTCGCCGTGGGGGTCGGCGTCGGCGGGGGCTCGGGGTAGATCCGGAAGCTGTCGTAGTTGGTTTGGCCCTCACCGGTAAACGCAATACGGACAACTGCGGGTCCGGCATCGAGGTTGATAGCACCGGCGAAAAGATCTTCGTAGGCCCACCAGCCGTTCGACGCCACGTCGACCGTGCCAACCGACTGACCATCGACGGTCACGACGACGTCGCCCGGGTTTGAGAACCCGCTGGCCGCTCGAACGTCAAACCAGTAGGACCCGGCCGTTGGAATGTCGACCTCGTATTCAAGCCACTCGCCGCCCCGGGTTCGGCCGACCGTGAAGCCCTCACTGCCGACCGTCGCGTAGATGTCGACGTCTTGACCTGGCCGGTACTGGCCGCCGAGGTTGCCCGCGTCATCGTCGGCATAGGCCATGTCGCTGCCGCCGATGTCGAAGTCCTCACCCTCAATGACGCCAGGCACCGCATGGGCAGCGAACGGGGATCGGGCCGGCACATCGAGCACGAGTGCCACGTTGTCGATGCCGGTGCCGTTCTCGCGGTGGAAGAAACGAATGATGTGCTCGCCCGGCGCAAGGTCTACTTGGAGCGGACCATTTGCCCGCTCGTCTCGTACCGAAGCGACCTGCCATTCGGCTCGAACAGGAATATGCCAGGTGGCGGCGGGCCCATCGTCGACGGTCACAAAGAACGAATTCTGCAGCGTCGACGCGGCTTGGACTGTTGCCTCCAGGCGATAGAGGCCCGCGCCGCCAGCCGGAACCGAGAGGCAGACTTCGACCAGGCTGTCCGACGGGACCGCACGTCCGGCCGCGTTCTGGTCGACTTGAACAAACGCCTCCCCCGAGACGTCCGGCGATGCGACGACGCGCATCTCACCGCTGACGAATCCGTCCTCAGCTTCGGCACTCGGTCCGGTGCAGGTCGTCGGCATGGGCACGAACTCGAAGCGGTCGAGGGATGCTCCGGATTCACGCTGATAGATCCGGAGCGTGTGGCCGCCAGCCGGCAAAAACCACACCATCGGATCAGGTCCGCCGCGGTCCGACACCGAATCGACAGCCCAGGTCTCGGTCTGCGCGAAGTCCCACAACATGAGCTCCCGATCGTCAATCGATACGTAGAACGAATCGGCGGTGCCATCTGCACCACGCACGACGCCGTCGAGTCGGTACCAACCGCCAGCGACAACGTTCACGCAGTACTCGGCAACGTCCGCGCTCGCCCCATCGCGAGTCGGGAGGCCAAGAGGAGCGCGCAGCGCCACGCCCTCTGATGCCATCGCCTCATCGAACGTTTCCATCAAGCCTTGCAGCTGACCGGCTTCAGCTTCCTGCGCCAAACCTCCGGCACCGCAGTCGACAACCTGGGCCGTCGCGGATTGCGACGTTGTCAGCGAAATGATGAGCACGGCGAGCAACGCGCCAACAAAAAGTGCGAGAAAGCGAACGGGGCGAATGGTCATGACAGCGTCAATCTCGTTGAGTAGCGCGAGCAGGTGCCAGGCCAACACGGCGTCGTTTCTCAACCGAATAACGAGGAGCGCCCTATCGGCCCAAGTGAACAGCGAGCGACGACCGGTAAGCCGAGGGGGCGAATCCCAACCGCATCACTGGACGAAAAACTGTTCCGTTACAAAGGTAACAGAACGGCTGCCGGACTCAGCCCGTGAAACGAGATGCGAACCCAAGCCGCATTGCGGGCCGAAAGCACTCCTCGGTGTACACGTACAGTGACCCGACGATTCGATCAAGAGATGCTTCGTCGATTGCGTCATTGTCGATCTGGCCGCCGAGGTAGAGGGCGTCTTCGGACCCGATGCGAAAAGCGGCGCCAAAGATTTTCGAATTTCGCCGGAGCAAGTACTCGAAAACAGCGGCCTCATTCTCTTCCGGCGCGGGCATGAAGTACGTCTCGAAGCTCAACGTTCGTTGCCCGAGCGTCAGCCAGACGCTGAAGTTCGTCTTCTCTTCGCCATTGAGGCGCGCGTACCAGCGTCGTTCACCTGGTTCGCCGCGTTCAATACCGGCGACGGCTGGTAAGGACTCGTCGAGGTCGTGCACCAAGCCGTCGAGTCGGGCCTCGAGCGTCGCGAGTTCGGCAGCGTCGAGTGGGTCGATCACGCGCAGTCGACGAGCATGCCCGCACGGACCTGGGCGTAGGTGGTCATCAGGTTGGCGGCGGTGTTCGTCCAGCTGTACTCGCCGGCTCGTTCGGCCGCGTCGAGGGCCATCTCGGCCATCATCAGGCCGTTGCTGAGCAGCTGATCGAGGTACGCCGCATAGATGACGGGATCGCGCCGTTCGACGAGGAAGCCCGTCCGACCGTGGTCGACCAACGTGCGGAGGCCACCGACCGCGGCTGCAACGACTGGCGTGCCGCAGGCCTGGGCTTCGAGCGCGACGAGACCGAACGACTCGCTGCGGCTTGGCACGATGCAAACATCGGCCGCGCGGTAGTAGGTGCCGAGCAAATGATGCGGTTGCGGATCGACGAAACGAACGCGGTGGCCAATGTCGTACCGATCGATGATCTCGTGGACTCGACGGAGCTCGGCCTCGCCCTCGACGCCGCTCGGACCGCCGACGATCAGCAGTGTGGCGTCGGTGTTGTCGAGCAGACCGAGCGCTTCGACCGCAACCGACGGACCCTTCAAGGGTTGCAGGCGGCCAACGAACAAGATGACGGGTTCATCGCCGAGACCGATCGCGGCGCGGGCACCGCCTTTGTCACCCGGCGAGAACAAGGCGTGTTCGACCCCGGGGGCGACCGATGCGATGCGGGCGGGGTCGGTGCCGTACAACCGCTGGAGCCAGTGGTCTTCTGCGACACACGACGCGGTCACGATGTCGGAGCACGCGATTACGCGGGCTTCGGCTTCGATGCGGCGCAGCGGTTCGTGATCACCGGTTTCGGCCTTCACCCGAGCGAGCGTATGGAAGGTCGTGACGAGCGGCAGGTGCAACCGATGTTTGATCTGGTGGCCGGCAACCCCCGATAGCCAGTAGTTGGCGTGGAGAATGTCGACGCCCCCGATCGCGTCGATGTCGGCGACAACACCTTCGACGTAATCGTCGACGACGTCGTACAGCTCTTCTTTCAGCAGGTCGGCGCGGCCGGCCGCGACGTGCACCACGCGTACCCCCGGCTCGACCTGTACTTCATGTGGAAGGTCGTCGTTCCATTTGCGGACGTAGACCGAGACCTCGACGCCGCGATGGGCAAGCGATGCGGCCAGCTCTCGCACATAGACGTTCATGCCGCCGCTGTCGCCCGTACCGGGCTGGGCGAGCGGGGATGTGTGCAGCGAGAGTACGGCGACCCGTTGTGGATCGTGGGAACTTGTCACGGTCCACCAGAGTAGCTGGCCCCGAATCGGTATCGCATAGCCGAGGCGCCCGACCGGGGTCCTTATGCGATGGTGGTGGGCTCGGTCGGCCGGTCGGCCCGGCTCGTGAGCAGCGCATCGATCGACGTTTCGCCGCTGCGGTAGCGCCGCACAATCTCGGCCTGCAAGGTGTCGATGATCTGATGCAATGTCCGACGTTCGGCCGAAACACCCTGCTCGTATGCGGTGAGCTGGTCGAACATCGAGGAGAGGTCCCCGGCCGCCATCGCCGGTAGCGCCCCGAGGTCGGTCGGGCTCAGGATGTCATCGAGCTGCGCAACCCACGCCTCGCTGGTCGGGTCTGGTTCAAACGGTGTGGTTGGACGCGGAAGTTGCCGGTCGGCGGTGCCGGGAGCGGTCGTGGCGCCCGGCCCGACGACAACTTCGGTCAGCGTTGGGATCTCGCCGCCGGATTGTTGGGCGAGCGCAGCGATAACGAGATCGAGGCGGCCCTGAACAAAACGCCGAACAAATGATGCGGTGTTCTCGAGTGCTTGGCAGTCGGCTCGCATGGCCCGCACTTCGTCGGTGCTCATGTCATTCAGGCCGTCGAGATAGCCAGCTGCGGTCACTCGCTCGAGGTCAGGAATCATCATCCCAGACAGTATCGGCCCCGCCGCGACGACGTTGAGCAGACGTTCCCCCGGGGTCGCTGCCGGGGAAACGTCCGTCGAACAAGGGTCAGCCCCCGACCCGGCCGAGATAGACGGCGCCGGGTACGTCGCTGGAGGGGTCGAGCCGGTGCTCGAACAGCAACACCGAGTCGGCACCGACGGCAGGAATCTGGGCGGTGGAAGCCAATCGTTGGCTCGACCAGCCGATGCCGTCCGGGCTGAAGAGTGCATAGAACTCTTCGGGCGGAGCGGCATAGGTCTGCTCGGACACGACGATGACGATGCCGAGCTGGCCGCCCGTGATCTGAATCGGGGCGAGGCCCGACGGCAGACTGGGGACGAGATCGGTCACGTCGATCTCTTGTGTCGCCGAGTCGCCAACGACCGAGCGTTCCAGCACCGCACCATTCGGCCCTTCTCGCCAGGCGATCGTGAAGCGTTGACCGTTGACCGTTGCCGTGTTGTACAGGTCGACGGTATCGCCGTCGGACTTGGTCCAGTTGAGGCCATCAGCCGATCGCCATTCGGTGTTGCGAGGTTCGGCAAGGGGTTCGGGGAATGGGGTTGCGCCAGCTTCGACCAACACGAACTCGTCGCCGTCGACCGTGATTTCATAGATGTACGAGTCGACTTCGAGCTCGCTCGTCTGTATGCCATCAGGTCCGATGATCTGCACCATCGTTGAGGCCCAGTCCGTTGGTGGAGTCACGCCAAGCGAGCTCCATTCGACCGACTTGATCTCGGGCGCTTCAGGAGCCGCCATAGAGGAGCATCCGGCCTCGACGAGGCTGGCCTCGTGACGGGCGTAGCTCTCGTCGATGAGGCCTCGGTTCTCCTCTTCCCACGCTTGGGATCGTTCGTAGAAGTCGGCCCAGGCCGCATCCATCGCATCGACTTCTTCGGCCGACATGTCATCGACATCTGTTGGCGGCGGCGGCGGCTCGAATGGCGGCTTGGGCATCTCATTCACGTAGAAGGCGGTCTGTAGATTCCGACACGTGACCTCTTGCTGGCAACCGCCGTCGATAAGGAGCTGGTCGAGCATGTTCTGGCGATCTTCGTAGAACGCGGTAGCGGCCTGGTCGAATTCGTCGAAGGCCGCCGGGTCGGCGTCGGGACCCCCAGCGGGTGGCACCATGTCGAACCGGCTGGCCGGATCGTTGTAGAAGCTGTTGGTGATCTGTCGACACGTAGCTTCTTGCTCGCACCCCGCTTCGCTCAGCGCGGCATAGAGGCGCTCGTTTTGTTCTTGCTGGAACGCGGCGAACTGTGCCTCGAACGCCGCACTGTCGGCGGGGTCATCGGCGACGGCTGGCGGCAACAGGCCCTCCGGTATGTCGTGACTTCCCTCGTTCCAGAATCCACTTTCGGCGGCGACACAGGGATCGTCGCTGACGGGCTGGAGCATGTAGGTAAGGCCGGTCGTGTTCGCGGCGGTGATGTCGTACTCGTTGACCTCGAGCCCGGCGCTGCGAGCGAGTTCGCCAGCCTCGCTAAAGTGCTGACGGAACGGCAGCTGGGAAACGATTAACGTGGTGTCGCCTTTGATGACGAACCGTGGATCCAGCTTGGCGGCATTGTGCCCGCCGGTCGGCAATGGGCTCCACTCCCAACTCTCACCACCATTGGCCGATTCGCCGAGAGCGAACTCGGTGACGTCGGTTGTCGTGCCGGTACTGACGGCGTAGAGCACGCCCGATGGGCTGACATCGAAGTCGGCGACGAGGCGATCCCCGAAGCCCGAGATCGACCAGTCGTTGCCGTCGTAGGTGTAGAGGGTGTCGGGGCGGTAGGCGGCATCGGCATCGGGGTCGGTGAGGTCGACTCGACCAGGGGCCGTCGACAGCACGTAGTACACGCCCCCGGTGTCGTGGACCTGGGTCGGGCCCCATCCGCCTGGGCTATTGGCCGATGAGATGTCTTGGAGCACAAGCTCCGGACCGGGCGAGAAACCCTGCGTGATGAGCCGCTCAAGATCGACGGGCCCGTCAACTTCGTTCTGGTCGCCGGCGTTCTCATCGCTGGCGGTTTCATCGCTGGCGTTCTCATCGCTCGTCTCGTCGCCGACGACGGCGACCGACTCGGTCGGGTCGCTCTGGTTCTGGCTGGCCCAGATGCCACCGCCGACGATGCCGCCGAGCATGAGAGCGGCGACGGGAATGCCAACGAGTCGACGACGAGTGCGGGTTGCGGATCGGTGAGCGACGGCGACCGGGCTGTCGACCTCGACGTGGATGTTGTTGCTCTGGCCGTGCAGTTGATTGCGGAGACGATCTTCGAAATCCATCAGTTCTGTCCTTCCGGGAACGAGGTAGGGGCGACGCTTGAAGTAGGGGTAGCGGGCATGTCGAGGGCGACTCGAAGTTGACCAAGACCGGTCGCGAGCCGACTCTTGACGGTGCCGGGTCGGAGGTCGAGGGCTTCAGCGGTCTGGTCGGTCGACCAGTCGAGGAGATACCGACAGACGACGACCGCTCGGTATTTGATGTCGAGTTGCATAAGCGCATAGTCGAGCTGGGGGTCGGCCATCGGCGGCAGTTCAACACTGGTCGTAGCCCGGAACGGCAGGCGGCGCGTCGTGCGCCGGTGCCATGACCGGGCCCAGTTCAGGCCGACACGGTACGCCCACCCAGCCGGGTTCTCGTAGCCACCGATCTTGGACCAGTTGGCATATGCCCGAGTCATTGCTTCATCGGCTGCTTCACGGCCGAGGCCAGCATCGCCGAGAGTGATGGAGAGTGAGCGAACAACCGTTGGATAGTGCGATCGGTAGAAGATGTCGAAGTCGCCCGCATAGGTTGCGGTTTGCGAGGTTTCGGCAAAGTCGATCGCCGGGCCAGTGGATGTCGTCGTGCTTTGGATTGAGACCGCCAGTGGAATGTCGCCGACGACCCCGTGAGGTGCAGAGGCTGTGTTCATGCTCTGTACACGGCTCGCGGCCTCATTTGGTTCGATATTTCTCGAACTTTCTTTCTCCGAAGGCGTCGAAGGGTCTTCGGGACGGTTCATGCTCGACTCATTTTCGCCTCAAGGGCCCCACCCGCCGCGAAGCGCCTACTGGCTGGGGGGCCTTCGTCATCGGCAGCCTCATTCGTCTACGGGAGGGCGGGCGGCCAGCTGGTCGATGTCCCGCAGTAGGCGTTCGACCGCAGGTTGGGCGTTGACGTCGCGATCCGCTGCCATGCGGGCCGCGGCCCGGGCGTCGTCCAATCGGCCGAGCTCGACGAGTACGACGGCCTGGTTGAACAGCGGCTCACCGTCACGCGGCATGAGCGTGGCGGCCCGCTCGAAGCTCGTGAGCGCCTCGTCTTGCAGCCCGGCAACTGCGTGCACGAGACCGAGCCGTAGATGACTTCCGCCGTTGTTCGCATCCGACTCGGCGAGTGCTCTGGACAGTTCCTGAGCTGTGCTGATGTCAGCTGGATCGCGGGTACCGCGCGCGAGCGAGAGCGCGACGTCGGCCCGTTCGGCGAGGAACGCCGGATCGCGCGGCGAGCGGCGAAGCCCGTCGTCCAATCGCCGTTGCGCCTCGACCGCAGATCTTGTCTGCAACGCGATGCGAGCCGCGATGAAGTCGTAGCGGGTCGAATCGGGACGGAGCTGGCGGGCATCGTCAGCCGCCGCGAGCGCAGCGTCGTCCGCCGCGGCCGGGTCGTCGAGGCGATCGATCGCCGCGGCGACGCGGTGATCGGCGGCGACATCGAGACCGCCAGCGATCATCGTGCCAACGCCAGCCGCGGCAACTCCAAACGCGCCGACAACTACAACGCCTCGACCCCACGAGCCGACATCGACCTCACTCCAGCGCCCCGACAATGCCGCGAGCGCCGCCGCGCAGGTGACAAAGACGACCTCGATCTCGGCGACCGGAAACAAGAACAGTGCCGCCGCGATGTAGGCAATGACACCGACAGCGAGGCCCACGGTGCGGGCCCGGTCGGCGGTCAGCGCCGCGCCGGCAACGCCGAGGATGCCCGCCAGCAGCGCGGCGTACGCCAGCAGGCCCGGGACACCCGTCGTGACACCGACGTCGAGTAGCGAGTTGTGGGCCCGGTCGGTGATGACGCTCCGACCATGCTCGATTGCGTAGGCCTCGTCGACGTGATCGCCGAACACGATGCGGTAGCCCTCGGGCCCGGTACCCACGATCGGGTTCGCAGCCATCGCTCGTGTCGCGACCGCCCATTCGTCGGTGCGGCTATCGGCAATCCCGTCGAGTTGCGCCAAGCTGGCGGCCCGACTACCGAGCGGCGTGAGCACAGCGGTTGCGACGCCGGCGACGATGATGAAAGCGGCGAGTCCGACAACGAGTTGTCGTCGTGCAGCAGCGAGTCGGCGGCGGTTGCGCCCAACCGCGATCAGGGCGGCGATGGCGACGCCGACCCACGCGGCGCGGGATTGCGATGCAAGGAGCGCGAAGAGCCCGCCGACCGACGCAACCACGCCGAGCACTCGACTCGGCAGATCGGTGCGATCGATGGTCCAGCCGACGCAGACCGGCACCGCGAGCGCCATCGCAGCACCGAGGTACGCCGGTTGCCCAAGGGGCCCACCAACGCGGCCGTCAGCAAAGGTTCGATCGACAATGCCGACGTCAAAGAGCTCGAGGATCGAGTAAGCGCCAACGAACGCCGTCGCGAACACGATGACGACAATTAGGCGGTCGATGCCGTTGTCGGTCAGTTGGCCAACGGCGAGCGCCACGATGGCCAGCAACACCCATGTCACAAATCCAAAGTGTCGATCCGGCGTGCCGACGACGGCATGCCACCGATCGATACTCGTGAGTGTTGCGACACCGACCCAGCCGATGAAGGCCGCAGCTACGAGAACGTAGCCCCGCGGTGGGAGACGAAAGGAGTCGGGCGTCGCGAAAAAGACGACTGCGGAGCCGAGCAACGCCGCGGCGGGAATGACGAGGAAGCGGAGCGGCCCGAACGCGTCCCACCCCAACGGGTCGACGGCCACGAACGACGCGGCGATCGCAAGGCCCAAAAGGTCTCCGCCGAATCGCTGTCCGCCTTGGCCAAACATGCGACGACGGTAGTGGCCAAGTGTGGTTGGGTCGGGTCGGGCCGCTATCGACGGCCGACCGCTCGTCTAGCAGGGTGCTGAGGAACGCCGGTCGGTTCGGCGGCGTGCAGCCGTGACACTCGCAAGACGCCGAAACCGACACTCCTTGTGGCGGAATGGAGGTTGCGCCGACGCCGCGAGTGGTTGCGGAAGTGCGTTGATGGGCGTGCCATGCGT
>Ga0114956_1002638_pt1 | contig 14045 bp, 9 predicted proteins | sample MaitaG_FD_87304 | JGI IMG/M metagenome (GOLD analysis project Ga0114956, IMG submission 87304) | Marine algal microbial communities from Maine, USA - Maine_Asex2 metaG | ecosystem: Host-associated > Algae > Red algae > Unclassified | place: Maine, USA | collected 2015-01-05 | reverse complement strand
CGTTCGCCAAATGATGATTGAAGGATTGATCAAAAAAGATATTGAAGAATATGGTTTATTGAAGCTTACCAAAACAGGTAAAGACTTCTTAAAGAAACCCTATACCTTAAAACTAGCTCTCAATCATAAATTTGAAGATACTGATGATGAAGGCGGAGAGGATTATGCAAGTACTAATGCTGGAGCAGCGGCTTTAGACGATGTGCTATTAAAAACACTCAAAGACATTCGGAAAAAAGTTGCAGCGGAAAAAAGCGTACAACCTTGGGTTGTATTTGATGAAGCCTCTTTAAACGAAATGGCTACCATGTATCCAACCAGTATTGCTGAATTAAGTAAAATTTCTGGAGTGAGTGAAGGGAAAGCCAAAAAGTATGGCAGAAAGTTTATTGCTTTCATTGATGATTATGTGGAAGAAAATAATATTGATAAGCCGGAAGACTTCGTAATGAAAAGCGTGGTAAACAAAAGCGGTAAGAAAGTATATATTATACAGAGTATTGATAAAAAAATTCCGTTGGAAGATATTGCTAGCGGCAAATCCATAAAAATGGATGAGCTGTATCAAGAAATGGAAACTATTGTTCAGAGCGGTACCAAATTAGATATTGATTACACCTTGGATGATTTTGTTGACGAGTATGATATTGAAGATATATTTGAATACTTTAATGAAAGCGATTCGGGCGATGTAGAAGAAGCATTTGATGCACTACAGGAAAATGATATTAGCATGGAACAAATTCAATTGGTCCGAATTAAATACCTCTCAGAGGTTGCGAATTAAATAAAATTATATTAGGCTGTTTTTGATTTTTCATTACATTTGCGTTTCTAAATAAGGTTCGATAGCTCAGTTGGTAGAGCAATGGACTGAAAATCCATGTGTCGGCGGTTCAAGCCCGCCTCGAACCACAAAAACCTTCCATGCAAAGTGTGGGAGGTTTTTTGTTTTCCACTCTTCCTGAATTACTACCAGTTATCCTATTTATTCATATATAATAGGCTTTCATCCCTTACTTTTGCAACAAATTTATTCTAATTATGAAAAAAATAGTTCTTTTACTTTCTTGCGTATTGGTGGCATTTGGCTCCCAAGCAGGCAAGATCAAATTTGTGGAGTATGACCTGCCCAATGGTTTGCACGTAATCTTACATGAAGATCATACCACACCCACTGTGGCTATATCTGTATTGTATCATGTAGGTTCTAAAGATGAAGACCCAAAGCGTACAGGTTTTGCTCACTTCTTCGAACATTTATTGTTTGAAGGTAGCGAAAACATTGAGCGTGGCGAATATATGAAACTCGTTCAAAACTCTGGTGGTGTTATAAATGCTAATACTTCTTTTGATAGAACTTTTTATTTTGAGACTTTACCTTCTAATAAATTAGAGCAAGGGCTGTGGATGGAAAGTGAAAGAATGCTACATGCCAAAATTGATAATATTGGTTTGGAAACACAGCGCAAAGTTGTAAAAGAAGAGAAAAAACAACGCTATGAGAATACACCTTATGGCCACCTCATTGAACAAATATTTGCAAACGCTTATACAAAGCATCCGTACCAATGGACACCTATAGGAGAAGCCCAGTATATTGATCAAGCTTCTTTAAGTGAGTTTATGGATTTCTATAAAACTTATTATGTGCCTAATAATGCGACACTTTCTATTGGTGGCGATTTAAATATTGCCCAAGCAAAAGCATGGATTGCGAAATATTTTGGAACTATCCCTAGAGGAACCAAAGCAATACCTCGTAATACAATAGTAGAGCCAAAACAAACAAAGCAAAAATATGCTACCTACTATGACAAGATACAATTGCCAGCATGTGTATTTGCATATCACATACCAGGCCAAGGAACGCCAGATTACTATGCTTTAGAAATGTTGACTAACATTTTATCACAAGGAAAAAGTTCTCGATTACAAAAAACAGTAGTTGATAAAAAACAAAAAGCTGTACAGTGTGCAGCGTTTAATTATCCTACCGAAGATCCTGGTTTAGCTATGATGTTTGGTATTGGAAATATGGGTGTACCCGTAGGTGAATTGGAAGAGGCTATTGATATAGAGATAAATAAAGTAGTAGCCAATGGCGTTACAGCTGAAGAATTACAAAAAGCAAAAAACTCTACAGAAAATAGTTTTTACTCGGGCAATGGTAGCATCTTAGGAATTGTAGAAAATCTTGCAAACTACCATGTTTATTATGGTAATGCAGATTTGATTAATTCAGAAATTGATCGTTACATGAAAGTAACTCTTGCAGACATTAAGCGTGTAGCACAAAAATACTTAGTAAAAGAAAATCGTTTGGTATTGCACTACTTACCAGAAAGTGACAAAGAAAAGAACAGTATTAAAAGAAAGCCGAAAGCTAAAGTTACTCCAAAAGCAAAAAGAACTACAGAAGCTGTAAAAAAAGCAAAGTCTCCAGCTGAAGATCCTATGGTAGATGTTGCGACCGAAGCAATGGATGGTCAACCATTCAATAAAGCATTTAATTATTACCGCGAAAAGTTAGGCAAGGATCAAAGCTTTACTTGGAGAGGTAGAACCTATTCAACCAACGTTAAAAAAAGATAAGCAATGAAATCAATAATTAATATTCAATTAAAAAATAACAAAATGGTTAGTAAGAAAATAATAGGAAGTGTTTTGACTTTGTTGCTTATATGTAACGCAGCAATGGCTCAAACCTTAGATCGTAGTATCCGACCCAAGCCAGGTCCAGCACCTGTAGTTCAAATGGGAGATGCCGAAAGTTTTGTAAGCTCCAATGGGATCAAAGTATATGTAGTAGAAAACCATAAACTACCTAAAGTGAGCTATAGTATAGACCTAGATGTAAAACCAGCTTTAGAAAAAGATAAAATTGGCGCTGCAGGATTTGTAGGTGAACTATTAAAAGCGGGTTCTAAAAAAATGCCGAAAGACGAATTCAATAAAGCCATAGATATGATAGGTGGTACGATTGCAATGAGTTCTGAGGGTATGTATTTTGGTAGTTTGAAAAAGCATAGTGAAACGTTATTGTCTCTTGCGAGTGATGTATTGTTAAACCCTGCTTTCCCACAAGCTGAATTAGATCTTCAAAAGAAACAAGCTCTTTCGGGACTAGCTACTGAGAAAGATGATCCACAAGCTATGAGCCGTAACCTTGGCGCTATGTTGAATTACGGACCCGGTCATTATCGTGGAGAGGTTATGACAGAAGAAACAGTTAAAAACGTAAATATGGCGGATGTAAAGGCATATTATAATACATACTTCAGACCCAATGTTGCTTATATGGCCATTGTAGGAGATATTACATTAGCTGAAGCGAAACAACAAGTAGAAAAGTACTTTGGCAAATGGAAAAAACAAAATGTGCCTTCTGCTACTTATGAAACTCCAACTCCAAATACAGGCGCCAAAGTAGGTATTGTAAATAAGTCCGGTGCGGTACAAAGTGTTATTAAAGTAACTTATCCATTGGATTTAAAACCTGCGAATCCCGATGTAATCCCATTGAAAGTTGCCAATGGAATTCTAGGTGGCGGTGCTACCGGTCGTTTATTCCAAAACTTACGGGAGAAACATGCTTGGACCTATGGTTCTTATGCAGGTGTGCGTACTAGCAAATGGGATAATTCAGGATCTTTTAGCGCAACTGCAAATTCTACTGCCGAGGCTACGGATAGTTCTATCGTAGAAATACTAAAAGAAATGGGACGCATGCGAAATGAAAAAGTAAGTCAAGAAGAATTAGATGGTTATAAAAATTATATGGCAGGAACTTTTGCTTTAGGTCTGGAAAATCCTAGAACCTTAGCTCGTTATGCTATTAATATTGCTAAAAATGACTTACCAAAAGACTACTATAAAAACTATCTTAAAAATATTGAGAAAGTTACGGCGGATGATGTAATGCGCGTTTCTAAAAAATATATTAAGCCGGGTGTTGCACATATAACCGTTGCAGGTGATAAGACTAGTAATATGGAGAAATTGAAAAAATTTGGACCCGTTACTGTTTATGATGTTTACGGCAATGAAGTAAACGACGCTCCTGCTGCAGCTATCCCTGCTGATATTACAGCAAGAGATATTGTGAAAAACTATATCCAAAAAACGGGTGGTATGGATAAGTGGAAAGCAATTAAAGATATCAAAATGGAAAGTGGCATGCAAATGCAAGGAATGGATATTAAAATCGTTTCTATCAAAAAAGAAGGTGGTAAATTATTTGAAGAAGTAAGTGCCGCTATGGGAACTTTACAAAAAACTGTTTTCAATGGTAAAACAGGAAAAGCTTCAGGTATGGGCGGATCGAAAGATATTGAAGGTGACTTAGTAGAAGCTACCAAAAAGAAAGCTATTCTATTTGATGAAGAGATGTACTTAGATGACAGCCACACGCTTAAATTAGCTGGAACAGAAAAAGTAGATGGCGAAGATTGTTACGTTGTAAAAGTTACAGATGCCAACAATGAAACCACTACTGAATTTTACTCCATGAAAACAGGACTAAGAACGCAAACGGTTTCCACCATGGAAGCACAAGGTCAAAAAATAACAGTGACTACCAAATTGGGAGACTATAAGGATGTAAGTGGAATTAAATTCCCGCATAGCATAAAGCAAAATATGGGACCACAGAATATGGATATCACAGTAAAGTCTATTGAAGTAAATAAAGGCGTGGACGATAAAACATTCGAAGCGGAATAAATTTGCTCCTTAGTTAATTAAATGGCCTGCTCCATGAGCGGGCTTTTTTTTATTTGGAAGGTTGCCCTTCGCCATACTTTACAAAGATTCGTAAGTATAAAGCCCGAGAGAATCGCATGAGTAAAGGTTGTAATAATACTAAGATGCCTACCGCTATACCCAAGAATACAAAAATTGAATTATCATCAAATCGAAAGCCATAGGTAAAACCAAAAACTACAGCCATCAGAATAATTAAACCTACACTTACTCCATAACTTATATAGCCCGTACCAAACCAAAACCCTATTTCTAACTCATACTTTAAATTGCAATTAGAACAACGCTCCGGCATATCCAACATTTTACTTAAAGGAAAAATATTCTTATTGCTGAACATATTTCCCTTTCGGCAGTTGGGACATTTTAGCAGAAATAAGCTTTTAAGAGAAGAAGGTTCTTTGGACATAAGTTAGGGTTGCAAAGGTAAATTGTTTTTCAAGCTAGAGCTACGAAAATTTACTTTTATTAATTATACCGCTCACCTATCTGTTGTCGCCACATGGCATAGTATAATCCCTTATCGGCAACTAATTTTTCATGCCTTCCCGTTTCAATAATTTTACCTTTTTCCAAAACATATATTCTATCAGCATGCATAATGGTAGAAAGTCTATGTGCTATCAGTATATTTATCTGAGTTCTTGACTTCGAAATTTCTTTAATCGTATTGGTAATGGATTCCTCGGTAAGACTATCTAATGCACTAGTGGCCTCATCAAAAACTAAGAGCTTTGGCTTACGCAATAAAGCACGAGCAATAGATAATCTTTGCTTCTCCCCTCCGGATACTTTCATCCCTCCTTCTCCAATGGAAGTATCCAAGCCTTTTTCTGCTCGTTCCATAAGGTTCTTTGCTGAGGCCTTTTCTAAGGCGTGCTTCATTTCTTCATCCGTAGCATCCGGCTTTACAAAAACTAAATTTTCTCGTATAGTGCCCGCAAATAATTGGGTATCTTGTGTTACAAAACCTATCTGACTTCTAAAATCATCATAGTCTATGGTATCATAAGATATCCCATTGTATTGTATGTCACCCGCATCGGGTTTGTATAGCCCCACTAAAAGTTTAACTAGTGTTGTTTTACCACTTCCACTTGGACCTACAAATGCAATCGTTTCCCCTATATCCGCACCAAAACTTATATTATCTAAGGCCTTTGTCTTGGCCGTAGTATGCTTGAAATCAACATTTTTAAATGCTAATTTCTTAATGGTATTTATAGGCTGCGGATTTAACGGCTTGGTATCCAAGGGAGTATCCATAAGTTCTTGAAAATTCTTTAAAGATGTCTGCGCTTCTCTATAAGAAATAATAATATTACCCAATTCCTGCAATGGTGCAAAGAGGAAAAAGCTAAAAAATTGGAAGGTAAATAATTGTCCCATTTTTATTTCACCATCAAAAACAGCTAATAAAAGAATAAATACAATCGCCTGCCGCATAAAATTAATAAACGTCCCTTGTACAAAAGAGAGCGATCGGATACTCTTTACTTTCTTAAGTTCTAAAACTAGAATTTTTAAGGTGGTAGAATTTAATCGTCCAATTTCCTGATTGGTTAGTCCAAGACTCCGAACTAATTCAATATTCCGAAGACTTTCCGTGGTTGCACCAGCAAGAGCCGTAGTTTCTCCAACAATGTACTTTTGAATATGCTTGATCTTACGAGAAATAAAGCTCATCAATAATCCTAGAATTACTACCCCTACTAGATAAACTAGAATAATCCGCGGAAAAAACATAAAGGCATAGGTAAAAACAAATGCAACCGTAACTACAGAGGAGAATAGAATATTAATAAAATACATAATAAACTTCTCACAGTCTATTCTTACTTTTTCCATGATGGCTAAGGTTTCACCACTACGCTGATCTTCAAATTTTTTGAACGGAAGTTGCAGAGCATGCTTCAAACCATCGGTATAAACATCGGCACCAAACTTTTGCACTACAGAGTTTACCGTATAGTCTTGAAATGCCTTCGCAATGCGACTCACCATAGCTACCCCAATAAGGATTAAGGTAAATTGACCGATGATTTGCATATACTCCCAACGGCCCATTTTCATATTCTCATAAAAACCATCCGCCAATTGACCATTGGCATCCCAAATTCCTTTAGCTTGGTCAATCATTTTACCAAAAAACACAGGATCCAATAAAGAAAATCCTTGATTTAAAGCGGCCAGCAGAAAAGATAAAAGAACTAAACCTTTATATCGTTTCAAATAGGTGAGTAATAATTTCATTCGGTCGTGTAAAGGTAGATAGTAGTGCTAAGTAATAAGTAGCAAGTACTTAGTATTTTACTTGGGAGTCTTTTAAGCCTTTATCTCTATATTTTGAAAGAATATTTTCTAATTCAAAAAGGAAAATATCAAGCGTTTACGACTCACAACTTGCTACTTACGACTTAGCTTTGCATCGTGAAAAAATTCAGGCCGCGTTCTATTATATTGGGTATAGGAATTGCTGTAATTGTTCCGCTTATTTGCTATTTTATCCTACGGAGTGCAGGACACACAGGACATGTAGCCGTGCCTGGCAATTATGGAATGGATACCGTTATAGAAACTGTAGTGGATGGACAAAAACAATATGACACCGTCTACCATACGATGCAAGACAATCATTTTATTAGTCATTTAGGGGATAGCATAAACTTAGCTAAGGATTTTAATGGCAAAATACTCATCATTAATTTTTTCAACTCCTTTGATGAGCCCAATAGTGAGAAACTTAGTTACCATATGAGCCATATTCAAAAAGGCTTTCAATCGAAAAAGACAGACACAGCTATCCAGTTAATTTCTATCAGTACAGGACACCCAGAAGAAAATATACAAAGCATAAGAGAATACGCCGACAGTAAAACACACAATCATGATTCTTGGACCTTTTTATTGAGTAGCCAAGCCTATGCTAATGAATTTGCTTCTAATGAATTGTTCCCAGATCGTACCGTCTCGATAGAAAAATATCATCCATTAAAACAAATTATATTGATTGATAAATTTAGAAATATCAGAGGCTATTATAATGGGCTAGACTCCATGGAAATCAAACGTTGTATTGATGATGTAGCTTTTATGATGGTAGAGAAAAATAAAATCCACGAAAGAAAAAGAAGATAAGATATGTTACCAGCAGTTTTAAAGAAGAACGATAAAAAAGCGCACATTTTAATTTGGGTATTTTCAGCAGTTGTATTTGCCCTGATTCTATATACCGAAAAAATTAAGTTAGATGTAGATCTACCTTTTAACCCGCATGTTTTTGCAACCTTAAGTGCGGCAGTCAACTCTGCAGTTTCCGTTTTATTAGTTCTTGCACTTCTTGCCGTAAAACAATGTAAATATGAATTACATAAAAAATTAATGATGGTAACCATGGTGCTTTCTATTTTCTTCTTACTCTTTTATGTGGCGCATCACCTCTTCTCGGGCCCAACCCTTTATGGTGATTTAGATCATGATGGTATAGTCAGTACGATGGAAATTGCCACGGCTGGAATAACTCGAACCATATATCGTGTACTTATTTCTACGCATATTGTATTGGCTGGCATCATTATGCCATTCGTATTATACACAGCCTACCGAGCTCTTATTGGCGAATATAGTGTTCATAGGAAAATAGCACGTTGGACCTTCCCTATTTGGCTCTACGTTGCAGTGACAGGAGTCATTGTTTACTTAATGATAAGTAAGTATTACGTATAGAATATATATTCTATTTTGAAGAGCGAGCGTTTTCCATTAACTTAGGCTCATATGCTCAATTGGAATAAAGTAAAGATCACTGAAATTGAAACCATCTCCGAGAAAACTTCTATTTTCTGGGCCAAAATACAAGGTGACGAAATTTTCGATTTTACTCCTGGGCAATTCATCACCTTTGATTTACCCATACATGAAAAACGAAATAAAAGACTACGTTCATACTCTATAGCCTCTGCGCCCGATGGATCCAATACAATAGAATTAATTATTGGAAAAGTACCACATGGATTGGCTTCAGAATATTTCTTTAATCCAGAAAAATGCAATGTAGGTACAGAATTAAATTATCGCGGGCCTTTGGGCGTATTCACCTTACCCGAAAACTTAGATAAGCATCATGTATTTGTGTGTACCGGAACTGGTATTGCGCCTTTTAGAAGCATGGTAAAACATCTCATAAACCATAATAAAAAATTTAAGTCTATCGATTTAGTATTTGGTGCACGAACAAAAGAGGACATTTTATATAAAGAAGAGTTTGAGCAATTAGCACAAGAAGTGGAGAATTTTAATTTTCACGTTTGTTTATCTCGTGAGGAGTATAAGGGCTACCAAGGCTATGTGCACGAAAAATATCAAGAGATCGCCAATCAAAAATCAAAAGAAGATGTACAATTTATGTTTTGTGGCTGGCGCGATATGATTGATCAAGCTCGAAAAGAATTGTCAGAATTAAATTACAATAAAGAGCAAATTATTTTTGAACTTTATGGATAACTTTACAATCTTATGAAACATCTTTTACTTGCATTGACTCTTGCTTTATCTCTCCCTTCCTATGCACAGCTTAACGTCAACAGAAAAATTGGACAACGATGGGATAAATTCGTAGGAGGTAATTGGCAAGGGCAAGATTCCCTTGTTTTTTGGTACGACACCTATGGCAATGAAACGTTTCGTTTTGCCGTGGAAGGTCAGAGTGGAAGCTGGATTAATAATCACAGAACTACAACAAATTATGACGCCAATCAAAATATAAGTTCAGAGACCTATGAGAATTGGAGCTCGAACGGATGGGATAAGATAAATAAATATAGCTATAGCTATAATGGAGCAAATCAAAAAACTGAAACGCTTTACCAAACTTGGAATACGACATCGAATGCGTGGAGAAATTCGGGAAAGATTGTCAATACGTATAATGGAAGTCAATTAAGAACCAAACTAGAATCTTTTACTTGGGATGGTAATGCTTGGCAGCCTGGTACTCGCCAATTATTTTCCTATAATGGGATGAATGAGATTGCATCACAGGAGTATTATGTCTTTACGAATAGTGTATTTGAAAAACAAGAACGTAAAGACTATTTATATGCTTTTGGCTTTACATCTAGTGTCATTATTTCTACTCCGGATGCTAACGATGTTTGGGACCCAAAGACAAGAATCCTAAATTTAGTAAATGGCTCGGCAGTACCACCTTATATAGCAACCAGCAGAACGCAACGGAGAAATCAAGTTATTAGCAATTGGGAAGATAGTTTACGAACAACCTTTTCGCATACCAACGGTCTTTTGGTACAATCCGAAAGTGAGCGATACTACCCCAACACAACATCTTGGGTAAATCTAAATTTAAATACCTACGACTACAACCTAAATAATTTGCTTATCGAAGAGAAGAACCTAAGCTATTCTCCAAGCACGTCTAATTATGAGAATACTACACGTAAATTATTGACTTATAACGGGAATAATTTAAATGACCAAACTACTTATTACGTAAGTGATGGAAGTAATGGTTGGACAGAAAGCGCCAAAGATCAAATGAGTTACGACTCAAACGATAGTTTGATATATCGTCTGAATGAAAATTATAGCAACGCCAGCTTTACTCCCAACGAGCAATACTTTTATCATTACGCCAACGTGCCAGTAGGTTTAAAAAATTACAATGACCTATTCACTAATGCACAATTATACCCGAATCCAAGTAGCGATTTTATTCGCATTCAAACCACGGATAAAATGAATGGAGCCTATGTGGCAACTATTTATAATTTGGAAGGGAAAAAAGTATGGAGCCAATTTAGCAACAAGGCTGCTCAAGAATTAAAATTTGATATTGCACATTTAAGCTTAGGTAATTATGTTCTACAAATTGCAGAAGTATCTACAGGCAAATTGCAACATTTTAAATTTAGTAAATTGTAAAACTACTCTCGGAAAAATACTCTTTTTACTCTTCGAGAAATTCCAGAAATAATCTCATAGGGTATGGTATCTATCCATTGTGCTAATTCTGTAACGCACAATCCATCGCCAAAAATTATCGCCTCTTGTCCTTCGATTACATCAGGTATATCTGTGATATCCACCATAATCATATCCATGCAAACATTGCCAATAACAGGTGCTAATTTATTATGGATAAGAACTTTGCCCTTCCCTTGACTAAACTGACGTGCATAGCCATCCGCGTACCCGATATTCAGAGTAGCAATTAGACTATCCCTCTTTAAAACACCAGCTCGACCATAACCAACTGTATCGTTTTTAGACACTTGTTTTATCTGAGAAATATTTGTTTTGAGCGTACTAATTTGTTGTAATTCAATTTTGATATTCTCATCCTTACTTATCCCATACAACCCGAGACCCAATCGAACCATATCAAATTGCAAATCATCCTCTTGTATCGCACCGGCACTATTTGCCAAGTGCTTTAGTATATTGTAATCTAAACTATTTTCTATTTGCGAACTCATTCGAATAAAATGCTCCTTTTGTTCTTTCGTAAAAAGGGAAAGATGTTCGGCATCGCTTCCTGCCAAATGAGAGAAAACACTTTTTACTTTAAAGCAGTCTTTGGCCAACAAATATTCCAGAAATTCCGTTAAGTCTTTTTGTTCAATGCCTAATCGATGCATGCCCGTGTCCAATTTAATATGAATCTTAAGTCTTAGGCTAGCATCCTGCAATCGTTGTCCAAATTGTTTAAGTAAGGCCAAAGAATAAATCTCTGGTTCTAGATCATAATGCAACATGGCATCTAAGCTTGTCAACTCAGGATTTAAAACGAGTATCGGTAATTGAATCCCATTTTTACGAAGTAAAATCCCCTCATCTACATATGCCACGGCTAGGTAATCTACACCATGATGCTCTAAGGTTTGTGCGATTTCATACGAACCACTTCCATAAGAAAAAGCCTTTACCATGGCCATAATTTTGGTTTTAGGCTTTAGAATTTTCTTAAAAGCATTTACGTTATTTACAAGAGCCGTAAGATTTATATTCATTACCGTTCGGTGAATATTCTTCTCCAATCGATTTACGATTCGCTCTAGCATATATTCTCTAGCTCCTTTAATAAGCAAGGCTTCCTGATGGAAAACTTGCATATTAAATTCGTTTAAAAAATCAGGCACATCAGAAAAATGATAAATATGCTCAGCTACTGCATCAAATAAAGGTAGCTTGACTTTTACCTTAGAACCAATCAAGACCAAGGTCTTTAATTTTCTCATCGAAAGCAATTCAATTACTTCTTGGTATACATCATTAGATTTTGCATGTTGTAAAATATCTGATAATATAAGACTGAATTCTTGATGCTGCTTTTGCTCATATAAAAAGTCCAACGCAATCCGTAGCGAGGCTAAATCTGAACTATAGGTATCATTAATTAGGGTACAATCTTGTATACCTTTTAAAAGCTCCAAACGCATTTTGACCGGCTTTAATTTGGCAAAACCATCACTTAACTGTTCAGTAGAAAATCCTAAATCCAATAGCACCAATAGGCAATGCATAGCATTCTCTACATAAGCCGAGTCTGTATAGGGCAGTTTAAATTCAAAGGCTTTCCCTTTAAATTTCAAACGAAGTATTGTTTCTAATTTAGTATGCAATCGTTGCTCTATTTGCAAATCTGCCGTTGCGTGTTCGCCCCAAGTACACAATTGTAAGTTTGGGTTTTTCTCTTTTACAAAGTTTAGTACCGCCTCGTGTATTTCATCATGATCCAAGCAGTAAAACAACTTTTTGGTATGCACAAACAATTGTAATTTTTCTTCAATTTTTTGCTTAGTGCTTTCAAAATTTATATCATGCGCGGCACCAATCATAGTAAAAATTCCATGGGTAGGCTGAATGATGCGTTCTAAACGATCCATTTCATTTGGCTTCGAGATTCCAGCTTCAAAAATGGCTAATTCATTTTGCTTCTTTAATGCGGCTACAGAATATGCCACACCAATTTGCGAATTATAAGACTTTGGATTCTTAAGCACATGCATATCTTCTCCCAACAATTGCGCTAGCCATTCTTTCACAATAGTTTTACCGTTACTGCCGGTTATGCCATAAACGGGTATATCAAATGCTTTTCGATGTGCACGAACTAGATCTTGTAATGCATGAAGCGTATCCTTTACCAGTATAAAATTTGCTTCCGGAAAGTTATCGAAGCTTATACTGCTAGCACTTACTAAAAAACAACGTACCCCTTGCGCATAAGATGATGCAATAAAACTATGTCCATCTCGTACCTCCGTCTTTAAGCAAACAAACATACTTTGTGCAGCTTTCCGTATTTTTCTGCTATCTGTTGTAAAATGTTTGACGGTCACCTTTTCATCTAGTCCTCTTTGAACCCAACTACCCTGTACAATATCCGTTATATGTTTTAAAGTAAACTGCATACTTTATTCGCTACTTTTCTTATCATAAAAGAACGAAAAGACTACAGATCCACCTAGTATTCCCACAATAAATACAAAGGATAACCAAGTAGCTATTTCAATGTGGAATACAAAGTGCAAGAGAATTTTTATACCAATAAAAATGAGTACAATGGAAACGCCCTCTTGTACATAGTCAAATTTATCTTTTGCTTTTTGTAAAATAAAATACAAAGGACGCAAACCTAAAATTGCAAATATGTTACTTGAATAAACAATTAACTTATCCGTGGTGATTGCCAAAACAGCTGGAATAGAATCAATTGCAAACATGATATCGGAAACTCCGATGAGCAAAACAGCTAAACTCAGCTTTGTAAAATAACGCTTTCCGTTTTCGATAAGGGTATAATTTCCTTCCGACTCTGTATTGGTAAATCGTAAATGCTTGCTTAGGAAATTTTCTATTTTGCTGAGTCGTTCCACTTCATCGCCACCTTCTTCTTTAATAAAGAATATTTTTATACCCGTATACAAAAGAAAGACTCCAAAAATAGCCAGCACCCATTGAAATTGATTTACGATACCAATACCAATAAAAATAAACCCAATACGTAATACAATTGCCAACAAGATACCAATTGTAAGGGCCTTGCTGATATTTATTTCCTTGATTTTCATGGTGGCAAATACCAATATAAAAACAAATAGATTATCTATAGAAAGAGACATCTCGGTGAAATAGGATATCAGATAATTTAAAGAGGCATTCTTATCATACTTAAAATATAGGAATACGAAGTACCCCATAGCTATAGCTATCCATATAAAGTATTGTAATGCCGCAGACTTTAGGGATAATTTATGAGG
>Ga0114956_1002635_pt1 | contig 14052 bp, 11 predicted proteins | sample MaitaG_FD_87304 | JGI IMG/M metagenome (GOLD analysis project Ga0114956, IMG submission 87304) | Marine algal microbial communities from Maine, USA - Maine_Asex2 metaG | ecosystem: Host-associated > Algae > Red algae > Unclassified | place: Maine, USA | collected 2015-01-05 | reverse complement strand
CACCCAAATTTAATCTAGATTAAGTCCTGTCTTTGACAGGACTTTTTTATTGGGCCTATAGATTTGGAATGCCAATGTGAATGATCATAACTACACAAACGAGGGCCAGCGCATGATTTTATAATTTATAAGGGTGAAGATAAGATAATATGTCCTAATCCAAATTACAATAGTAATTAGGTTTTTACGTTTCGTCATTACTAAGAACTGTCTGAATGAAGTATCTCAAAAATCTCTAAAATGCTATTTATTTTTATTGAAATTGAATGGATAGAACTTGAGTGGATTCTTATACCTTTTCTAGCTTCGTTAATCTATCGTTTCTCATTCCCCAAAAAAATAGTTGGAATTTTACTTCTCATTTTTTCTTTGCCTTACTTCTTTGGCTATTACCTAATCTTTGGGAAATTGTGTCTCTACTCGTTTGTTTTAGGGGCATCAATCTTATTATCTTCTTGCTCAAGATTCATCATAGATCGATGTATGTTAGTATTTATAATTTTGGCTTTTATTTTTTCATTATCATTTGTAAAGATGTTATTTAATTCGAAAGAAAAAAATTTACACTCTTTCATGAAAATTGAAAATTACATCATTCAGGATTTTGAGGTCAAGAGTTGGAAAGGCGGAGGTAGTCCATTTAAAAAGTTATCTAGTCAGCCAATTTCATGGTTTCCACTATATGAGTATTGCGGTAATTTAACTAGGTTTGATGAATGTAGATATAGTTTTGATCCCAAATTTATGATCTTTGACATCTGTCAACGAACGATTAAAGTAGACACAAGTGAGTATAAACTAAATCAGAAATACTATTAATTGATAATGAAATTTCCAGTATAAGGGATCAATCCATCATTTCTCAAAAACTTTAAGTAATCGAAATAGGTATTAGCAATTTATTCCATTAACCTAATCATTAATCATTAATCATTAATCATTAGCCATTAGCCATTAACAAATAATCACCAACGTTCAAAAATCATCTAGAGACCCTACCACTTTTATCCCCATCCATCAGTTTCTTAACCTCCTCAACTGATACCAAATTAGCATCCCCTTTGATCGTATGTTTAAGGCAAGAAGCGGCAACTGCAAAATTCAAAGCTTTCTGATCATCTTCAAATTCTAATAAACCATAGATGAGGCCACCCATAAAGCTATCACCACCTCCAACTCTATCTACAATATGAGTCATATCATAAGATGGAGCTTCGAACATTTTTTTCCCATCATATAAGACACCTGTCCAAGTGTTATGTGAAGCAGAAATGGAACCTCGTAATGTTGTAATTAATTTTTTGGCCCTTGGGAACATTTCCTTAAGTTGTTTCAGAACAGATAGATAGGAGGAACCATCAATAGTTCCACCTTCTGTAACATCTACGCCTTCGGGATGTAATCCAAAATGTTTTTCAGCATCCTCTTCGTTACCTAATATAACGTCACAACCGCTGACAAGATCAGGCATCACTTCACCAGGTGTTTTACCATATTTCCACAATTTCTTCCTGTAATTCAAGTCTGTAGAAACAGTGATGCCTAACTCATTTGCAAGTTGAATGGCTTCTAAACAGGCATTAGCTGCACCTTGTGATATGGCTGGTGTTATACCAGTCCAATGAAACCAATCGGCATCCTTGAAAACTTCTGTCCAATTGATCATTCCAGCATCTATACTAGCCATACCTGAATTTGCGCGATCATATATGACCTTACTACCTCTACTTACTGCACCGGTCTCTAGAAAATAAATACCAAGTCTATCTCCACCTCTAGCTACATGACTTGTATCGACATTCCGTTTTCTCAATTCCATGATTGCGCATTCCCCAATATCATTCTGAGGAATCCTTGACACAAAAGAACTATTCAATCCATAATTTGCAAGTGAAACAGCGACATTACTTTCGCCTCCACCATATACCACATCAAAATGATATGTTTGAGAAAATCTCTTAAATCCTGGAGGACTCAATCGAAGCATTATCTCTCCAAATGTGACGATTTTTTTCATACCCCTTTATGCATTTTATTATAATTAAATTCCGAGTGCTTGACCTCCTCCTATTTGGATCGTTTCTGCCGTGATAAAAGAAGCATCACCACTTACTAAAAAAGCAACTACGGAAGCCACATCTTCCGGCTGTCCTAATCTACCTAGCATAATATTATTTGCCCATGAGGCAAAAACTTCTGGTTTTGTAGATTTGATTCCTATATGAAAATTAGTATCAATCGTACCTGGTGATACGGCATTTACTCTAATCCCATATTCTGCTAAATCTTTGGCCAAGGCTCTTGTAATGGTGTTGACACCTGCTTTTGAAGTTCCATACATGCCAGCACCAGGGCCTCCAGCATTCCAAGCAGCATTAGATGTAAAATTTATGATGGTAGGGTGGGTACCTTTTTTTAGATAGGGTATAGCAGCTCTAGATGCAAAAAATACAGAATCCAAATTGAGAGCCATAACAGATCTATAAAAATCAGTTGTCATTTCTTCAAATCTAGATCGGCCACCTAATCCACCAGCATTATTTACCAACGCATCTATCTTACCGTGCTTCTCGCCGATGGCATTTATGCTTTTGGTTACAGCAGCTTCATCAGTAACATCAAACCCGACGTATTCTGCTTTTATACCTTGGTCCGTTAATTCCTTTAATGCAGAGGCACCTTTAGCATCATCTCTGCCATTCAAAATCACGGTACAACCATGAGTACCTAATTGTTTTGCAACTTCTAAGCCTATACCGCCAGTTGCACCGGTCACTATGGCTACTTTTCCTTCTAATTTCATAATAGTTATATTTTTATTTCTTTTATTTATTAATTAAATTTTAAGCTGTTTTTGGAGACAAGGCTTCAATCTTAGGGCAAAGAACCCACACAGCTATTAATGCTATGATCGCAAGTGCAGCACCTATTATAAATGCCGGCGTATAATTTTCTCCGGCAGTTAACCAAGGCACTAAATATGTCAGTCCTGCGGCAGCTAATTTTGCACCCATCCCTGAAAAGCCAGCCAATGTGCCTACGGTCTTTCCACTAAAAAAGTCACTTGGTAGAGTTTGCACATTTCCAATGGCTGTTTGGAATCCAAATAAGATAACGGCCATGATTAATACGGCAGTTGTAGGGCCACCAGGATTAGCCATTGCTAATAATGACGGCAACATAATAAGACAACCTAAGGTGATAACCATCTTTCTGGTCTTATTGACAGACCAACCAGCACTCAATCTATTTTGCGCTAATAAGCCACCAAACCAAGCACCGATCATAGCGCCGACATATGGTACCCAACCATATATTCCAATCGATTTGACATCCATTCCATAGACTCCATTCAAATAGATAGGTATCCAAAAAACGAATAGCCACCAAATAGGGTCAATGGCTGCAGAAGCTAATATAACACCCCAACTTTCTTTGTGAGAAAGGAGTTCAGTCGTAGTCGGATTGTAGCCCTCATCATAATTACCATCTTTATCTAAGTCCTGATTTTTTTGTCCGGACAATATGTAATTTCTTTCCTCTTCGCTTATCCATGGATGTTTGCCGGGAGGTGCCTTTACAACATATAACCAAGGAATTAACCACAATAATCCTACTATTCCGACAACGACGAAAATCATTTTCCAACTGAAAAATACGGTCAGAAAGGCAATCATCGGTATAGAAATAATACCTCCTAAAGCAGCTCCTGAATTGAATATTCCTTGGGCGAAGGCACGTTCCTTAGTAGGAAACCATTCTGCATTTCCTTTTGTAGCTCCGGGCCAATTTCCTGCTTCTGCGATACCCAAAATTGATCTAAAAATAGCAAAGCTCATAGCCCCTTTCGCAAAGGCATGCATCGCTGTTGCTATGGACCAAACTCCAATAGAAAGGACAAACCCCAGTCGCGTACCTATCTTATCAAAAATCTTCCCAAAGATGGCTTGACCAAACGCATACGAAAAAACGAAGACAACTGAGATAAATGCGTATATTTCCTTTCTTGCATCAGCATCCTTGTCAGGATATAAATCGTCAACAATTTCAGGCCATAATACGCTGAGTGATTGTCTATCTATATAATTTATAACTGTAGCCAATGCAATTAGTCCAATCACCCACCATCTGAGGCCACCAACTTTCTTGTTTACTGTTCCGGCCATGATTTTAAATCTAATTGCTCATGACCTAAAAAATCTTCTCTGGCAGGACTGAAAACATCTATTAGCATACCAGGCTTTGTGCATACGCATCCATGCATTACATGTGGAGGTATATAAAAAGAATCTCCTCCTTTGATGATTTTTACTTCTTCCCCAATGGTCATTTTAAATTCGCCATGGGTCACATAAGTTACTTGAGAATGATAATGTTTGTGCATTGTTCCAACTGCACCTTCTTCAAATTTTGCTTTGACCAACATCAGCTTACCATCGTATCCCATAATCTGTCTTGATAGTCCAGGGGCCACTTCTTCCCAAGGGGTTTCACTATCTATCCAATATTCTTTTGTTGGTTGTATTGTATCATGTAAGCTCATTCTTTCTTTTTTTCTTTAATATTAATATATGATAATTTTCTATTCTCAATAAATTTACCGAACATTCAGTAGATGCACTGCGGTTTTATTTGTACTAAATATTCTTAGTTTTCTGCATAGTTAGTCTTCTGCATAGTTAGTCTTGCACATAGAGAACGCCGGTATGTTAGGAATAAAAAGCAATCTCACAAATTCGCCACCTCCAACTTCACATAGAAAGTTATAAATATAACTATATACTTGCATTGTATAAACCAACCAATAGAATTTATTGGCTGGGTTTGGGGTATTAGCGGGGTATTGCTTTGTAAATCTATTCATTTTATGGCTTAATTTTCACATTTTCTGATAAGTAGGCATCGCTATTCGAATATAGAGATTCTGTATTTTTCATTTGAATATCCCGAAATTGGATCACAGGTTCTCCCACAATCATATGCAAGTGAATCTTTCTGGAATCCACCATAGTAATATTCTCCAACTGTGCATATTGCACTCCAAACAAATGAATTGCCGCTTCGTTTTTGTTTCTTTTATCATATCCAACATTGGTAAAGGAAGAATTTGTCAACCATAACATCGGACCAAAGGTGCTTTCATCTCTTCCTCCTCTATATAATTTCAAAGCACTACCACCGATATTCCTAAAAGTACAATTATCAATTATACAATTCTCGACATTGTAGATGCCAGAGTCATCAATTTCTTTATCTAAATTTAAAACATGACCAGTGATATTTTCGAACACACAATCCTCTAATAAAATAGAATCTGCAAATGTATTCTTAAAAATTTTCAAAAAATTAAAACTGTGATTGACGTCAAGATTAGAAATATTACAATTACGGACCATTAGTTTGTAATTATCAATCATGGAATATCGGCTCGTTCTGATCACAGAATTTCCCGAATAGTCATCTGATTCTTTTCCACTAATCTGTAAGTTTTCAAGTTCTAAGGACCCTTCGTTTTCTAGGCTAATAAGTGGAGACCTTTCAAAAGTCAGTATCGGAGTTTCTGCATCAGCTATTATAGAAATTGTTTTATTTATGAAAATGGTTCTTGTGGTATGATAGCTTCCATCTTTAAGGACTAAAATATCTCCATTTTCAGCAATTTTCATTGCATCATATAGGGTGTTTTCTCCGGGGTCAACGGGGATTTTTTTACCTGATTTGAAATGAATTCGATAATCTTTTTTAGGGTACCATGTTACTCCTGTATTGTTTACATTTGGTTGAGGTTGTTTAGATTCAACGCCTATACCTTTAATTCCTTTTATTGTAACTAGGTCATTTTTGCTTATGAATTCCAGTTGTTTGGATTCAAATCCAATAATGGTTTTACCATCAAAAGAGGGAGTATCTATATTCGGACTGAGGACATTGTTCTTGAATGAGATACCGGAAACATCATCATAAATTGTAAAGACATCATTCTTATTTTTATTGTAAATGATATTATTGCTAAAGGAAGTGTTGACGGGTGTTGCACTTCTTTCTTGATCACTACCGGCACATAGCTGAATATGATCACAATCAATGACGAAGTTATTACTCATGTCAGAATCCTTGACTTGATAATATCTGTTAAGGGGAGAATTAGGCACACCATTCATGATGACCAGTGCTCCTTTGAATCTTGATCCAGTCAATCCTTGTAGATAATTATTCCTCACAGTTTGTTTTTCATTAATAAGTCTTATGCCACCTGTATTTGCCTTTCTATTTCCGATAAAGTAATTGTTTTCCACTTGGGTTTCATTGCCATGACGCATCGTGAGTGTACCTTGGCATTCATAAAAAGTATTATTTCGAAAAGTGTTTTGACATGACTTACTAGATATGATCTCTAGTTCACCATTACATCTTTCAAAGTAATTATTTTCCACTACCGTGTTGGCATTAGACAATGAGTAATGACTCGTTCCAAGTCGTAGGGTCTCCCCTCCATTAGAACCTAAAATTGGATGATAGCCAAAGTAATTATAGTCAATGATATGATGATTTTCGCGATCTTGTTCGTTCTTCATTCGCACGGCTAGGGTGACACCTCGATTACGTTTGCCGACCAAATAATTATGATCAAATCGATTATTCTTCCCATAGATTTCAATCCAATAATTCGTATCAAATCTTTCTGGAGGATTATAATTATCAATGACACATTCGGTAACTCTACAATTATTGCATGGCGTACTTTTATCTTTTTGAAGTGAGATAACTGAACTTGTTGGGGTATATCCATTTCTAAAAACTAGACCTTCTAAATGGAGATGTTTACCACCCATTTTAATATTAGATTCGCCTTCGAAAAATACGCTTCCTTTTTTTTCTGCTATAATGTAAATGAGTTTATCAGGCTCCCCATGAGCTTCAAATTTCAGTTCGATATCCTTCCAAATTCCAGAAGCAATTTTTATCGTGTCTCCTGGTAGAATTTCTGGAAGGGTAGTATTGAATTCATTTAAGTTATTAACTATTATTGATTTTTGCTCCGAAATATTTTGCGATTGAGCATAATATTCTTGGCATAGCAAGAGAAGAATAATATATAGAATGATATGATGTGAAGTCAAAGTTTTCATTGAAAATTAAAGAAAAGGTGTCATTGAGAATGACACCTTTTTCATTATGAAAAAACTATCTATTAAATATACGTTACTACTTCCATTTTGTAATAGCTTGCTTATAAGTCATCACTTGTATTATCGACTTTAAGCATTTTAGTCCTTTGAAATTATATTAAAATAAATTAAGTCCTAAGGATATACTAGTATCCGTCATTCTGTGTAATTACTCCAAAGCTTGCTAACACTTCTGAGATTGGAACTGGAAACAAGTAATATCGACTATCAATCATCTGACCCATTTCCTGTTCGACTGTTCCCGTACGTACCAAGTCAAACCATCTCTGACCCTCAAACGCTAATTCAAGTCTTCTTTCATCTTGAATGGCCTGTCTTACAGAAGTCTGCGTATTTAGAACTGAAGCATCCAATGGAACTAAACCTGCTCTAATTCGAATTGGATCTAAAATACCAAGTGCAGTTGCGGCATCCGAACCATTTTCATTCAATGCCTCAGCATACATAAGCATAACGTCAGCAAATCTCAGTTCTATCCAATCGTGATCGGGACCTCCTGTTTGAGGGAATTTTGGTGAGGCTGTAGAATCAATAGTCACTATTCTTCTTAGATCGACGCCAATTGTATCAATTATACTGCCAGCAACCGCATCAAAAGCAAGTACCAAATCAGGATCTAATGGTTCGAGAGATTTTGTATCCAAACCAGCCGACCATGACCAAAACTCTGAAAATTCATATTCATCGCTTATAGAACTAGATACTTGAGTTGCAAATATTATTTCTGGATTCAAGTCATTGTCCACACCAAAAATATCAGCAAAGTTTTCTTGTAAACTTATACCAGCGTCCATGGCTCCGCTTACAACAGCAGCAAGATGTGGTTCTGCAGCACTGTGATTCCCCATCTGTAAATACACTTTACCGAGCATTCCTTGAGCGGCCATGCTCGTGGCTCTACCATTAGATGATGTAGCGCTTAAAGATGCTATTGCCGCCTCTAAGTCAGGAATGATGACGTTATTATAAACATCGGCAGCCGGTTGTCTTGCTAAAATAGTACCATCTGTCGTACTTGGCGATGCAGATAAGTTTACTGTTACATCACCAAAAACTCTTACAAGTTTGAAGTATGATAAGGCTCTTAGAAACTTTGCTTCACCTACTTCAGTAGCATCAGAAGATTTTTCAATGACATTATTTGCACTTAATATAGACTTGTATAATGCCGTATAGAAAGGTCCAAAAAATTGATCTTCCATATCCGTTAAATTAGGACCGTATTCATCAAATTCAGTATAAGGTGGCTCTAACATGCGAGCGTTATCAGCCCTGAAATCACCCATTATTGCCATCGGCGTAACAGATCCAAGCTGATAGAAATATGCGGCATTTAAAACAGCTCCAAAATCTGTTAAAGAATCCGAACTAGCAATATTTGGTGGAGTTTGATCCAAATCACTGTCACATGCAGTTAGAAACAACATTGCTACAATTATTGTATATATATATTTCATTATTTTAGTATTTAGAAATTAACATTAAGACCTAAAGTGAAACTTCTTACAATCGGACTTGCGCCTACTTGCACACCATATGTTGTAGGTCCGAGATAACCACTATTAGTGATCTCTACCCCTTCTGGATTGAAAGAAGTGTAATCACTACCCATCAAGTAAAGTAAATTAGTACTTGCGGCGTATATTCTTACTGAACCTATACCTACTTTACCTGCTACTTCTGGATTAATTGTATAACCTATGGTTACGTTTCTCAGCGCTAGATAAGATGCATCTTGAATCTGTGCATCCAATTGATTTCTTGACTGTGTATAATGCTGACCATTATGATCTGCAATGCCGTCTTCGTTAGCATCAAAACTATCCCTTAATCTTCCTCCAAACTCAGATCTCCAATAGATTGGATCAATGTTAAACACATCACCTCCTTGAGCTCCTTGAAATTGAAGCGATATATCAAAATCCTTAAAGGTCATTTGACTATTCAAACCCCAATAGAAATCTGGTGTATTTTCTCCTATTTTGACTAAATCTCCACCTTCTTCAACAGTTTTTGTTCTATCAATTTCACCAAATCCTTCTTCACCCTCAACTTGTTGATCTACAACATAATACTCTGAGCTATTAAGGCCAACAGAACGAGTCGGATCAGTAATAAATTCAGATTCTACAAGCCCGTTGGTCTCTAGACCCCACATTTCACCAATTCCTCCACCTACATAATTTCTAAAAATAGGTCCTCTTCCTGACTGACCGTATATGACTTGAGGTAATTCTTCTAAGTTACCTAAAGCAGTGATTTCTGAATTAACGGTAGATAGATTTGCACTTACATTCCAACGGAAATTACTTCTATTGATCACAGCAGCTCCAACCTCAAATTCTAGACCAGAACTTTCTACATCTCCAGAATTAAGTACAATGGAGGTAGTACCTAATACTTCAGATACGCTTTGGTTTATCAATATATCTTCGATTTCCGAAGTGTAGTAATCTACTCCAAATGTAAATCGATTTCCAAGAAAACCTAAGTTAGCACCAATGTTGGTTTCTGTATTAGTTTGCCAAGTCAGATTAGGGTTTGCAATATCTGACGGAATGAGAAAGGCTGTTCCTAATGCTGATGCTTGAGGGTTTAGAAGACTCAATGAATTATAAGCTCCTAAGAACGAAGTAGTACCTAATGAGCCATAACTAACACGCAACTTTATATCTGTCAAAAATTCTGAGTTATAAAAAGATTCGTTATGTACATTCCAACCTAAAGATACGGCAGGGAATATTTCGTGTTGATTATTTTCTCCGAACCTAGAATCACCATCTCTTCTAACTGAAACGGATGCTAAATATCGATTATCAAAAGCATAATTAACTCTTCCAAAAATGCTTCTTCTGGAAATGGTTTCGTCCCGTTCGGTAATTTGGATATCTGAAGGATTTAAAAGTGCGTAATTACGAGGTTGACCAAATGGTACGTTGGTACCATCCAGAGAAAGACCATTAATGTAAAAGTTTTGAAATTCTATACCAACAACTGCGGATACATCATGAACCCCGATTTCCTTTGCATAATTTAATGTAGTCTCACTCAATACGGAAGATCTTTTAACGTCAGTTTGGTCTAAGGCAGTCTGAGTAGTACGTGCCCTAGAATCGAATTCAAGTCCTCTGTAGAAATAATCTTTTGTATCTCTTAAATCTCCACCCAGAACTGTTCTTATATTCAATCCATCTGTTAGGGCATATTGTAAATATGAACTAACGTTACCGAAAAATGTTTTTTGTCCTCTATCAGTATTATCAAGTTTTGTTGCTGGGCCAGCATCTCCAGATCCTCCAATACCGTTGCCACTTCTTCCATAATGCCAGTCTTGAGCAGTCATACCAGGCTCTAAGGTGAAGATACTGTTATTAAAAGGTGCATCACCACCTCTGTATCCATCGTCAAATGCGGGTAAACCTAAGGCTTGTGCTTGAGCATCTAAATCTTGCACAAATGCAATAGACGCTTCTGTATGATATATAGGATGAATACTATATGCTCTCAATAAATCTCTCATATCATGACCTACAATATCTCTATCACCTAAAAATCCATTAATATTTAATCCAGCTTTGAATTTTTCTCCTAAGCTAGCATCGAGGTTCAAACGTGCATTGTATCTTTCAAATCCCTGCGTAATGGCAATACCTTCGGTATTCAAATAACCAACGGAAGCAAAGTAATTTACATCATCTGTTCCACCACTTACACTTAAGTCATGGGCAGTGCTATATCCTGTTCTAAAAAGCCAGTCCTCAACACTGACTACATCGGGTGAATTTCTGTATGCGTTTATTTTGTAATTCAAAAATGCAGGATCCAATTCAGAAACGTCATAAGTTCCATTTGCTATTCCAGCATCTAATTCGTCCGCCCATTCTCCAGCAGTTTTTAGTTGTTCGATGTCGCCAACGTATTTATTTGATGTGCTGACATAACCGTTATAACTAATATTTGTTTTTCCTGATTCACCTTTTTTAGTGGTAACCAAAATTACTCCATTTGCTCCTCTAGATCCATATATTGCAGCCGAGGCAGCATCTTTTAGTACCTCCAAACTTTCAATATCAAATGGATTAACAGTAGCTAAACTACCTGAAATAGGATACCCATCCACAACAATAAGTGGATTGGAGTCGCCCGAAATAGAAGAAGCGGCTCGAATTTGAATCTTTGGATCTGCACCAGGTGCTCCATCTTGATTTTGTATCAAAACACCCGATAACTTTCCAGCCAAGGCATCATCTACACGATTAGCTTGAATGGCCGCTACTTCGGCGCCCTTTACCTGTGCAATCGCACCGGTATTGTGCGACTTTTTACGTGTACCATATCCAACAACTACAACTTCACTTAATGCTTGTGAATCTGGAGCCAAGTTGAGTGAGATTTGCTGTTCTTCTCCTACAGTAATTATCTGATCTTCATAACCTACATAACTAAACACTAAAACGTCTCCAGTTTTAGCGGCTAGCTCATAATTTCCATCAATGTCTGAGATGGTTCCAGTTGTGGTCCCTTGAATCATTATATTCGCCCCAATGAGCGGTGATCCAGCTTCATCCAATAAAGTCCCACTAATTGTTTGGCCGCTTACGTGAAAGCCAAATAACAACAGGAAGCTTAAAACAGGCATGGCTTTTTTGACAAGCCAAGTTTTCATAGTTTTGCCCATGATTAATGTGTTTTTTCGTTAATTAATTTTTTCATTTTAGACGTAAGAGAAAGTGCTAGCTTCATCTTAATTATTTATATGGTTCGAAGTTATTACTAAATTCTTCAATATCCTCTAGATGATTCTCCATTGCTTGGATGGCTCCATCTGGATTTTGTTCTGAGATCATTTCAAGAATACTTCTGTGTTGATCTATTGTTTTTTTATTATTGTTATCATCACAAACCTTCAGCTTTGTAAAGCTTTTTACAAGATCGGGTGTTATGATCATCATGAGAGATTTCAAAACTGAATTTTTACTAGCTTCTGCTACTTTTATATGAAATAACAAATCCTCTTCAATAGCAATATTTTCTTTCAGTAATTTTTCTTCGTAAAGATCTAATGCTTTACTTAATTGGATGAGGTCTTCAGAAGTTCTGTTAATCGCGGCAAGTCTTGAGGCTTCTTTTTCTAACAAAATTCTAGTGTCAACCAAAGATTTGAAATCTGTCTTTTCAATCTTTAAAATATCTGTAATCAAACCTTCCAAAGCAACAATGCCTAAGCCAGTCACCATGGTTCCACTTTGTGGTAGCACCTTTACAATTCCATAAAATTGAAGTTTGTTTATGGCTTCTCTTATTTGACTTCTACTTACACCTAGACGATCAGCTAATTTGCGTTCGGGGGGGAGTTTATCTCCAGGTTTTAGAGCTCCAGAACTTATCAATTCTCTAATCTGAGTTATGATCAGATCTACTGGATTTTGAAGGGCAATCTTATTTAGGTTCTCAAGCATTTTTACTCAACAAAAATTGGTTAACCAATAATTGGTTGACCAAATATAGTAATTAATTTCTATTATTAAAATTAGAGGCAAATAAATATAGTTTGAATATGAAAACTAGATGCGATGAGTCTTGATCAATGTCTCATGATATTCCTCTTCTAGAGAAAAGTAAATCTATTGATAATCTCTTTCAGTTTATTACTTTCAGTTGGTCTATATTTATGTCTGTTGTTTGAAGTATAGTTCGTAGCGTTTTCCAAAAAAGATGAGTTGTATATAAATTTCGGTCTTGCTGAAAAGGATAAAAGCTCCCATGAATAAATATGAACGCGAAAGAATTTCTAGGACCACAACTTGTTGTTATGAACAATAAAGCAGAATGTGTCTATTCAGGCCAAGTCAAAAGTCAAACTTTTCTTTTAAAAATTATAGAAATAATAATCTATACATTCTCACCTAACATTTTTATCAAAAGCCGAGAAGCCTACATTAATAGAAATGGCTGATTAGTTTTTATTTTAATCAAAAATGAAAGGGAGATAGAACTAGAGAATTCTGTAAGTAAGGAGAGGTTCTCCTATTTGATTAGACTTTCGTGTTTGAAATTATGGCTTCTCCATAGTATAATTTTCACTAATATTTTTGTCCACCCGTTTCCAGATCGAAATTCATTCACAAAGGATCCAACCTATTTTAGGCATGTTCTAATGCCAAACTTAAAACTATCACCACAAACTAATCCTACCCCACACCCATTGGTATAGCATGATAAATCCCAAAGAAATGGAAGCCGCTACCAAGCATAACAAACACATGCCAAATCGCATGATTTATTTCATATTTATTCCAGGCATAAAAGACGACACCAACTGTATAGCAAAGACCACCTAACGCAATAAGCGTAAAAATGTCACCGGTCATTTGTGCAAAAACATGATTGTATGCGGGTATAACCATCCAACCTAAGATCAAATAAAAGCCAATAGAAATCTTTTCCATTAAGTCCCAATACCAAATTTTCATGATAATTCCAACCGCAATAATACTCCAATGTATAGCTAGAAAAGTCCACCCAAAAGGTTCGTTACAATATTTCTAAATAAAGGCAGTATAGGTGCCACCTATCAAGAAGTAGATGGCAATGTGGTCAGCTACTCGCCACTTCCTTTTACTTTTCTCCTCAACTAAGTAATGAAAAACAGTAGAACAGGTATAAACAGAAAGTAGACCTATACAAAATGAGAAAATGCCAATTGAAGTTGGAATACTTCCATTTTGGAGAGAAACAAGCAGTAAAAATGGGACTCCAATAATGCATAAAAGCAAACCAAAACCATGTGTAATCACATTGTTACGTTCGTAGGTAGATAATTTGTGCATAATCGGTATTTGAGGGTGATATTAGAAATATT
>Ga0114956_1002634_pt1 | contig 14053 bp, 11 predicted proteins | sample MaitaG_FD_87304 | JGI IMG/M metagenome (GOLD analysis project Ga0114956, IMG submission 87304) | Marine algal microbial communities from Maine, USA - Maine_Asex2 metaG | ecosystem: Host-associated > Algae > Red algae > Unclassified | place: Maine, USA | collected 2015-01-05 | reverse complement strand
GGAGTGGGTACCGATTGTACTGATCATTGTGCCTATTCTGTTACCTGTGGTGGAGACACTAGGGCCTGCCTTTGGTTTAGATCGTACTGAGCTACTGGTTTGGTTTGCGATACTGGTTGCGGTAAATCTGCAAACCGCTTGGCTAAGTCCGCCGGTGGCACTATCCGCCTACTTCCTGAAAGGTGTTGTGCCAGAGTGGGACCTGAAAGATATCTACTTAGGTATGATGCAGTTCATGGTGATCCAGTTGATTGGCTTGATACTCATCATATCGTTCCCGCAAATAGCACTCTGGTTGCCAAGGATATGGGGTTAAAGTAGGTTGCTTGTCAAAATGAGATTGGTTTATGGCTAATGCGGTTGGTTCTAACTCAACACTGTTTCGCGGCATCTCGATTATGCAGTTGGTGGCGGACTCCATGCGGGGTCTGTCTATCGCGGAAATCGTTGAGCTGACAGGTTTAGCGAAGCCGACAGTGCATCGAATCGCCATTCAGTTGGAAGAAGAGGGATATCTGCAGCGTGGGCCGGATAAGCGATTTGCTATCGGGCTGAAGTTGAAGCAGTTTTCCCTCTCGATTCTATCGAATGTGGCAGTAGGCGCACCTCGACATGCCATTTTAGAAGCACTGGCTGAAGAAGTGGGTGAGACTTGCAACTGCACGATGTTAGATGGAAATCACACGGTGTATTTTGATCGGGTTGAGTGTAACTGGCCGATCAAAGTAGATTTGCACCTGGGGTCTAAACTGCCTTTGCACGCAACGGCTAGTGGCAAGTTATATCTGGCCTATATGCGGCCAAAAGAGCGGGCTCGTTTATTGAATGCAGCGGCGCTTTCTAAAAATACTGAGCACACCATCGTGTCGCCGGAATTGTTAGAACCCGAGCTGAAAAAAATCAAAAAGGAAGGGGTTAGCTTCGATAATGAGGAATTGCTGTCCGGCATGGTGGCAATTGCAGTTCCGGTATTTGATCAGGCTAATCGAATTTGTTTTACGGTGGCGGTTCATGCCCCGATCACGCGCAGAAATATAGATGATTTAAGGGAGTTTATTCCGGCTTTACAAAAAGCTGCCACGGCTCTGTCGTCGTATTACTGTCAGGATGAAGGATAAAGAATGGAAAGCGGTCAATACGACTACATTATTGTGGGTGCTGGTTCTTCAGGTTGTGTATTAGCCAATCGTTTGTCGGCTGATCCTGCTAATAAAGTGCTGATATTGGAAGCGGGTGGGCGTGATCTAAATCCTTGGATACACGTGCCTGTGGGCTACTTTAAAACCATGCATGATCCCAAGGTAGACTGGTGCTACGAAACCGAGCCTGATCCTGGTATTGCCGGTCGTAAGCTGCAATGGCCACGGGGGAAAGTCTTAGGTGGCTCAAGCTCTTTGAATGGCCTGCTGTATGTGCGTGGACAGGCTGAAGATTATGATCGCTGGGAAGCGCTTGGCAATGCTGGCTGGTCATATAAAGACGTGCTTCCGTACTTTAAAAAGTCAGAAGATCAGTCACGCGGTGAGAATAAGTATCATGGAGTTGGTGGTTTACTGAAAGTTTCAGATTTAAGGTTACGTCGCCCAATTGCCGACTTTTTCATTAAAGCGGCCACGCAAATTGGCATTCCGTTGAATGATGACTACAACGGGGAGTCTCAGGAGGGGGTGGGTTACTTCCAACAAACTGCACATAAAGGTTTTCGTTGCAGCACCGCGCGTGGCTTTCTGAATCCTGCCAGGAAACGAGACAACCTAGACATCATTACCAAGGCTCATACCTGCAAAGTTGTGTTTGAAGGTAATCGAGCGGTTGGTGTGGAATATTTGAAAAATGGTCAGCGTCTGCTAGCGAAAGCCAGTAAGGAAGTGGTGTTGTCCGCAGGTGCCATTGGTTCGCCGCAAATACTCCAGCTCTCTGGTATTGGTGAGCGGTCTTTGCTCGATCGCGTGGGCGTTCCTGTGTTAAATCATTTACCCGGTGTGGGCCAAAATCTTCAGGATCATCTACAGATTCGCTTAGTATTTAAAACCAGCGAAAGCACTTTAAATGATGAGCTAAATAGCTATTGGAAGCAGTTCAAGGTGGGCCTTGAATACATGCTGAAACGCACCGGCGCACTCACCCTAGCGGCAAGCCAGGTTGTTATTTTTACCAAGTCAACGCCAGCAGCCGAACGTCCGGATATTCAGTTTCACTTTCAACCATTAAGTGCAGACAAGCCGGGAGAGGGTGTGCATCCATTTTCTGCCTTTACGGCATCGGTTTGTGCTTTACGCCCTTACAGTCGTGGTCATTTGGAAATTAAATCGAGTGATCCTTTAGTGTACCCAGAGATTCATCCGAATTACCTCTCAGATGAGCGTGATCAACAGTTGGCTGTGAACAGCGTGAAGGTTGCCAGAAGCATTGCCGAAGCGCCCGCGCTTGCGCCGCATATCCTTGATGAGTATGTACCGGGTCGCAAGTATCAGACCGATGAAGAGTTGCTGCAAGCCGCACGCGAGCACAGCCAGACAATTTATCACCCGACCAGTACCTGCAAGATGGGTAACGATGAAATGGCAGTGGTTGATGAGCGCTTGAAAGTGCAAGGGATTGATGGCTTACGGGTGATTGACGCGTCGATTATGCCGGAGATTGTATCGGGAAATACTAACGCGCCATCGATTATGATTGCTGAGAAGGGCGCGGATATGATTTTGCAGGATAACAAAATTAGACACTAAATTCATGGAGGTCTAGATCTGGAATAGGCAAAAAGTGCTTTTTGTTGCCAGATACTAGAGTATGCTTATAACTGAGTGCTGTTGCAGCGATCAATGCATCTGCTGCATGCACAGAGTGGCTATGAGCATACTTTTCTACTAGCAGTGATGCTTTGGCGGATATAGTGGGGTCAAGAGGGATTCTCGCTACATCCATTTCTATTAAAATCTTATGTAGCGTTTGCATTTCTCGTTTGTTGAGTGTTCCCTGTATCAGCTCCATATAGGTCATGTCAGAAATGTAGAATGACTCCAGCGTGTCAAGGAAGTCTGCTACCTTTTCATTTCCTCGTAACAGCCAGATAAATATATCAGTATCAATAAGCATAGAATAAATAACCTTTGTTGTTTAGAAACGTGGCTTGCGTAATTCACGCACATAGTCAGATGGTTTTTCCATTTCATTTCTCTGGCTCCACATCCCAAAAAGCTCGGTTTTTTTCCAGCTCTTTTTGCGCATACCTGCACCAAAGTTTTTTATCAGCCTCATTGTATTTCTTTGGGCATATAGTGTATCTCCTCCTATATTTTCCCAGTCTGCTGCGGAAAGTAATACAAAAGAAAAGTGTCCATTTTTTGTGATTCCAATAGGTTCTTGGGAGGCTTGGGACATGACTGAGCCTATTTTGTTTTTTAGCTCTTTAGCAGGTACGGTTTTCATGATTGACCACTGAGTTATTTATATTAGCTAAAGTAGCTACTTTAGCTAATATTGTCAATTATATTGGATTAAATCTCAGTTACTGTGTAACTAATGTATCATTTCATAGTATTTAGTTAACAGGTCAGTAAAATATCGAGACTGAGAAATTTCGGTATTTTTAATGACAGTTAGAGCAGTAGATTTGTTTGCCGGAGCGGGGGGGTTGACGCTTGCTGCCCATCAGGCTGGTGTTAAAGTGCTCGCAGCTATTGAGTTTGATGACGCAGCTTCAAATACTTACAGAAAGAATTTCATAGAGCAAAAAAAGCATGATATTGATTTGCGCGAAGGTACAGTAAATGGCGACATCAATAATGTTGATCCAAAAGAGTTAAGGCAGAGTTTAGGGCTCGAAGTGGGTGTTTTAGATCTTGTTTTAGGTGGGCCGCCTTGCCAAGGTTTTTCATCTCATCGTTTCAAAGACTCGGGAGTTGATGACCCAAGAAATAAATTGCTTCTACGTTATTTTGAATTTGTTCATGAGTTCCGACCAAAGGTTTTTCTAGTTGAAAATGTGGCAGGTCTACTCTGGAAGCGTCACGAAGATTTCTTGTTGAAATTCATTGAATTATCAAATCAAGAAGGTTACGAAATACGCTATTGTGACATACTCAACGCTAGAGACTATGGAGTTCCACAGAGCCGTAAGAGAGTCTTTATCCTAGGAGTCAGAAAAGATGCTGGCCTTAAAGATTTGCAGTTTCCCCCACTACCAACACATTTTTCAGGCACATCAGGTAGGTCACCTTCTTGGAGGAGTGCATCAGCTGCATTTGAGATAATCCCTTCTGGTGTTGCAGAAAGCTACATAAACAATTACTTTGTTGACAAGTTGGGTCTTTCCCTTCAAGAAGCAGAGTGCTTGGTCAATGGTTTAGAAGTGGGAGATGGCTTGTCGGAAAAAGATCCTTGTAATATCCATATGCAGCCGTCGCAAAAAATGATTCAACGGTTTTTAGATACCCCTTTAAATGGGAGTCGGGAAGATGCAGGAGAGTACCACCAGTTAAAGTGTCATGCCAACGGCTATGGAGGACATAAAGATGTCTATGGTAGGGTTTTTATACATAAGCCAAGTAATACGATTACTACGGGATGCAATAACCCATCTAAAGGCCGGTTTGTTCACCCTTGGAAGAACCACGGTATCACCTTAAGGCATGCTGCTAGACTCCAGTCATTTCCAGATTGGTTTAATTTCTATGGCAATAGTACCGAACAAGCGAAGCAAATTGGTAACGCTGTGCCACCGCGTTTTGGAGAGGTGATTATTAATCACATTTGCAAAAAACTTGAGAAATAAATTCAAAGGCCTGAATCGCTGCGATACATTCAAGTACAGATGCTTGTAAAATAAACAAACGCTACCAGAGATAGTTTGCTATGAGCCAGAAAAACTCTTCATTTAAAACCCGGGCACGGACTATTGACCACCTTGGTCGAGAACAAATAGCGGATGCACCTACTGCGATTTCTGAGCTCTGGAAAAATGCCTATGATGCTGATGCAACAGAAGTAGAGCTTCATATTCTTGATGGTGAGGCGACGGTAGCTGCAATTGTTGATAATGGTTCTGGTATGAGTCCAGCAGAGTTCGAAGAAAAATGGCTAACTGTTGGTACTGAGTCCAAGATTGAAGCAAACAACAATAAAGATTCGAAACGTAAATTCAATCGTCAAAAGCAGGGCCAGAAGGGAATAGGGCGTCTTTCATGCGCTGCGTTGGGTAGCCTGCTTCTGATAGTTAGTAAGCAAAAAGACAGTCCTTATGTTGTTAGTATGATCGATTGGCGGGTTTTCGAGAATCCCTACATAATGTTGCATGATATCTCTGTACCCGTTTTCACAATTGATCGTGTTGATGATTTATTGCATGAGCTAGATGAGCTGCATGGAGCTTTATTATCTAATGTTTCTGTTGAGTCAAATGATGATTCTCCGAGGGCTGCTAGATTAAAGGATGCGTGGGCTTTATTCAGTGAATTCGAACGCAGTGAGCAAGTTAAGCAAGATATACCTGAAGATCAAATCAAGACGACTCATGATGAAATTTTAGAGTTAGTCGGTAAGAAGATTTTTACAGAAAGGGTCTTACGAACTTGGGGTGGGTTTTTAGGAGGATTTGTTGAAGGTACGGCCATGTATATGGTCGGTGTGCCCCATGACCTGGAAGATCAACTGAGTCTTGATTCTATAAATGAAGCCGATGATGCAGCCGCAAGCGCAAAGCTAAAGTTACTTGAAACACTTTCAAATTTCACCGATCCGTTTCTTGATGAAAGGGAAAAAAGAGATGACACTTTTCTTACGCGGGTAATTGTTTGGAATGGCCAGTTGCAACGAATCCTAGTCGATGAAGTACGTGAGTTTGACATTAATGATCTGTACCAGTTAGAGCACCTTGTTGATGGTACTGTTAACGAAGAAGGTTATTTTACTGGCGATGTGAAGGCTTTTGGGAAACTGTTTGAAAATGTGACTATCAAGCCGAAAAGGGTCTATAGGACTAGAGTAGATTCTCGGTTTGGTGGTTTTGATATTAGAATTGGTGGATATGAAGGGTCACGAGGAAACACGAGTCTTGCGGATGAAATTTTTGATAAGTTTGAATCAAGGTCAGAGCTTTATGGGGGCTTAAGGATCTATCGTGATGGATTGAGAGTAATGCCATATGGTCGTGATAGCAGTGACTTTTTTGAGATAGAACGGCGGCGAACCAAGAACGCGGGGCGATATTTTTGGTCGTCTCGGAAAACATTTGGTCGTATAAGTATTGGGCGTTTAAGCAACCCAAACTTGAAAGACAAAGCTGGAAGAGAGGGGTTGTTAGATAATCGAGCCGCAATGTTATTTAAGGAAATTATCATCAATATCCTTATCAGTGTTGCTGAAAGATATCTGGGTAGAAACGCCAAGATTCGTAAAGAGTCATTGCGTGATATCCATGCGGAAAAAGCTGAGGAAAAGGCAAAAGCCGATCGCAAGAAAATCCTTCGAAAAGAACGGACGCGCATTAAGAAATCGATAAATGAAAATCAACCTAGTTTGGTGGCACTATTACAAGAATTAGAAAAGGTGCAGCAAACACTGGCTTCTGATTGTGATCTGTCAACATTGGAGGAGGCTAAAGAGTTAAAAGACCTAGCTAATAAGTACAATGAAGAGCTAAAAAATTACTCACTAAGCCCTATTCCGCCAAGCTTGGGAACAGTTAAAAAAGGATATAGGGAATATCGCTCTCTTGAGTTGAGCGCGAAAGAAATTACCGACAGGATAACCAAAACGGCAGGATTAGCAATCGAGCGGTTTAGTACAAAAAGTGATGTAGACATAGCTATGTCCCAATTCCGAACAAATCGTGGATATATTACCGCTAAAGTTAAGAAAATGGCGTCAGAAGGTCGGTTATTATTAAGTTCTGAGCGGGAGCGCTTTGAACAGGTTGTTTCTGACTGTAATAAGGCTTATGACGCATCACTGTCTGACCTTGTTGCTGACTTGGAGCTTGAAAAGGTTTTGCCTTCTGATGCTATAAAGCAAATAGATTTGGAGTTTGAGAAGCAAGAAATAGCAAATACGCAGCTACTGAGACCTTACATTACTGCGCTGAGTAGCATCAGAGATGCTATTGACCTTGAAGGATTGGCTATATCAAGCATGAAAGAATCCTCTAAGTTGCAGGCTGAAGCTAAAAGGTTGAATGGCTTGGCGCAGTTAGGGATTACTGTAGAAATTATCGGACACGAAATTGAGGGGCTTGATTTAACGATTGCAAGAAGTGTCAAAGGGCTGAGGAGTACCTCACTCGAATCAAACCAGCTTGACCTGCTAGAAACAATAGATTTTGCTCACAAAGGCTTGAGTGATAAGTGGCGGTTCCTATCTCCGCTCAAGTTATCTAGCGATAATTCAAAAAGCACTATAAAAGGCCAGGATATATACGATTATGTCCTCGGTTTCTATAGTGAAATGCTTGCCAAAAGAAGCATCAAGCTTCATGCGACAGAAGGCTTTAGAGGCTTTGAAGTATATGATACTACTTCTAGAATTTATCCAGTGTTTATCAATCTTGTAAATAATTCTAGGTACTGGGTAAACCAGACAGATAATGAGCAAAAAGAGATTCTATTTGATTATGCCAATGGCGAGGCTGTCGTGGCAGATTCGGGCCCTGGCGTAGATTTGGTCGATGTTGAGAGCTTATTCACTTTATTTTTCACAAGGAAAATGAGAGGAGGCAGAGGGGTCGGTTTGTATTTATGCAAGTCTAATTTAGCAATTTCAGGTCATCAGATCAGGTACATACAAAATACAGATGAAAAAGTACTTAGCGGTGCTAATTTTGCTATTAAATTTGGAGGGCTTTTAAAGTGAGTACAACTGAGTTAATTAGAGAAGCTTATATCGCACCGATCAGAAGTGTAATGGTGGTTGACGATGAATATCCAACAATGGCGAAATTATTATCTAGCTACGACGAAGAATCTGGAGAGGTTGTTGGAGTACGAAACGCCCTCCAAGCTAGAGATAAAAATAACTTACTTGAAGTAATTGATCTTTGCAGGGACGGTCAGAACAACTGGATGCTTGATGTGCATGATGGAGACTTTAGTGGGCAGGAAGCAGACGCCGTTAATAATTTACATCACAGTGACCTATTGATTTTAGACTATCATTTAGAGGGTAACGGAGATGATGGCAGAGGTGAGCAGGCACTCAAAATACTTTCATCACTTGCTCAAAAGGAGCACTTCAATTTAGTTGTAGTTCATACAAAAGGGTATGGAGGGGCTAATGGTGATTATGATGCTGTATTTAATGATATCGTTTTTGAGTTACAAAACAGTAAAGTTTTTAGGGGAATGCCCAGCAACCTAAAGTCTCCAGTCGAAAAGGCTATCGATATTTGGGCTGAAGAACAGGAGAATATTTTAAGTGAGTTGGTTGGCTCAGTTTCGGATTTTGATTATCTTAGGCTTCATGAATCTTTTAAGTCACCGTTAAAAATACCGCATGTGGTCAAAGAACTGAGGGACTTGGGTCGGTTATTTGAGTCACGACCGATGGATGAACCAGAGCTCGAAACCTTACAGCTGAAGTGTCTTATTTGGTTTGTTCTCTGCGAAAAAGGTGCGAACTTGGGTGCAAAGTTTGGAACCGCAGATTTCAACGGATTTAAATGGCGCATCATAGATGGCAATTGCAATTGGGTAAAAACAGAAAACCTTTTTGTAACTGTGATTGGAAAGGATGTCCCTACTAGTGAATTACCAACAAAGTTATTGGAATCACTTGAATCTTGGAGGCCTCATCCTAACAGATTGCTAATGGCAAAGTTGCGCCATCAACTGGATGAAAAAGGAGCATCTGTGGCTAATAGCTTAATTACAAGACAGCATGTTCAGGCAGGATGGTTAAAAGAGCTGTTAATTAGTGAAGAGCTATTTTCAGAGCAGAAAGCATGGGGGTGTATCCAAAACCACATGGAGGAGCTCTCATACTCATTCAAAAATGAGCTTTGTGAGTATTTGTCTCGACTCATAAACCCACTATCTGAAGCTTCAAAGAGCGATGCAAATTTAGAATTAAAAAAGCTTGGAATAGACCCTAAATCTGAAAAAAATAGCAGTGAGGATGAGAAGACTATAAAGAGTGTGATGGAAAACTCCATAAATCAAACTCTTGGTTCATTTACACCATCAGAGGTTTTGCAAGATTCTTTTCTAATGTTCAAAGAAGTTAATGCGTTTAACAACTCAATTGCGATTGAAGGCACGCACCTAGTTACGGGACATGTACTCAAAAACCCTGCTGGTAACTTTCTTCTAGTGGTCACACCAGCATGTGACTTAGTTCCGGGAAGAAGTAAGCACGGTAAAATTGAGATACAAGTTCAGTTCCTATATCCATCTGAGCTAGCCTTGAAGCAAAATAATGGTGAAGACTCACTAAATACCGAAACGATTTATAGCAGGGCAAAGTTATTAGTTAATACCAAAAAACTACTGTTCTTACCTTTGGAGGATGGAGTTAGGGTTCTATCATCGTTGTATAACGTTTATGGGAACTCTGAGCCTAAAGTTAGTTCGATTATTATCGATGGTGATGGTGTATGGGATGACGAGCGAAAGCTTAAGATATATGAGTCAGTTCTTTCTGAGGGTATTCCTAGGTATAAAGAATGTGAATATCGAGTGGTAGCACAGTTAAGGTATGAATATGCTCTCCATCATTCTAAAGTTTCTGGGGAGTACCATTCAAGGATCGGGCTAGGTTATCAATAAAAAACGAAATGTAAATTGTAAAAACGAAAATTTGCGAAGATAATAGAAGATAACAAGCCGTAGATTCGCTATGAATTCGGCACTTAATCAGCAATAAAGTAATTAGTATGGATTTACGGAATAGTAACACCGAGCGCCTCAAAGAAGCGGATCGGGTCTTTGATGTCTTGGTTTTGGGTGGCGGCATTAACGGTGCTGTATCTGCCGCTTCATTATCAGCAAAAGGTGCCAAGGTTGCTTTGATAGATAGGGGCGACTTCGCAGGTCTCACCAGCTCAAATTCATCTAATCTGGCATGGGGAGGCATAAAGTACTTAGAGAGCCACGAGTACTTCCTCGTCAACAATCTCTGCAAGAGCCGCAATCATTTAATGCGTAGCTATCCATCAACCGTTAAAGAGATTCGTTTTTTAACGACTATTCAGAAAGGCTTTCGCTTTCCGGTTTGGTTTGTCTATTTAGGCACAATTTTTTATTGGTTAATCGGTCGCTTTTTCACGCAAGGCCCGGACTTTATGACTGTTGACACCATCAAGCGCCGTGAGCCATCGATCAATACCGACAATGCCGCGGGTGGTTTCGAATATTCCGATGCGTACTTATACGATAACGATGCGCGATTTGTTTTTAACTTCATTCGAACAAGCATGAACTACGGTTGTATTGCTGCTAATTATGTAGAGTCCCTGGGTGCGGTGCGTGAAGATGGGCTTTGGAAAATATCGGCACGCGATAATATTTCAGGAGAAACATTTACGATCAAAGCCAAAGCGCTAATCAATGCCTGTGGCCCCTATGTTGACACTCACAATAAAATTACTGAGCAAAAGACCGATCATCAGCACCTGTTTTCCAAAGGCATCCATTTAATTATTGACCGGGTGACAGAAGCCGACCGTATTCTTGCCTTCTTTGCCAGTGATGGGCGCTTGTTCTTTGTCATCCCGATGGGTAACAAAACATCGGTAGGCACCACCGACACGCAGGTTAGTGATCCTGACGTTGGTGTCACAGAAGAAGATCGGGAATTTGTTCTTAAAAACATCAACAGCCTGCTAAAACTCGATAAAGCAATCACAAAAGACGATATTATCGCCGAACGCTGTGGTGTACGCCCACTTGCCCAAAAAGGTGGAGACGGTGTCGCTGATTGGGTGAAGCTCTCTCGCAAACATGCAGTCGATACCAACTTCGAAGACAAACACATCAGCATTTTTGGTGGTAAAACCACAGACTGCATTAACGTTGGTAACGAAATCGCTGGGCTAATCAAGGATATGGATATCGACCTGCCATTCAAAGATTTCAAATGGTATGGAGAAGATGGCGACACCGTTCGTGATGAATTCTATCATCAAGCCAAACTCATGGACTTAGACGCCTACACAGTCAAAGGCTCATCAGAGCCGCTTACCCAGCGCCTATGGCGTCGCTACGGCGGTAATGCATTAGAGTTACTAGAAGACATACGCCGCAATCCAAAGCAAGCCGAACGCCTGATGAAAGACGCAGAATACCTACGCTGTGAGATCGAACACACCGCCCGCCACGAAATGGTTACCAAACTAGAAGACTTCCTCAGACGTCGCTCAAAAATAACCCAAGTCGTCAGAAACGAAGACATTATCGATGCCCCCGGCCTAAAAGAAGCCTGTAAAATATTCTTCGGTGACGAAGCTGAAGAAAAGCGTCAGGAATATATTGCATCAATCGACCAATAGTTCTAGAGCTTAGATGAACAACGTAAGAGCGATACCGCAAACCCACCGCCGCGTATAGGTGAGGATAGTGTGGTTGATTCAACGAATCATTCCAGCGCAGCTGGGTGAGTGAATCAACCACACTATCCTCACTAACCACTGCCCAAGACCTAATTTCCGAATCAGAAAGCATAATAATTTGTATTTTGTGGTAACCGCCCAAACATTGATACACTACCGCGCAATTCACCGATGACACCTAAGGAGGTTAAAATGGCCCTGGTATATTACATAAAACACGATGGCGGACAATTTGAAGCAGACGTTCCAAATGGCAATACCGTCATGGAAGGTGCCGTAAATAATGGTATCGATGGAATCCTAGCTGAGTGCGGTGGCGCACTAAGTTGTGCAACTTGCCATGTATATGTGGATGAGGCTTGGTTAGATAAGCTAGAACCCGCTGATGAAATGGAGCAGGACATGCTGGAAGTTGTTACTGAGCCAAAAGATAATAGCCGTTTGAGCTGCCAGCTACACATCAAAGATGAATTAGATGGATTAGTTGTACACCTGCCTGAATCACAGTTTTAATTTCACTATTCCAACACTTAACTGAGTAGCTTTAATGAGTACTTTTGACGAGCAAATCCAGCATGCTATCGACACAAAAACGAAGCCACTCGGTGCTTTAGGTAAACTGGAAACGGTTGCATTTCAGATTGCCAAAATCCAACAAACTTTAACGCCAGAGTTGGTATATCCTTCAATTCTGACTTTTGCTGGAGATCACGGCGCAGCAAATGCAGGCGTCAGTGCTTACCCTCAAGAAGTTACCTTCCAAATGGTGATGAACTTCTTGCAAGGTGGCGCGGCAATCAATGTGTTTTGCAAACAAAATGATATTGCTCTGCAAGTCGTTGATGCAGGTGTTAATTTTGATTTTGAGGATGCTCCCGGCCTAATTAACGCCAAAGTTGCCCGCGGTACTGCCAACTACCTTGAAGGCTCAGCCATGAGTCAGCAGCAATTAGACGAGTGCTTGCAAAAGGCAGGCAATATCGTTGCTGATGTTGCTCGTGATGCCTGCAACATCATTGGCTTTGGTGAAATGGGTATAGGAAATACTGCCTCAGCTAGCTTAATTATGAGCGCTATTTGTGATTTACCTATCGAGCGCTGTGTGGGACGTGGAACCGGACTGGATGATGCTGGCTTGGATCGCAAATTAGGCTTGTTGACAGAGGCACAGGCTAAGCATGGCGAAATGTCTGACCCGCATCAGATCTTACAAACCTATGGTGGTTTTGAGGTCGCGCAGATATGTGGTGCGATGCTCGCTGCTAAAAGTCACAACATGGTGATTATGGTTGATGGCTTTATTGCGACATCGGCCTATTTGCTAGCCCACGCAATCAATCCTGCAATCGCTGAGAACGCTATATTTTGTCACACCTCAAACGAGGCTGGACATCAGTTGATGTTAGATTATTTGCAAGTTGAGCCCTTAGTGAATCTTCAAATGCGCTTAGGTGAAGGAACCGGTTGTGCTGTGGCTTATCCTTTGATTAAAAGTGCAGTCGCGTTTTTGAATGAAATGGCTAGCTTTGAATCAGCGGGTGTTTCCGAAGCTGAGACTGCTTAAACAGCGATATAGCGTTTGCCCACTTTGGTGGTATTTGCGTTCAAATAACGTTAAATACTCCTCAGTGGGATTAATTTCGCTTAATTCCTGAGAGTTTCCACCTAGCTCTAATGCTCGACAGCCTGAGCTCTCTTGTGAAGCAATACTAAGTGCCTCCACAAATTCCTGAATATAAATTTGCCAATTACTTCGCACCTCAAGGTCACCTTCCAGTCTAAGTAAGTCCGCAAACGCCGGGTGAGCATGCCAGCGATATTTTAACTGTACGGATTTCGGATAAGGGTTGGGGTATAGTAAATAGTGTTTTTCTAATCGCCAGCCTGCATTCACAGCCAGCTTCCAAAAATCGATACAGTCAGCTTGAGCAATTAGGCAGTTGTTAGGCAACGGTTCTTGATTCTCTTTATTCAACCGTTTCGCAGAACGATCCAGACCAATCACCCAAGCAGAAGGATGTTGTTTAGCAATTATGCGACTACTAAAACCCGTGCCACAGCATGAGTCGAAAATGATAGGCATTGGCTTAGCAGAGATTCGATTTGCCACTTCGTTAAATGATTGAATGGTATGTTCAGCGGGCGGCTTCTTAAATTCAGTGCTGAGGTGTTTTTTGACAACCCTTTCAAGATTGTCGTGAACGCCCTGTTGATTGCTGTAAATTTCACGGGATTGATTGTCAGTGGTCATCTTAGCCAAGTACGCGCCCGGGATTTAATATATTGTTAGGGTCTAAAGCCTGCTTAAGAGTATTCATTAGCTCTATTTCTTCTGGTGAGCGGCATAGTTTCAGGTAGTCCGTTTTCATAACACCAATGCCATGCTCTGCGGTGACAGTGCCTTCAAATTCTTGCAGGAGTTCATAAACTGCCTTGTAGATCTCCTTGCTGCTGTGACTACCATCTGTCCAGGCCGTCATATGAATATTGCCGTCAGCTAAGTGGCCAAAGGTAATG
>Ga0114956_1002631_pt1 | contig 14060 bp, 13 predicted proteins | sample MaitaG_FD_87304 | JGI IMG/M metagenome (GOLD analysis project Ga0114956, IMG submission 87304) | Marine algal microbial communities from Maine, USA - Maine_Asex2 metaG | ecosystem: Host-associated > Algae > Red algae > Unclassified | place: Maine, USA | collected 2015-01-05 | reverse complement strand
CCCTTTTAGAATAGATGGTACGGTTGAAGGAAATATCAAAACATCTGGTAAAGTTGTAGTTGGTGTATCTGGCTTAATTAAAGGAACGCTTACAGGTGAGAATGCTGATTTTGAAGGTAAATTTTCGGGTAAATTGATTTTGTCAGGTACATTATCCCTAAAATCCACAGCGCATATTGAGGGCGAAGTTCAGGTAAATAAATTAGCTGTAGAACCAGGTGCAAACTTTAACGCAACTTGCAGTATGAAAGGTGCTGTAAAATCATTATCTAATGAGCCAATTAAATCACAAGCACCAAAACCAGCACAGCAACAAACCACAGCAAGACCGTAAAAGCAAGTTTGGTTCTTATGCTAGATTTTCGGGAATTGCGATACAGATGTTTGCCATAATAGGTGTCGGTACTTTTATTGGAGTTAAACTCGATGAAAAATATCCTAACGAACACAATTTATACACACTAATTTTAACTTTAGGATCTGTAATTATGTCATTAGTTTACGTAATAAAACGTATCATTGCAGCCTCAAAAGAAGAAAAATAATTAGATGGAAGATTTCAAAAAAAGACAAATCAACTTTTTATTACAATTAATTGGTGTAAGTATATTGGTGTTTGCAATTCATAGTTATCTCTTACATTATTTTGCTAAAGACGTTGTATTCTTTTTTCCACTTTGGCAGATTTATACCTTTCATGCGGTAATCACATTACTATTTTATACCATAATTAATTATAAATTTTCTTCAGGCAAAAAGAATATTTTCAATCTCTTTATGGTATTAACCATGTTAAAGATGGTCTTAACGATAGTGTTTTTACTACCATTAATACTTTCAACATTTAAGAGCAAACAACCAGACGTTTTTAATTTTTTCATTCCGTATTTCTTGTTTTTGTTTTTTGAGGTATTCACGGTCACAAGATTCCTTCAAAAGTCTTAAGTTAAAATTTTAAGAATGGTCTACTAATCAGTCGTTTTAATCGATAAATAGCCATTGAAAATTATCGCAAAATTATTGTTTGTCAATTCATATAATGTGTGTACATTTGCACCGAATTTAAAGTAAGGTATTTTAAAGCCGCAAATAATGACATTGAGCACCTTAAAACACACCGTATTTACCATCCTGTTTTTAACAGTATCTAACTTTGGTTTTGCAAACGATGCTAAAGAAGGAGACGATGATAAACCGTTTGATCCAAAAGATATGATTATGCATCACGTTAAGGATGCACATGAGTTTCATATTATTGACTTCAACGATAAGCCAATATCTCTGCCATTACCAATTATTCTTTGGACAGATAATGGGCTAACTACATTTATGTCTTCTCAGTTTCACCATGATGATGCAGGTAAGGTAGTCGTTGAAAAGAATGGTGGCAAATTTGTAAAATTTCACGAAAAAATTTATCAATTAAATGGCGGAGCTAGCGAAGCAAGTTTCGATGCGAAGCACCATATAACTAATGGCTCTAAGCCGTTAGATTTTTCTATCACTAGGAACGTATTTATGATGTGGGTTTCAGTAGCTGTTTTATTATTTATATTCTTTTCTGCAGCACGCAGTTACAAGAAAAGTGAAAACAATGTGCCTTCTGGAATTGGCAGTTTTGTTGAACCTTTGGTCGTATTTGTAAGAGACGAAATTGCAAGACCGATGATTGGTGAGCATAAGTATAAAAGATATATGCCGTATTTATTAACGGTATTTTTCTTTATCTGGATTAACAATATATTTGGATTAATACCAATTCTTAATGGTGCTAACCTAAGTGGGAACATCGCATTTACTTTAGTACTGGCAGCATTCACATTTATTATCACGACATTAAGTGGAAATAAAAATTATTGGAAACATATTTTCTGGATGCCAGGAGTACCTGTACCAATGAAAATATTTTTAATGCCTATTGAGATTATTGGAATGTTTACCAAGCCAATTTCTTTAATGATACGTCTGTTTGCTAACATCACTGCAGGACACATTATTATCTTGGCATTAATGTCTTTAATATTTATTTTTAAATCCGTTGCTATTGCACCAGTTTCAGTAGCGTTTTCATTATTTATTACAGTTATAGAAATTGTTGTTACAGCAATACAAGCTTATATATTTACAATATTGTCAGCCCTTTATTTTGGTATGGCAACTGAAGAAGCACATTAATTAATTTAAATTTTATTATTATGACTATTTATGGAATTGCAGCGATTGGAGCTGGTTTAGCAGCGATTGGAGCTGGTGTAGGTATTGGTAAAATTGGTGGGTCAGCTATGGAAGCTATGGCACGTCAACCAGAAATGCACGGAAAGATTCAATCTTCTGCATTAATCTTAGCAGCCTTCGTAGAAGCAGTAGCACTATTTGGTGTGGTTGTCGCTTTATTACAAGCAGCACCAGCAGCATAATTTTGCACTAAGTAAGTATACAGAAGTAACGGTTGGTTACTTCTGTATATTTTATTATTCTTCTAAGCCTTTGGTGAAGAAGGGTAAAGTTTAAATTATTTAAAAAGAAAAGAAATGGATTTAGTACAACCAGGTTTTGGATTAGTGTTTTGGACGGCAATTACGTTCCTAATCCTACTTTTTATTCTGAGAAAATTTGCTTGGAAACCTATATTAGGTGCTGTAAGCGATAGAGAAGAAGGTATTAAGGATGCTTTAGCTTCTGCTGAAAAGGCTCGTAAAGAGATGGAAAATCTTCATGCAGATAACGAACGTATTTTACAAGAAGCACGTGCAGAGCGCGAAGCAATGTTAAAAGATGCTCGTGACATGAAGAACAAAATTGTTTCTGATGCTAAGGTCGAAGCGCAAGCACAAGCAAGCAAAATGATAGAGCAAGCGCAATCTGCAATAGAAAGTGAAAAGAAAGCAGCTATGGCAGAATTAAAAAGTCATGTTGCAGGTTTATCATTAAGCATTGCAGAGAAAGTAGTACGTGAAGAATTATCTAACAAAGACAAACAATTAAAGTTGGTTGAAGATATGTTAGGTGAAGCAACTTTAAACTAAGATACATGTCAGGATCAAGAGCAGCCATACGATATGCAAAAGCAGTTTTAAGCTTGGCAACAGATAATAAATCTGCTGAAGCTGTAAACAGTGATATGAAATCTATCACCAATGCAATTGCTCAGAGTGAAGATTTAAATCAAATGCTTCAAAGTCCTGTGGTAAGATCTTCAGATAAAAAAGCCGTATTAACATCAGTATTTGCAACTGCTAATGTTGCTACAGCAAACCTTATTGATACTTTGATTTCTAATAAGAGACTAGCACTTTTAAATGATGTAGCTGCTAGTTATACTGAGTTATACGATCAGATGAGAGGAACGCAAGTAGCTACTGTTACTACAGCAATCCCTTTAACAGCTGATTTAAAAACTAAGGTATTAGCTAAAGTAAAAGAGCTTACTGGTAAGGAGGCAGAAGTTGAAAATATTATAGATGAGAGCATTTTAGGTGGTTTCATATTACGAGTTGGTGATATTCAGTATAACGCTAGTATTGCAAATAAACTCGATAAATTAAAAAGAGAATTTACATTAAATTAAGAGCGTTAGAGTAGGCGTCTAACGTCTAATATCTAACGTCTAATATCTAAAAAGATGGCAGAAGTAAAACCAGCTGAAATATCAGCAATCTTAAAACAACAACTTTCAGGTTTTGAAGCAGGAGCTTCATTAGATGAAGTTGGAACAGTATTAACTGTAGGTGACGGTATTGTACGTGCCTACGGATTAGCTAATGCGCAATACGGAGAATTAGTAGAATTCGAAGGTGGTTTAGAAGGTATTGTACTTAACCTTGAAGAAGATAACGTTGGTATTGTACTTTTAGGTACTTCAGTAGGAGTAAGAGAAGGTTCTACAGTAAAACGTACAGAACGTATCGCATCTATTAAAGTAGGTGAAGGTATTGTTGGTCGTGTTGTAGATACTTTAGGTAATCCTATAGATGGTAAAGGACCAATCACTGGTGAAACTTATGAAATGCCTTTAGAGCGTAAAGCACCTGGTGTTATATATAGAGAACCAGTAACTGAGCCAATGCAAACAGGTATTAAGGCCATTGATGCTATGATTCCTGTAGGTAGAGGACAACGTGAGTTGGTAATTGGTGACCGTCAAACAGGTAAAACAGCTGTTTGTATCGATACTATTATCAATCAAAAAGAATTTTACGATGCAGGTGAGCCTGTATATTGTATATATGTTGCTGTAGGTCAAAAGGCTTCAACAGTAGCTTTAATTGCTAAGACTTTAGAAGAAAAAGGAGCTTTAGCTTATACTACAATAGTAGCTGCAAATGCATCAGATCCTGCTGCAATGCAAGTTTATGCACCAATGACAGGAGCTTCTATTGGAGAATATTTTAGAGATACTGGTCGTCCAGCATTAATTGTATTTGACGATTTATCAAAACAAGCCGTTGCTTACCGTGAGGTGTCTTTATTACTAAGACGTCCTCCAGGACGTGAGGCATATCCTGGTGATGTATTCTATTTACACTCAAGATTATTAGAGCGCTCTGCAAAAATCATTAATAATGATGACATTGCTAAAGAAATGAATGATTTACCCGACTCATTAAAGCCATTGGTAAAAGGTGGTGGTTCTTTAACGGCATTACCAATTATTGAAACTCAAGCAGGTGACGTATCAGCATATATCCCGACGAATGTAATTTCTATTACAGATGGTCAGATTTTCTTAGATGGGGATTTATTTAACTCTGGTGTTCGTCCAGCAATTAACGTAGGTATTTCTGTATCTCGTGTTGGTGGTAATGCACAGATTAAATCAATGAAAAAAGTATCTGGTACATTAAAATTAGATCAGGCTCAGTATAGAGAATTAGAAGCCTTTGCTAAGTTTGGATCAGATTTAGATGCGGTTACATTAAACGTAATTGAAAAAGGAAAGCGTAATGTTGAAATCTTAAAACAAGCGCAGAATGATCCTTTTAGAGTAGAAGATCAGGTTGCAATTATCTATGCAGGTTCTAAGAACTTATTAAGAGATGTTCCTGTAGAGAAAGTAAGAGAATTTCAAAGAGATTACTTAGAGTTTTTAAAAGCAAAGCATAGCGATGTATTAAGTACTTTAAAAGCAGGTAAATTAACTGATGAGGTTATTGATACATTAACAAGTGTAGCGAAAGATCTTTCAGGGAAGTATAGAGGATAATCCCATCTCAGCCTTCCCAAAGGGAAGGAGTTATGTGGAGTTATAACATCAAGTTTAACTAATTAAAGTTCTTTCCTTGGGAAAGGATTTAGGATAGGAAAAAATGGCAAACTTAAAAGAAATACGTAACAGAATATCATCGGTATCTTCAACTATGCAGATTACTAGTGCCATGAAAATGGTATCGGCTGCCAAGTTAAAGAAAGCTCAAGATGCTATCACGGCAATGCGTCCTTACTCTAATAAGTTAACTGAATTACTTCAGAGTTTAAGTGCAACTTTAGATGCAGATTCTGGAAGTAAGTATGCCGTTGAAAGAGAAGTTAGTAATGTTTTAGTTGTAACTATTACATCTAATAGAGGGTTGTGTGGTGCTTTTAATTCTAATATAATAAAGCAAACAAACGTCCTAATTAATGATGTCTATACAGACAAAAATGTTTCTGTTTTAGCGATTGGGAAGAAGGCAAATGATGCTTTTTCTAAGCAGAATAGAGTTATAGCAAACAAAAGTGAAGTCTTTGATGACTTAACGTTTGATAATGTCGCTGCTATAGCAGAACTATTAATGGATAAATTTGCAGAAGGTGAATTTGATAAAATTGAATTAGTATATAATAATTTTAAAAATGCTGCCACGCAAATAGTGATGACGGAACAATTTTTACCAATTGTACCTATGGAAGGTGAAGCTAATGTAAATTCAGATTATCTTTTTGAGCCGTCGAAGCAAGAAATTGTTGAGGCATTAATTCCTAAGTCATTAAAGACGCAATTGTACAAAGGCATTAGAGATTCTTTTGCATCTGAACATGGTGCACGTATGACAGCAATGCACAAAGCAACAGATAACGCAACTGAGTTAAGAGATCAATTGAAGTTAACATATAACAAAGCAAGACAAGCGGCTATTACTAATGAGATCTTAGAGATTGTTGGTGGTGCCGAAGCTTTGAATAACTAAATTTCGTCATGCTGAACTTGTTTCAGCATCAAATTCTTAAGTTAAACCTAACTCAATCGAGTTAGGTTTTTTTTGTACAATCAAATTACAATTCCTATAAATCTATTTTTTAACACTGTTAATCAAAATCGGTTTCAGTAATTGTTATTGAGACACAAATTAAAGTATTCTCAAAAAAATAACGATTTACATAAGGAATGTATAAAAAATTAACAATCTCAGGTTTCGATATTTAAAATATAAGTAAGAACTTAGCAATAAAATTTTTAAAATGAAAAAAGGAATACAACTTATTTTCGCTATTTCGTTTTGTGTTTTTTTATTTGGTGTCATAATGACTATTAACCATGTAAATTCTACAGATAAAAAAACAGAGAATGATATAATTGTAGAAAAGCATAAAGTTAATTTAGAAAACAGTCCTTTTAAGGATCGTTTAAAACTCACAAAAAAAGAAAGGAAAGCACTTGGCTTACCTCCAAATAAATATTTTGAGGAGGAGTATGAGTTAACTATGAATCCTGTTTTAGGCCGTCCAACAGGCGAAAATCTTCAAGGTATAAGAGAAAAAATGGAGTTAATGGCTTCGAATCGTGTTCCTGGAGATGGAATTGATGTAGATTGGGAGTCAAGAGGGCCAGATAACGTAGGTGGTAGAACTAGAGCAATAATGTTCGACCCTAATGACCCTACTAATGAAATTGTCTTTGCTGGTGGAGTTAGTGGAGGACTATGGAGAAATACCAATATTTCTAATGCCAATTCTCAATGGACATTAATCGATTTGCCAGAACATCTCAACGTCACTGTAATCACCCACGATCCAAATAATAGTGATATTTTTTACCTTGGTACAGGTGAATCTTACACCAGCGGTGATGCAAATGGCAATGGAGTATGGAAATCAGAAGATAGAGGTGTCACTTGGGTAAATGTTTTTGGGGGAATTAGTGGTCCAACAACTTTCGAGTCCGCTTCCAATATTACTGTAAATTCACCAAGTAGTCTACAAGGGGATTATATTTCAGTACCTACAACAAATTTTGGAGCTACCATAACTTCAGTAATCACTGGTGATTTTATTTTAGCAGATGATTCAGTGGGTTCACCAACATTAGGGTGTAATTCCTTTGGACCAGATGCTACCGGAAAAATTGCCTTGGTAAGACGAGGGGATTGTGCATTTGTTGATAAAGTTAAAAACGCACAAGACGCTGGTGCTATTGCAGTAATTGTTTTGAATGATATCCCAGGCTCACCTATACCAATGGGTGGTGAAGATCCTTCGATAACTATACCTGCAGTTATGATATCAAAAGCAGATGCAGATGTAATTGAAGCAGAAATAAATTCGGGTAGTACCGTAAATGGATCTTTAAATCCAAGTACTGGTACGTTCACTGGAAATTTAGTGCCTGGTATTCAGAACATTAATGATCTAAACATTAGAAATAATGGAGGTGTGACTGAAATATATGTAGCCGCAGGTGAATCGTTTTATAGTGACGCAAATGCGACTACATTTTTAGGTGGTCCTGAACTCGGATTATATAGATCTATTAATAGTGGCGCAACATGGCAAGAGCTAAATCTTCCATTAACAGCTGAAGGAAATAAGCATGAGCCAAATGATATTGAAATAGGAGCAGATGGTAAAATTTGGGTATCCACAATCACTAGCTCAATCTTTGGAGATGGAGGTGGTGAAATTTTATCTTCAACTAATGGTGTAACTTTTGTAAAAACTTACACAGTGCCAGATGGAGATAGAACACAAATAGAAACCTCTTTGCAAAATCCAGAAACAGTATATGTATTAGCAGAATTAAATGCAGGTGGAGTTATTATTCAAGGCACTAACAATAGTTTTAGTACAGTTACAGATTTAGCACTTCCAAACGATGCAGATAACGGTATACCAGCAGATGATTTTACAAGAGGGCAAGCCTTTTATGATTTACTTTTAAAGATTCACCCTACTAATGATCAGATACTTTATAGTGGTGGTATTGACTTATTTAGCTCTAATGACGGTGGTGCTTCATGGACTCAAATATCTAAATGGTCAAATAATAACTTTTTAGCAGGCTTAGACGTTCCTCTTGTTCATGCCGATCAACATGCCATGGTTTTTCCTTTAAATAATTCTAATAGAGTATTGTTTGGTAATGATGGAGGTGTTTATTTTTCAGATAACGGAGGTTTGGCAATTTCAGAAAGAAATAATGGTTTTGTGACGTCTCAATTTTATACTGTTGGCGTAGCACCAACAACAGCATTCAGTGGTCAAGATTATTTTGTAGGTGGTTTGCAAGACAACGGAACTCTACTTTTTGAGAATGCTAGTCCAGGCATTAACAGTGCCATACGAGCTTTTGGAGGTGATGGCGCGTATTCTTTCTTTGATCAAGACGGTTCTGATCAGTATTTTATAAGAAATTTTGTTTATAATAATGCGGTTAGTTTATTCAATTTTGAAACAAATTCGGTGGTGACCTTAAACAGTGAAAATTCTAACGTTGGGTCTTTTATTAATCCGCAAGGTTTAGACTCAAATTTGGACATTCTATATTCAAATTATACATCTGCGATAGCGCCAGTAATAAGAAGATATTCAGGGATTAAATCATCAGCGACTTTAACTAAAGATGATCTTAGTAACATTGAGTTAACCAGCAGACCTACAGCTTTTAATGTTTCACCTTACACTACGGGTTCATCGACACTTTTGGTTGGTACATTTCTAGGTGATATACTTTTAGTTACTAATGCGGATACAACACCTCTTTGGACTAATATAGAAACAAATAATGTAATAGTAGGTAGTATCTCGGATGTGGAATTTGGTGCAAGCGAAAATATTATTTTTGCCACTGTTCATAATTATGGTGTTGAGAGTATTTGGTACACAGATAATGGAGGAAATACTTGGAATAGTAAAGAAGGGAATTTACCAGATATGCCTGTTAAGGCAATTCTACAAAATCCATTAAATCCTGAAGAGGTTATCATAGGAACAGAATTGGGTGTATGGTATACAACAGACTTTTCATCTAACAGCCCAAATTGGCAACCAGCTTTCAATGGTATGTCTAATGTAAAAGTTACCGATATGGATTTAAGGGATGATGATACTGTGTATGTTTCTACCTACGGTAGAGGTGTTTTCTCAGCTCAATTTGCATTTGATGCTAATGGCGATGATGATGGTGATGGAGTTCTAAACGGTGTGGATAATTGTATTAATACTGCTAATGCGGATCAAGCAGATGCCGATGGTGATGGTATTGGTGATGCATGCCAAGATACAGACAACGATTCAATTTTAGATATTGATGATAATTGTATTAACACAGCTAATACAGATCAAGCCGATGCAGATGGTGATGGTGTAGGCGATGCATGCCAAGACACAGATAATGATACAATATTTGATGCTATAGATAACTGCATTAATACACCAAATACAAACCAGCAAGATACTAATGGAAATGGTATTGGTGATGCGTGTGACACAAGTTATGAAGCCCAAGACAATATAAGCTTAAGAATTGTTTCAGAAACTTGTGAAGGACAAAATAATGGTGAACTTATAATTGAGGTAAATGAAACATTTGTCACTTATACAATTACTGTAACTGGTGATAATTTAAACTTAAGTGAGGCATTGGCATCTAATCCTTACACTATATCAGATTTAAATGTTGGAGCATATACGGTTTGTGTAATTGTAAATGGTCAAGATTACCAACAATGTTTTGAAATTAATATAGAGATGGCAGAGCCATTAGACGGAATTTTAGACAGAGTTAGTTCTACTAATACAAATACCAATGTAGAAACAACTTCTGTAAATATTGAATCTGGTACGCCTCCATTCACAGTTATTTTTAATGATGAAATTATAAGTGTAACGAGCAGCAATTCTTTTCAGGTAGAAACGCTAGGATCAGGATTGTTAGAAGTTAAGTCTTCTAAAGCTTGTGAAGGTGTAATGAGCAAGGTAATTGATATGAATTCACCATTAAAGCTTTCATTTAGTCCAAACCCAGTAATTGATCAGTTGAATATAATATTATCAAAAAAGTATGATGGAACTGTTCCAATTCAAATTGTAGATATAAGTGGTAAACTTGTTTTTAATGAAACACAGCAGATGCAAAATACTAATGCTATCACATTATCACTACAAAGTTTGGAAGATGGTATATATTTTGTAAAACTAGATTTAGAACAACCAGAAGTATTTAAAATTATTAAAAAGTAAGAAGATGAAAATAACTATAAAATTATATACAGCGGTGTTGGCTCTAAGCATTTTAATGTCTTGTGGAGGTGGAGATGACGACTCCTCAGAACCAGCACCAACTCCTAACACTGCACCAACTGCTGTTTCAGGATTAATATTTCCTTCTGCAGACTTATTATGCATTGATAACAATATAACATTTCAATGGGGAATGGCATCAGATGCAGATGGCGATGCTATATCTTACGATTTAACTGTTGCAATAGATAGAAATTTTAATAATGTTATAGAAATGCGGAATGTATCTACAACAAGTATCACAATCAATTTACAAGCAGGAGAGGCATATTATTGGAAAGTTAGGGCTAAAGATAATAACGGAGGTGAATCTCCAGATTCTGCAACATTTGCTTTCTACACAGAAGGTGATGGTGAAGTTAATCACGCTCCTTTTACAGCAGCACTAGTTGGACCAGAAGATGATTCAGATGTTATTGCTGGTACCGTAAATTTGAGTTGGTCTGGTGGAGATTCTGATACTAATGACACTTTAATCTATGATGTATATTTTGGTGATATTGAAGATGCACCTTTAGTACAATCCGATTTAACATTACAAAATTTTGAAGTAACCGCCAATGCAGCAACAACATACTTTTGGCGCGTTGATACAGAAGATAATAACGGAACAAAAACAATAGGGCAAGTTTGGACATTTAATGTGAATTAAATTATCTAATTAAATCTCTTTTAAGTCGTTTCACAATATTTGAATAATGAGAAAGCGAAAGTATAATAGTTTTATTTTAATGGCTTTAATCAGTTTTTTTAGTTTAGCAACGTGTGCAACTGCTAAAAAACTTGATAAGGTACCTCCTACAGGCATTACAGAGGCTTACTATCAGAATTGGGTCGCTGGTGTTCAAGGAGGAGGCTCAGGCACAAACATTTTTATAAAAACTTCTAGCCAAGATATTGTTTTAGATAGCGTTTACTTTCACAATAAGGTTGCAAAACTCTCAGCCCAGCAAAGCATGCCATTATTTTATATCGGGAGATTCTCTAATGATATGAATAAAGAATGGGAGAATACCAATAAAAATCACACTAAACGTAGTGAGATTAAGGCTTCTGAAATGGCTAACTTTCCATTTCAATTAAAAACTAACGAATGCGTTGTTAGTTATATGCAAGATGAAAAGAGAAAATATTTTAAGATCTCAGAACTTGAAAAAAAGGCTTCTGATGAATATCCTGTTTCAAGAAAAAAAGCGGATAATAAAATTTAAATTACAAGAAGATTAATTCAACATCATAGAATATGTAAACCCAACTCTTATTGAGTTGGGTTTTATGTCATTCAGATTTATTTCTTTCATTGCACTGCTTTATTCAATACTTTTGAGCTAAACATTACTACTCCCATTGAGCGGATTCAAAACACTTTTTAAACAAACATTTATATATGGCTTAGCAACGGTTTTGCCTAGAATGTTGAGCTTTATTTTAGTGCCACTTTACACTAATCCCGAAGTATTGTCTGTTGAAGAGTATGGACGTGTATCATTCATATTCGCATATTTCGTTCTGTTTAATGTAGTTTTGGCTTACGGAATGGAAACCGCTTTTTTTAGATTTTTCAATAAAGAAAACCATCAAGAAAAAGTAACTAGTACTTCTGCAATATCTCTAATACTAAGTTCTTTTACCTTATTAGGAATCGCTTTTCTGTTTAAAAATCAAATTTCAACACTAATAAATATAGAACTTAAGTATCTCAATTTAGTTTTTATCATTTTACTTTTAGATGCTCTGGTAATTATACCCTTTGCTTGGTTGCGCGCCACAGCAAAACCCATACGCTATGCTATTATTAAAATATTAAATGTAGCCGTTAACTTAGGACTCAATATCTTCTTGTTGCTGTATTTAAAGGATTTAGCAGATGGTAATTCATTTTTTGATAGTATCTATATTAAAGATTTTGAAATCAGTTACATTTTTATATCTAACTTAATTGCAAGTGGACTGACTTTGGCTTTATTGGTTCCATTTTACACTAAGATTAAGTTCAAATTTGATACAGCTCTTTGGAAACAGATGATGCAGTACGCTACGCCAGTACTTATTGCAGGAATAGCCTTTTCTATAAATGAAACCTTTGACCGCATTTTATTAGAAAAACTGTTACCACCTAATATTGCCGATGAACAAATAGGAATGTACTCAGCCTGTTATAAGCTAGCTCTATTTATGACCTTGTTTGCAACCGCATTTCGTTTAGGCATAGAACCTTACTTTTTTAGCCATTCTAAATCAGAAAATCCACAAAAAAATTACGCGACCATTTTAGAATATTTTGTTGCATTTGGTGCTGTTATTCTATTAACTGTTGTGGTTTTTGCAGATGTATTAAAACCTTATATTATAAGAAGTGAAGCCTATTATGAGGCGATGTGGATTGTCCCATTTATTTTGTTAGCTAACTTTTGTTTAGGAATTTATCACAACCTTTCGGTTTGGTATAAAATTACAGATCGCACTAAATTTGGCGCTTATATTTCAATATTTGGAGCTGCTATCACATTGATCTTAAATTACATTTTAATTCCAATGATAGGTTTTAAAGGTTCTGCTATAGCAACGCTTTCAGCATACGCCATAATGATGATGTTATCCTTTTACTTTGGTAAAAAATACTATCCAATTCCGTATAATTTAAAGAAGATAAGCCTATATCTAGGCACGTCTGTTTTGCTTTCATTTATATTTTTCTATCGCTATCGAGAGAATTATATTGTTGGAATTACAATGTTAATCGTATTTTTGGGATTAGTTATTCTATTAGAAAAGAACCAACTAAAAGAAGTCTTAAAACGATAGATTTTGTCATTCAGAGCAAAAGCGAAGAATCTCAAATTAAATGAAGTATAATTTTAAAGCTTCCCATTTTTATGGGTGATAAATATGAAAATTAAAATAATAAATAAATCTATACACGATTTACCACACTACGAAACCATAGCTTCAGCTGGTATGGATTTAAGAGCAAGTTTAACAGAAGCAAGAACTCTAAAACCCTTAGAACGCACAATTGTTAGCACAGGTTTATTTATTGAATTACCAATAGGAATTGAAGCACAAGTGAGACCACGTAGTGGTTTAGCAGCAAAAAAAGGAATTACTGTTTTAAACGCACCAGGAACTATAGATGCAGATTATAGAGGTGAAATCGGTGTGATATTGGTCAATCTTTCAAATGACGATTTTTTAATTCAAAATGGTGAGCGCATCGCCCAATTAGTAATAGCAAAGCACGAGCGTGCGGAATGGGAAGAGACAAAAGAATTATCTTCAACAAAAAGAGGTGAAGGTGGTTTTGGTAGTACAGGAACTAAATAAATCCCCTTTAATTCCCCAAAGAGGAAAACAGAAGTGGAAGTAAAGTAGATATAAATAAAAGTTTAATTAATTAAAAAGTCCTTTCTTTTGGAAAGGATTTAGGATAGGAATATGAAAATAATAGTACCAATGGCAGGCAGAGGCTCTCGCCTTAGACCACATAGTTTAACAGTCCCAAAACCATTAATTCCAGTTGCAGGTCAACCGATTGTGCATCGTTTAGTAAAGGATATCGCTAAAGT
>Ga0114956_1002627_pt1 | contig 14070 bp, 16 predicted proteins | sample MaitaG_FD_87304 | JGI IMG/M metagenome (GOLD analysis project Ga0114956, IMG submission 87304) | Marine algal microbial communities from Maine, USA - Maine_Asex2 metaG | ecosystem: Host-associated > Algae > Red algae > Unclassified | place: Maine, USA | collected 2015-01-05 | reverse complement strand
TGGCATTTCATAATTCAAACGTTTAAAACACTTTTAGAAAATTTTAATCCTTAGTAATCTCATGTAACTGCCTACTCAATGACGAAAATTTGCACTGCGCTCCGAGTCTCTCGGCAGAGGACTCAGAGCAGGTCAGAATGGATGTTCGGATTCATTAATGTAGGATGCTTCTTTATAACTTTCAGGTAGATTACCTCCGCAAAATGGACAGTAAGTAATAAAAATTCTTTTGACTGAATCGTCAAAATTTCCATAACCATCTGTAATTAAGAACTTTAAAGCATTCTTTCCATTGTTGTCTTTTTAAAGATTTAATCGTGATTCAATTATTCTTATGTTCAACCCTAAACTTGAAGGGCCATCATGTAGGAATTTGAATTTGGAACAACAAAAGTTTTGCAAATTATATTATTTGATTAAATCTTTCTCAGAGTTCCTTGCAAGAAACTTTGAGGGCTGAATAGTGGACTTATCCTTTCATTTTAGTTGGATGCTGTCTAGTGTCAAAAATATCGGTAATATAAATTGCTTTTTGTGTTGCTCGGTATATGATTTTGTAATGTCTTTTAATTAGGTATCTATGCTCCAGATTTAAAGCTATTAGATTTTCTTCTACTTGCCCTAAGTTGGGCTGCGATTGAAGCAATTTAATGTGTTGGATTATTTCTGTACTTATTTTATCTGCTGTTTGTTTGGAAGCTTCTTGTTTATAATAATTGTAAAGTTGCTTCAGGCTGTTTTTAGCATTTTGAGTGATAACTATATTCACACTTACCAGTTCTTAACCTCTTGTTCAAGTTCTTCCATAGTGCTAAACTTGCCATCTTTTATTTGCTGTTCACCTTCTAATATTTTTTGATTGTATGCCTCTTTTGTTAGTGGCTCGCCATTGACTGTATAGGCTACAATGCCACTATCTTCTTTAATCATACCATTAACCAAACGTAAAAAACGATCATCTGCTTTGTTGGCTATAAAATCCTGCACCTCTTTTCTTAACTCTTCTAAACTCATAAGAATAAATTTTACTGCTTTCATAAAACTAACGCTTTTGGCAATTATAAAGTTGCATTTACCTTTATATTACCCTTTGAGGCTTAAACTCCTTAGTTAGCTAGATGCTTGTAGTAAACAAAACCTTAGTCGCTTGCCTTGCTTAGCTTAATTGCAGACAAAGGAGAGCATTCGTATTCTAAGTAGAGGCTGGGAAAATCATACTAAGTGTTACTTAAATAGAACTCTTTAGAGTCTAAAATCATCACTTCTTTGGCAGTGATGTTCTATCCTTAAGTGTTTTAATAATTCGTTTAGGATCAATACCATTCGGAACTATAATTTCGAAATCTTGGTAGTCTAGCCAGCCTTCTTCTGTATTTTTTTCATTTAATTCGAAACTCATCTGTTCAGGAGAAAAATATTTTCCATATCCGTTTATGAATTCTTCATAAGTGCTGTAGACACATTCTTTAGGGAAGCATCCGATTAAAGAAAAATTTCCTGCATAGATAGGAAAATCAGATTCTTCAAGTTTAAAAACAAAACCATTAAAGTTAGCTACGTCTTGTCGCCAAGTCTTAAGGTTTCTTTTCCAATTGTTGTTAAAGTTTTTATGTCGAGTATAAGGATAACACCATACACCTTTAATATCCACGTTTTCTTTTTCAATTTTGGATTTTCTTCTTTTAGGTCTTATTCCATTTTTAAGAATATCTCCAGTGTTCTTATGTTTTGACCAATGTATTATAAGCATTTTTGTTTAAGTGTTTCCACAGTAACTTTTTATAGTCCTATAGTTTAAAGCACAACAAACCTCTCCAACCTTTTCAATTCTTTATCATCAACATACTTGCCAATTTGCCTTCTAAATTGAGCCATATCTTTGTAAGGGCGGTATTCTTCAAACTCATGGGCCATCTTTTTGCCAACTCCCGGTAAAGCCAATATTTCTTCTTCCGTTGCGGTATTTAAGTTAACAGGTATAAAAATGTACTTTTTGTATTCAGCAATTTGTTTGTCATCAACATACTTTCCCATTTCACGCTCAAATTGAGCCATTTTTTTATAAGGTCTGTATTCTTCAAATTCATGCGCCATTTTATCGCCAACTCCTGGTATCATTTTAAACTCAGCATCACTAGCCGTATTTATGTTTAGTGGAAGAAACATTTTTTTGTAAACTCCCTTAATCTCATCACCGTCCAATTCAGTTGCTAACATGGTATTTATCGAAACCATATCTAAAAATGGTCGTGAGGCTACAATTTTCGCAGCCAACTCTTTGCTTATCGCTAGGGCATCAATCATGTCGCTTGCACTAGATAGGTTGGGATTAAGCATTTTTCCACCAGTTAGAGCGGCTTTTTTAACTTCTTTAACAACTTTTTCAGCCACCTTAGGTACTTCTTTAACTGGAGATTTTGAAGATGAAGAAGTATCAGTTTTACATTGCACAAAAAGCAACAAAGCAATTGGAAGTGCAAATAGGATTAATTTTTTCATGGTATTTATTTATCAGTAAAGTTAATTTTTGAAAGTACTTGTTTGTATATGAAAACCAAAATTCCCAAACCAATCATTGCTCCCGGTGCTAAAAATGGGGTAGCACCTTGTATAGATTTGGTGAATAATTCAAAAGCACCCAAGTTTTCATACATCTCTAATTCAAATTCAGCATTGCCTTTGTAGTGTAATATTAAACCTGCAATGCCTGCTACCAAAAGCAAAGCAGCAGATAGGAGATTTAAGAATTCGAATTTTTGCGTTAGCCTCTGCAACAGTAAGGCGATAATGCTAAAGCCCAAAACAACTAATGGTGCAATTTGCCAATTGCTTTCCCAATGGTTAATTAACAGCAATTCTGCCAACAGCCCAAAAAGGGTTAACATAATAAGCCAGAAAATATATTGTGCTATTTTTTTCAAAATCTATTGCAAAATAAATAGAAAACAATTGCTTTAATTGTTCTTTCGGGCAAAGTACATGCCCTGTTCGTAGAGTCGGTCAGTAATTTCTTCTCCTAGTTTTGGAAATTCTGAAAGGATTAATGATTTTATGTGGCTCTCGCTATATTCTTTAGCTATTCCTTTTTCGCAAATGGTTAAAGCATACAATTTAGCTTTGTTGCACTCATGATCTAAGCGCATTATGCTATTGTGTCCTAATTCAGTAAAGTGGCTTTGTAAAATTTCAACATGCGATTTTTTCACGAACTCACTCCAGTCTAAAGTTAGATCTATAGCTGTTTGGTACACTTCTTTTTTTATGCTTTTCATGATCCTATCATCAGGCAGTTTGGTTAAAAATCTTATGAAGTTCCAACACTTGTGTTGTTAAAAGCTTACTGCCATCATTGTAAACAACATAATCGGCACGTTTTAGTTTTTCATCATCAGGCATTTGGTTGGCCATACGATCGCGAATCTTTTGCTCGGTGGTATCATCACGTTTAAGCAAACGCTCAATGCGCAAATCAATAGGAGCAAAAACAGTTATAATTTTATCTAAGCTTTTATAAGATTCACTTTCAAAAAGCAAAGCTGCTTCTTTAATGGTATAAGCATAACCTGCAGATTTCTTTTTGGTCATCCACTCCAAGCCATCTTGCGCAACTGCAGGGTGTACCAACGAATTTAGGATTTCGAGTTTATTACTATCTCTAAAAACCTTTGATGCTAGGTACTTTCTATTGAGCATTCCATTTTTATGGTAGCACTCATCACCAAAATTTTGCTTAATAGAATTGACCAACGATTGGCTTTCAGTCATTAATTTTTTCGCTCGATCATCAGCATAATAAATAGGAACGCCTAAAGCCTCAAAAATTGATGCTACGGTAGATTTACCGCTACCAATACCACCTGTTATGCCTACCTTAAGCATAAGGTTAATTATTTCTTTTCTTCCTCAGCAGGAGCGTTTAAACTCTCAGATGCTTCAACAGAAACAGAAGATTTAAGCATGCGGATTTTTGTATTCGTATCCACTTCAAGAAGTACTGAAGTATCGTCAACCTTGGCAACTTTACCATAAATACCACCATTGGTAATCACTTTATCACCTTTTTGCAATTCGGCTAAAAAGTTTTTTTGCGTTTTAGCTTTTTTCGCCTGAGGCCTAATAAAAAACATCCAAAAAATGATGGCTATTAGTCCAAGAAATATAAACTGAGTATATCCTCCACCTTCAGCAGAACTTCCGCCTTCTTTGGTAAAAGGACTCATTAACATTAACGTATAAATAAAATTTATCATGGTGCGAAATTACGGATTATACCATTTCTACTTTTAAAATGTCTTAAAAAAATAACTGTGCTTATCTTACTCAACCATACCTTTAATAACTAAGGTGTTACTAGTGGGTTTTGTGTTAGACATTACAGAAACTGAGCGATTTTGCATACCCGATTTACCTTTGCTGTTAAATACAACTTTTATGTAGCTGCCTTCACCTGGTTGTAAAGGTGCTTTTGGATAAGAGGGTACAGTACAACCGCATGAAGCTGATGCACTAGAAATTAATAGAGGCTTTTTGCCATTGTTGGTGAAAAAGAAATCTTTAGTTACTTGTTCGCCTTCTTTTACGGTTCCAAAATCAAACTCTTTCTCAACAAAATCTATGGTTGCCCAGCCTTGTTTCTTTTCTTTAGTTTTTGCTTTTGGATTACTAGTGGTTGGTGTTTCAATAAGGCTAGGATTAAGTTTTTCTACTTCCTTATTTTCAGCTTTATTTGTAATAGGTAAACTTTTGTCTCCCTTTTTTTCCTTTAAGCCTTTGTTTGATGGCTTTGTAATTTCCGACTTATCTTTTGTAGGTGAGTTTGAAGAATCTTCATTAGAGTTTTGACAACCCAAAGCAAATAGCATGGCTATGCTTAAACATAAGATTAATGGTGTACATTTATTATTCTTGCAATCCACGGCCTGTTTTTTCTATTTTGCCTTCATCCTTCAGTTCTTTCATAGTTCTATCCAACACACCATTTATAAAGTCTTTACTCTTGGGCGTACTGTAAAATTTTGAGATGTCAATGTACTCGTTAATTGTAACCTTAATAGGCACAGTAGGGAAGTACAGTAGTTCGCACACCGCCATTTTTAGGAGTATCATGTCAATTAAAGCCAATCTTTCAGCATCCCAATTTTTAAGCTTGGGTGCAATAATTTCCTTAAGTTCGGCATTCCGGTGCGAGCATTCTTCTATTAACGGATCGGGAAGTTCAGCGATATCCGCATCTCGGCAAACAAAAATTCTCATTTTACTGCGGTCGCCTTTATAACTCCCTAGTGATTCTATTACATTGTTAGCCACCAAATCACCATCATCAGCAAAGTTTAAAAAATGATCTTCCAAATATTCTTTGTATAAACCATGGTTCATCATTACCTCTTCAAAAAGATAAACAGCTATGAATTTATGAGTGTCTAACTCGTTGTCGCCAAGTAAATAATCCTTATAACCTTCTGATGTTTTTAGTGAGTTAAAGACCTTTCTTACCAAGTCTTCTTCTACCAAATCATCTAATTTATAAGTTTTTACTGCTCTCGTTATTTTAGCATTGCTTGCCAGCGCTTCATATAAGCTGTTTTCGGCAATTTTAGTATCTACGTTTAAATCTTCTTCTGTTGCTAAATGTTTTCGTGATCGTATGACCGAATCGGTTAAAACAAATTCCATTACAGACTTTATCATCCATAAGTTAAACATGTAGAGTCTATCTGTATTTTCAATGTTTTTTCTTAGCAGATCTTTCAACTCTTTGGTAGAATTGTTTTCTCCTAACTCATTTAAATACAGTACCTGCATTGCCTTTATCCTCAAATTTCTTCTACTAAACATATCAATACTATAAAGAACTAAATCTTTGTTTTTGTTTTACAATTTGGCATTTAACTTAGCTATCTGCTCAATTCTTCTTTCTGCTAAAGCTAAAGCAGCACTATTTGTTGTAATATTTTCCTTTTCAGCAGTTTCAATTACCTCAATGGTTCTATCATATATTTTCTCTACACCCGCTTTCACTCTATCTTCATGGTAGCCCTCTATTTCAAAATAGCAGTTTATCACTCCACCTGCATTAATTAAAAAATCAGGAGCATAAATAATGTTTTTGTCAATACACATTTTGCCATGCTCTTCTTCATTAGCTAACTGATTGTTTGCCGCACCTGCAACAACCTGGCATTGCAAACGGCTCAATGTATCATTGTTTAAAGTGGCACCTAAAGCACATGGAGCATAAATGTCCATTGGCTCATCATATACTTTATTTACATCAACAGCAGTTACTTTAATATCTTTAGCTAAAGCAGCTATTCTATCTTCATTAATATCGCTAACTAAAATCACAGCATTTTCTTCCTTTAAATGCTCGGCAAGGTAAACGCCAACATGGCCAACTCCTTGTATCAATACTTTTTTACCTTCTAGGCTATCGGTGCCATAAGCTTTTTTGCAAGCTGCTTTCATGCCTAGGTAAGTGCCATATGCGGTAAATGGTGAAGGGTCTCCGCTACCTCCCATATATTCTGGCAATCCAACAACATGGTCAGTTTCTAAATTAACTGTTTCCATTATTGTAGTAGATGTTCCAACATCTTCAGCAGTTATGTATTTACCATTTAAGCTTTCAACAAACTTTCCATAGCTTCTCCAAAATGCTTCAGTTTTTGGCTCATAAGGATTGTCATTGATAATTACCGCTTTACCACCACCCAAGTTGATGCCACTTATAGATGATTTATATGACATACCTCTTGATAAACGCAAAACATCAGTCAATGCTGCTTTTTCGCTAGTATAGTTCCAAACTCTAGTACCACCCAAAGCTGGTCCTAAAACGGTGTTATGTATGCCAATTATTGCCTTTAGACCAGTGTCTTTGTCATAGCCAAAAAATACATTTTCGTGCTCTAACTGTTCTAATCTTTCAAACAATGAAAATTCGCCAGTCTGCGGTTTAGTAAGCGTATCTGCCTGAGCCATATTTAATATATTTTGAAATTGATTTTAAAGGGTGAGCAAAGATAGATAAATTTACAATTCACAAACTTAAAGTTGTAGAAAGGTAGATGGGGGAATTGAAATATTTGAATAGGTTTTTTCTTAAGTATAAAGGTCGATTTATTCTGGGGGCTATTTTTGTCATATGCGCCAACCTTTTTGCTGTTCTTCCACCACAAGTTATTCGCATGGCCATTGATTTGGTTAAGGATAATTTACAACTTATTCAACTACAAAAAGACTTTGAAATTGGCCAATTGAGTTTAAAAGGATTCACTTTTACTTTACTCCTCTTTGGTATTATCGTTTTATTATTGGCCTTTTTGCGTTCAATGTTTACCTTTTTTACTAGGCAAACCATTATTGTAATGAGTAGGTTAATTGAGTTCGATTTAAAGAATGAGATTTACGATCATTATCAAAAACTAGATACAGCATTTTACAAGCGCAACAATACTGGTGATTTAATGTCGCGTATTACTGAAGATGTTTCGAGTGTGCGCATGTACCTTGGCCCTGCTGTTATGTACACAATAAACACCATAGTTCTATTTATTGTGGTAATTGTAACCATGATTAAGGTTAATCCAAGATTAACCGCCTACGTTTTAATTCCTTTGCCAGTATTGTCAATCTCCATTTTTTATGTAAGTACCATAATTAATAAAAGAAGCATTGCCATTAAAAAACAATTGTCTTACATCACCACAGTTTCGCAAGAAGTGTTTAGTGGAATAAGGGTGGTAAAGTCTTATGTGCAAGAAAAGTTTTTCGGAAAATTTTTCGATAGAGAGATTGAAGATTATAAAGTTAAAACGCTAAAACTGGCAAGGGTAGAGGCATTGTTTTTTCCATTGATGATATTGTTGATTGGATTAAGCACATTGTTGACCATTTACATTGGCGGTATTGAGGTTATGAAAGGCAAGCTAACAACTGGTAATATTGCTGAGTTTGTAATTTATGTTAGTATGCTTACATGGCCTGTTACTAGTATTGGCTGGGTGGCATCATTGGTGCAAAAGGCTAGTGCTTCACAGCAAAGAATTAACGAGTTTTTAAACACAAAGCCAAATATTAAATCGGGTGAAAAAGATATAGATTTAAATGGCCGAATTGAATTTAAAAATGTAAGCTTTACCTATGCAGATACTGGTGTGCAGGCATTGAAACAAATTAGTTTCAACTTAAACAAGGGCCAAAAAATGGCCATTATTGGTAGAACAGGTTCGGGCAAAACCACCATTGCCGATTTGCTTTTACGTATGTATGATCCTGTAATAGGTACTATTGAAGTGGATGGCAACAACATTGAAGAACTCAACCTTGATAAGTACCGTTCTCAAATTGGTTATGTACCACAAGATGTTTTTCTATTTAGTGATACTGTTGAAAACAACATAAAATTTAGCAACAACAAAGCCAGTCATGAATTAGTGGTAAGTGCTGCCAATACAGCCAATGTTGCCAAAGATATTGCACAGTTAAACAACGGTTACGAGACCATGGTTGGAGAGCGCGGAGTAACACTTTCTGGTGGTCAAAAACAAAGGATTTCAATTGCCCGTGCGTTTGTAAAAAATCCTAAAGTTATAGTCTTAGATGACTGCTTGTCAGCTGTTGATGCCAATACCGAAAAAGAAATTTTAACGAGTTTAAATAATGAGCTTAAGGATAAAACGGCTATAATAATTACCCACCGAATATTCTCTTTGTTGGCGTTTGATAAGATTATAGTTTTAGATGAAGGAATGCTCGTAGAAGAAGGTAAACATGATGAATTAATGGCTAAAAATGGCTTGTATTATGAGTTGTATCAAAAACAACAAGAAGAGCAAAATGTAGCAAACTAATTTTTGTCTGTTCAAAAAAATCTTTAAATTTAGTGTTCATGGTAAAAGTATATAACTAAACCACATCTATATGGAAGGACATGACGAACGCAACCAAAACCCAATTTTTTCAAAAAGGTTAAGAGCCGGCAGAAGGCGAACTTACTTTTTTGATGTTAGGCAAACCAAGTCTGATGATTACTATTTAACAATTACTGAGAGTAAAAAGAAATTTAATGATGATGGGTACGAGCGTCATAAAGTTTTTATATACAAAGAAGATTTTAACAAGTTTGTAGGCGCATTGCAAGATGCCGTTGATCATATTAAGGAAGAATTAATGCCTGAGTATGATTTTGATGAGTTTCATAGAAAAAGCGAAACCTTTTTAGATGGCGAAAAAGTTGATGGCCCCAACATGGATGAAAATGGCAATGTGATTGAAAAGCCAGAATATAAGGCAGCCGAATCAACAGAAGAAGTTACCGCAGAAGAAGAAACTCCTACAGAATCAACCGAACCAATAGGAGAAAGCAGTGAGGATAGTGCAGATGATGACGAGTTGAAGTGGGACTAAAAAAATAAACCAAACCTAACAGTTGGGAGGCGCTTATGGCGCCTTTTTTTTTTAAGTTAAAAGTATATTTGCACCTCAATTAAAAATCATGGCTTTAAAGTGCGGAATTGTAGGATTACCAAATGTTGGAAAATCAACCATATTTAATGCGCTTACCAACGGTAAGGCGCAAGCAGCAAATTTTCCTTTTTGCACAATAGAACCTAATGTAGGTGTAATACCTGTACCAGATGAAAGGTTGGATAAACTGACCGAATTGGTAAACCCTCAAAAAACACAACCTACCACTGTTGAAATAGTTGATATTGCTGGCTTAGTTAAAGGAGCGAGTAAAGGTGAAGGTTTAGGAAATCAATTTTTAGCCAACATTAGAGAAACTGATGCCATACTGCATGTAGTTAGATGTTTTGAAGATGGCAATGTGGTGCATGTTGATGGTGATGTTGACCCAGTTAGAGATAAAGAAGTAATTGACTATGAATTGCAGTTGAAAGATTTAGAAACTGCTGAAAAAGCTTTGGATAAATTTAAAAAACAAAGCAAAGGTGGTACAGATAAAGATGCTAAAAAGGGTGTTGAAGTGATGCAAACAGTTGTTGATGCATTGAATTCGGGTAAATCAGTAAGAACCATGGATTTTGATGATGACACCATGAAGATATTTATAAACCCGGCTAACTTTTTAACTATTAAGCCTGTGATGTATGTTTGCAATGTTGATGAAGGTTCGGTTAACAGTGGCAACGAAATGGTTAACAAGATTAAAGAAGCAGTAAAAGATGAAGATGCTGAAATAATGCTAATTAGCGCTGCAATAGAAGCTGATATAGCCGAGTTAGAAAGCTTAGAAGACAGAGCGGAATTTTTAAAAGATATGGGCTTAGCCAAGGCTGGGGCTGATGTATTGGTGCAAAAGGCCTATTCTTTATTGAATTTGATAACCTACTTTACCGCTGGTGAAAAAGAGGTAAGAGCTTGGACTGTTAAGGTAGGCAGTACAGCACCACAAGCTGCAGGAGTAATACATACCGATTTTGAAAAAGGATTTATTAGAGCAGAAGTAATTAAGTACAATGACTTTGTTGGCTTAGGCTCTGAAGCCAAGGTTAAAGAAGCTGGTAAAATGGGTGTTGAAGGCAAAGAGTACATTGTGCAAGATGGCGACATGATGCACTTTAGGTTTAATGTGTAAGGGTAAGCTATGCTACAAGTAAACAGCCAACTTAATATCATTTTATCTTTCAACTTACCGTATTCTTTATATCCTTGATACCAGAATAATTTTATTTGATATTAGTTAAGGAAATGTTGATGTTCAACAAAACACTTCTAAATCTGTTAGTTGAGTGTGTCATTATTAACTTTTACTCCTAAAGGAATTTATTGCGAGCAAGGCAAATTTTACATTGATCCTTGGCAGCCTGTTGAAAATGCAATAATTACACACGCGCATGCAGACCATAGCCGGCAAGGCATGAAAAATTATTTGGCACACAATGATAGTGAGCCAGTAATGCGATTGCGACTAGGAAGTGATATTAATTTACAAACAGTAGGGTACGGTAAAAAAACCATAATCAATGGTGTAGAAGTTAGTTTACATCCAGCTGGCCACATTATTGGTAGCGCACAAGTTAGGGCTGCTTATAAGGGTGAAGTTTGGGTAGCTAGTGGCGATTATAAATTAGAACAAGATGAAACTGTTACACCTTTTGAGCCAGTAAAGTGCGATCACTTTATTACCGAAAGTACATTTGGTTTGCCAGTTTTTGAATGGCAAAGTTCAAAAACCATTTTTAATGAAATTAATAACTGGTGGCTAAAAAATAAAAGTGAAGGTAAAACCAGCGTTCTTGTCTGCTACGCTTTGGGAAAGGCGCAAAGAATACTAAAGGGGATTGACTCATCAATAGGTGAAATTTATGCCCATGGAAGTATTTGTAATATTCAACGCTTATTTATCGAAAATGGATTTGAATTTCCTGAAGTGCATTATGCCGGTGCAGAAGTTGAGAAACAAAAGTATGAAGGGGCGCTGGTACTAACTACCAACTCGGTACTAGGTACCAACTGGTCTCGCAGATTTAAAAGCTATAGCCTGGCTTATGCAAGTGGATGGATGGCAATGCGCGGCAGTCGTAGAAGGCGTGCTGCTGATGTCGGTTTTGTTTTAAGTGACCACGCAGATTGGCAAGGATTAAATGAGGCCGTTAAATTAACAGGGGCCGAAAACATATATGTAACCCATGGTTATACCAATATTTTTACTAGGTGGTTAAATGAGCAAGGGTACAATGCGCAAGAAGTTCAAACAGAATTTACTGGCGAAAGCATTGATGCACAAAGTGAAGAAGAATGAAAAATTTTGCTGCATTAATTTACGCGTTAGACCAAACCAATAAAACCAATAATAAGTTGGATTTGCTTACCGAGTACTTCAACAGTGCAAATGATAAAGATAAATTATGGACACTAGCCATATTTAATCACCGCAGGCCTAGCCGCCCAATAAATCGCACATTAATTAGGCAATATGCACAACAGTTAAGCGGCATACCAGCTTGGTTATTTGATGAAAGTTACAGCATTGTTGGTGATTTAAGTGAAACTATTGCTTTGTTGCTGCCACAACCCACAATGCAGCACAATAAATCATTAAGTGAGTGGATGAATGAAATTGTGAATATAAAGGCTGCAGAAGAATTAGAGAAAAAGCAATGGCTAACCAATGCTTGGATGGGTATGAATAAAACTGAGCGTTTTGCGTTTAACAAATTTTTAACCGGAAGTTTTAGAATTGGAGTAAGTGCAAAAACAGTGCAAAAAGCCCTTGCTCGCGCAACCAGTATTGATGAAGCTGGCATTGCCCACCGTTTAATGGGTAAATGGACACCTACCACCACAACATTTAACCAATTAATTATAGAACACAATGAAGCCGCTGATGACTCCAAACCATATCCGTTTTATTTAGCGTATCCATTAACGCAAGAGCCTAGTGAGTTAGGTGAAATTGAAAAGTGGCAGGTAGAGTGGAAATGGGATGGCATTCGCGGTCAAATTATTAAGAGAAATGATGAGGCTTTTGTTTGGAGTAGGGGTGAAGAACTCGTAACCGATAAATATCCTGAATACGAAAAGTTTATCTCCAATTTACCAAATGGCATTGTGCTTGATGGTGAAATTTTACCCTACAACAATCATCCTTTGCCTTTTAGCGCTTTGCAAAAAAGAATAGGACGTAAAAAAGTAAGTAAAAAATTGATGGAAGAAGTGCCCGTCATTTTTATGGTTTATGATGTTTTAGAACATGAAGGAGAAGATGTAAGATCCTTACCACTTAACAAAAGAAGAGAAATAATAGAGCGTTTACCACTAAAAAAGCTTCCTAACCTTAAACTATCAACTATGGTTAAAGCCAAGAGTTGGTTAGAATTAGCGCAAATGAGAGAAACCTCAAGAGCAAATTTTGCTGAAGGGTTCATGATAAAGAATAAAGAAAGTACTTACAAAGTTGGTCGTAAAAAGGGCGATTGGTGGAAATGGAAGGTAGACCCCTTAACAATTGATGCAGTTATGATTTATGCTCAAAGGGGCAGTGGTCGCAGAGCTAACCTCTACACCGACTATACTTTTGCTGTAAAAGATGGAGATAAATTAGTGCCGTTTGCCAAAGCATATAGTGGATTAACAGATGAAGAATTTAGAAAAGTTAATCAGTTTATTCGTAAAAACACTTTAGACCGGTTTGGGCCAGTTCGTTCAGTTAAACCAGAACTAGTTTTTGAAATAGGGTTTGAAGGAATTGCCAAAAGCAACCGTCATAAGAGCGGAATTGCTTTGCGTTTTCCAAGAATGCTTAAATGGAGAACGGATAAGGATGCTAGCGAAATTAACACCTTAGCCGATTTACAAAAGTTGTTGGAAATATATGGCAATTAATAAGTGCTGTATTAAAGTATTTAATAGGTTATTAATTACTTGCAATTGCACCATGGCGTAACTAAAAGGAGTTAGTTCAGTAATGCTTTACTTAACTCCTTTAATGTTGTCTTTTATCCAAAGCTAAATGCTATTTCCTTGAAACATAGTTATAAAAATGATTCACCTTGAGATTTTATGAATTCATTTGATTCAAATTCAAACTAGCTAAGGTTTGACTTAAGGCAGAAATGATTGTATAGATTGAAGGTTTAATCCTAAACTAAAGCACTTTAGTTGATCTTAATAAATCGCTCATTAAAAACACTGTCTTTACCAACAATGGTAATTAAGTAAATGCCAACAGGTAAATCTGAGGTGTTTAAGTTTTGTAAACTACCATTATAAATGGTTTTACCGCTATCATCATACAACTTAACTTGCTCAACATCAAAACTTGCCTTTATGCTAACGTTGCCGTTAGTGGGGTTGGGGTAAATTGAAACTTCATCCCAAGTATCACCGCAATTTGCATGCACTAAGCTGCTTTCTTCAAAACTTCCATTGTTATCTATGGTTCTAATTTTAAAGTATTGATGTCTACTTTGGTTAGTATTGTAGGTATAGCTATAATGCTTATTGCTTGAGCTATTGCCAGCTGCATCTAATTCACCGATTATTTCCCAAACATTGTTTTGTTCATCCAAAGCATAAAGCACAAACTTTTCAGTATTGATTTCG
>Ga0114956_1002624_pt1 | contig 14086 bp, 11 predicted proteins | sample MaitaG_FD_87304 | JGI IMG/M metagenome (GOLD analysis project Ga0114956, IMG submission 87304) | Marine algal microbial communities from Maine, USA - Maine_Asex2 metaG | ecosystem: Host-associated > Algae > Red algae > Unclassified | place: Maine, USA | collected 2015-01-05 | reverse complement strand
GCGCGACGACGCAGCTGAGTTCCTCGTCGGCATCGACAAGGCCCTGGCCGCCGGGCGCGAGTGGGCCAGTTTCGAGCTCACCGCGACCACCGTGTCTGCCAGGCAGGCGTCGCTGATCTAACCCGGAGGCGCGTCGACGATGACGCCTTGTTCGAAGAGCGAAGCGATCTCTTCAGTCGCGAAGCCAGCGGCGGCCAGCACCTGGTGATTGTGTTGGCCAAAGGTCGGGGCTGGCGCTCGAACCGTAATTGATGAGTGCGAGAGGCGAATCGGTGTGAGTGGCGCAGTGAACACGCCGACGTCGGGCTGGTCGACGGTTACCCACGCGTTGCGTGCTGCGAGATGAGGGTCAGCCAGCAGTGACGGAGCGATCAGAATCGGCCCGGCCGCAATGCCCGCCGCTTGCAGCTCATGGGCGAGATCCATTGCATCGCGCTCGCTGGCCCACGAGCTGACGATCTCGTCGAGCTGATCATGATCGTCGCCCGATAGCTCTGCGCCGATAACGGTTGACAGCGCAGCGAGAGCATCGGCATCTGGTACCGAAACGGCGATCCATGCATCGCCGCTGGTCGAGGCGTTGTCTCGGCATCGGTAGACCCCCTGCGCAACGAAGCCGGCTTGTCGATTGCCATTGGGCACCGCTGGCCCCACCAGCTGTGCTTCGACGATCTGGTCACCAATAGCAGCGACCGTCGACTCGAACTGGGCCGCCTCGATCGTCAACCCGCTCGAGTCATTCTGCGAACCTGACCACAACGCCACCAGCACCGCGCAGCACGCGTGCAGGCCCGCCACGGGGTCAGGCCAGGCGACACCACCCTTCCACGGAGACTCATCGGCGTAGCCGATCAGATTCGAGAGCCCCGCATGGCTATCGACCGTTGAGCCATAGGCCAGCCAATTCTCGGCTGGTCCGCTGCGGCCATACCCCGGCATCGTCAGGTAAATGAGCCCGGGGTGCAGCTCGTGCAGTCGGCCCTCACCCAATCCGAACTGGGGCATCACTCGGGTGCTGAAGTTCTCGAGCAGCACATCGAACTGGGGCACCAATCGCTCAAACGCCGCGCGCCCTGCCTCAGACTGCAGGTCGAGAGCCAAGGACTGTTTACCGAGCGAGTATTTGACGAAGTGGGTGTTGCGGTTCCATTGCCGTTCGCCCGACTCGCTCGCAGCGAAGTACATCGCAGCATCGAGCACTGATTGCGGGACTTCGCTCGGGCCGCGAGACCACGGCGCCTCGACCCACACGACCTCGGCACCGAGATCGCTCAAGATGCGGGCACACAGCGGCCCGGCCCAAACGCGGGCCAGGTCGAGTACTCGCAACCCTGTTAGAGGACCGTCGTCGACGCCGAGATCGGTGCCAGGTTGCCAGGTCGGAAACTCGTCGCTGCGGGGCTGGCGGTGCGACATCGTGAACGGCGAGCGAGGTGCCTTGGCGTTCGTGCCCGGCAGCGGTTCGAAGAACTCGCGGGCGATGAGTTGGGGGTCATCGAGCAGTTCGAGTGGGCTGCGCAGCGGACATGTCGGAATGCGCATTGCCTGGAACAGCTCGACGACATCGTCGACGGTCTGGGTCAAAAGCCACTCGTTGAGCGGTTCGTCGAGCACGTGTGGGTGGCTCTGGAAATCGAGCGGTGACGAGATGTCTGGGTGATCCATCAGGTGGGTCAGGCCGGTGACCGCCAGCAACGCTTCTGCTTGCGGTGTGGTTACGCACGCGATCGACACCCAACCGTCTTTGCAGGGGTAGGGGCCATTCGGTTGTCCGGGGCCGGTGTACCGATTACCGAGGCGACGCGCGACGCTCTGGCTCATCTGCCAACGCAGCAGGGTGACCTGATGCAGGGCGACCATGACCTGCATATGGCTGACGTCGACGGTTTGGCCGTGACCGAGCCGTTCGCGAGCGAACAGGGCCGCCATTGCGCCGATGAACCCGAAGAGGCCCGAAGCGACAGCGGGTTGGTGAGGCGGACCCCGCAGCGGTTCGCGGTCAGGGTGGCCATAGAGATACGAGTGCCCGCTCATGGCGTAGTCGACGAGGTCGGTTGATTTCCACGTCGCGTAGGGCCCGGAGCTGGCGAATGGGCTGATCTGTACTCGCACGAGATGCTCGCTATCGGCGAGAGGCAGTGGCGTGAGCGGGTCGGGCGCCGAACTCTCGATGAGCACGTCGACGGTCGACCAGTCGATTGCATCAAGCTCGCAGCGAGTCTTGTTCGGGTGCAGATACAGCGATTGATGATCGGCCAGTGTCGATGTGCCAGCGAGCATCACGTGAGCGCCGCGGTCAGCGAAGACCTTGGCGCAATAGGCGCCCGCTATTGATCCGGGCACTTCGACCACGATCAAGTCTTGTAGCTCGCTAGGTGCCATGTCGCTACGAGCTTGGCACGCGGACGCAGTCGTGCCCAGATGCCGGCTACCTCAAGTACGGTTGGATCGATGGGTGAGCTGGTAATTGAGACAAGTGGACTGGCGCGGTCCTTTGGTGATGTGCACGCCGTTCGCGGTGTTGACCTTTCGGTAAGCAGCGGCGAGATCTATGGGTTCCTCGGCCCCAACGGCGCCGGCAAGTCGACGGTCGTCAAGATGCTGATCACACTGCTCACACCAAGTGCCGGCTCGGCGATCGTGCTCGGTCATGACATCGTCGACGAGGCCGCCGACATTCGCTTGCGCATCGGGGTCGCGCTGCAAGATGCATCGCTCGATGACAAGCAGAGCGGCCGCGAGATCTTGCAAATGCAAGGAGCGCTGTACGGGCTGACTTCGGCCGAGATCGACAAGCGCATTGACGAACTCAGCTCGCTGGTCGAGTTCGATGCGATCGACCGTTGGATCGGCACGTACTCAGGCGGCATGAAACGACGCCTCGACCTTGCGGCCTCGCTCATTCACAACCCCGACATGTTGTTCCTCGACGAGCCGACGACCGGGCTCGACCCGACCAGTCGGGTCCAGGTGTGGAACGAGGTGCGGGCGCTCAACGAGCAGTTCGGTACGACGATCTTCTTGACGACGCAATACCTCGAGGAGGCCGACGAGCTGGCCGATCGGGTCGGCATCATCAACGCCGGCGAACTCGTCGGTGAGGGTTCGCCCGAGGAGCTCAAGCGCTCGATCGGCGCTGACGTGATTCAGGTGTCGGTCGACAACAATGATGCCGCAGTCGCAGCGCTAGAAGCCCTGCCGGTTGTCGACAAGGTCGACCGTGGCCCTCGGGCATTGCTGGTGTCGGTGAGCGACGGCGCTGCCGCAGTGGCACCGGTGGTCGTTGCGCTCGACGGCGCCGGTCTGTCGGTCGGCGAGCTCACCCTAAGAACCCCGACGCTCGACGATGTCTTTCTTGAACTTACCGGTGATCGAATCGAGGTCTCGGCATGACTGTTGCGAGCGAGCCAATCAAGCTGGTGCGTTCAGATGTGCGAGCGCGACCTTCGGGATTCGTCCGCGACCTAATGACGGTGGCTAAGCGAGCGCTGCGGGCGATCCCACGCGAGCCCGAGACGCTTGCGCCCGCGCTGTTCATTCCGGCGTTCTTTTTCATTGTCAACATTGGCGCGCTGCAGGACCTCACCGAGAGCATCCCGGGTGCTGAGAACTTCAGCTATCGCAACTTCCAGCTGCCAACGGCGATCATCTTCGCCGTCACGGGCATCAGTCGAGCCAACTCGTTGGTGACCGATATTCAGACCGGCTACTTCGACCGTTTGTTGCTCAGCCCGGTGCGGCGATTGCCTCTGCTGCTCGGTCTCATGGTCGCTGACTTCACTCTGGTCGTTGCGCTGTGCATTCCGGTGATCATTCTTGGGCTGCTGGTTGGCGTGTCGTTCGGCACTGGCATTCTCGGAGTGTTGGCCTTCATTCTGATTGGTGCGCTCTGGGGCTTGGCGTTCACGGGGTTCCCGTATGCGATCGCACTCAAGACCGCCAACCCTGGTGCAGTGGCGTCGAGCTTCATCCTGTTCTTCCCATTCGCGTTCTTGACATCGTCGACCGTGCCGCTTGAGAATTTGACTGGCTGGATGCGCACCATCGCTCGCTACAACCCGATCACCTATGTGCTCGAAGGTATGCGCTCGCTGTTGTCAGATGGCTGGGATTGGAACGCCATCGGCAAGGCGATGCTCGCCATCGTGATTCTCGGTGTGGTCACCCAAACTATGGCCATGCTGGCCCTGCGCGGCCGCCTCAAAATGAGCTGAATATCTCGCAATCGCAGCTTCGACGATTGCGGGGGGCTATGCCGCAGCAGCGGCTTTGGCCGTGGCGGTGACCAGTATGTAGACGCCGAGCACGATCAAGGCGCCGCCGAGGGCTTCAACCCAACCAAGTCCTTCGTCTCGAATGAGCCATCCAAACAACACGCCGAAAACCGGTATCAGATAGGCGCTCGACGCCGCTTGGGTCGGCGTTGCCCGCCGCACGATGGTTGCCAGCAGGGCGAACGTGACGGCGTTCGCTGGAATCGCGGCATACAGCAGGGGAGCGAAGAGTCCGATGCTCCACTCAGTCTGAGCGGTGCCTTCGACGACCAGAGCGAACGGAACCAGGCACAGTGCAGACATGTAGAGCTGCACGCCGACCAGCATGATCGGGCTGACCCGGGTCATGTCTTGCCACTTCATGTACACGTTGCCGAACGCCCACGCGATCGCCGACGCCAGCATGCTGATGATGCCGATCGTCGCGCTGCCACCGCCGAGTGACGGTGAGGCCAACACCAGAGTCCCGCCGAAGCCGACGGCGAGCCCTGCGGCGCTTCCTTTGCTGATGGGCGTCTTCATCAGTACCAGGGCCAGTACGGCGGTGAACATCGGCATGGTGCTCGCGACTAGTGATGCGACGCCCGCTGCGACCTTGCTCACACCGAACACCAACAGTGCGCTCGACACGGTGGTGATGCTGAAAGAGACCACAAAGATGTTGAGCAGGTCGCGCTTGTTGGTCGGGAAGCGCTCGCCGCGCAAAAACGCGAATGCGAGCAAGAAGCTGCCGCCGATGACAGTGCGCATGCCGGCCAGCAGCAGCGGACTGGTGTGATCGAGCGCAAACTTGAGCGCTGAGAAGTTGCCGCCGATCAGCACGGCAACCAGAACGACGACCGCCAATACGGCCCGTGAACTCATCAGAGGAAAGGCTCGCTGACTACGGGTGGTGGCCCCATGGGGCCGGATTGAGTAGCTGCACGTTTTGGGCTTCGATGTGCTCGCGGATCTGCACCGCGAACTTCATGAACCCGTCATCGCCGAACACCGACTGCCAGAACGCGCGACGCGCCGCATCGTCGTCGAACTTCCAGATGTGAATGAGCTCGTGCAACATGCCAGTGTCACTAATGAAGTAGCCAACCAGGTTGTCAGTGAAGCCACGGGCCTGCATCGCCGGGATGCCCTCTTCGTTGTAGAGCCGGGTGACTTCGGCCATATGGCCGACCTTGATGTTGTAGGTGCGCTGTTCGTAGATCGACATGCCGCTTGACCCTAATTTGAGTAGCAGCGCCGACGCGAAAATCCCGGGAAGCGCTAAGGCGACCCGGGATTGTCTGTTGAGCGTCGACGACTGGCTAGCCGATGTGCACGGGACTAGCTAGGTAGCCAGGCCTTCCACGTGTCAGCGTTCGCGTCGACCCAGCGCTGAGCTACCTCGGCGGGATCCTCGCCATCGATCTCCATCGCGGGCAGCATCGAGAGCTGGTCGTCATTCGAGAGCGTGAACGCCTTTAAGAACTCATAGACGTTCGCATCTTTTTCCGCTAGCTGACCAGAGGCAGCCTTAAGAATTGGATCCTCGGGATAGTCGCAGTCAACGCCACCGTCACCCGATGCCTGCGACGCGCCGCACGCATCGTTGTAGGCCGGCAGTTCAACCTTGACGAGGTTGTACTTAGAGACCGCAGCGGTTGGTTCCCACCAATACATGAGCACGGGTTCACCAGCAGCAACGCGGGCGTCGAGCTCGGCAACCGTGGCGGGCTCCGAACCCGAGAACTGCACATCGAACGGCATTCCGAGGTTGGTGATGATCTGGGCGTCAAACTCGGAATAGCTCGGGTCGGTGCCGAGGAAGCGGCCGCGGTCGCCGGTTTCGGCGGTGGCAAAGAGTTGGGCATTGGCGGGGTCGAGGTAGCCCTCCCATGTCGCGAGTGCCGGGTTGTCGGCTACCACATAGTCGGGCACGAACCAGCCGATGCGCCCAACCGCGCCGAGGTTGCCGATCTTTTCGACCGAGCCGTCATCGAAGAACGCGTTCTCCGCGTCGGTGATGCCTGACGGCCAGATTTCGAGCACCGCGTCGAGCGTGCCGTCGGCGAGCCCGGTGAACATGGCGTCGTTCTCGTCGACTTCGACGATTTCGACGGTATTGCCGAGTTCGGTCTCGATGATGATCTTGGCGACCTCAACGTTCAGGCGTGACGCCGACCATGGGTTGACGACGAGCGACACGGTTTCGCCGCCACCACCGTCGTCGCCGCCACACGCGACGGCGACCATGGCCAGGGCTGTTAGCAGCACTAGTGCTTTGTTGAACATGGGTTCCCCTCAGGAGTGTTCCGGCAGCAAATGCCACCGGCAACTACATTACCGATCTGTGACCGACGGCGCTGAGCGAGCAACCTGTCTCGAAGTTGACGGCGTCTGGAAAGTCTTTGGGCCCCACGCGGACCGTGCGATTGAGCAGTCACGGGGTGGTGCAAGTCGAGCCGAGGTGCTTGCCGAGACGGGGTGCACGATCGGGGTCAAAGATGTCTCGATGTCGGTCGAGCGAGGCGAGACGTTCGTTGTGATGGGCCTGTCAGGGTCGGGCAAATCGACCCTGGTGCGTTGCATCGCACAGCTGACCACGCCGACCCTCGGCCACGTTTGGCTCGATGGCGACGACCTGACCGCGATCGACGAAGACGCGCTTCGCGAAGTTCGTCGCCAGAAGCTCTCGATGGTGTTCCAGCACTTCGGGTTGTTTCCTCACCGCACGGTTATCGACAACGCCGCCTACGGGCTCGAGGTGCAAAAGATTCCCAAGGCCGAACGCCTTGAACGCGCCGCTCAGGTGCTGATCGAGGTCGGACTCGAGGGCTACGAACTTCACTACCCCGGCCAACTATCAGGGGGCATGCAGCAGCGGGTCGGCCTGGCGCGAGCGCTCACCGTCGACCCTGAGATCCTTTTCTTCGACGAGCCCTTTAGTGCGCTCGACCCGTTGATTCGCCGTGACATGCAGGACCAGCTACTCGACCTGCAGAGCGAGCTGCAACGAACGATCGTGTTCATCACTCACGACTTCTCCGAGGCGATCAAGCTCGGTGATCGCATAGCGATAATGAAAGACGGCGTGTTCGACCAGATCGGCACCGCCAGCGAACTCATCACGAGCCCTGCGACGGACTATGTCGCCGAGTTCACCGAAGACGTGCCAAAGATCAAGGTGCTCACAGCAGGCGACGTGCTGGCGCTCGCCAGCAGTGTTTCGCCCTGGCGCACCGTCGGCCGCGATGACTCGGTCGAGAGCCTGCTTCCGTTGCTGCTTCAAGATGATCGACCGCTTGGTATCACCGGCACCGACGGCGCGACCGTAGGGGTCGTCGACCGCGACGCTGTCACCGCGATCTTGCAGGCTTCTCGCTAGTGACAATCGCCGTAGCGGCCTCGCCGTCGAGGGTGCGGTCGGGCACCGCAACAAGATGGGTGCCGTGGCTCGGCCTGATTGCAGCGGGTGTTCTGTTGCAGGTCATCTTTGGCGGCCACGATGTGTTCCCGGCGAGATGGGACACAACGTTCGAATCGCCTATCGATGACGCTGGCGGATGGCTGCGCTCGAACCGCCGGTCACATTGGCTGTTCACCTTCTTTTTCACCCCGCTTAGCAGCGTGATCAATGCCGTCGTCGACGCCATTTCCAGCGCCCTGCTGTGGACACCCTGGCCCGCAGTAATCGCATTGACGTTTTCGATACCGGCGCGCGTTCGGCGCTATCGCGAAGGAACAGCGGCGGCGGTTGCCCTGGTCTACACCGGGCTCATCGGATTGTGGCCCGAGACGATGCAGACGCTAGCGCTGATGTCGGTAGCTGTCTTTCTTGCAGTCGTGATCGGCCTGCCGCTCGGTATCGCAGCGGCACTCAAACCCCGCTTCGAAAAGATGCTGAGACCTTTGCTCGACGTGGCCCAGACGGTGCCAGCGTTCGTGTATTTCCTGCCGCTGTTCATGCTCTTCGGTATCGGCAACGTTCCGGGGGTCGTCGCGACCCTGATCTACGCGTTGCCCCCGGTCGTACGCCTGACCACCCTCGGCATCCGCGGTGTACCCGAGCACGCTGTCGAGGCCTCGCAGATGTACGGGGCAACACCGGGCCAAACACTCGGCAAGGTGCAGTTGCCTATGGCCATTCCCTCGATCATCACTGGCCTTTCGCAGACGATCATGATGGCGCTCGGCGTCGTCGTACTTGCCACGCTCGTAGGTGCCGAGGGTTTGGGGTCGCCCGTGCTGCAAAGCTTGAACCAACGACGCACCGGTCGCGGCATCGCCGCAGGGCTCGCAATCATGGCGGTCGCGATGGTGCTCGATCGCGTGTGGAAGTCGGCTGCCGAGATCGATCCACTCAAGCGGCAACCTCGCAAGGTGATGCAGCGGGTGTCGGGGGCTTTCGCCGTCGTGATTGTTGCCGGTGGGTTGGCCGGTGTCGGCGAGTTTCCCGACGTCTTCGACTGGACACTTTTTGATCCGATCGACGACGGGGTGGCTTGGGTGCGTGACAACCTGCGTTGGCTGACGCGCAACTTCAACGACACGCTTGTGACCTACCTGTACCTGCCGGTTCGTGACTTCTTGACCGAGACGCTGGCGTGGCCAGTGCTGGTGGCGATCACCGCGTTCGCTGGCTGGCGAGTGAAGGGGCCGAGATTGGCCGCGTTCTTCGCAGCTGCGCTGCTGGTCATCGGGCTCCTCGGCATGTGGGAGCTCTCGATCGACACGGTGGTGCAGGTGCTCATTGCATCGGGTCTCGCCCTTGCTCTCGCAATCCCGCTCGGCATCTGGGCCGGGCAACGACCCAGGGTCGAGGCGGTGCTCGGACCCATTCTCGACGGGCTACAGACCGTGCCGTCGCTGGTCTACATCATCCCGGCCGTGATCTTCTTCACGGTGGGCGTCGTGCCCGGCATTGTTGCAACCGTGCTCTACGCCATGGTCCCGGGTGTTCGGATCACGGCGCTTGGCATCAAAGAAGTTTCGGCCGAGAGCCTCGAGGCCTCTCGCACGTTTGGTGCAACACCGCGCCAGACGTTGACGGGTGTGCGCTTACCACTGGCCGCACCCACGATCATGGCGGCGATCAACCAGGTCATCATGATGTCGTTGGCCATGGTGATCATCGCCGGACTGGTCGGTGGCGGGGCGCTCGGGTTCGAGACCACTGTCGTGCTTAAAGACAGCCGTTTCGGCCTCGGCTTCGAAGTAGCGGTTTCGCTTGTGCTCATTGCCATGGTGCTCGATCGCTTCACCGAAGCGGTCGGCGATCGGCTCCAGCCGCACCAGGCCTAGAAGCCAGGTAGTCAGTCCTCAGCGGGCGAACCGGCCCGCCGTGGGGGCACGGTGCACTTCGGTGTCGTCGGGGGCGAGTTCGTCGTTGCCCAAGATCATGTCGGCGGCCCGCTCGGCGATCATCATGACCGGCGCGTAGATGTTGCCGTTGGTGACGTTGGGCATGACCGATGCGTCGACGACCCGCAGGCCGTCGACACCGTGCACCCGCAGCGAGTCTGGATCGACGACTGCCATGTCGTCGGTGCCCATGCGAGCGGTGCAACTGGGATGCAGCGCAGTTTCGGCATCTCGTGCCACCCAGGCCAAGATCTCTTCGTCGGAATCGACCGACGGGCCTGGCGAAACCTCACCGCCGTTGTAGGCGTCGAAGGCCGGTTGGTTGAGCACCCGGCGAGCCGTGCGCACCGCCTCGATCCACTCTTTGCGATCGTTGCCGGTCGACAGATAGTTGAACTGCACCGCCGGGCGCTTGCGCGGATTCGTGCTCGTGATCTTGACCGTGCCGCGCACGTCGCTGTACATCGGCCCGACGTGCACCTGGTACCCGTGGCCATCGGTGGGCGCTGACCCGTCGTAGCGAATCGCGATCGGCAGAAAATGGAACATGAGGTTCGGATACTCAACCTCATCATTGCTGCGCAGGAACGCACCCGCTTCGAAATGGTTGGTGGCCGCTGGGCCTCGCCGAAACAGCCATTGCAGACCAATGAACGGCATGCGCCACTTCGCGTTGTACGGCTGCATCGACACCGGCTCTTTGCAGGCGTGCTGGATGTAGACCTCGAGATGGTCTTGCAGGTTTTCGCCGACGCCAGGTAACGCCGCAACGACATCGACACCGAGATCCTGAAGATGATCGGGTGCGCCGATGCCGGACAGTTGCAGAAGTTGGGGTGAGTTGAATGCGCCACCACACAAGATGATCTCGCCACCGCGGGCGATATCGGTGCGGCGGCCGCGTCGGTACTCAACGCCGACCGCTCGGGTGCCTTCGAAGACGATCCTGTTGGCATGCGCGAGCGTGAGCAGTGTCAGGTTCGGTCGGTCGAGCACCGGGTGCAGATAGGCGCGGGCCGCGCTGAGGCGTCGACCGCGCAGCACGTTCTTGTCGAAGACGGCGAACCCTTCTTGTTGAAAGCCGTTGACGTCGGGCGTGCTCGCAAAGCCGGCCTGAGGCCCGGCCCTAAGCCACGCCTCGAACAACGGGTTGTCTGCGGGTCCAGTCTCGAGTTTGAGCGGGCCACTAGCACCGCGCCAGTCGTCGCCGCCGACCAGCCGGTCTTCCATTCGCTTGAAGTACGGCAAGCAGTGCTCGTAGCTCCACTGTTGCATGCCGGGTTCGGCGGCCCACTTGTCGTAGTCCATCGGGTTGCCCCGCTGGAAGATCATGCCGTTGATGCTGCTGGAGCCGCCGAGCACCTTGCCACGAGCGTGATACACCTTGCGACCGTTCATGAACGGTTCGGGCTCGCTCTCGTACTTCCAGTCATAGAAGCGGCTTCCGATTGGATAGGTCAACGCGGCGGGCATGTGGATGAAGACATCCCACTTGTAGTCCTTGCGGCCGGCCTCAAGCACGAGCACGTTGTTCGCAGGGTCGGCGCTCAGACGATTAGCAAGCGCGCACCCCGCTGACCCGCCGCCGACGATGATGTAGTCAAACTGGGTGTCAGGAACTTTCGGGCGGGCCACGGCCGAGATCGTAGGTCGAAATTTGGGTGGCAGCGTCTGAACAGACAGGCTCATTGGAATTGCGGAGCGATGTCTCAGCGGTGATTCCGAGCGATAGGAGCGACCTGATGGTGGCGAACGAGTACGACCTGGTGATCAAGGACGGGTTGATTTTCGATGGCTCAGGTGCGCCCCGACGGCGTGGCGACGTTGCGGTCTCGCAGGGGAAGATCGCGGCGATGGGTCGCGTCGACGCATCGGCAGCCGCCAGTGTTATCGATGCGTCTGGCATGCATGTTGCCCCCGGGTTCGTCGACCTGCACACCCACTACGACGCGCAGATCTTCTGGGATCCGTACTGCACGTTGTCGGGCTGGCACGGCATCACGTCGGTTGCGATCGGCAACTGCGGGTTCGGGTTCGCGCCCGTGGCCGAAGACATGCGCGAGTACGCCATGAAGTCGATGACTCGGGTCGAGGCGATTCCGTATGCGTCGATGCAACAAGGCATGCCGTGGGATTGGGTGAGCTTCCCCGAATACCTCGACAGCCTTGAGCGGACGCCAAAGGCGCTCAACATTTTGCCCTATGTACCAGCGGGCCCGATGCTGGTCGAGGTGCTGGGTCTGGCTGACGCAAAAGCCGGCCGCATGCCCACCGCCGAAGAGCACCAGCGTCTGGCCGACATGCTCAACGAGTCGATGGACGCAGGCGGGTGTGGGTGGTCGGCGCAACGGCTGCCGCCAACGGGTCCGGCCGCTGTGCAGCGCGATTGGGATGGCACGCCGATGCCGACCGACATGATGAACGACGAGACGGCGCTGCTCTTCGCCGAGGTGCTGGCGGCTCGCAACGAAGGTGTGCAGCAGGTCACGCTGACCACCGGCGACATCAAGCACGACTTGGCCCACCTCGAAGCTGTGGCGAGCACGTCGGGCCGACCGGTGCTGCACAATGTCGTGCAAGCCTTCGAAGACAAGCCACACATTCACCGCAAGCAGATCGAGTGGCTCGAACGGTGCCGAGAGCGGGGGATTCCCGTCTACGGCCAAGGTGTCACGAGCGACGCCGGTTTCACGTTCACGCTCGAAGACTGGAACCTCTACGACGACAGCGAGCAGTGGATGGAAGCCACCACCGGCTCACTCGATGAGCGCAAGCACAAGTTGGCTGACCCTGAGCGGCGTGCCGGTTTGCGCGAGAACTTGCCCCAGACCGCTACGGCGCCGATCGACACCGTGACGGTGTTGTCGCCGCGCAGCGATAGCACTGAGCAGTTCCGTGAGATGTCAGTAGCTCAAGTCGCCGAGCGCACCGGCAAGCACCCCGTCGATGCCATGCTCGATATTGCGGTCGAAGACGACCTGCGCACGTTGTTCTTTGTTGCGCCCCCGCAAGGCAGCTCTGATCTGCTCAAAGAGATCGTGCAGTACCCGCACATGCTGTTCGGCGTCAGCGACGGTGGTGCGCACACCAAGTTTCTGACCGCTGGGCGGTACCCGACCGAAACGCTTGCTCAGCAAGTGCGCGACAACCAGTGGATCACCTACGAAGAAGCCCACCGCCGGCTCTCCGCGCTACCGGCGCAACTCGCTGGCTTCACCGATCGGGGAGTGTTGCGCAACGGGTGCCCGGCCGACATCGTCGTGTACGACGCCGCCAATCTCGCCGTTGGGCCCAACGAAGTCGCAGAGGATCTTCCCGGCGGTGAGTGGCGGCGCATTCAGAAGGCGAGCGGCTATCACGCGGTCGTCGTCAACGGTGAGCAGACCATTGCCGACGATGAGCTGCTCAACGTGCACTCTGGTCAGCTGCTGCGCCACGGCGGGTAGCTAAAGGCCAGAGAAGGTCACGTGCTGAACTCGCTGCGCGGTGGTGCCCGAGTGTTCGACTTCCTCAACCGCAACCGCTAAAGGAACGAACGCCTATCGGCGGCTTGAGGGTGCCCAATTCGGCGTTTTCAGCCGACCGTTGCGAGTGCTCACGAGCTGTGTCATAGCGTTGAGGGCGTGTTGGATGACTTGCCGGGTGGCCCGGGCGCAGAGAAGACCTGCGCTTCGTGTGGTCGACGCATGGAATGGCGCAAGGCGTGGGCCAAGAACTGGGCCGAGGTCCGGTACTGCTCGGCGGGCTGTCGAGCGCGCAAAGTGAAGCCGATCGACGTCGAGCTCGAACAGGCGATCATCGATCTGCTCGGCCAACGAGCCGGGGGCGCGACCATCTGCCCGAGCGAAGCGGCCAAGGCTGTCGACTCCGCGGCGTGGCGCGAGCTCATGGAACCAGCCCGATGCGCAGCACGGCGGCTCGTGGCTGCCGGCACGGTTGCGATTACCCAACGCGGCAAGGTCGTCGACCCGTCAACGGCCAAGGGTCCGATCCGCATTCGTCTCGGGTAGATCATTGCTCATCAGGCGTCTGGGGCAGATGTATCGCTGCCGCTGTAGTGGGCGACATGGTTGACGGGGAGTGGTCCCCCTATCGGCACCAGAGTCGAGTCCTTATGTTCAGAGCGTGGTCGCCCGTCCCCGCTTCGATTTTGTGACAAGTCTTGAGCTGTGTCGCGAATTGGTGAAGTTGGCTGAGGCGTTTGGCGCGAGCGGTGCGACTCGTAGGAGGTCTCGCGACGGAGCGATTGCGAGCGACAGTTTTCAAGGCCCCTATGGCGTGAATCACCGGGATCGCGCCTTTGCTGAAGACCTGTTGCATGATGCGGTGGTTGAGGGGCTTGAGGCCTATGCCGATGAGTGGGCGGCGGCCTGGCAGTCGGCGGCTGATCAGATGAACGCCTACGCCGAGTACTTGGCTTATGAAGAGCTCGATGCGATCCACGCGAACAGGGTGGCTATATGGCAGCGTTCGGG
>Ga0114956_1002621_pt1 | contig 14101 bp, 11 predicted proteins | sample MaitaG_FD_87304 | JGI IMG/M metagenome (GOLD analysis project Ga0114956, IMG submission 87304) | Marine algal microbial communities from Maine, USA - Maine_Asex2 metaG | ecosystem: Host-associated > Algae > Red algae > Unclassified | place: Maine, USA | collected 2015-01-05 | reverse complement strand
GACTTTGATTCAAGGGAAAAAGCATTGTCCAATTTAAATGACTATATCAATCTTGATTCAGAGTATGTTTATGAAGTATGTGAAGGTGATGATTGTCATTATTTTAAGATTACCCGTAATGGACTTTTGTTGTTAGAAAGTCGACCCTTTGACGATAAAGAATCTGTTTATGATTTTGTAGCAAATCTGAAAGGTGGTTGCGTTATAAGTCATATTATAGACAAATCATTTGAAGATGGTGATGTTTATTATTATTTAACTTGTACATCAGGTCTTCAATTTAAAAATCCTATAAAAATTACAATTGAAAGTGAAGATAATCAGATAGTAGCTTCGATTCCAGAGCTCAATTTATATTCATATTCTGAAGATTTAAGAGAAGTGATTGATGAAATTAAGCTTGATTTAGATGATTTATTTGATGATTTGTTCGTTAAGAAGTACAAGTTGTCATCAAAAGCAAAGCTTATAAAAGAAGAATTTGAATCTAAATTGAAACTTAATGGCGTATCGTAACTTTACTGAAAAAGAAGTTAGAAAAGCCATTTTGAAAAAAGCTGCTCCAACTATAGTTAATAAAAGAGCTCCACATTGGCGAGGTAAAATATTTATCGATGATGTTTACTTTAGCACAGTTAAAATACCTAATCCACACAAGAATAATTTTGGACCATCAAAAGCTAAAAATGTGGCAAATCAATTAGGATTGAAATAAAATCAATATAATGAATTTGTTAGCTGCTCTTTAAGTGGGAAAGAATACTATAAAGCGATTTCTTCAGAAGAAGAGTAGTTTTCTTCAATTCACCTACCTGTAGTAATTTATTACATTTGTTTTTGGCTTATGACTAACTAAAAGATAAGAAGATTTTCATTCCAAGGAGTCTATAAAATCTACAATGAGTCGCCCTAGTTAACCATAGCTCGCCTAATACCAGTAATTAATCTTGAGTATGAGTGCTCTATTGTTTGAATTTAGATTTCTGTTTCCTGGGGTAGTTTCAAAAATATCATAGTTATCCACATATACGATAAACAAATCAGACATAGGAGAAAATCTCCATTGAAGGCGACTATTTATTCCCATAAAATCTGATTGATCAACAAACTGAAAAAGTGTAGTCCAAAGTAAGTTTCTACTGAATCCGATTTCTACCTTTGATAAAATAGCTGCAATGGTGGTTGCTCCATAGGTTTCTGGAAATACAAGATCATTCCATTGATAACCTATGCTAAAGTTTCCCCAAGGTTGTATGCGATAGTTTATATTTGTTTCAAATTTTGTTAGGCGGCCATTATAGAATCCACCTGTTTGCACATTTAGATCCCATGTAAGAGCCTTTCTGATATCAGAATCATATTCAAAATTGATATCTACATTTCTATATCTCTGGGTCGGTAATGAGGTTTCTCCCGTAAAGCTGAAAGGAAACAAAAGATCTAAATCACTATAGTTCAATCTTATTTTAAACTGGTGGCTACTTCTAAGGGTTAAGAAGTATCTTAGCCTATTATACTGTTCGTTGAAGCTCCAATCAGGATTAAAAATCATTAAGTGTTCAACTCCAAATCGATGTTGAGCAATTTTTGAATCTTTTGGTCTTATCCGATAATCGATGGAACTGTAACTGGATGCATATCCAAGGCGTATAATGGTATCGCGTTCTGTATCATAATTTTCTATACGATTAGAAAATCCCATATCGATAAAGAAATTATCTTGGAACATCACAAAATCTGATAGCACTTCCCAATTAGGATTTATAAATTGGATGCCTGCAGTATACATCCCTTCTTTATCTGTATAGCCTTCTTTAAAAGATCGGTGTGCTCCTAACCAAGTAGCTATTTGACCATTATTAGAAAGGTACAAACCCTCGACACTTAGATTTCTTCCATAATCATTTTCTATCGTTTCGATTCCATCAAAAGCTTGTCTATTCAGAAACATACCTTGGATAAAGGATCGACCAAATTGTTTTTTTAAAGAAAATGCGGACTGGTTTTGACCAAAATTGTCGTCGGTTGTTTGGCTGTGAATATTCATGATTCCTATACGGATATCCTTGCTTATGTTGCCAGTGAGTCTTGCACCATAGAGGATAGGAAGCGGTTGTAATTTGTCATCCAAGCCTATCCTTCTAGAGAAAAAAGGGCGTGCACCACCTGTCCCAAAATCATCAAAAAGATCTGCATTCTCTAGAAAGAAAGTTCTTTTTTCTGGCAGCGAAATATTGAATCTTGTAAGGTTTGTAACTAACTCATCTACTTCAATTTGAGAAAAATCTGGGAATAGGGTCAGATCTAAATTTAATGATGAGTTAAGCGCAAATTTTGCATCCAGTCCCGCATCAAAGTCGATCTTAGTTTCTCCATTTTGTTTTATAATTCCTGATGTTACATATGGGATGAGATTAAAATTCCCTGCTTTTTTTTCTGGAGGATGATCCCAAATTAAGGCCCCTGCAAAAGCAGGATTAGGTGGCCAAAAGGATTCCGGTACAGCAGTCCAATTGTGATACTCGTTACAATACATAATGTTCCTTACGAAGTTAAGGCCCCATTCTTTTTGCTTTTGATCATAGCGTAGAATCCTAAAAGGGATAGCGAATTCTGCCGACCAATATTCATCCGTAATCTGTGTTTCTACATACCACTTATTACTCCAATTTGGATTGACATCAGAAGTTTCGGTACGCGTCGCATCCCATTGTACACCAACTGCAGAGGTGCCAAAAAGAGTCGCATTTGCTTTTGAGTTAAGCGGATCTAAAACAATGGCAATACCATCGTTGTCCCAATATTGATCTCTTGATAAAGATTGAATTAGAATTTTTTCTGTTTGATAACATTTTGCAGCAACATATAGAAAATCATCGTTATAGCTTAATTTTATCTCAGTTTTGGGATTTGCGTTTTCTTTAAAATAAGGTGATTTTTGCCAGAAATTTGCTCCAGTTTCAGCTTCATTCCAAGTCTTTTCATTTAGGATTCCATCGACTTTTATAGGGTCTATTGCCTTGAAAATATGATACTGAAAATCCTTTCGGAAATCGGTTATTTGATCTTGAGCATGTAATGAGCCAAGGAAGAATATACATGCATATACTAGTAGGAATTTCTGTTTCGATGACAAAAAACGAGAGGTAATCGATATGTCTTGCATGCAAATCTTGATTTAAGCAAAGTTATCATATATTTTATTAAATCATATGAATATAGGTTAATACGATTTTAATTTTTTATGCTATGAAGTTATGCAGGAAAAATACCCAAGACTAATTATTAAATCGAATTAAAAACTTATAAAATTTGTGATTCTATAACTTAGACCACTAATAAAGCAAAATCTTTTAATAAATCCAATGTATTTGAATACCAGAAGATTGTAAAATCATCAAATTGAGTTTCGAATTTTCTCTTAACATCACCAAAAGTAAGGGCTGAATCATTTTTGTAAGAAAGTTCATTCAGAATTATAGAGAGCCATGCTCCTTTTTCACTATCCATTGTAATTTCAATACAATCAATTTTATTATGAAATGTCATTTTGACTTGGTTATTCTGAGGTTCAACTTTAATTTTTTCACCAAGCCAGATCACTTTTGCGGTTTCCTTAATTGAATTAAATTCCGGTTTTTCTAAACAAGCCTCAATAAAGTTGGGAGATATTGTAGTTTCAGGTATTTCAAAGTCAAACCAATTTTGAAGAGGATGATCAAAGCAAATACCATGCATGTAATTGAATAAGGATTTTTTTAATCCAAAGCTAAATACATTATGATCAATGCCAGTACTATCTTCGAAAGCTATATCATTATTGGCAAATGTAATCTCATTTTGGTAAGCTGTGATTTTATACTTTTCGGGATTTATCCCTACGGGGCTATGTGCAGTGAGTGCGAATTGATGCCAGAATCCAGATTGTATTATTCCTAATTCAAATAACTGTCTAACCATTTCCAAACTATCGATTGTTTCTTGAACAGTTTGCGTAGGATAGGCATACATCAAATAGGAATGCACCATGATGCCAGTTTCAGTGAAATTTCTTGTTACTTGAGCTACTTGTTCTACTGTGACTCCTTTTTGGATCAATTCCAAAAGTCTATTCGAGGCAACTTCTAATCCACCTGAAACAGCTATGCAACCTGATGCGGCTAAAAGTCTGCAGAGATCGTAGGTAAAACTTTTTTCAAATCTGATATTGGTCCACCACGATAGTTTTATATTTCTTGCTAAAATCTCTAAAGCGAGAGATCTCATTAGCGCTGGAGGTGCAGCTTCATCAACGAAATGAAAGTTATTCTCACCCGTTTGTGCGATCATTTCTTCCATTCGATCCACTAAAAGTTTAGCCGTGAGTGGCTCATAGTTTTTAATGTAATCTAATGAGATGTCACAAAAGGTGCACTTACCCCAATAGCATCCATGTGCCATTGTGAGTTTATTCCATCGGCCATCACTCCATAGACTATGCATAGGATTGGCGACTTCTATTACAGAAATATACTTATCCAATAACAGATCTGAATAATCAGGAGTCCCTAAATCAGCTTGCTTGTAGTCAGATCTAAGCGAAAAATTATTATATACTACTTTATCTTCTTGTTTTATGAACGTTCTCTTTAGGAGATTTAAATTGGAATTATCGAGATTATTATTTGTGATATTAGAATGTAATAATTCTATCGGAAGTTCGCCATCATCTAAGGTGATGTAGTCAAAATAGTCAAAAACTCTGATGTCTGAAAGTGATCTTAATTCCGTATTAGCAAACCCTCCGCCCATAGCAGTTTTTATTTCTGGATTATGTATTTTTATATTTTTCGCCATTTTAAAAGAGCTATATAAGTTTCCAGGGAACGGTACGGTAAAACAGATTAATTGAGGATTAATACTTTCTATGTTTTGTTTTAGAGTAGTCCAACTTATTGCATCTATATAAGTCGAAGAATTTTCTATATATTGGTAAAGCTCGTCAAATGAATTTGCACTGCGACCCAATCTTTCTGCATAGCGACTAAACCCAAAGTTTTCATCGACACACTCTTTGATATAATCTGCTATATCTTCAAGGTAAAGGGTCGATAAGTATTTCGCTTTATCTTGAATTCCCATAGATCCAAATGCCCATTCCATATCATCCAACTGCTGAAACCGACCTGCTTGAGGTAGAAAGTTTCCACTGCAAATAACTCTTGCTAAGGTCTGATTTTTTCCTTGGAGAAAGGCAATAATCTCATTTATCGTATTTATGTAAGATTCCCTTAAGGCAAAAATTCTATGTGCGTTAGTAGAGATATTGTCTTTATTGGGACTAAGCTTAAAGATCTCATGTAGGCCTTTTTTTGAAAGTAATACATTTGTTACTTCAATACCTAAATCCATTTGAAACGAACTTATATTTTTTGTATTTAGAAATCCTTTCAGATAAGCTGTAGCGGGGTAGGGAGTATTTAGTTGAGTGAATGGGGGAGTTATAAGCAGTATATCTTTCAATGAAATAAATTTATGGAATGAAGCTACACATTAATTGTATTTTCTTAAGTTCGATAAGCTAAATTTTTGTAAGGATTTTATTTCATTTATAATAATTCAGGAAATACCGTACCTACCAGGAGATATAATTCCTTGGGGATCGAAGATATTTTTTATGCTTTGGAGTAGCTTTACGTAATTCTTATCTATATATACGTTTTGTTTGGTTTGATGATCTATGTCTAAGCGATAAGGATAGAAACCCAACTCATTAAAAGATTTATGGAGATGGTCTAGGATTTTGTGAATGTTATTTCTTTCCTCCAAACAAGATCTATCAAAGCGAATGGAAGTCACAAGATCGATTGCATTAGCGGAAATAATATTAAAGGTAGTGTTGATATCTACCTCTTGCTGTTGTTCAATACTTTTGTATATCGCTAGGGCTTTTTTCATGGACTTTTTATCAAATGGAACAATTGGAGCAAAGAGCACCCAGCCTATTTTTGAGTGGATATCTAAGTCTCCTTTCTCGCTCAGAGAATATATGGCTTTTTTAGTGGGAACACTTCTATTTAGTTTTTGTATAGTCCGATCAATGTTCTTATTATTTAATTTTCCATATTCGTCATATTCATAAGCATTATAACTGTAAGTAGATTTGTCTAGTAATTTTTTTAGTTCCAATACTTGTGCATTTGCAACGGTATTTAATCCATTAATAGTCCCATATCCGATATAGCTTTTCTGAGATTCATTTGAGTTATTATTGTAACCATAATTGCTGTGTGCATTGGCATTGTAGATTTTAAAAATGCTATTTATTAGATTGAGTTTATAAGCCTTCTTAAGCGACTCTAATGTCTTGAATAATTTTGAATGGGTTACTTTTATTTCAATGAGTCTTATCGTTTCTGGCTTGGGGATTAATTTGAAAATGGCGGCAGTTACGATACCAAAATTGGATTGAAAAAACAATGGATGGATGGTTGGTCCTATTTCATGATCATAGTAGAAATCACTTTTTATTTTGTGCCACATGGATCCAGATCTAATTACTTTTCCTTTTCCTGTTATGATTTCAAAACCGATTATATCTTGTGGCCTCTGATGTAATGTACCGACTCCTCTTTCTAACGAATTGCCAATAACGGATGTAGAAGAGCAACTATGAGTAAAATTAGCCTTCCATTTTGTTTTTTTTAGTGCTTTATGTAATTGTTTTTGGGTGACCCCAGATTCAATGACTGCGTATCCTCTCTTCAGGTTTATATCTCGAATTTTATCTAGCTTTTCGAGACTTATAAGGTTGGCTGCTTGAGATGAGGGTTTTTTAGATCCCAATCCCCAGTTTTTACCTGTGCTCAATGGATAGATTTTAATCTTATTCTTAGAAGCGTATTTGACAAGGCTTTTTAGTTCTTCGATGCTATTGGGTATAGCAATATCATTGATGAATTTTGGATTAAATTCACCCATATCTGATATTAGTCTAGAATTTTTAGTGTTTTTCATTTGATAATTTTATACTTTGAGTATAGAATAAAATTATCTTTTCATCTTGATAAACTTAATAATAACTATATGACAGTGATGGAATAAAGATTGGAAATTTTATAATAATGATTTTGTGCTGGCTATAAATGTAGATTTAAAAAACTACAAATTCAATTAAAAATCGGAATATAATTACTGTGTTAATTTACTTCATTGAACATCTTTTACTTAAATCCAAGCAAAACTAAACTTCTTCTCGAGCCTATCTATATTCATCCTATTTAACTTACAGCTTATAAGACAGTATATAGAGTTACGTTTTTGTTAGTATAGATGGAGACAACCGCTTATTTCGAACCCTTGATTTCAATTATTTCTCCATTACAAAGCACAGCATCACCATTTCTCAATTTTCTTCTTTTTCGAAACTCGATTTCATCATTCACTTTTACAGCGCCTTCCTCTATTATGATTTTGGCATGTCCGCCTGTTTGAGCGAGTTGCTGAAGCTTTAAAAGTATGTTAAGCTCAATATATTCATCTTCTGGACGAAGTTTAAATACGGTTTTTTTCATATTCAAAAATAGTAAAGTAGCGTTTAAAAAGAACAGAATTTTAAGATATTGATTTCTTAAGTTAATAAATATTGTAGGAATGTAGATATAGATCGTTCATTCTGTATCTCTAGCAACAGTGTTCGTCGTAATAAAAAGAAGCTGATCGAACTAGGAGAGTCAGCCTTTTTCAAAGATGAAAAGGGGGATGGAAAGTACACAAGTTAACTCCAGATAAGCTATTAGCTATACAAGAAAAACTGGATAAATCGAAGAGTGTAAATTCTATAACAAAGGGTATAAGAATTTCTGAGGGAGCCAAACGATATGCGATAACTAAGGGGCGATCAATAAAAAAGTAAAACCGAGCTTACTCTCGGACACGAGTCCACTAGATTGGAATCATAAGAACCGCAGTCAAAGAATCATTGAGATGTTAGGGAGGCTAATGGGCTTAGGAATAGCCACTATAAATCACGATCAAAGGGCACAAGCAGCTTTAGGTTTATCGGAATACGCTAAAACATCGTTAGGAAAAGAAACTCATTTGAAGTTAAAATTTTAAAGTCCACTTTTCTAATATCTATAATCTAAAAATAGGACTTATTGGAGCAGACTCAAAAATTGTGAAGCTAAATTTTATTTTAAACGTTTATGTATTAAACAGGATGCGCATTCTCAAGGTAATTTATCAAAATTATCCAAATGAGAATACTCTTCGAAGGCTTTTTGCGTTTATTGTATTGACTTAATTTTGAAATTTATAAATAAAAAATTATGGTTATGAAGGTTAAATTATATTCATTATTAGTGTTGATTTGTTTGCTAATAACAAGTTGTGGTGATGATGATACATCCGACCCATTGCAGTCTAAAGAATCTTTAGTTGGTTCATGGCAACTGGTTGAACAATATATTTCACCTGGGGGCCCTACGACTTGGAAGACGGTAGAAAATGGATATATCGTAACATTCAATTCTGATTTCACACTTCAAGACTTTAATCAATGTAAGGAAGGAACCTATACCATTGTAGATAGTCTATTGACTATAGATTGTACTTCATCTATGTCTACGTCCGAATTGGACTTGGTTTATAGCCTCGAGTTTGAGTCAGATAATACAGTTGTACTTTCTAATGATCTTTGCATAGAGCCTTGCATTGAGCGATTTAATCGAGTAGAGTAGGTCATGTATGATGTCGCATTGATTGGGATAGGTTCTATGGGTAGTGCAGCTGCCTACTATTTATCTAAACAAGGACTAAGAATTTTAGGATTGGATCAATTTCAGCCTCCTCATTCTTTTGGGTCTCATGCAGGAGACAGCCGAGTCATAAGGAAGGCATATTTTGAACATCCGGATTATGTTCCGTTGTTAGCACAATCATACAAAAATTGGAATGAATTAGAACGTATTTCTGGATTGAAATTATTCCATAAATCGGGGTTACTTTACATTGGTGATTCCAATGATTTTTTACTAAATGGAGTAAAGAATTCTGCAGAAAAATATCAACTAGATATTGAAACAGAAGATATTTCTGTATCCCCCTCATTCAGTAATCTAGATAATAAGCAATTTCTTTTAGAACCAAATGCTGGATTTGTTTTGCCAGAACGTACAATTCAAAGTTACATCGATTTAGCCGTGCAACAAGGTGCAGATTTCCAATTTGGAGAGAAACTAACTTATTGGGAAAAGTTAGACAATGGGTATCTATTAGTCACAAATAAACATCAGTATCATACTAAAAAAATTGTATTTACCGCCGGTGCCTATATTAAGGAATTGTTGCCCGATGTGAAGATTCCCCTTACAGTCACAAAGCAATCTATGTTTTGGTTTGAGCCAAAACATGCTCGATTGTTTCAGAAGGAAGAATTTCCATGTTGGTTTATTAGTGATGCCCATTGGTCCGGTATATTCTATGGATTTCCTTCTTTGTATAACTTAGAAAGAAAAGCACCTCTAGTAAAGATTGGTCATCATTGTACTGGTGTAAAAGTCTCTGAACCGGATGGGGAACAAGAGGTCTCCCTGAAAGATCAAAAAAACATGAAACAATTTGTGGACAAATATTTTAAAGGAGCTTTTAGATCATATATGCAAATGAGTACCTGCTACTATACGATGAGTAAGGATGAGCACTTTATAGTAGATTATATAAAAGAGCATGATCAAAATGTAATTTTAGCAACTGGATTCAGTGGGCATGGGTTCAAATTTGCGCCAATGATGGGCGAAGTTATAGCGGACTTAGTTATTCATGGAAAAACTGATATGCCTATAGAGTTTCTTTCGTTGTCTAGATTCTCATCTTAGATTTAAAAATATACAGCTCAAAAGTATTATTATAACTGCACTAAAAAGCTTTTCTAGCCATCATAAGTGGTGGTCCTATAAGATACAAAGAGAAAATATTGATAATTACAACATTGTGGATTGCGCCATAATAAATGGATATTGAAAAATCAATTATGAACCATAATAGCAAACCTAACCACATGGCTGAATTTGCCCGTTTTTCCTTATTCTTAAATGCATTTTCAGATATCATAACCATAAGAATATAAAAGCCTGCAATGGTTCCTCCAATAATTCCAGATAGAAAATTTTGAACATTAGCTCGTTGTGGGTAATAATTTCCCCATCAAAAAATACTTCTTGAGTATGATGATTGTGTAGTTTTAAGAATAAAGTGTTGCCAGCAAAAGCAACTAATAGTCTTACGATTATTGTAATAATATTAGCGTAATTTAGCCACCTTTACCAAAATAGAAATTTGTGCTCTTCCATATATTCATAAATTAGAGTATTAGCTAATTTACAAAAAGTCTATTTGCATTTCAGTTTTATTTAGAATGTGCGATACAAATCCCGTTTTACTTCTTATGTATTAGATATGGTTTCTCTTCAAAGGAATTTTTATTCATTTTATGGACGACTTCAGAAAGCATTAGTAGAGCAAAAGTATTTGGTATGGTCACTAAGCATAGAGTTGTATCACCAATGCTCCATATCGCATTCAGATTTGTGATGGCACCAATGAAATGAAATAAATACAAACTTGTAGGGCAGTATATATCGTTTCCCAAGTAAATAAAATATACGTCGATCTCCATAATAGCACCATGAAATGGAAGAGGATATTCCAAATAAGAAGACACTCAGGATAACGATATAGGTCCCTATTTTACCAAGTGCTTTTTCGTAGGTAAGTTAAGTCAATGGTGTACTATTTTCCATCGCGGGTCCGTAAAGTGTCTTGAATTCTTGGCCCTCATTGTCTTTAGCTAAATCTAGATTTGGAATAATTTGTCCTGTAAACGGTGTTGTGAAATCTTCATAGAGATAGAAATTTTCTATAATTATATCGTGCCAAGCTAATTTATATTCATCCTCTATGTACCTAGGCAAACCGTCATTTATATCGATTGGGATATCTCTTGAGTGAGCTCTATCTGTATCTAGTGCCTCTAAGAAAAGTACCTTTTTTTTTATTTAACAATGTATTTATTACTATGCTATTATATCTTTTGGGAGGTAGAATCCCTGTCATCATCAAGGTGGTCAGAAGTGTAGAGAATCCCAATGTTATAAGCACAATAAATCTCCAAGATTCCGATTGAAGTATATTCCGTAGAATTTTTGGATAATGCTTAAAGCAAGGCAATGCTTATAGAATAAAAGCACTATTTATCTTGGATAGGATGCTTTTTATTCCTTCAAAATAAGAATCGTGATTTAAAGTTTGATCTGTGGAATGATTAGCATAAAGTATAACCACTATTCCTGTAGTAGCTCAGGTCAATAGAGCCAAAGAAAGCCACGTTAACCCATAATCTTATTTGGCTTGTGGTTGATCTTTTGTTATTTGATGCCAGATTGAAATCAGGGCAATGAATGCAAATAGACCTATAGTTATTTGCCAATAGCCAAAAAATTTATACAGTATTTTCACATTTTCACCAATTAACCTCCAGCTTGTTTTACTATTATGAACAGCTCTAATGCTAAAATAATAGAAAGAATAAGTTGTTGATCTTCATCCCCAACAATTGCTATTCCTAAGATTGGACTCAAGGTTGCTTTTCTTGATATTTTACAAATTTCTTCTATTCCTCTTTTTATTACGAAAGCGCTAGCCATGATATTACCCTCAATGGTAAGTAATTCATGTGTGGTTTGAACATTGATATTATAGCCCATAATTTTTACAGATGGTTGCAACACTGCTAATAATTCTGCACCTTTGAAGATTTCTATATTCATTTTCAGAAAAGAAAATTTCTTCTTTATAATAAGTGTAGGAGAACCATCTAGTGGATACATATTTATTTGTGATAGAAAAATTTTTAGTCTGCATTCATATACCAGATTATTCGCTTTGTAGACATCATATCTTTTTCTAATGAATCCTTTTCCAGTAATGTTGTATAGATTAAATTCCATCTTTTTGCTTTCTTAATATAGCCAAATTAAGAAATGTAATTGAACTCTCGCCTCTTATAGCTTTCTTTATCATTAATATTTTATTAGTTTCATAGTATGAAGAAATTGGGAATTATATCAGTTATTCTATTCTTATTATTAATTTGTTTCATAATTTATACACTGGCTTCCACAGGCTTTTGGCGAACCATTGCCGATCCGTATGAGGGCAAAGTTTATACACAATTTAGTATACCTGGAGCAGAAGATATGACCGTTTTGGAGGAGGAAGATTTTATTGTTATTTCTTCTGATGATCGTCGAAGTAATGAACAAGGTGGGATATATATTCAGGACCTGAGAAAGGTAAAAGTCAAACCAATAAATATTTCAGAGAAATTCAAAAAGCCATTCCATCCGCATGGTATTTCAGTTTATAAATTGGATTCTTTGGGTTACATTTTATATGTAATAAATCATGTTGAAGAAGTAGAAAATGGAAATGTAGTAAAACGTCATTATATTGAGAAATTTCAACTTCATGGTTATGACCTAAAACATCTAGAGACAATAAAGCATCCTAAGATATCTTCTCCAAATGATATAGTTGCAATAGATGAGAATCAATTTTATTTCACAAATGATCATGGGTTTACTTCTAAGTGGGGAATATTAGTTGAGGATTATTTAGGTCTTGCAAAAGGGAATGTTGTATATTTTGATGGACAGAATTACGATGAAAAAGCATCAAAAATCGCCTATGCAAATGGCATCAATTACGATACTGAGCGCAAATTGTTATTTGTAGCGTCTCCAAGAAGATTTTTGATTAAAGTGTTTCAAGTTGGAGATAATATGGACCTTACGTTTATAGAAAATATAGATTGCGGAACAGGTGTGGATAACATAGAATTTGATCAAAATAAAAAATTATGGATAGGCTGCCATCCAGACTTAATAACATTTGGAGAGTATGCAAAAGGTAAAGTCGATTATTCACCCTCAGAGATTATCACGATAGATTATAGAAAAAAAGGTGATTTTGATATCAAAACCATATTTATGGATAATGGGAAAAGAATTAGTGCCTGCACAGTGGCCATACCTTATAAGGAATTCATTTATGTGGGAAATGTAATGGCGAATCAATTTGTAGTTCTATCCACAAAAACTAAATTCAAAGGAAAAAAATAGATAGGCAGTTTTTATGTATAAAAATAAATTTTTGAATGAAAATTAGTAGATGCAAAGTTATTCTAATTTATAAGAAGTTGACATAGGCTAGTTTATGAATGAGACTTATAATAATTTGATTTTCAACCATTTATTAGAATAGGTAAATGATGGATCGAGTAAAAAAATGTATAATTTCGCTCTTATGAACGTAATAAATACCCTTAAAGCAATGCTGCTAATCTTAGCAGTAAGTGCGTTACTATTGTCACTCAATTCATGTTCAAGTGGAGGAGCAAATGACGAATGGCGAATGCAATTTTACCCAGCTGTAGGAAGTTCCTATGCAACCCTAAGTGTTTATTCTACTAAAACAGGTGCATATGAAAATTTCTACATAGAAGATGGAAATTGGGTTAAAAATGAATCTATCCCATCGCCAAATATCACAATTAAAAAAGGTGATTTAAGGATTGAATATTTGCCAGCAACTCCTGCAACTTTACCGGGACTTAGTGTCTATGATGCCCAGTCTGGTCAGTACGAACAATTGTACTTAGAAGAGGGTGAGTGGAAGAAAAATCCACATATACCACAACCTAATATTACCCTATCAAAAGGTGATTTGAGAATGGAATATATACCAGGCAATACTTCAACATTAGCAACTTTGAATGTATATTCCACTACAACTAAGGAATACGAGCAATTATACTTGGATGGTAACGAGTGGAAACGTAATCCTAATTTTCCAGCAGCGAATAAAATGTAATTCTAGTTTTATAACTCTTCGGAGAAATCAACTATAAGGTTGGCTTTTACTAAAAGCCAACCTTTTTTTGAGTTGTCATAATTGAAATGACATTATTTAAAAGATAAAGTTGACAAATTCGAAGACATCTCATCTATATAATGATATTTAGATAAGATTGTTTGGTGTAAGAAACCAAGTAGAGTGAAGT
>Ga0114956_1002620_pt1 | contig 14102 bp, 14 predicted proteins | sample MaitaG_FD_87304 | JGI IMG/M metagenome (GOLD analysis project Ga0114956, IMG submission 87304) | Marine algal microbial communities from Maine, USA - Maine_Asex2 metaG | ecosystem: Host-associated > Algae > Red algae > Unclassified | place: Maine, USA | collected 2015-01-05 | reverse complement strand
TGTTATACTTTTTAAAATATCACTCCACTCGATACGTCTCAAAAAATTCCTTCCGAGCAATCCGATAAACTTCTTCCCCTCCAATTGGACAAGCCAAAAAATCTTTTTCTTTTGCCACCATTTTACTTCCCCAATCTGCTTGGAAATAGAATCTATTTTTTACGCCAAACTTTTTTAGCAATCGCTTATTCACTTCGACGGCATAAATTCGCCCTGTCGGTTCATATTCAGAAAACCCAGCTTTCGACCGTTTTTTATAAACATATCTTGACCGAAATTTGGAAGGAGGCAAAATATATTCTTCACCTGCATCAGTTTGATTTTTGACGATGTAGTCACCAGGTTTTGCACGATTAGTCGTTTCTTTTCCATCGCTAGTTGTTGTGGTGATTCGTTCTACGTCTTTCGCTTTTCGAGCAAACACTTTTTTTATTTTTTGATAAATCTTACCCCTCGTTTTGAGTAATGGTAAAATTATTTGCTTCATTTTTTCTTGAGAATGCATCTACTTTTTTTTAGTATGTTTAAAACTTAAACTCACAAAGTGACTTGTAATCGAATCTCGTCAACTTAAGAGTTTGTGGTGAAAATGCCGGGGATAAAAATCCCCTGTTCTCTTCTTTTAAAAGACGGATTTTTGCCATTTAAAAGGAGAAGAGGGGATTTTATCCCCGAGCTGGCTACCACCAACTTTTCTTAAGTTGACGACATTCGAATTCGATGTCACCTTGTGAGTATTTTACGATTTCAAGTTAACTCATCTCTCACTTCCATCAAAGCAAAACCTAATAAATTTAAACCTTTCCATTGATTTGGATCATTCACTTTTTCATTATCCTTAGCCAATCCAATTCCCCAAATCGGATCAACAGGACTCGCCTCCACCAAGATTCGATTCCTTGTATTCAGTAAAAAATTTTTCATTTCAGCGTTTTGTTCAAACTTAAAATGATTTCCTTTTTTGACAATTTCATAGCGATGTTCATTCCATTTTTTTCCATCAAAATTTCGAACTTGTCGCCCTAATTTTTTCGCTTCGGCTGGAGATTTGCAATTGATTATTTTTTCCAAAACCTCCTCATCTTCAAATAATCTTGCCTTCTCTGCCATCATCCAATGTTCCGCAGATTTATATAAAATATCATCTACGACAAATTCGCATTCCCACCATTGACTTAAACAACTGGCAGTAATACTTCCATCTTTCGAAGGTCGATGTCCCCAAAAGAAAAGATATTTGATAGGTTCGTCGGATTCAGCTTTTTGCCTGATCCAAGTTATATTGTATTTCATTTTTCTAAATAATTTTTATTTTTTTCAATATTTTTTGGTCTAAAATCTCCATATAATTTTTTCCAAATTTTTCATTTTCCAAATCATCATACATCCATTGTGGCAAATTATTTTCAAATTCCGTCGTCAAACTTCCAATCGCTAATGCCAACGAAGCAACGGTATCTGTATCGCCTCCCAAATTAATACTCATTCTCAATGCATCTTGAAGTGTATCCGTTTTTTCAAAAACATATAAAACTGCTTCCACCGTTTCCTCTCCGTCAATCTTCACTTCACCATTCCAATTCGCTTTCCATTGTTTACCTTGCACATCTGCCAAGTATTCAATCAGTTGATTTTTATTTCCTTTTTGAAAAATAAAATAATGACTCATCAAGGCAATCGCTTCTGCGGCATCAATTGCTTTTTTAGTTTGATGCGTGACTGCTCCTTGTATTTTTGCTTTGACTAAAACTTCTTTTTCATCTTCAAAAATTCCAATTGGATACGCTCGCATCGCTGCACCGTTTCTTTCACTTTTAGGAATGATTCGGTCTAGCAATTCTTGTCCGTCTTTTACTTCTGTCATCAATTGTGAAAATCTTCTTGCATACCCTTTCCTAAAATCTCTTTGAAAAACTTCGACAAATTTGTTAGCAATATTAAATGAAGTCCATTCTTGATTTTCCAAAATTAACTCTGCAACACCAATTGCCATTTGAGTATCGTCAGTATATTTTCCAGACAAATACTTCATCAAAGTATTTTCTTTTTCGATAAAACTTCGTTCTGCAAATTCAAATGCAGCTCCGTAAGTGTCTCCGATTGCGCCGTGGATAATCATGGTTGTTTTGTTTTATTTTATAAATGGAACTTAGTTTTAATCTCGTTTCTCTCTACTTTTTCCTTGATGAAAAAGTAGCAAAAAATCAAGACTGTATTTTGTAAGTCAACAGTTCTAAACTTGGTTTTTTGAGCGAGTATTTAGTGAACTCAGCTCTGTCTGAAGTAACTTTAGAAAGACTTAGCGAGGAACGAGCTTTAGTCTTTCTTGAGTTACAAGTTTAGCTGTGTATGCTAAAAAAATTAAGTTTAGAAATGTATTAATTTTATATAAAGTCTTGATTTTTTTTGCTTCGTTTATTTTTATCAAGAAAAAAAAATGAAGGTGGGCGAAATTCACTCCCATAAATTCTTACTATTTTTCTTGTTTTATAAAATCAATCACATCCCCTAATTCCAAAAACTGACGAACACCAAACCGCTGACAAACAATATCCACATTCCCTTTTCGCCAAAAACCTTCAGGACAACACACCAACAATTTCCCACTCTTCGCAAACAATCCTAATTCTAAAAGTGAAATCGGCGACTTCGTATTCGGATCAAAATACATCAAAATCAAATCTGCTTTTTCCAAGGCATCCAATTCCCAATTAACTTGTTCGTTGAAATTTGGATTGTCTATTCGTTGCTCCCAAGAGGCATTCCACTCTTTTCTACGTGGATTTAAAATCGTGTAATTGTATTGTTTTAATTTTTCAATTACATCGTCTTGCCAACGAGTTGCTTTGTCTTGTTCGATACTTCCAGCTAGGAAGATTGATTTTGATTTTATTTTTAAGGGTTCGGGTGCGGTGATTATTTGCATGATTATTCTTTTAATAATTCCATTTATTTTTAATCAACGTTTCTGCAATTTCTTTGATAAATGAATCTGCCACTAATTAATATTCACAAGGTGACTTCGAGTCACCTTGTAAATTGCAACATCTAAACTTTCGTCATTTCCAATTTAATTTGCCTCTGTAAAAGTTCTCGAATTCCTCCAAGCGTCACCTCCTTCAAAATCTCCCCATCCCGATACACCACTTCCAACAATCCACCCGCCTCTTCCTCCTTCGAAACTTCATCCGTCATCTTCGTCACTTCCAATTCATTTCCATCCAAACGAATCAATCCTTTTGCAGAAATTTTAGTTCCATCATCCGTTTTTGGATTCTTAAAGATCGCTCGACCTTCGCCATTCACTTCCCCATAAGTTGCCTTCATCGCAAAGCCAAAAGTATCGCGCGTCACATATTGATAAGTGTACGAACCGATGCCAAAAACCACATTCGTACTCGCAAATCCTTTCGCCTCCAACTGACTACAAATCGCTTCGCATCGTTCCAACGTAATGCTATCGCCATAAATCAACCCGATATGTTCGTCCAACATTTTATAAGCTTTGCTAGTCGTCGTTCCTCCAAAAACTTCCCAAAGACATTCCACCGCTCCTTTAAATTCGGGCGTTCCAGCCGCTGCATTTGAATCTCCGCAAATAATTTTTACAGGATCGCCGCTGTCAGGTCGAATCACCACCTTACCATCTCTAGCTAAAATCTCACTTTTCAATTCTTGTAAATATACTGTTATAACTTTCCAAAAATCCCAAGTATCAGAAACGATACTGACGATTCCAGTTTTGTAAACATCAGTAATCAAACGGCGAAAAGTTTCGATTTCGCTATCTTCCATTCCCATGCACATTACAGAATGTTCCGTCGCAGGCACACTTCCACCGACCAATTCTTTATCACTATCTGCCCCATAATAATCTTCCAAAAAATCAATTGCGGGTATCGTATCCGTTCCTGTAAAATTCAACAAGTGTCCTGCCCCACTCATCATCGCCGCTTCCAATCCAGCCATTCCTCGAAAACTAAAATCATGTGCTTGCCAATCCACAAATGCTTTGTCGCCTCCAGTTTTTTCAGCGTAGCGATCTAAGATTTTTCGATATTGCAAACTCATCGTCGCACTCGTACATGGCATCCAAATAATGCAAGACAAAATCGTTTCTAAAAAATTTGTCACCCAAAAAAATTCTGGCAAAGTATTTTTCATCGTAAACATCGGCATCCGCATCGGCACCAACATTCCTTCTGGCAACGCTTTTATTTCCACCGGCATATATCCCAAATCGTGCAATGCTTCGATGTGATCGTAAGTAATCGCATCCGGTCCCAAATATGCGCTGATGCGTCGTCGGTATTTTTTGACAACTTCCGCTTTTGGTTTTTGGAAAAAATTCTGGTCGAATTCTTCTTGTAGATATTTTTTGAGAAAATATTGCAATCCGAAAAAAACTACTTTATCGACTCCTGCAATTCTACTTTTTCGAGGTGTCCAATTAGAGTAAACTAATTCTGTTCCTGTTGGATATTGATTTCGATGATCTACTTTGTAGCCATCTGATAAATTTAAAGTATTCATACGTTGGTGTTTAAATGGTGAATTAATTTTTCTAAATGATCGAATGTTTCTCGAAGTCCTGCCCTGTCGTCGAGTAAAATATTGTAATAAATTTTGCGTGAGTTAGATTGGTAAAAAGGAGGATTATCATTAATCGCATCAAATGGTATTTCCTTTTCATTGCAATAACTTTTTACAAAATCTTCATCTTCATTCGCAGTAAAAACAATCAAGTAACATCCAATCTTTTTCAATTTTTGTAACAATGTAATTACATGATTAAATTCTAATCCTACTTGATGAAAATCATAAACCGTATTATCAAAATCGAAAGCAACTACTAAACTATCGTAAGCTTTATATTCTTTGAGTAGCCGCTCGAATGTATTTTCTTTTTTTAGATAAAAATCCATATTCTATGTTTTTTGGTGGAACGCGGATGCCGCAGATTTAGCGGATTGTAACAGATCTGACGATTAGAGATATTATGGATTTTTTCTCATTATATAGTAATCGTCAAATCCGCTTACATTCGCTAGATCCGCAGCATCCGTGTTCTATTTCAAAATAGTATCGTCTAATTTTACTTGCGTAAATCCAAGTGTCTCATCAATATCTGAAAATGAATTAGTTGAAAATACTTCATCAAAAACTTGGGTCAATTGCTCCAATCCTTTGCTAAAAATTCCATGCGTCACCATCAAAATTAACTTCCCACAATTCTTTTCTTTTAACTCTTTTGCCAATCCCAAAAATGTTCCGCCGCCATCACAAATATCATCAACAATCACACAAGTCTTAGCCTCCAAGTCATCTGCGTAAACTTTAAACCCACTCAATTTCCCAGTATTCACATCACGCATTTTGCTACATTCTATAACTGGAACGCCATCTAAAAACTGAGAAAGTTTATAAATTTTTTTCAATGCTCCTCCATCTGGCGAAATCAAAATGTAATTTTCCTCGTTTTGTAACAATCTATTTACAAATTGATGATTAGGAATATCTTTCACTCGATTGAGCAACGCAGGAGTCACTTCCGAATGCGCATCCAAAATGGTTACACTTCGATAATTTTGTGCATTGATGACATCTGCGTAAACTTTTACACTCAACGATTCTCCTACCACCATCACTCGATCTTGCCGAGCTGCCGGAAAATATGGAATGACCAAATGTATTTTATCCACACCCATTCTTCGCAATGCATCTGTGGCAATCAATAAGAGTCCAACATCATTAAAACTTTGAATCCGAGTCGTAATCGTCAACTCATCTGCTTCCGTTAATTCTGCTAAAATTTTAATATGTGGTTCGCCTCCATTGAAAGTAAAACTTTCAAATTCAATTGATTTCCCAAAAGGTACAAATGCGATGTCTAAGTTTAAATATTTCATTTTGCGTTATTTTTACACAAATATAATTGCAATAAATTTCAAAAACAAATTATTTGCGTAAAAATAACACAAATAATTATTTTTATAAAAAATCCTTTTTGCATTTAAAAGCAAAAAGGATTCCAAATAACTTACAATCAATTGATTATTAGTTATTTAAATATTTAAAATAAAAATCACACATCAAAAACCATCCCGTTCTTTTCCAACTCTAAATATTTTTTTTCATCAAACCGATAATACGAACCTGGCCTTCCACGCCCACCACTTGACTTTTCTTCCAGCTCTTCGAGAATGTCTAATTTCAAAAATTTCTTTCTGAAATTCCGTCGATCAAGTTTACGATTATAAATAACTTCGTAGAGATGATGAATCTCTTCCATCGTAAATTTTTCATCTAATAACTTAAAACCGATAGGCTTATAGCTGATTTTGTTCTGCAATCTGTCGAGTCCATAAGCTAGAATCTTTTGATGATCGAAAGCTAATTTTGGCAATTCATTTAGATGAAACCATTTTGCATCTTCTGCATCAGTTGCTGCAAATAATTCAAAATTGGAACTCCGCACCAAACCATAATAGGCAATCGTGACGATGCGACTTCGAGGATCACGTTTTGGATTTCCGAAGGAATATAATTGCTCGAGATAGTTGACTTTTACGCCAGTTTCTTCTTGTAGTTCTCGTTTGACTGCTTGTTCGAGGCTTTCTTTTTCTTTGACAAATCCGCCAGGGATTGCCCATCGACCTTTGAAAGGAGCGTACTTTCTTTTGACTAGAAGGACGGATAATCCTTCTTTGGGTTCGTAACCAAAAACGATTGCATCGACGGTGAGACTGATATTTGGAGTTGCCATATATGTATAATTTAATTTGCGTACAAATTACGGAAATATTTTTGAGAAAGGTAGGAAGAGTGTGGAAGGTTTTTTATTTTGTTCGGAAATGTAACTATATTTATTTTTTGACGCTGACTTTTTTATGACTCGTTATGACTTTTATGATTTTATTTTCCTTCGGAAAATTTAGCAAGTGGAGAAAAAACATAATTATCCATAAAAAGTCATAAAAGTCAGCGTCAAAATTCAAACAACAATAATTTTCTCCAGATAATGAAACTCAATGCCAAACTGCTTTTTCAGCTCCTCCACTTTATCCAAATATATTTTCACATCAACTTCTTCCTTCCTTTTTTGCCCGACGATCATCACATTTTTTCCCGTGTGATCGCTAGAGATAAATTCAAACACTTTAGTTTTATATCCATTCGCTTCTAAAATTAATGCACGAATCGTATCGGTTACAATCTCTGCTTGACGTTCTTTTAGTATGCCAAATTTCAGAATAGGTTCCAAAAGAGAATCGTTTTTTATTTGCTTCCGAATTTGTTTGTGGCAGCAAGGTGCGCAGATAATTAATTCCGCTTTGGCTTTAATTCCTTTGGCAATCGCTTCGTCGGTTGCGGTATCACAAGCATGAAGCGCAATGAGAATATCCGTCTCAGGCAATTCATACCCCTGGATAAACCCTTGCTCAAAATGCAAATTTTCAAATTTAGAATTGGCTGCGATATTATTACAAATTTCAATTAAATTTTCTCGGATTTCAACACCTGTCATTTTGGTTTTCAAATTTAAAACATTCACCAAGTAATCGTAAAGTGCAAAAGTCAAATAACCTTTTCCCGATCCCATATCAACAATTCGTAAAGACTTTTGCTCATTGGTATTAGTTAATTTGTCCGCCAAAATCTGTGGATTTTTTCGCAACAAATCAGCCACAACTTCTACGAATTTTTTGATTTGTTTATACTTGTCACCTTTCCCTTTTTGCACTCGATTCTTGTCGTCGAGGATGCCTAGCTCTTGCAAATAGGTAGCTTTTTGCATCAAACCAGTTTTATCTTTATCATGTTGGCGATCAGGTTTTTGGGAAAAAGTAGGCTTGCCATCTCGCAAATTGATTTTGCCTTTTTTATTTTTTTCAAAAACAAAATCACGTTCGGTGGTAAAAAGGTTGGCAATCCAAAATTCATTACCAATTAATTTTTCGAGTTCTGCTGTTCCATTTTTCATGGAAAAATTCTTAGTGATGTCTTGCGTCTCATGTCGAAAAACGAAGGAATATTGCAACTCCTTTTTTATCAATGCAAGTTTGATTAAAACCTTTTTTAGCGATGCAGAACGATCAGCATTTTTGCTTAAAGTCAATCGTACAAAAGTTTCATCAGCTACGCTTGCTGAAATTTTTTGGATAAAATCTATTGGTGAATTCATTGGGGCAAAGATAGACTTTTGAATGAAAAAATTTAGTTTTGATAGGAACACGGATTAGGCGGATTAAAACGGATTTTCGCAGATTTGACGATTATGCACGAATATAATTAATCCGTGTTCATCCGCTCCAATCCGCCTAATCCGTGTTCCTATCAATAAATATTTTTTATCTTGCAAATAACAAAACATCAATACATATGAAAAACCTATTCTTCCTTTTCTTCATCGCAACTTTAACATTTCTCACAAGTTGCCAACAAGACATTTCCAAAAATGAAAACGATGACTCTTCCAAAGAACTCCACGCCATCTTCGATGAAGAATGGAAATTCCGAACCAAAGATAATGATGCCGAACTCCTCCCCGATGTCTCTTCTGAAAGAGAGAAAAAAGACGGTGAATTTTGGAAAAACATTTTGGAAAAACTAGCCAAAATTGATCGTTCTCAACTCACCAAAAAAGATAAAATCAATTATGATATTTTCAAATATCAATTGGAAGATAAAGTCGCTCGAATTGGTTTCAAAGACTACTTGATGCCATTAAATGCAGAAGGTGGTTTTTATACTAACCTATCGTATATGCTTCGAGGAATGTCTTTTGAAAATGCAGAAGACTATGAAAAATATTTGAAAAAATTACAAGCAGTTCCACAGTTTTTTGATGATAACATTGCACTCATGCGACAAGGCTTGGACGAAGGAATTACACAACCAAAAGTGATTGTCAAAAACTACAAAGCATTGATTAAATCTTACCTCGTGGATGCACCTGCAAAGAGTAGTTTTTATGCTCCTTTTTCCAAAATAAATAGTAGTGTTCCTGCGGAATTACAAACTGATTTGCAAGAAAGAGCGCAACAAATTATTCTCACTCATGTCCTACCTGCTTATCAAAAGTTTGATAAATTCATGGCAGACGAGTATGTTCCGAATGCTCGTAACTCATTGATTACTAGTGACTTACCAAATGGGGCAGCATACTACGAGCAACGTGTTCAGTTTTTTACGACATTGCCAATGACCTCTGATGAGATTTTTGAATTAGGAGAAAAAGAGGTAGCACGCATTCGAGCAGATATGGAAAAAATTATTCGAGACGTTGAATTTGAAGGTAGCTTTGCAGACTTCCTCAACTTCCTCAGAACCGATTCTCAGTTCTACGCCAAGACACCAAAAGACTTGCTCAAAGAGGCTTCTTTTTTAGCTAAAAAAATGGACGGAAAACTGCCTCAATTTTTCAACACCTTGCCTCGGAATTCTTATGGCGTTGAACCAGTTCCTGCGGCGATTGCACCAAATTACACTAGCGGCAGATACTCAGGTGGTTCGCTCGAAAATCATCAAGCTGGAAATTATTGGGTGAATACTTACAAGTTGGAAAGTCGTCCATTATATGTTTTGCCAGCCTTGACTTTGCATGAAGCGGTGCCTGGTCATCACTTGCAAATTTCGTTAGCGCAAGAATTGGAAGGCTTCCCTGAATTTCGAAAAAATACTTACTTGTCTTGCTACGGAGAAGGTTGGGGATTGTACTCCGAATATCTTGGAATCGAAGCGGGCATGTATGAAACTCCTTATGAAAACTTTGGTCGTATGACTTACGAAATGTGGCGAGCTTGTCGCTTAGTGGTTGATGTTGGAATTCATGCAAAAGGTTGGACGAGAGATCAAGCGGTGGAATTTCTGGGATCCAATACTGCGCTTTCTTTGCATGAAGTGAATACTGAAATTGACAGATATATTGGTTGGCCAGGGCAAGCACTTTCGTACAAAATGGGTGAATTAAAAATTCGGGAATTGCGAAAAAAAGCGGAAACAGATTTGGGGAATAAATTTGATTTGAGGGATTTTCATGATGTGGTTTTGATGAATGGGGCGGTGCCGCTTTTTGTTTTGGAGGAGTTGGTAAATGATTGGATTGTGAGTGTGAAATCGTAGCGAGCAACTCGCTTCGAACCTAATCTTATCAACTGGAAAAAAACCATAGGCTAGCTTGAAGTTAGTCTTTGATAACACAAAAAATATAATCATGTTTACGATTTTTATTCTTATTTCCTTTCTTGGAGTCGTTGCGGTAGTTCGACAGATCATCGGAAACCAAAAACACCTGACCGACGATATTATTCGAAAATTTTTAATCAATCAATTAAACGAACGAGAACATAATCGTACGACTGCTCATCTTGGAATTTGCGAAGCGTGTCAAGAACGCTTGCATAATTTTGGAAAAAAACGACCGCTAGAAGATCATTTAATTGATCCGAAGGAATAAATTTATTCCCTCTCCTGCTTTTTCCTATATTTGTTTTTCCGAAAATAATCTAAAAAATATCTACATGAAAAACCAACATCAAGAAGAACCACCTCCACCGATTTTTAAAACGTGGAATCAGATGTACGCATTCGTACTAATTTTACATTTTGTGCTCCTTTCTCTTTTCTACTACCTGACAAAAATTTATTCTTAAACTATGAAGTTGAAAAATAACTTCAATTAAATTTTCAATATGCACACGATTGATTGGGCTGTATTGGTGTTCACATTATTGTTCATTGTTTTTTATGGACTTTGGAAAACCCGAAAGGTCAGCACTACCGAAAGTTATTTATTGGGAGATCGGGAATTGAAATGGTGGACAATCGGACTTTCCATCATGGCAACTCAGGCGAGTGCGATTACTTTTTTATCTACTCCAGGACAAGCATTTGATGATGGGATGCGATTTGCGCAATTTTATTTTGGGTTGCCGATTGCGATGGTGATTTTGGCGGTTTTTGTTTTACCTATTTTTTATCGACTCAAAGTTTACACCGCTTACGAATATTTGGAGCAACGATTCGATGTGAGGATGAGGCAATTTACAGGGTTTTTATTTTTGTTGGGAAGAGGATTGGCAGCGGGAATTACAATTTATGCGCCTGCTATTATTTTGTCATTAGTGTTGGGTTGGAGTTTGAATATGACGATTGGGATCATGGGAGTTTTAGTGATTTGTTATACCATGTCTGGCGGAACAACTGCCGTAAGTCAAACGCAAAAACAACAAATGATTATCATCATGGGTGGTTTATTTGCAGCATTTGTGATTTTGATTACCAAGTTGCCTGCTGATATTTCTTTTTCGGATACGGTAGGTGTCGCAGGTAAAATGGGCAAGTTGAATATCGTAGATTTTGAATTTGATTTGGAAAATAAATACAATATGTGGTCTGCTCTTTTTGGAGGAACATTTTTATTTCTTTCCTATTTTGGAACAGACCAATCGCAAGTCGCAAGATACCTTTCGGGGAAGACTTTGACGGAGAGTAGATTAGGACTTTTATTTAATGGTATTTTTAAAGTGCCGATGCAATTCTTTGTTTTATTTGTGGGAATTATGGTTTTTATGTTTTATCAATTCACGAAACCACCGGTGCATTTCAATCCATCCAATTTGGCAAAAATAGAAATCGATGCCGAATCGCAGGAAGCACTTCGAGATTTGCAAACGAAGTACGATGTCGTTTTTGAGAAAAAACAAACAGAGATCCGAACGATGGTTGCTGCCTTAAATTCAGATGATGAATCTACCATCAATCAATCTCAAATTGCACTCAAAAGTTTGAACGATCAAGATACTAAAATCAGAAAAGATGTCGATAATTTATTGGCCAGTTATGGCGCACGGACTGGAGAAAAAATTGATTTGGAGGATAACGATTATGTTTTTATGTCATTTGTCACGCAGCATTTGCCCATTGGATTAGTGGGACTTTTGTTAGCAGTTATTTTTTCTGCGGCGATGTCTTCGATTGCTTCAGAGTTGAATGCATTGGCAAGTTGTACCACGATAGATTTTTATAAAAGGTCTTGGAATAAAAATCAATCGGATGCGCATTATTTAAAATCCGCAAAATTCTTCACTTTAACTTGGGGAGTAATTGCCTTGTTATTTGCATCGGTCGCTTCGCTTTTTGAGAACTTAATTGAATTTGTAAATATCGTGGGATCGTTATTCTACGGGACTATTTTAGGTGTTTTTGTAGTGGCGTTCTTTTTCGAAAAAGTAAAATCCAAAGCGGTTTTTGTTGGAGCAATTGTCGGAGAGTTAGTTGTCTTAACTACTTTTGCATTAGATTATCTTGAAGTAATTAATCTAGCTTATTTGTGGTTAAATTTAATTGGATGTTTGGTGGTGGTATTTGTAAGTGTATTGTTACAAAATTTATTTGGAGATGATGAACCGAAGAAGGAGGAAAGAAATATGATTGGTTCCGATCCAGATTTATTAGATGATATTGCTATGAACGGCTAATTAATGATGAATGATTAACTGTTAATGATACCAATTTCAAATCACTTCCTTTTTCCAAAAAGAAAATCCCGAACCTTCAAGATGAAGATTCGGGATTTTTTATAAATATTTAAATCGTAAACAGTAAGTGGTGTTAAGAGTTAACCATTAAAATTAAAATCCTTCTAGAATTTTATCATTTGCTTTAGCGTAACCTACGCTGCCAGCAGCTTTAGCCACAGCAGAAGATTTAGCGATAGTTGATTTTGCTTCCGCTTTCATTCCAAGTTTTGCTTCGATTTGAGCTTGCAATCTTAACTGCCAATATCTTTCTCCTTTTTGGTTCGCCATTTTAGCCCACTCGTAAGCTTGCTTCATGTCTTTATTTCTATCGAAGTAATACTTTGCAGCAGAGTAATAATCACCTCTTGAAGTACCCGCCATAGTCGTTTCGATTTGTTTCATCACTTGATCATCATAAGAAACTTCTAATTTAAAAGGCACATACCAGTTACCCCATTTCAAAGACATAGTTGCTCCATCAGAATTGATGTCAGCAATATCAATGGCAAAAGATTCTACAAAATTAGACCGCTTGTAACCTTTTACTTTGAATCGAGCCAACTCGTCAGCTTTGTTATATTTTGATACATTTCCTCCCAAGGTTAAATCTTTGTACAACATGATCGTCCAAGTAACAGGATCTGGAATACTGTATAAAGCATAAGTTCCAGCAGGCACAGTATTACCTTCGATTTTTACATCATCGCTAAAAGTGATTTTAGTCGCTCGGTTAGCACCAGTTCTCCAGATACTTCCGAATGCTTCTACATCAACAAAAAGTGTTCGTCCTTTTACACTTGGACGACTGTAATCTAAACTAACAGTAGTTAATCCAACTACTTGTTCCATTTTACAACTTGGACTAGCAGCGGGTGTATTAATTTGAGCCATGGCACTATTGCTGACCATCATAACAGCAGCAATCATAAATAAACTGGTCAATAATTTTTTCATCGTAAGATTTTATTTTAAAAAAAATGATTAATTACTTTTTTCAACACAAAAATAATATTTCTTTCTCACAAATTTAAAAGCTAATTGTCTTAAACAAGTAATTTGTCTTTTGCAAAAGAGAATGTAAACTTAGTCAAATAAATTAGTAGGATAAAAGTATGATTTCCATCTCTTTACGATATTCTTGTTCAAAATTCCACCTAGATATTATCATTTTTTCTATATATAAAAAAGGTTACGTTCAAAAAGGTCGTATTATGAAAACTACCCCTTTTATGGTATTTTTAAAAATAGCTGCCCATTCTTATAATTGTTTTATAAATTTTCCTTTATTTTTGTAGGGTAATCTAGAAAACAATAAATCTTGACCCCATCTTCATATAATTTTGCCTTTGGCAAAATGTTGTTTTATATACAAATATTCACGACGACAATCTATCAAAATAAAATATTCTAATAATTAATTATTATTGCATCATCTGATGCAAGCCATTGTTTTATGTGGAAAATGAATATGGTTTAAACTTCTTATAATAATCGGTTTTTGGAATAGGGGCTGCTCCATTAAAGAATGGGCAGCCTTTTTTTTTATTTTTTTGAATATCGAATATCGAACAAGGAATA
>Ga0114956_1002619_pt1 | contig 14103 bp, 14 predicted proteins | sample MaitaG_FD_87304 | JGI IMG/M metagenome (GOLD analysis project Ga0114956, IMG submission 87304) | Marine algal microbial communities from Maine, USA - Maine_Asex2 metaG | ecosystem: Host-associated > Algae > Red algae > Unclassified | place: Maine, USA | collected 2015-01-05 | reverse complement strand
GCGCGCAAGTTCAGCTTGGGTCAGGTCAGAGCGCGCCAAACGGATGCGCCGGATATGATTGGTTATTTGAGTTTTCTTACCGCCCACGGTTAAGCCCTGTAATCCCATATCATGGCTGCACGTTTCGCCATGTCCGCGATGAATGCCGTAGCCATAAGAGCAAAAACCATAAGCGGCGGGGTAATGACCGAAAATGGGCGGGGCATAATCCTTTGGGTCTGGATAAGAATATTCGAACAAGAGCGTGAAAATAATGATGTTCACAATTATCACGAACACCCAAAACCCATTGCGATCCCCTTTGCGCTCAATGTCCCGATCACGCTCGTCAATCTCATGATCCTCCCGTATTAAACGGGCCGCAAAAATAACTGAAATCACAATATGAATAATGATTGTCATAATAATCATGGAAAATAAATACGCATCAGGCCACCCGGTGAATGAGATATCACATCGAAACCGTCAGTCATCTTGCGCAAGAAATAGGCAAAGACCACTGTATCCGCCAAAGACGTCACCCAGCTCTGTCTCTCCATATCACTCATGTCTTCAATTCTGGTCATTGATTTTCTCTCCCACCAATGTAAACTATGTTGGACATTATATACATGATTAGACAGCCGTCAATTTGGTGCGTTTAGCGTGTTGTTATCTAATACATTTGCAACGCTATCGGGAGTCCTGCATACCTTATTGTATGGAATTGGAGACTCTCAGTACATACTTAGGACCAATACTCTCCTTGGGTCTTTTTACGTGGGCTTTTGTTCGCTGGAGGGACAGAATGCTTGACCGCCTCCCGAACTGGATAGATTCCCTGTTTACCAACATAATTGCTACATCAGGGTTAGGTTTTTTGACATTCCCTCTTTGGAAGTCATGCGAGAATTATATTGCCATATTTATTGTCTTTTTGGTTGTATTTGTATTGCTATTTTTCGTGTATTTTAAATTGGGGCCGAAAGAACAATCGCCGCAAAAAATTGAGAAAACCCACATCACAAACGAGGCTCACGACCCTGATGAAAAAAATATGCTGGTTGACCTACAGACGCCTTGGCCAAGCCCTCATGGATTAGGATTGGTTGAGTTAAACAATATCATCGCCGAAAAAGAGGATTTGGCGAAAAAGCTTGCCACCAAAGACTACTATTCTAATTTTATTGGATTCCATATGGAAGCAATTACCAAATACCGACATATGTTCTTTGCTTGGCATAAAATTCAACAGGGAATAAGTAGCTCCAATGGGTTATCTCTAGAAGAGTTTTTTAACGTCCAGCAAGCAGATTTCAGCCTTAGTAAAAATCTCGCCCTAGAAGTCATGCGTGGCACGCAGATGGATTATTTTCTACCCCCCTTGAAAATAATTGAAGAGCGCAATGCTAAATTCGGAGTTGTATTTTTACAGCGGGATGACCAAAACTTAGAGAGTATAGTTATAACGCTTAATTATGGCACATAATTAGACGATTTTCTTGGCCTAATATTGTATTTCCTGCCCCCGCAGAGCTTATAGCGCAGACCATCTTTCACGTTGCTGATAAGAAGGTAAACAAGCCGGAATAGTGTGTGATTTGTTCAAACCATGTTAACTGTGCAATAGGTAGACTCTAAAAGCCGAATCAAATCTGAAGGGGACATAATATGAACTACCTAAAAGGTATTTTTTACGCGCTGTCTGGCCGTATTGACGTTGATACATACAATTGCCGCCCGCTGGAAACCGAAATAGACCTTGAGGAGTTTTCTCAACGTATAGATTCGGATTACTCTGAAGTTTTGTCTGTCCTTGCAGAATGAGCCTAGATTTGTAACCTGCCGAGAGGCAATATTTTTCAACAAATTCGTTGTTAGCAACACATTTGAATCACACAATCTTTTAAGTGTGGGCGCGTTGCAAAATGCTATTTCAAAACCAATAAATGGATTTCATCTACTCGAAGACGCTGATGTTAGAAACCTTACAGCGTCTTTGATTTATGGAATTTCAAAGGCCCATGCTTTTGAGCAAGGAAATAAAAGAACAGCCTTCAAGGCAGGCTTGTTTTTTATAGAGCAGAACGGCTACGGCTATCATGGCTCCACCAACGGAATGGACTTAGGGCTCAGAATTATTGAGCTTTGTGAGGATAAAGTTTCAGAGGGTGATTTGGCTAGCTTCTTGAAAAGCTCCTTCATCTTTAAGATGGGAACAAAACGTGGATTTATTCAAAATATCACTAACTGAAACTCGCTGTCTAGTCATGTATATAATGTCCAGTATTTTAGACATTTGCGCCTTCTAGGACTCATATGCCCGTCTACATCGACCACGTCAAAATACCCTTCCGGGGGATGATAATGTCTCATATGACGGCGGATACGCTGGCGGAATTGCATGCTATGGCGGACGCGATTGGGATGAAGCGGGAATGGTTTCAGATACCGCCCAAGGCCAGCTATCCACATTACGACGTGAATGAGCCTAAACGGGATATGGCGATTGCGATGGGGGCACACGCCGTAGGGCGCAGGATTGGTATACATTACGCGGCGAAGCTTGGTATTGAGTGGGCGAGCCCCTTAGCTGCGAGTTCTTACCGAGACGCCTTGCTTGTCAAATACACACGCAGTCTTGAAAGAACTGAGCGCTACATCGCAAAGCAAAACGAGTTTAAAAAACGCTGACCCGGCCTGAGACGCTCTAACGCTCTTTTTTACTTTTCAGCCGTTCACGGCCCTGTATGCGCGGGGCCGTATCAAACGGGTTTTTGTCCGCGCGCACGATCAAGCGTATCGGGATACCTTTGAGATCGAAGTCCTCGCGCAGGCCGTTGACCAAATACCGCTTATAGCTCTCAGGGATAGAGGATACGCGGGAGCATTTGAGGACAAATGTCGGCGGACGTGTCTTGGTTTGGCTGATATATTTCGGCCTGATATGGCGTCCATTAACAGCCGGCGGCGGATGGCGTTGGATTTTCTCGGACAGCCATTCATTAAGCTCTGCCGTTTTTACTTTGGCGCTCCAATCGATTTGAATGCGTTCAATCGCGGGCAAAAGACGGTCTACGCTTTTCCCTGTTAGGCCTGAGAACATGACAACCGGCATGCCGCGCAGCTGCGGGAGCAGACGCTCGGCGCGTTCGCGCAGGTCTTTGGATAGCTCAGACTTATTCTTGACGAGATCCCACTTGGTCACGCCAATCACAAGCGCGCGCCCTTCCCGCTCACACAAGGCTGCAATCTGCAGGTCTTGTTTATCGAAAGGACATTGAGCGTCCATGAGCAGGACGACAACTTGCGCAAATTTTATGGCGCGCAGGCTCTCATAGACTGACATCTTTTCGAGGGTTTCATTGACCTTGGCTTTCTTGCGCATGCCCGCCGTATCGTGGAACTGCACGCGGCGGCCTTGCCACATATAATCTACGGTGATGCTGTCTCGCGTGACGCCCGCTTCGGGCCCGGTCAGCAGGCGGTCTTGCCCGATAAGCGTATTAATCAAGGTCGACTTACCCGCATTCGGACGCCCAACAATGGCGATACGCACGGGAGCATCTGTGCGGTCAATATTGTCGAGGACGGGAGACAGGTCGACCTCTCGCAAGGCAAGGTCGATGGCATCGTCTAGGTCGACAAACCCGATATTATGCTCTGCGGCAACTTCTATGGGATCGCCGAGGCCGAGAGAGTAACCTTCGGTAGCCCCCACGTCCGAGGCGCGGCTCTCGCATTTATTCGCGACGAGCACGACAGGCTTGCCGGACTTACGCACGAATTGCGCGAAGATACGATCGAGCGAGGTTACGCCGATACGGGCATCATAAACGAAGAGACAGACATCGGCTTCGAGCACGGCGATTTCAGTTTGTGCGCGCATGCGGGCTTCGAGCTTGTCGCCCTTGGCGTCTTCAAACCCGGCTGTGTCGATGAAGATTGTGGGTTGCCCCCGCATGGAGCCAGACGTTTCGCGGCGGTCACGTGTGACCCCCGGTGTATCGTTGACGATAGCGAGTTTCTTGCCCGCAAGACGGTTAAAAATTGTCGATTTTCCAACATTGGGACGGCCGACAATTGCGATTTTGGCCGGGCGCGGGCCGGTAGGAGCCAGGTCTGCGTCTTCGATATCGTCGCCCTCAATATCCGAGTCATTCATATCTGTGTCTTGGATATCCTCATCCGGAATATCGTCATGCCCCTCTTCGTGGACGTCTATGTCATCAATGTTGTCCATGAGAGTATCATCCAGATTTTTGCGGACAGATTTCGCGGGCTAACGCAGAGCGACGAGTTTCGCTTCGTCGGTCATCACGTAAACAGTTTCATTAGCAATAATCGGAGAGGCAAATACGCTCGCCCCAATTTTAAACTCGCTTATAATTTCGCCGTTATAGGGGTTCACTGTCACAGCTTGGCCATTAGACGCCATCATTAACAGGCGTTCGCCGGCCATAATTGGACCCGCCCACGCAATTTTCTTCTTACGCTTTTTGACGTTTTTATAGGCGGGTAGCTGCTGTATCCAAACAATAGAGCCGTCAAGTTTAGACAGACAAACAACTTCGCCCTCAACCGTGACCATATAAACGAAATCACCCGCGACCCATGGGAAGCCAAGGGAGCCTGCAGGTTGAGACCAAATGAGCTGCCCCGTGCGCAAATCAAATGCGGACACAACTCCGCTTTGCGATGTCGCGATAACGTAGCCGTCGGCAATAACTGGCCCGGATGAAATATCATTGAGCGAGGCCAATGGTGTCAGTCGGCCTGACGCTGTCAATGTATCCTGCCAAAGAACGCCGCCATTTTGGACACGCAGCGCCACAACTTCGCCGGACGCGAAAGGCGCAATCACAGTATCGCCAACTACAGCCGGGGCCGGCGCGGTGAGCATACGCGCACTCTCGATAATACCTTGGTAAGTCCAGATTACAGCGCCGTCAGACGCGTTAAACGCATAAAGCTCATTATCATCCGTCACGGCAAAAACACGGCCGCCTTCAATTGTCGGCGCGGAATGAAGCGGTACGCGAAGGCGTTTGCGCCAGACTGAGGCGCCTGTCGTGGCATCTAAAGCCTCAACAACGCCTAGGCCGGATGTGACATAAACACGGCCATTGGCCACAGCGACGCCGCCGCCCACTGATTCCTTGTCCTTACCACCTTTATCTTGCAGCGCCAGTGGATTACTGATCCGCTCGATAATACCTTTGCGCCCTCGTCGGGTTTTCTTCTTCACTGCGACTTTGACATCATGTTCCCAGAAACGATCACCAGTCGCCGCATCATAGGCCGAAACTTGGTTTTTACCGTCCATGACAAATATACGGCCACCTGCAATAACAGGCTGCGCAATGACCCGGCCTTTGCGAGACGTCCCTGAACCCACATCTTTAGACCAAATTTTCTTTAAAGGGCCGCTCGCACCAGTGTGCTGCATAACGTGGGCTGGATTCCCGCCAACTTGCGGCCAATCTGTATTGGCATAGGCTGCGGGCAGAACGACTTGGTCAGGCGTAATCGTGCCTGTAACCGCCAGTTCATCTTCGAGGGAAATCAGGGAAATACGGTCAGAATTCCCTGCAACATCGCCCTGCTCGGCCTTCTTTTGCGCCTCAGTCTTATCAAAGGGGTTAATCGCGTCTGCAACGCCGCCAATAGTCGAACATCCACCCAATAATAAGAGGGCGCTGGTCATTAGCGCAGCTTGGGGGGCACGTAAAAACTTATTCATTCTCGGGCTCCTGGCCTTCATTTATCATTGGGGATGGCTCCGGATTATTGTCAGTCTCGCCATCATCTTCGGCCGGCACACTCATCGCTGCAGCGCTATCCACTTTTATTAAACTCATGATTTCCTCAGCGCGCTGCTGGATGCCAGCCGGAACGCCCGGTATGGTCGCGAGATATGAGAATTCTTGACGCGCTTTGGAATCGTTACCGCTTTGCATGGCCGAAAAACCTAAAAGTTCGCGGGCTAAATACTCATAAGGCTGATCTTTTTCAGCCATGGGCCCAAGCCGAGAAGACACATCATCGTAACGGCCCTCGCTGGCGAGAATATAAGCTGCCTTAAGCTGAGCCAACTGGACATGACGCGGTGATTCGAACTTCTGCGCGGCTTGATCGAACAAACGCACGGCCTCTGTACGGTCACCTTGCTCGAGTTTGAGCGACGCCGCTCTAACAAGAGATAGGCCCGCATAGCCGCTAGGGGCTTTGCTCGCGATATCTACAAATTGGTTGTAAGCCTTATCCACATCGCCTTCACCCGCTAAATTACCGGCTTCCACATAAGCCGCAGATGTTGCGCGCGAAGCTTTATCAGCGCCTGATTTTTGCCATTCGAAATATCCAGCTACCGCAATAATCGCAATGATGATGCCAAGTAGAAACGGTCCCCATTTTTTAAGGAGCTTGTTATATTCGTCTTTGCGAAGTTCTTCCTCAACTTCGTTGATAAAATCGGCCACGTTATATCTTTCAAAAGCGCGCGGAGGTTCACAGAGTGATTCCGAGCTTTGATTTTGTCTCGGAACCTATCGCCCCGCCTCGCCCTTCGCAACCGCTAAGGACATGACAAGACCGTTAGTTTTCAAGCTAGTTATTGTTGGTTTTGTTGGTGAATTTATAGGTGTTGGCCTCTGCGGGGAATGAGCGGTCTTTCACAGACGCCGCATAGTCCTTGGCTGCTGTTTCAATAAGGCCTTTCATGTCACCGAATTTCTTGACGAACTTAGGCACGCGGTCAAACTGCCCCATCATATCCGGGGTCACAAGAATCTGTCCATCACAGCCCGCCGAAGCACCAATACCAATGGTTGGTATATCCACCGCTTTAGTCACTTTATCCGCAATTTCGACAGAGGTCCCCTCGACCACAACGGCGAAAGACCCAGCCTTGTCCGCGGCAATGGCATTGGCAACAATTTCGTCTGCGACTTGTTTCGTGCGCCCACGCGCCTTAAATCCGCCAAGCACATTCATGCTTTGGGGGCGAAGGCCGACATGGCTCATCACCGGAATACCGCGCTCGGTCAGATAGCTAATAGTTTCAGCGGCGTAAGAGCCGCTCTCAATTTTGATTGCTTGGCAGCCCGTTTCCATCATCACGCGTGACGCGCTTTTGAAAGCTTGAATAGGACTGTCCTCATACGAGCCGAATGGAAGATCAACAACGACTAACGCTTTTTTCGAGCCGCGCATCACGGCTTGGCCATGTAAAATCATCATGTCTAAAGTCACGCCAACGGTCGTGTTAAAGCCGTGAACGACCATGCCCACGCTATCGCCGACCAATATGAGGTCACAATGCTCATCAAGAATAGCCGCAGTTGGCGCATCATAGGCGGTGAGGCAAACAATCGGGTCGCTGCCCTTGCGTTCGGCTATTTGCGGCACCGTCATCCGGCGGATTTGAATTTGTGCGGACATGGGAGCTCCTTCGTCGCGGCTAAGCCCGATATATAGGGGGGCTAGCGGCGCAAAGAAAGCGCTAGCTTACAAATCAGCCAAGGCCATTTCAGGGAAATCAAACAATGTGCTGGCTCCGCTACGCATATATTCAAGCTGGCTGGCGGCTTGAGGCAATATGGCCAGCGCGTGATAACGAGCAAGTTGCGCCATATTATCTGCAAGAGCATCTCCTTTAATGAGACCGTTTGCGGCGGCTTTGATCAAGAAAGCCCCCGAAACAACATCGCCGCAAAGTTTGAGGTAATTCGTAGCGCCCGCCATGGCGTCTTTCTCTGTGGCGTTCAGAACTATATCCGTCGCTGTTTTCAGGGTTTCGATACCGTTTTTCAGAGCGCGCTCACAAACGTCCAAACCGTCAGCTTGGCCCGCCAATGATAGAATGCTTTCCAAGTCAGCTATCAGCGCGCGCATGCCCTCGCCGCCGTCGCGGCGTAATTTGCGGCCAATCAGGTCGAGCGCTTGTATACCGTTCGTCCCTTCATAAATCGGTGCAATGCGCGCGTCGCGGTAATGCTGCGCGGCACCTGTTTCTTCAACAAAGCCCATGCCGCCGTGAATCTGAATGCCTATAGAGGCGACATCAACGCCAATGTCCGACCCGTAAGCTTTAGCGATGGGCGTCAAGAGCGCCTCGCGGACGTGAGCGGCCTTAGCAGCGTCGCCTTCTGATATGCTCGCAAGATCTCCCGCTGCCGCCGTGTTCATGCAAATTGTCCGCGCGCCCATGAGGCGGGTTTTCATGTCAATCAACATACGGCGCACATCGGGATGTCCGATAATCGGCGCGTCGCCTTCGACGTCAATAACTCGGCCTTGCACACGATCCTTGGCATATCCGAGCGCCGCTTGGTAAGCCCGCTCGCCAATAGCTACGCCCTGCACGCCGACATAAAGCCGGGCTTCATTCATCATAGTGAACATACAGGCGAGCCCTTTATTGGGTTCCCCAACAAGCCAGCCCGTTGCGCCCTCAAAGCCCATGACGCAGGTCGGGCTCCCGTGAATTCCAAGTTTATGTTCTAGGCCTATAGGTCTGAAATTATTACGTTCTCCAAGGCTTCCGTCGTCGTTGACGAAGTATTTTGGACAGAGAAAGAGCGAGATACCGCGCGAGCCTGCCGGGGCATCCGGTAAACGCGCGAGGACGAGATGAATGATGTTATCGGCGCAATCATGGTCGCCCCATGTGATATAAATTTTCTGCCCCGTAATCGCGTAAGTCCCGTCGCCGTTCGGTTCCGCCTTTGAGCGCAGCACGCCGAGGTCTGACCCCGCTTGAGGTTCCGTCAGATCCATCGCGCCGGTCCACTCGCCGCTAACCATTTTCGGAAGATACTTTTCTTTCAGCTCGTCAGAGCCGTGCGCCAAAATCGCATTGGTTGAGCCTTGCGTGAGCATAGGGCACAGACCAAACGCCATATTCGCAGAGTGTTGCATTTCGCTCGCGGCGACGCCGACAACTTGTGGCAAACCCATCCCGCCAACTGCTTCGGGCATGGTCAGAGCCTGCCATCCGCCTTCGACATATTGCGCATAAGCGTCCTTAAAACCGGGCGAGGCAATTACGTTATCATCGTCCAGCCTTGCTGGTGTATGATCGCCGTTTTGATTGATAGGGGCGAGGACATTTTGCGAAAAACTAAATGAGCCGGATAAAATATCTCCCACCAAGTCATGGCTCGCATCCCCATATTTATCAGAGGCTTGAATAGCCTCGAAATCTGTGGCGTGACGTAGTAAATAGTGAATAGCATTAACGGGGGCAGTAAAGCTCATAATAGGTCTCCAATGCGCATGTTTTGGCATACATGGAGGATAAAAACAAAGACGAGATTACGCGTATATTGCCGCACAGTAAGTGCTTGATGAGGGCATTGCGAAACTTGACCCCATTCACCAATTAGAAAAGCGCGCCCCACGGGACGCGCCATCATAAATAGAGTGTGGCGTGACTAAGCTTTGCCGCCCATCACTTTGCCCATAATAAATGTCAGGATAGAGCCGCCAACACCACCGGAAACAACTCCGCCAAGAAGACTTCCGACGTTCAAGCCCGCACCATCAGCTGGCGACGCGAAAATACCATCAAGACCTGGAATCATTGGCGCCAAAGCCGCGAGGCCCGTACCGCCAACGATACCTGTGAGCGCACGGCCCGCAGTTCCCATACCAGAATTCATAACTTTACCCGCGACAAGACCACCGCCAGCGCCACTGAGTAGGCCAAGACCTAAACTTACAATATCCATTACATTCCCCTATATCCGCCAAATTGGCTATAACTTCGAGATATTATTATCTCTTCGCCCCGAGACCTATATTTTTTATCATAAGCTAAGAAAAATCAAGCCATAAATCGCATGGACGGCAAGCGTATAGTTTGATAGACCCCATCTATGAGATTGAAATTATTAGCATTATTTACAGCTTTCGCACTTGCAGCCTGCGGGAATGAAACGACAACATCGAGCTCGACATCAACTCAAGCTGCCGCAAAAGTCGAGCCTCTGAGCACATTAGAGCGTGGACGGAAGCTCTATAAAAGATGTTCCACATGTCATACTTTGGATGAGGGCGGCCGCAACAAAGTCGGCCCAAACCTGTATGGTATTTTTGGCGCGACAGCAGGTAAAAAAGACGGCTTTAAATACTCATCCGCTATGGCAGAGTCAGGCCTCGTTTGGACCGATGAGAACTTAGACGGTTATATTGAAAACCCTGCCAAATTCATGCCCAAAAATAGAATGTCATTTATCGGTCTTCGTAAACCTGAAGACCGCGCTGCCGTGTTGGAATATATGAAGTCCGAAATGGAAGCACCAAAATAACGAAATGGGATAATTAAAACCGCTGCCAAATCCCTGCTGTGAAAGCTTTTTCGCGGACGATATTCTTACCCCAAACAGTTTGATAAAATCCGGCCTGGATAGATCTATTTTTCTTTCTCTGACGAACGATTGAAATCCCTAATTTCAGGCTTTCATTACTTCGCACACGATCAACATTCAATAATCCGTTATCAGCCTTACTATAAAACCCCTGCCCGATTATTTTAATCTTGGACATAGGTTCGATACCCACGGTGGCGTCAAGACGCCACTCCCGCGGGATAGCGCCGCCCCGTTCACGGTAAGCCGCTTGGAGTTCGGCAAACCCGTTTTTTTTACCCAATACATAGCTGCGCCCAGCAAGACCGCGGATTTCGAATCCATTTCCGCTCGCCCCCAAATCCGCATCCGGAAATACTTCTCCCCCGCCGCTTATAAGGCCAGATACTTGCCCGGACAGAACCCATTTTTCGCTTTTAAATACTGTATAGCGCACTCCAATTTGGCTTTCCCCAAACCCCTGAAACCGTTCACGCCCATTGCGTCCTACATAATCAACGTCTTGAAACGAAGTCGCTAAGATAGCCGTAAGCTTCGGCGTAACGCCGTATTCGAGATAAGCTTGCTCCTCAAATTTGCGAAAATTCGTCTTTTGGCTAAGTTTACCCTTTTCATCAAACTGATGCCCGGACGTACTGTAGACTGTCGTTGATATGAGTTGACCTGTGCCGTCCGGCGTTGGCCAAGCGCCCGCCAAAGCAAAGGCTGGCCAGAGCCCCAGTAAAAGTCCAAATATCGACTTAAGCCATATCCCCATACGTCCCCCACAAACTATTTAGGCTTTGATTGCAGATTACGTCAAATGCTATAATAAATCTAGCTAAGGAGACCGAGTGACCCAAAAAGCTAAATCATTTGAGAAACTTGCCTTCCAGGCGAGCCTTAAGCCCGAAGCGCAAGAGGCGCGCAAAGCACTTATCGCGCAGTATGGTGATCATGATGCGGCGGAAGCGGACGCCATCATTGCACTTGGCGGCGACGGCTTCATGCTGAATACGCTACGTAGAAATATGACTCTTATACGCCGCGGGCTCCCTGTGTATGGCATGAACCAAGGGACCATTGGTTTTTTGATGAATGCTTACCGCGAAAATGATCTGCGCGTGCGGCTCAAAAAAGCTGAAACTGCCATCATACATCCTTTAAAAATGACAGCTCAGGGGCCGGGCGGCACCTATGAGGCCCTCGCCATTAACGAAGTGTCGCTGCTACGGCAGACCCGGCAGACAGCCCATATTCAAATAGAAGTTGACGGTCGGATGCGGCTTGAGCGTCTCATTGCAGACGGCGTACTTGTCGCGACGTCTGCTGGCTCTACCGCGTATAATTTATCCGCCCACGGGCCCGTATTGCCTTTGGGCGCAGAAATTCTAGCTCTTACACCCATCAGTGCTTTCCGTCCTCGGCGCTGGCGCGGCGCACTTCTCAAAACAAAAGCCAAGGTGGATTTTACAGTTCTTGACCCAGAAAAACGTCCTGTCAGTGCTACCGCGGACGATCAGGAATTTAGAAACATCACACACGTGTCTGTCCAGCAGGATAAAAGCATAGCCCTCAATTTATTATTCGATGAGGGACATGCTTTGGATGAAAAAATCCTACAGGAACAATTCGCAAGCTAAGCCGCTTGAGCAGAGACAGCGTCGAGCTTTTCGAGGAAATAGGCTTGGTCAGTCTGCGGCATAGAAAATGGCAATGTTAGAAGACGCTCGATCATCAACTCTTGAAACCGCGAATGGTCATAGTCAACGCCAGAGAGTTCTAGATCGCGATATATACTGCACGCCGCACGTACCATTTTGACCGCCGGTTCTCCGAGGCCAGCCCTCACGCACAAGGCTTTCAAAGCGAAGGGTCCAGAATCATGAATCATCAATGCAGCCTTTGCCGCGCTCACACCTGAAAGCTGTGCCAAAGCATGTTCAGCGAACCTCATCTGCCCACTTCCGACAGCCCTGATGACAAGAGACGCGGTTAGGCGGCCGGCTCCATGCAAATGAGTCACAAGACTTCTGATATCAGGCGATATCCAACTATGTTGCACAAAATCGACAGTTGCGCGTTCACGCGCCCGCGTTGCCAGATCTATCGCAGCTTCAGGCGAAACAGGATGGCGCTCTACTATGCGCACAGCTGCCTCTTCGCTTACAAGAGTAATCAGCTTTTCCGCAACTCGGATGGGTAGATCTTCGCGGGCTATCATCGCGTCTTTGATCAGGTCGTCATCTCGGTAGATATCCAGCATCTCAGCAGCAGCCGCCTCGTCAATCAAAGCTGTATCATTTGCCGCAAGCTCGGCCACGGCGAGACTATCACCATACCGAATAACTGCGCGTACAATATTACCCGTAATGTGAGAACGCTTAGCGATAGCGATAATTTTACCCGCAGCCTTGGACCGTAGGACGTCAATCAAATCGTTTTCGTCTAGCACGGGCGAACTAAGCAAGACGGGAGCCGCGATATTATCAATATCAGCAATAAGGCGCGCGGCAATATCTTTGGGGAGGTCAGGTGAGTTTTTGAGGGTAACTGCCAAAGCCCGCCTGACAACGTCTGCTGTGTCATCCGCCATAACGCCGAGAAGTTTTAGAGCGAAGTTGCGCTCACCCTCGGACAGCTGGCGATCACGAAAAGTTCGGCATATACGCTGCGCGGCTATCGCGCGTCGTCCTTCCTCGGGATGACGCACCAACATGCGAATATCGTTTTCTTTGAGGTGTTTAAGCGCAAGCTCAGGCATAGTTACTCCTTGAATAAGAAGTAAGCCCTTATGGTAAACGCCGCGTTTACATTTAGAGAAAAATGGTACCGCCTCTCAGGTTTGAACTGAGGACCTCTGGTTCCACAAACCAGCGCTCTAACCAACTGAGCTAAGGCGGCACACGTTAAGTGCGCGAGAAGCTCTATACCAAGCCCCGTCCCGCTTCAAGTGTATTGTGAGCCGAACAGCCAGTCTTAGCCGTTAAGTTTGTATATTCTCAAAGCCTTGTGAACCCAAAGCCTCTTGACGGCGAATGTATGCGTCAAGTTCGCGGGCGCGCCAAGCTGGATCTGGGTGAGTCGACAAGAATGTCGGCTGACGACTCGGAGTATTCGCGGCCATTTTCTCCCACAATTTGACAGACTGATAAGGATCGTAGCCAGCTTTTTGCATGTAGTTCACACCGAGTTTGTCTGACTCGGCCTCATGTTTACGTGAATATGGAAGAACAAGACCAATCATCGTGCCAAGCCCGAGAGCCTGAACCAAATACTGGGTATTTTGATTTGCTCTATTCAGGCATGAACGGCGCTGTTCGCCTGCTAAGCGTCTACAGCTTTTGCTGAACTGTGATCCGCCAATAACTGTTCCGCCGACAACCGCAGCTTGGGTTGCCATTTGCAAACTGTAGCGCTCACGTGCATGTGCGCCTGAGACGTGGCCCACTTCGTGGCCCATAATGCTGGCGATTTGATCATCATTATCCGTAAAATCCATCATGCCCTTATAAAAACCAACGCGGTTGCCTGGCAAAACGAAGGCATTTTTTGATTCGGTATCAAAAACGGCATAGTCCCATTTCTCATCGCCCTTTCCTGAGCCTCGAGAAATACGATCACCAATAGTTTTGATACGCCGTGTATAACGGGGATCTGTACTTGTCGGTGTTTTTCTTTTCATTTCCGTCCAAGAGGCAGACGCCATCTTATTAAGCTGTGCATCGCCCGGGGCAAAAGCGAGAAACTGTTTTCTGCCTGTGGCCGCATT
>Ga0114956_1002614_pt1 | contig 14115 bp, 8 predicted proteins | sample MaitaG_FD_87304 | JGI IMG/M metagenome (GOLD analysis project Ga0114956, IMG submission 87304) | Marine algal microbial communities from Maine, USA - Maine_Asex2 metaG | ecosystem: Host-associated > Algae > Red algae > Unclassified | place: Maine, USA | collected 2015-01-05 | reverse complement strand
GGCGTCGATCGCTAACGACAAAGGCGAAACAGCAGACGCCGCCGCGCTCTATCGCGACGTGGAAGACGTTTTACAACCGTTGGTCGATGATCCAAAATTGGGTGTGCGCGATGAAGCGCTTTTCAACCAAGCACTTGCCGCAGTCGGTTTGGGCGATGCAAAAAAAGCGGCATCACGGTTTGCCACCGTCGCATCGTTGCCTGATTCAAATCTATCGCAACAGTCGGCGATACTTGCAGGCCGAGAACTGTCACAGCTTCAGGAGTACCAACGCGCAATCGAAATACTAAGACCGATCGCGGAATCGGATTCGCGTTTCGGAGTCGAAGCCGCCATCCTTCTATCAGCCGCATTACGTATGACGGACCAACCCAAGGCCGCTTTGCAGATTGTTCAAAAATGGATACCGGTCGCACCCAACAGCCCTCTGACCGTCCCCTTATTGATGGAACAGGCAGATGCCACGTACATGGTAGAAGGGCAAAAGAAGCAAGCCGCCAAACTCTACACAACCTTGGCGTTGGAATACCCGCAATCTCCGGCGACAGCGGACGCCCTTTACAAAGCCGCAACCGCAAATTGGGAGACCTTTGCAACGGCAGACGCGATCGCGATGGCCGAACAATTCATTGAACGCTTTCCCAATCACCGGCGTATCGCGGCCGCCAAATCGATCCTTGCCGATGCGGCGATTGCGGATGAAGAATTCGCAAAGGGCGAATCGGCCTATCGTGAATTAGTAAGCGACTACCCTGATGATCCAGACGCCAGTCGATGGACGTTACGAATCGGTTGGGCGTTGTTCCTCCAAGACAAATACGCCGAAGCACGCGATTTTTTGAAAACGCGTGTCGACACGATCAAGCGGCCAGAAGACCAATCCGAGGCTTACCATTGGATCGGTGAAAGCGAGTACGAACTAGAGAATTACCGCAACGCAATCAGCGCGTTAAACCAAGCCTTGGAATCGGCAACGCCGTGGAACCACCTAGATGCGACCCTTTTCACCCGACTTCAGGCCGAATTGGCATTATCGCAGTTCGAAGATGCGTTGGCTTCGTTGAATCTTCTGCAACAGGAATTCCCCGACTCAAAATTGATCAGCGAATCGTTGCTGCGAACGGGAGAAACCTACCTTGAACAACAACAGTTCCCAGAAGCTATATCACAGTACAAGAAAGTGATCACCCGATATCCGGGATCCGAGTTTCTCCCATCCGCTCTCTACGGACTGGGTTGGGCCCAACTACGCAGCGGTCAATTCGCAATGGCTGAAGCAACGTTTGACCAACTGATCACTACCTTCCCCACGATCAACCTATCGCAACAAGCGCGTGCCGGTCGTAGCATCGCTCAACGGCGATTGGGGAAAACGGACAGCGCGATCGTTGACTTAATCGCGTTTATTGAAGCGGCCGAAGATGGCGAACGCAAGAACAACAGTATGTTGGAATTGGGTCTCGCATACGTCGAAAACGAAAATTGGTTAGAAGCAGAATCGACATTCACTCAACTGTTGGAGGTCCAACCCAAAACGTCACTGGCGGATCGAGCCCACTATGAACTGGCTTGGATTTTGAAGCAGCAGAACAAACCGGAAGAATCACTCGCTCAATTTAAGCAACTGATCAAAGATTATCCCGACAGTGCTCTAGCAACAGAAGCCTATTTTGAAGTGGCGAGTGATTACTACCAAAGGAAAGAGTATCAATCAGCGGTCGACATGTTTCGACGATCGCTTCTTAACCTATCGTCCGAGGGAATGTCGAACGAAAATTCCGAAGACAGCTCACTGGAAGTAAAATCCTTATACCAACTCGCTTGGTCATACTATCAACTCAAGGATTTCGAAGACGCCGCGAAAACTTTTTCTAAATTGGCCAACAAGTTTCCTCAAAGCGACCGCGTCGGCGACGCAATGTTCATGGAAGGTCAGTCGAATTTCCAACTCGATAATTTTGCCGAAGCGTTGACAGCTTACCAAGCCGCTCAACCGAAGCTGTCGGTTTCACCATTAGCAAACCAGGCTCAGTTGCGGTTGCTGATGTTGCACGGTGCTCAGTCCGCCAATCAGGTCGGCGAATTTCAAACCGCGCTGGATTTAGCGACGCCGCTGACGATTATTAAACCCGATGAATCTTACAATACCGAAGGTGTTTTGATACACAGTGCTTGGCTGGAAATTGCCAAAGCCCGGTTAGCAATCGGAGAAAACGAAGGCGCGATGGACGGCTTGCACCGGGCAGCGGAGGACCTTGGTAAAACAGGAGCCCAAGCCCGTGTGATGTTGGGTGACCTGCTTATCGAACAGAAGAAATATGAAGCGGCGATCAACGAGTATAAGTTGGTCTTTTACGGCTATGGCGGCACAGAATCCGCCGATGAAATCCGCGCTCTCCAAGCCTACGCGATCTACGAAACGGCTCGCGCCAGTTACAATCGCATCGGCGGCGCGTCGCTACGCATGAAACCAAATTTAGTCGAACAGGCTCTAAAACATTTTCGTTACTTGGTTGATAACTATCCGGACCAACCGCTGGCTGACAAAGCGATCCAACAAATTAAAACGCTGCAAGCATTAGAATAGGATTATCTACGATTGGTTAATACGTCTCAAAAACCGCGCATCGCCATTACGATGGGCGACCCAGCCGGTGTGGGCCCCGAACTTTGTCTGCGTTTACTGGCTGACTCAGAAATTACTGACCTATGTACCCCAATTATTTTTGGCAGCGCCGGGCTGCTGCGGCGAGTTGGGATCACGTGCGAATTGGAATTCGATTACCCGACCGCCACGATTGAATCACTTAATTCATCCAGTGAATTGGAAGGGCCTTTAATTGTCGACGTAAAAGGCCTTGAGTCGGACGCCGTCGTACCAGGAGTTGTGAATGCCGATACGGGGCAGGGCAGTTTTGATTTTATTGAAGCGGCGATTAAAGCCGCGCAGGAGGGGACAATTGATGCGGTCGTTACAGGGCCAATCAACAAGGAAGCTTGGGATGCCGCCGGAATCGCCTTTCCTGGCCACACCGAACTTTTCGCCGATCGCTGCGACACGCAACGGTTTTGCATGATGATGTATTCGCCCGCGTTCAGCTGTTCTTTGGTGACGACGCACATTGGATATTTGGATGTGCCCGGCGAGATGACGACTCAACGGATCACCGAAGTGATTGAGCTGTCCCATGCAGCGATAAAGAAAATCGAGCGACGTGAAGCAACGTTAACCGTGCTGGGGCTTAACCCGCACGCCGGCGAAAAGGGACTCTTTGGTAATCGAGAAGAAGAGCGCTTGATCGAGCCGGCAATTGAAGCCGCGCAGAAAAAGGGCTTCAAGATATCCGGGCCTCTACCGCCGGACACCGGTTTTCTCACCAAACATCGGCAGCAAACGGACGTCTACATCTGCATGTATCACGACCAAGGATTGATTCCCTTCAAGGCCTTCAATTTTGACACCGGAGTCAACGTTACCTTGGGTCTTCCGATGGTGCGAACCAGCGTCGATCACGGGACGGCACTTGATATTGCGTGGAAGGGCACCGCCGATCCGGCCAGCCTTCGCGCAGCGGTCAGGCTGGCAGCAAAGCTGGCATAACGTCGTCTTTGGCTCCCGCGAAAGAAGCGTCCTTTCGCGGAGCCATAGGTGACGATACGCGACGATACGCGACGATACGCGACTAAACGCGTCTTAAAGCTTCAATTGGATCCAGCGACGCAGCCCGACGCGCGGGGTAGATGCCGAAAATCAAGCCTGTTGCCAGCGCTACCGAAACCGCGACGCACGGGCCCCAGAATGTGATTATTGTTTCGCGGCCTGACATTAAACTGATGATCGGTGGTGTGGTCAGCCCAACGACCGCCCCCATCACCGCCCCGGTTGCGGACAGTACGAGCGTCTCGACCAAAAACTGCAATGTGATGTCGGATTTCTTGGCCCCTAACGCGCGCCGTATACCGATTTCGCCCGTTCGTTCACTGACCGTAGCCAGCATGATGTTCATGATCCCGATGCCACCAACCAGCAATGATATCGCTGCGATGCTTCCCAATACAAAGTTAAATAGCTGCTGAGTCGCCTTGCGTTGCTCAAGCAAATCCAAAGGGATCGTAATTTCAAAATCCCGTTTTTCATGCGTGAGAGCCAGCAAACTTTCGATTGCGGCGGCCGTGCTTTTTACGCGTTCAGGATCTTTGACACGCACCGTCAATTGGCTCAGTTCCAGCTTTTCACGCGTGGAAGAACCTTCGGTGCGCCGAATCAAAACTTCCCCAATGCGTTTTTGATCCGTGGTCAGCGGTATGTAAAAATCCTTGTTGTAATCCTGTGCGGCAAGACTCGAACCAACACCCGCCGACGACATTTTCGTCGCGGTCACTCCAATGACTTGAAAACGGTGTCGATCTGCGATTTGAATCGTCTGCCCGATCGGAGCTTCATAGCGAAACAGCTTCGCCGCCAATTTGGCCCCCACCACACAAACGTTGGCGGTCGTTTGCAGATCATGCGGCTCAATAAAGCGTCCTTGGACAACCTCCAAGCGATTGGTTTTTGCGTATTCGGATTGAACACCAACGACACGGGCTTCGGTCATCCGGTCGAGAAATCGTGCTTCGTGGCGGAATTCACGAAATGGCGCAATTTGATCAACGTCAGTCAACGTATCTTTGATTCGACGCATATCGTCGTATGTTAAACCGTATTCCAACAGCCGTTGACGCTGGCCTTGTCGATCATCTTGAGGTGGTTTGACCGAACGAACAATGACGTTACTGATTCCCAGTGATTCAATTTGCCGCTGAGCATCTCGCCCGGCGCCCTCGGCGATCGACAGCATGATGATGACCGAAGCCACGCCCAACACCAGTCCTAGCACGGTCAGCAGCGAACGCAGTTTATGCAGCATCAAAGACCGCAATGACATGCGAACCAACGCTGAAATTTTTTTCCATTGCAACATATATTTTGAAGAGCACCAATGACGTGCCGAGGGCATAATTAGTGAGCGTCGAGGCGCTTACTTCAGTTTCCTTTTGAGGCGGAAGCCCCAAGATTCAAATCCGCAGCGCCCGCACGTGAGTCGCCACACGCGGAAAAAACTCACTTGCTGGCGCTGCGGGTTTGTATTTCAAGTCCCAGTCCATCTCGTGTAAGTGCCATTGGGCTAACGCCTTTTCGCTCACGCAGGTCACTCATCAACAAGTTTATGAAAGTGCTTTACCCTTTAACCGCCCAGAAAATCTACCGGTTCTGCAACCTCGGCCACTGTTTTTGATTGGGCATCATCGGTTTCCGGAGCATCCGCTTCGGGTACTTCTGGCAACGGATTGTCCTTGGAATCGAATTCTTTTAATCCTCGTTGATAGGCGTCGAGCGCAACAACCGCTTCTGCCTCTAAACCCTCTTTGATCGCGACGAAGGAAACATTCGACTCACCCGTCTTGATGGGCTTGGAGACAAACTGGCCGTCGGAATTTTTCACAAAAACATACTCTTGGTTGGAATGAGATGTAACAGCCTGTACTGGGACCGCGATCACATCATCATATTGGCCGACGACGATTTCAACCTCTGCGGTCATGCCGGGTTTAAGTTTATAATCTTTGGGAAAACTGTCGATCGTGACAATCACATGGTAGTTGTTTGAGGGTTCCCATCGCGTTGACGCCGACAGAGGAGAGACGCTCTCAACGACGCCCGACAAATCGCTTCCCGGAAAAGCATCGACTTTAATAACGGCCTTCTGACTGGGTTTCACCTTGCTAACCAGCGTCTCATGAATCCCAACTTTAACCTGCATTCGGTCCATGTCTGGCAAAATGAAAACCGTCTGGTTTTGGTACAGCATTGACCCTTCACGCACTTTACCGTCTTCGCGGTAACTGTGTGCGTAGGCCAACGTACCGGACTGCGGCGCTTTCATTTCATGACGTTCTAAATTTTTCTCCAGTGATTTCAAACGGTTTTTCTGAATCTCCAACCCACGTTTCTCATTGGCCAGCTTATCCTTGGCCTTGGATAGCTTCGCAGCAGCCGTTGTTTTAGCGATCGCAAGTTCATGTTCGGCCTCGGTTGCCTTACTGGTAAATTCCGCCAAACTCTTTACATGTTCGAAACGTTCGAGCGAATCAAGTTTCTGATTGGCGTTTTTTAAACGCAGCTGAGCACTTTTAACAACTTGCTGAGCTTCCCTTAATTGTTCGTACTCACGGAAACCGCGCTTCACAAGCGCGCGGGTATTTTCCATGTCTCGGCGCGCCTTGTCATGCTGTGTTTGAGCTTCGGAAATCTGACCTTCGATCTCTGACTTGTTGACCAAGTAATCACCTTCGACGTATTTCTTGAGATCGAGCTTAGCGAACTCCAAGGTTTGCTTCGCTGTTCGGAGCGCAGTCGCATTTTCGTCGATCTGGACTCTGAGTTCTTGCTGGGCCGCTTCGACTTCCGTTTGCGATTCGTTGACGCGCGATTTTCGATCGGTGATATCTTTGGTGATCTCAGAAGTATCAAACTTGCAGACGATCTCGTCTTTCTCAACGATTTTGCCTTCGGGAGCCAAAAAGATGATCTTGTTTTCGTGGCTGTCAATCTCGCAGTTGCCCTTAATAGTGCTCTGCGATTCCAGTTCGCCCTGTTCGATAACGCGATCCATCAACGTGGTATTGCGAGCGATGGCCGTCGGCACATTGCTGTTGTCGACCGAAGACGATCCAGCATTAGCGAAGATCCAGTAACCCACTAACGCGGCGATCAGCACGGCGATCAGGATCGCCAAAGGCGCGTTGCCGCGACTGTTCTCCGCTGGGCCGGGGAGGGGTTGCGGGCTGGAGGTCTCTTTCGAATCGCTCGAATGATTCTTCGATGTCAGCGTCGGGGAGTTCATCGGCGTCTCCTGCGGCGGGTTCTCGATTTGATGGTTCGTCGTCCGCGGATTCGTCGTCGGTAGATTCTTCAAAGGAGGGTCGCTGGGGGGGTGATTCATTCTCGGATTCTCCATCGGACTCAGGCAAGTATTGTGGGACGACGCCAAAATTATCTTGCTCGTTTATCCAGACGCCCTGTTGGTCCAGTTGCAATGATTCTAAATCAACAAACACCGCGATGCGAGAAGTTTCATAGCTAATCCAACTTGATATCAACTGATTTTTGGTATCCCGCAACGCTTGCAGAGCTTGCAACAGGTCCTGCGTGAGGCTTGAGTCCCCTGAGGTCGCGGTGCGGAGATTGAACTGAGCCTGTTCTACCTGACGCGTTGCAGTGATCAGTTGTTGCCGCGTAATTTGAAAATTGAACCGGTTGGTGCGCAGTTGACGCAGGTTTAAACGTACGCTGTTGACGATCGCGTCCTCGGTTGCCATGTATTGGCGACGTTGTTGCTGGTAGTTGATTTGAGCAATGCGATAGCCGTTGCGTTCGTCAAAACGATTGAGTGGACCATCGAAATTGATTCCCAAATTGTATGCGTTGGCGTCGCTGTCCAAACGAAAAGCATTGTCATTGTCGGTACCAAGCGCCGTCGACGCAGTGACCGAGAGATCGCTTTCCAATTGATCGGCCGCGATCTCAACGCCGCGATAAGCATCGGTGACGGCGCCTTTGCTGTTCATCAGATCCAATCGCCGCTGGACCGCGATCTGTACGGCTGTTTCTTCTTCAAGTTCCAGCGGTTTTAGCTCAATCGAAAACAGGCGTATCTGCGTCTGCAACAGAACCAGCGTGGCGACGCGTTCCTTCAAACCCGAACGTTTAACGATCAGCGTTTCCAGCCGTTTCCAACTCTTGACCTCTGACGAGTCGTCGTCATCGGTCGTAATCTCCATCTCGGCCAACGGTTGCTCATAAATTTCTTCCGCATCAACAATGTCTTCATCCAACTCTTTCAACAACTCGGCCAGTCGCTTTTGCAGCGCAAGCTGTTGTTCATAGTCGACACGTTCGGCTTCGTCGACGCTTCGGGCGGCCTGCTTGGACTGCTTCACCCAATTCTCAAATTCTTCGTCGACCTGCGGTTTAAGTTCCTTCAACTCGGCGGCCAACCGTTTAATCCTGACGTACGTTTCGTTGACAAAAGATGCCGGCGATTGGTCAGGTGGGACGAAATCCAACAACGTTGTCTTCAAACGTTCAACCTCGGTTTGTAGTTTTACCAACGGTTCAGAGTTCAATTGAAACGGCCTCAGTAGCGATTCGTCGAAAATGATCTCAACTCGCGCCGGCAACCCGAGCGAGAACTTGAATTGATCCAACGCCGATTGAAGCGACTGCTGGGAGTTAATCAACGACAGGCGGCCAGACTGAAACCGCTGAAACACTTGGTCGACCTGAACGGTGGACACAAGATCGCGTTCGAGAAGAACGTTGTGCTCGTCGAGATTCAGTTCAAGGTTTAGCAAGTTGTCTTCTTCGTTGCGAACCGATTGCGTCTGGTTGAGCAGATCCAGATACTGGCTGACGATATCGAAGTAAAACTGACGGCGGAACCGAGCGAAATCGCGCACGTCATACAGTAAGTCGCGCTCCGCTTGGGTCAGCGATTCCGTGCGGACGTGGCGAAAGGCCCCACGCAACAATGGCTGAGTTAAACTAAACAGCAGACTGCCCGCCGCGAAATTTGAGTTCCCGTTTCCGCCAAGTTGCCACGTGAAGGAATTGACTAAGCTCGTTGCAAACTCGCCTCCAGAGGCAAAGTTTTTGGTGAAGCCGAGGTTATTTCTTTCAGTTAGTCCTCGAACAGCATTGGCCCCCTCCCCGCTGGCAACGAACGCCGCGTCACTACCGCCGAACCAGTTGACGTCGTATTCGAACCGATCGCGCGAGAGCCTCAACGCTAACACATGCATTTGTTCTACACGGGTCTGAAACTGTCGGTTGTGCATCAGCGCCAAATCGACAGCCAGTTGCTTGTCTAATTTCACCGCACCGAATTCGTCGTAGGGCAGGGTGCTTTCCCAGCTCCCATTATCAATGGAAGGTTGTCGTCCGCGTTGATCCCAATAGCGCACAGGTTTACGGCTGTTGTGTAAGTTACGCATGTAACAGGCCGCGGCCGGATCGTCTGGCGGCAAAGGGCCGCAGTCAGGATCGTAGGCATCGGACAAACGAGACTGGGATTCCGGTTCGACCGTGCGGTCCGGGATGTTCCACTGAGGGTCACATTGACGGCTGTTGATCAGCCGATAGGCATCTCGGTCGGCCCAAAGTCGGTAGTTCTGCCGGCTACATCCTGAGAGCAAAGACAAAGTGACACCGCACACCAGCATGGCAAAAATGACCAAGCGTCGATAACTAATTTCGAATTGGGTTGCGAGTGGCAGCATACACAGCAGAGTGAGGTTAGAGACGTACGGCTATCCATCAGCATCGGCAGCACTCGACGCCAGCCTGCATATTCCTGACATTCAATTCAACAGAAACAACCCAAGCAGCAGGCAAAGCTTCGCCAAACCACCTAACTGGACCGCCGGGAAACTTTCATTTGCACAGCCCCTCAGCCCCAGTCGCCCGAATCAACCCAATCGTCAAACTCATTCAAGGTTTGCAATTGTTTGCTCTTAGGCCCAATACGGCGCACGTGTCACGCGGTTGAACGGCCTACATTCCTTGAAGCCATACGTCGTTGTTACGCACGACGACGAAATCTTCCCCATTAGAAAATGAGCGAATAATGGGCTTCGGCGAAGCAGTCATTGCTTAATCATCCTTTCAAAATTTTCGATTTTAAAATGAATCAATCCCCACATCACGTTCGTCCATCTCGAGACATTTCGTATCTGTTGATGAAGTTGTTTGACGCGCTCACGATTGCTTTTGGCTTACTGCTGATCATTAGTCAGGTGCCTGAGTTCAACAGTAAATCCACGATAATCGTGACACTATTGGCGATTGGCGGTTTCTATTTTTTGGCGGAGATTTTTGGCGTTTACCGTCGCTGGAACGGCATCGCGTTTGCCCGCGAAGTCACCACGCTGATTCTGACCTGGGGCACGACGTTGGTACTCTTGAAACTGCTGGGCATCTTCACGGCTTACTCAACCGAGCTCTCGACACCTGCACTTGGCATGTGGTTTGTTGTGACGCCAACAATGGCGTTGGCGGTACGCGTCGTCCATAACTGGTATCAACGCTATCTTGTCGATCAAGGCATCAGTACGCGGCGCTTCGCAATCGTCGGTGCCAACGAACTGGGAATACAACTCGCCCGCAACATCCGCAAAAGCCCAGCCCTAGGATTGAAGTTAATGGGCTACTACGACGATCGTCCAGATGATCGCACCGGGAAGCTTCCAGATGATGTCGAACAAAAACTGGGCGTGATCCAAAACGTTATCGAAGCTGCCAAACGGGGTGAAGTCCAAGTCATCTTCATCACTCTGCCGATGCGGGCCGAAGCTCGCATCCGCAGCTTGATCCAAGAACTGGCCGACACAACGGCGTCAGTTTATATTGTGCCTGATCTGTTTGTTTTTCAAATGTTGAATTCACGCTGGTCGGATATCGAAGGCGTGCCTGTAGTCAGCGTGTTTGAAAATCCATTGTTCGGCGTTGACGGTGTCGTCAAACGTTGCTTGGACTTAGTTGTATCAACGGCGGCACTGCTGGTCGCCGGTATCCCGATGCTGATGATTGCCGCCGCAGTAAAACTTACATCTAAAGGGCCCGTGCTGTTTAAGCAGAAACGATATGGACTTGAAGGTGATGAAATCGACGTCTGGAAGTTCCGCAGTATGACCGTTTGCGAAAACGGAGCAAAGGTCACGCAAGCGACTCAAAACGACAGTCGCTTTACGCCGATCGGTGGATTTTTAAGAAAGAGTTCGCTGGATGAATTGCCACAAATCTTCAACGTATTGGCCGGCCACATGTCGTTGGTGGGTCCACGTCCGCACGCCAACGCACACAACGAGTTCTATCGTAAGCAGATCGACGGGTACATGCTGCGGCATAAAGTGAAGCCTGGCATGACGGGACTGGCTCAAGTCAACGGTTGCCGAGGCGAAACTGAGACGCTGGACAAGATGGAGAAGCGCGTCTTCTTCGATCACCAGTACATCCGCGAATGGTCAATCTGGTTGGATATTAAAATCATCCTCAAAACTTTTTTGGTCGTGTTTTCGCGGCAGAATGCGTATTAAAAAGGGCAGCGAACGAGTGTAGAACAATTGTCTCAATTGTTCTACATTGCTGATGCAACTGCTCTATCGCAACTGCTCTATCGCAACTGCTCTATCGCAACTGCCATTGGGCTGCATCAGTGCCAGCAAGGCGGTTGGCCAGTGGATTCCAGCACGGTCATCCACAGATCACCGTTTGGGTCGACACAATTGCGTTGACCAATCGCAAGTTTCATCGGCACGTGGACAAATTTCGTGTGCCAACGGCTGACGACCATCTTGGTGCGGCCGCTCATCGCGGCGTGGACGGCATTGTGAGCCAGTCGCGTGCAAAAGACGCTGTCGTAAGAATTGGCCGGCACGCTGCGAATCGCATAACTGGGGTCAATATATTTCAAATTTAATGGCAGCGATTGATCCTCGAAATGATTCTCAATTTCGGCCTTAAGCCACACACCAACGTCGCCGAACTTTTTGTTGCCCGACGCATCAGTCTTCTCTGTTTGCTCCATCAAGTGCTGACCGGCTCCCTCGGCAACGACGATCACAGCGTTGCCCGACCTGTTCAATCGACGCTTGAGCGAGGCGAACAATCCGTTTTCGCCTTCGAGTTCGAACGGGACTTCCGGTATCAAGACGAAATTCGCATCGCTCACCGCGAGCGATGAATAGCAAGCGATAAAACCGCTGTGCCGCCCCATCAGCTTCACCAACCCGACGCCTTGGGGGCAGCCGCATGCCTCGACATGGGCCGATCGAATCGCAGAGGTTCCCTCACTAAGTGCCGTTTGGAAACCAAAACTTTGATCGGTAAACATGATGTCGTTGTCGATCGTTTTGGGAACGCCGATCACGGAGATCTTTCTATCCCTAGCCGCAATTTCATCCGCGATTCCCATCCCGCCGCGAATGGTTCCGTCTCCGCCGATGATGAACAAAATATCAATCTCTAAATCTTCTAAACAATCCACAATGGCCGCCGGGCTTTGCTGGCCGCGCGAAGAACCCAGAACCGTGCCGCCGTGCTCGTGAATGTTCTCCACCGACTTAGGAGTAAGTTCGACCGGACCGCGAAGATGATCGGAAATAAATCCTTGGTATCCGTCACCAATCCCGTAAACTTTGTCTATCTCGTACCGACGGCAGAGTTCGTTGGTCAAAGACCGGATGACGTTATTGAGTCCCGGGCAAAGCCCGCCGCACGTAACGATTGCTGCCTTGGTAGTGGCGGGATTGAAAAAAATCTTGCGACGAGCACCTGCTGGTTCGAGGCCAAACAATTCGTCTGTGGAGTCGCTACATTTCGAAACGGCCGAAATCGTGTTCTCGACCAGAATGCGATCAGATTCTTCGACGTAGTTTACGGTGTGCTGGCGATAGTCCAACAACGGCAGCAAAGGAGAATCAAATTCGCATTCCCCTAATTGCTGGACCGAAAAATCATCGGCGGTGTAGGTGACGTGTTGCTCGTCTTCCAAACTGAATTTCGAAACGATCATGACCCCTGATCCTGCGACTGAACAAAATTGATTGGACGAAGACTTGTATCCGATAGATTGGCTCATCATCGGAGTTTTAAATGGGTGTGGTCAGGCCCAAAGTCTTCCAAAGAATGTCTTCTATCAGCTATGGTTACCAATGATTGGCGAACCAATCAACAGGGGTAAATTAGTGGCAATTCAGTGGCAAGTAATATGGTTTTACTAATAAGATAGACGCCCTAATGTTTTGTCACGGCGAAAGTCAAAGTGAAAACCAGCAAGAATCCGGGGTAACCGGCCAGCGATTGAAAGAATTGGGTGGTATTGCCCATCAGCGCGAACCATTAGAATAGGCATCGCGTCGTCATCATCTGGCAAGCGTCCACCGATGGCCCAACATCCAATCATGCCCCGGTAGCTCAGCTGGATAGAGCAACTGACTTCTAAGCTGTGGCTATAATTGTTAGAATCCCAGACCAAAATGCGCCCTCATAGCTCAACTGGATAGAGCAGCCGCCTTCTAAGCGGCAGGTTGTAGGTTCGAGTCCTACTGGGGGTACTTTTTTATTTCTTGGTCAGTCTTGGCGACGATAGGTGATGAGTATCGACTTTCCGCAATTCCGGCGTAGGGGAGCCGCAAGGCGGAAAACCTTGGGGAGGCTTACCTTCGTCAGTGTCCCGGACACTCGCAGAGTTAACGGCTGCTTTCTCTTCATTTTTCCGCTTGTCTTGGTGTCCGGGTAACACTCTTTTTTCTTTCACCGAGCTTAAGTTCAGGAAGCCTGCAGTATTGCTTTACGTTGTTTTTCCGGAGGTACTTGCAAACATTTTGGGCAGAATTAAAGGGGACATCCATAAACCCACCTGCGCGTTTCGCAGATCGTTCGCCCCGCTTGATGGTTAATCGGCAGATTTAATGCCGCAAACAAGAATTGCAGGGGCTTTCACCAAGTTGCTTACCGAAACGGCCCTCAAATCCGATAGAAGATGCACCGCCGGCGCGTACGCTCAGACAGTCGGGGTCGGGGATTTAGAAAAACTAAGCTGAGAAAATGACCGCTACGCTAATCAGCGAACAACGCCGCTCCGGGCCCTTGTAGATAGGATTGGTTTCGCCGCGCGGCTTCGTCATGTAGCGACTGACGACTACCGGCGGCACGTTTGAACATGCGCCCAAACTTCTTCACTACATCACACCACGAATGACCGTCCAAGCCCATCCGTGAAAGGATCGGAGCCAGGTGCTTAGGGATCGCACCGCGCTTCTCCCCTCGTACCTGCCGGCCCGTCCAGTCCAACAGATCCAAATACTGAGCCAGCGGGATCGAAAGAAAACCCTTCAAGCTGGCCCTGCGTCCGGTTTGGTCTCTGTCGGCGCCGGCCGAATCGCGACGCTCATTAATTTCAACCGGAGCCAGCCAACCGCTCTTACGCCGACGCCCAGAACGCTCCCACGCATGCGTTGCCTTGCTGCGTTTCTCGCGCTTGGTACCGGCCCTTTGGTTCAGGTCGTCAATGC
>Ga0114956_1002609_pt1 | contig 14132 bp, 10 predicted proteins | sample MaitaG_FD_87304 | JGI IMG/M metagenome (GOLD analysis project Ga0114956, IMG submission 87304) | Marine algal microbial communities from Maine, USA - Maine_Asex2 metaG | ecosystem: Host-associated > Algae > Red algae > Unclassified | place: Maine, USA | collected 2015-01-05 | reverse complement strand
TCTGTTCGGAGTTAATACTTCCGTAAATTCGTTGGAAATTTTCCATCACGCTGAACGATCAACTGCTTTGGATTTAGCCGCATATATTGACCATACTATCTTGAAACCCACTACCGTTAGTGCAGATGTTGAACGCATTTGTCTTGAAGCAGTGCAGCACGGTTTTGTGGCAGTCTGTGTGCCGCCCTTGTTTGTAGAGCAGGCGGATCGTTTGTTGAAGAACGCGTCTACTCGAGTGGCTACTGTCGTAGGTTTCCCAATGGGTTACAGCGACGTGAAGGCCAAGATGGCTGAAACTCGATTGGCCTTGGAGCAAGGAGCAGATGAGATTGACATGGTCATTCAAATTGGCAGTTTGTTGGAAGGCAAGCACAAGAATGTGCAGGAGGATATTGCTGCTCAGAAGAAGTTGTGCGCAGAAGGAAATGCACTTTTGAAGGTTATTATTGAAACTAGTTTGCTCGATCGAAGTCAAATCGAAAAGGTTTGCGAAATTTGCGCAGCGCTTCAAGTAGATTTTGTGAAGACATCTACTGGCTTTAATGGGAAGGGCGCGGAAGTTGATACAGTAGCATTTATGCGAAGTGTTTTGCCAGCTTCCATTCAAATCAAGGCTTCTGGGGGCATTCGAGACCGCGAAACAGCCTTGAAAATGATCCAAGCGGGTGCTACACGAATTGGAGCTTCTGCTGGAATTAAAATTGTAAGTGAATGAACGTGCGTATTTTCTTATTGCTATTTTCTTTGATCATCAGCTCGATGCTTGTCGCGCAAGACGATGCCAGTCAGCCACCTCAAAAGCAAGAATTGCCTCAGAAGCGAGAATTGCCTCAGAAGAGGGAGCAAGTAAAGGAGAAGCCCGTTGTTCCTGGCTATGTTAGCGTGATTTCAACCTACGAGATCGATCAGTTGATGGCGCGCTATCGAGTGCAAAACCAGAACAATCCCTATGTGATGGGATACCGCATTCACATCACACAATCGACGAAAAGCGATCAAGTATTGGGTTTGAAAAACAAAGCAGAAAGATTGTTTCCTCAGTTTGAGACTTTCTACGAATACATTCAACCATACTTCAAGTTGCGCATAGGCGGTTTCGCTGAGCGCTCAGATGCTTACCGTGCCTTGCGAATGGTACGAGTAGAATTTCCTTCCGCCTTTTTAGCGCGGGCCGAAATTCACCTCTACGAGCAAAGAAACGATTGATCACCTCTGTGATCATCCATATATTGATCGATGGATCATTGATCGTAGAGACGCAAGATCTTACGTACCTACGCAGCAGGTAATCGCCGTTGGGCCAGACGGGTAGTGTCTTGTCTCTACTAATTCTTACCTTGCGTTAATGTCTGCGATATTAATTCTGGCCGTTTTTCTAGGCTATTTTCTCGTGCTCTGTCTTTTTTCCTGGTGGACCAGCGAGGAAGGCGACAACGATGCTTTCTTCATCGGTCAACGTAAATCACCTTGGTATTTGGTGGCCTTCGGAATGATCGGTGCTTCCCTTTCAGGAGTTACCTATTTGTCGGTACCCGGAGTTGTTGGCAATTTAGAAGTAACCAACGGACATTTTTCTTACTTACAGATGGTGATGGGAAACATGCTGGGGTACTTGGCCATTGCCATGATACTTCTACCGGTTTACTATCGACTGAAACTCACCTCGATTTACGGTTATTTGGAGGATCGTTTTGGCAATATGTCATTAAAAACCGGAGCCAGTTTTTTCTTGCTTTCTCGTATTATTGGAGCATCATTCCGACTGTTCTTAGTGGCCTTAGTACTTCAAACATTTGTTTTTGATGAAATGGGAATAGGTTTTCCTGTCACGATTCTAGTGATACTGTTGATGATCTGGATTTACACCTTGAAAGGAGGCATCAAGACCATTGTTTGGACAGATCCTCTGCAAACCATTTTTATGTTGTTGGCTGCGGGAGCTGCCTTTTACTACATGGCCAGCGACTTGGGAATGGGAATGACAGAAGCGATTTCAACCATAAAGAGCAGCGATTATTCACGGATCTTCTTCTTTGACGACCCCAAAGAAGGGCGCTACTTCTTCAAGCAATTTCTAGCTGGAGCTACCATTGCCTTTGCCATGATGGGGCTCGATCAAGACATGATGCAAAAGCACAACAGTTGTCCCAATATTGGCGATGCGCGGAAGAACATGTTCAGCTTTGCCATTGTACTCTTTCTGGCCAATGTCGCTTTCGTTGGCCTTGGTGCATTGCTCTTTATTTATGCTGAAAGCAAAGGCATCAGCTTACCTTCAAAAACCGATGAGGTCTTTGCTTCAATCGCCTTGAATCAGTTTGGGCAAGGTATGGGCATTCTCTTTTTAATTGGATTGATTGCGGCAGCATTTTCAAGTGCCGATTCTGCTTTGACTGCTTTGACCACCTCTTTTTGTGTGGATATCTTAGGTTTTGAAAAAGGGGAGAAAGATCAAGCCAAGCTAAAACGTACCAGATTTATGGTGCACATGCTCTTTACTTTTGTACTTTTTCTCGTCATTTTATCCTTCAAATACTTACTAAAAAGCGACGTGGTTTCGGCTGTTTTTCGTGTGGCAGGTTACACCTATGGACCGCTTTTGGGTCTTTTTGTCTTCGGTCTCTTTACCAAAATGCAAGTCCGAGATCGCCTGGTTCCCATTGTTTGTGTTCTCTCACCCTTTCTCACTTATGTCCTCAATGTGAACTCAAAGGCGTGGTTCAACGGCTATGCATTTGGCTTCGAGCTGCTTTTGATTAACGGATGCATTACATTTGTAGGCTTGCTCCTAATTCGAAAGGCGGGCAAAAGCGCCAGTGAATTGTATCCCGCCTAGCTGTAAACAAGTTCGAAAAGTACTTAGATACCGCCCAAAAGGAGCTCTTGGAGTACCTTTCAACACTACGATTAAAGTCCAGTGGCTTGAAAATTGTTGGAAAGTAATGCCATTGTGCAAGGAAAGCTGATGGCCTCCGTTTTACTAATGGTAAACGACGATTTATGACTGAAGAACAGAAAGCGAAAAAGAAAAATTGGACGAAAATCCAAGCTGAGAGCAGTTGGCGAATATTCCGAATTATGTCGGAGTTCGTTGATGCATTTGAAAAGATGGACCAGATTGGCCCTTGTATTTCAATATACGGTTCAGCGCGAACCAAGCCAGACAACGAATACTACAAGCAAGGTTCCGATTTGGCGGCTCGACTAGTAGAGGAAGGTTACGGCATCATCACTGGTGGCGGCCCTGGTATTATGGAAGCTGCGAACAAAGGAGCTCAGGAAGCGAATGGCTCATCGGTAGGACTAAACATTGTTTTACCTTTTGAGCAATACGCGAATCCATATGTTGACAGAGACAAGTTGATCAACTTCCGTTACTTCTTCGTGCGAAAAGTGATGTTTGTGAAATATGCACAAGCATTCATTTTGTTGCCAGGAGGATTTGGAACCCTAGATGAATTGTTTGAATCAATCACCTTGATTCAGACCAAGAAGATTGAGAAAGTGCCGGTTATTTTAGTTGGTGTTGAGTTCTGGACGGGCTTGCTCGACTGGATTGAGGAAGTGATGCTAGCGCGTCACTCGACCATCTCAGCGGATGACATGAAGTTGTTCACAGTGACTGATGACATGGACTTGGTGGTGAAGACGATCAACGACCACTACGAGAGAGAAACGCTACAGCCGAATTTCGAATACTAGAAGTTTCGGATGAAAAGATAACGAGCCAGCTGGGTGCAATGCACATAGCTGGCTTTTTTTGTTTTGTAAATTGGCGAATTTCGAAAGAATTGGCGAATTGGTGAATTTTCTTATGGTGGTTCGTTGCTTGAATTGTGAGCGTGGCGTCGTCGTCTCGCCGAGCGGCACATCCGTGCCGCGAGCGAGCCCATCAAATAGAGCAAGACCGAGAGTTGCGTGTATTAAGAAACTCCGATGGGCTGTTGGAATTCCTTCGGCCGCTGATCGCAGCACAAATGAAATGTGTAAGCTCAGCGGACTATTTTAAATCTTGTGATCATTTACCACGTAGTAATTACTAAGTTTGATATGACCGATTACTAGACTGCCGATTGAAGTTGGTGAATTCTTAAATCTCATTCTTTGCACTTTTACTTGTTGCTGATTTTTACTGAAAAAATGATTGCCTGAACCCCTTTTGGCCCTTTTAGATAGCTCAAAATACTTACAGCAAGAATGTGATTTACGTAAAGGCAATAGAGCAAATCCGCTTAGTCAACAAAGAGCCAGCTCAAACCGATTTTGACGTGGCGATCGGCCATAGGATGATAAGGGGCAATGAAATAGCCACTACTCGAAGTTCCAAGACCTTGGTTGAGGTTTTCGCTTCTCAAGAAGAAACGGAATCGACTAATTTTTAAAGCCAAGAATAGATCAACTACTGGATAGTAATTCATGTTTCCCTGATCGCTCAAGTAGAATTGTCCAATGGACGGCTCCCATTCCGGCGCATTAAATTCGGAGATGAATTTTAGCAATAATCCAGCCTTCCATTCTAGGTTGTCATCGAAAGACTTGCTATGAAAATACCAACTGGAATGAAAGGTGATTTTCGGTAGTGGGACCTTTGAGTTATTTGAGTTTTGAAACTGCAAGTGATTTTTAAAGTGCCATTTGCCCAGTTGGAGGTAAGCCGAAGCTTCCAGTTGGGTGATGAGTAAATTTTCGTTCAGTTGGGCGGGTTCGGCAAATTCGTTGAAGTAGAGGTAATCGGCGATAGACCATTGAGAAAATCGCAACATCCAACGGTCTTTCGCATCCGCGATGCCAACCTGAAACCGGGTCGTCTTTACGCGGTTCCATTGATTGTACCAATTGTGGTGATTGCCATAAGTTCGTTCTGCGATGTAGTATGGTCGAATGCTGCTCTGTTTAAAGCCACCAAACAATCGGGCAAACTTCCAATTCAGCCAAACAGTTCCCTCCATATTGAAGTCACCATCTTGGTAGCCTTTTAATATCCAGCTCGCTTTCGCATCATAGTTGATTAGTTTGCTGTGATGATTGCGTGCCTCAAGAGCAAAAATGAAATTCTCTACATCCGTCTCGCTGCCATGTTCGATAGAATCGTATAGCACAATGGGTTGGACATTACTCAGCTCATGTCGCAAAGAAGCTTTAAGCCGATGGCCGCTGTCGGTGGTATCAAGTTTGAAAGGATTCCGACCCAGCCAAATGAAGGACAATTGGTTTTTTAACTTCCAATGTTTGATGGTGTCTTGAGTTTGATCTGCGCTGTAAAAGATTTCTGCGTAGTTCGTTGAGTCGACACTCTCATCGCTGTAGCGATGTGTGGCCCGTTTGAAAGAGTTCTCTACATTGATGCGCCAGCTGGGAACCAGCTCCTTCAAATTTACGGAGTCGTTGAGGGCGGTTCTTTTGTAGTGTCCACCGTCTAGGTATTGCGTAACACGAACCAGTCGATCGCCATCGCTACGCTGTGCCTCATTCATGTTAACAGCCGACAAGCCTCTTCTGAATTGTGAGCTCTGGAAAATTGCTGTGTTTTGCACGCCCCCATTTTGCTGGTTGTCGTGCCGATTCCAAATGAAGGAATACAGGCCATTGTAGCGACGATTAACAGGCCGAAACCAAGCGTTGAATGCCAAAGCGTGGCCGCCGCTCTTCTGTGAGCTGTACATTCCAGCACTCGAGGTTCTCCGGTACTCGGCGGAGATGTTGAGGCTTCGAGTGATATTTTGGCTGTGTAATAGATCAAAGCGCTGCTGGGAATAAGTGCCCAAAGCGTAACGCAATTCGGTAACCGGTGCACGGCAGAAAAAGTAGCGGATGTTATCCGGTCTAAAAAGATAGCCATCGTGATTTCGATAGCCCAATTCAAACTCGTTCCTTCTTCGATCCTGAAAAAATAGATCGAAGTGAGCTTGGCCAGGATTTCCGAGAAATTGCAATTTCCCAAAGGGAACTTCAATGGGATCAAAAAATTGAAAATCACTCAGCAAAGTATCCATTGAATTCCATTCAGGATAATCGGTGCTGTAAGTGAATGCTGTTTTTTCAAAAAGACCCACGAAGTCGAAGGTGTCTTTTACCAAAACTTGGGCATTGATTCTTTCTTGAGCTGCAAAGGCAATCAAGAGAATGAAAAAGATGCGAATGGTATAAACGCTAAACTTCAAAATGATTCATTGGTGATTCCGATTCTTCCCTACTAAATAAATACTTTCATCAAAAAGAGGAATCGACAAAGTTGAATAAAATTCTATTCAACAAATAATTGATGCATCTTTTTCTTGCCCTCTATTGTAAAGGCCAAAAAGTAAATTCCACTTGATAAATCTGCGGGTATTTCAAGCTGCCTTTTTTGAGCTCCAAGTTGATTGTTCCATTGCTTTAAGATACGACCATTGACATCGAGTAAATGTATTTCTACTGGTGCTGATTGACCATCCCAACTCAATTCAAATTTGTCAATTACTGGATTAGGATAAACGAAAACCTCGTTTGCCGCGGAGTTGAGCATGGTAGTTCCGAGTAATGTTGTATCGACGAATGTTGTTGTATCGGGGTAAGTCGCATTCAAAACGAAAAGCCCTTCCTGCATATCAGACAAAAGAATTTTGTTCGATGGCAGGTAACAGTAAACTCCCCAGTTACCTCGGTAGTATTCACCAGGAATTTCAGATGAGGTTTGAAAGGAGCCGGCATTGTAAATGCTATCTGGCTTGGCAATGTTGTAGATCTGAGTTCCGTGGGTGTAGTAGCTGGCATACAGATAATCTCCAATGATCATCTGATTGTGTGGAATATCGAGTCCGTCATCGGTTTCTACTCCAAAAGCACTTTCGACAAATAGGTCGTCGTTGTTTTCAACGTTCACCATTTTCATTTTTAAGCCCCAATTTTCATCAGCCATTACGTAGCGTTTGCCATCGTCTGTGAGCCAACCAGAATGATTGTAACCTTGCCCGAAAGAAGTGTAGGTTTCTAGGCGTCCCAAATTTTGCACTGAATCGATGTTTGAAAAATCGGTGATCATCAATCCATTTTGCTCAATATTCATGTAAGCGGTGTCATTGCGTACATATAAATCATGCACGTAAAAGTCATTCCATTCGTAGATTAGCTGTGGATTTGCAGGTTCTGTTATATCGAACACCAATACACCAAAACCTAAAAAATCACTCGTAAGTCCTCCAGAGGCATACAATCTTGCACTGCTTGTGTCGATGAATATGTTGTGTGTTGTGGTAAAGAGATCTTTCGAATCATAAACTACGGCCACCGAATCTGGTAAATAGCTGAGATCAAAAATTTGAAGCGTACTGATGCTGGCACCCTCGTCACAAACGGCGTACAAATGTCCTTGGTAATCGTGATAATCACGATGCACAACTCCAGCTCCCATATGCGCTCCTGCGATGTTGTGTATGGGTTCAGTGCTGGGGCTTGACAAGTCGAAGATGTGGGTGCCAAAGGTAGAACCCATGACCGCGTATTCTATTCCATCTTGTACAAAACCCCAAACTTCATTGTAAGTATTGAGGTGCGCAGAGCTGGCTACCAAAGTCGTGTCTTGCCATTGGAAGTCCAATTCGAATTGAACCTCGTCTTGGGCTTCGACCTGAAGAGTAGAACAGACAAGAGTTACTAGCATCAATGCGTAGAATGGAATACTACTCAGATTCAATGAATTTTTGGTATTTCGTATGGTCATAGGACAGATCTGTTTACGGTACTTTTATTTAGCGGAATAGGAGAGGAGCTTCCTTAGTTCAGACGGTCATTTTTTCAATAAGTTGCCTGATCACTTGAGTCATTTTGGGTTCGGCCTCCATAGCTACTGCAATGACCTCCTCTAATGTAACGGGTTCCAGTTCCTCAACCGGAATTCCTTTGTCGGTTATGACCGAAATGCCAAAGATTTCAAGTCCACAATGTACAGCCACTAGTACTTCCGGAACGGTACTCATTCCCACGCAATCTGCGCCAATTTTATGCAGCCATTTGTATTCGGCCTTGGTTTCTAGATTGGGCCCTTGAATGCTAGCATAAACGCCTTCTTGCGCGCGATAACCGTTTGCAGCTGCGATTTCCAGAGCTTGTTGGCGCAGTCGAGGGCTATAGACTTCGAAAAGATCTGGGAAGCGCGGTCCTTGAGCATCTAAATTTTGACCACGGAGGGGATTTTCTGGTTGTAGATTTATGTGATCAGAGATAATCACCAAGTCCCCTTTGTTGATCTCGGCGTTGGTGCTTCCAGAAACATTACTCACAATAAGCTGAGACACGCCTAACATTTTCATAACCCGCACCGGAAAGGTTACTTGCTTCATGCTGTAGCCTTCGTAATAGTGGAAGCGCCCTTGCATCACCATAACTGGCATCTGGCCAATTTTCCCAAAGATCAGTCGACCCGAATGGCCTTCAACAGTAGAAACTGGAAAATGTGGTAGATCCTCATAGGAGATTTCTTCGCTGATTTCTATTTCATCGATCAATCGTCCTAAGCCAGTTCCAAGAATGATTCCCAGTTGTGGTTCGATAGAAATTTTCTCCTTGATGAAGGAGCTGCATTCCGTGATTTTTTTCATCCAATCGCTCATGCGGCAAAGATAAGGCTAGCAAACGGTGCTAATGCGATTGGCTTAGATTCGACGCGTCTGGGTGAGGACAGTACGAACTGCTTTTTGCAGCTCCTCCTCACCAGATAAGAAATGAACTTTTGCTGGCAGCACGTAAAAGGAATAGTTCTTGGCTTTTATGAAAGCTACATGTTCCATTAAGCGCACTGCATCCTTTTCAGTGCAGATCATAATTCCTGAAGTATTCTTTTGGAGAAACGCATCACAGTGTTGTTCAATCTCTTTTTCCGAAAAATGATGATGGTCTGGAAAAGAAGCGAGCTCAACATGCGCAATGCGTTTGTTTAAATCTGATCGCAATTCATCAAGACGAGCGATACCTGTTAGCAAAAGCGCCGCATTAACTTCATCAAATGAGCGGGTTTGTTTTTTGTTTGAAAGTTGATGAAGTTGTCCGTATTGAATGCTAGAATAGGACAGTTGATTGTTCATGTGAAAAGGGGAGAGTGCTTTTTCGAAGGGAGTCTGTTCTGATTTACTGAGCTCGCTAGGGCACTTCGTGATGATTAAATGATCGGCTTTTTGTGCTCTGCTTTTTAAGTCACGCAAGTTGCCTTTTGGGAAAAGCTGATCGCTATGGAAAGGGTCCGAAAAAGGAGTGAGTAGTAATTGCAGTTGCACTTGGATAGCACGGTGTTGAAAGTTGTCATCTAGGAGAATACAGCTAAGATTGGGATGGGCTTTTAGGAGTGCTCGAACACCCTCGTTTCGATTGGCACATGCAGCCACCTGCACATTGGGAAACTTGCATTTGATTTGTAGCAATTCATCGCCCACATCTTGCACCCGAGAGTTTCCACTAACCGGCTTATATCCTTTCGAAGAGCGTCCATAGCCACGACTCAAAACAGCGAGATCACTTCCCGATCCCAAGAAATCCAGCAAGTATTCTATCATGGGAGTTTTGCCAGATCCTCCGAAGCTGAGATTTCCGACACCAATCAGCGGAACTTCATGTTTTTCGGATGAGAGCAAATTTCGATTGTAAAGGAAATGTCGAGCCTTTAAAGCAGCAGCGTAGAAAGCTTGCAGGAATCCCCACTTACTCCAGTTGTGTTGTTTGCTTGACTGTTGATTTACTGACATTCTTTATCGAAGAATTTCTATTCTTTCCATTCGAAACAAAAGTACTGACCCCAAGCTGTCCAATTGAGTTAGAGCATCTACTTTATCTTCGCCACCAAAAGGCAAAATATGAAAATAGGCGCCATTGTAAGGCATCTTGAAGATTTGGCTCCACCGAGCTACCAAGAAAGCTACGACAATGCTGGCTTGATTGTCGGCAATAACTCCTGGGAATGCACGGGTGTTTTACTTACTCTTGACTCTACCGAGGCAGTCGTAGATGAGGCAATTGCCAAGGGTTTGAACCTCATTGTAGCCCATCATCCGATCGTGTTTTCAGGTCTAAAACGCTTTACAGGACAAAATTATGTGGAACGGACTGTCATTAAAGCGATTAAAAACGACATTGCCATCTACGCGATTCATACCAATCTCGACAACATGCACACCGGTGTGAGCGCCAAAATTTGCGAAAAGCTCGGTTTGGTAAATCTGCGTGTTTTGGCTCCTAAAACACAGCTATTGCACAAGCTCATTTTCTATGTGCCTGTGGATGCTGCTGAACAGGTGCGGAAGGCGGTTTTTAAGGCAGGTGCAGGTCAAATTGGCAACTACGAAAATTGCAGTTTCAATGTGGATGGAACTGGTACTTTTAAGGCAACGGAAGGGGCCAATCCCACCCAAGGAACGATTGGCAGTTTAGAGCAGCCGAAAGAGACGCGCATCGAGTTGGTTTATCCCAAGCATCTGAAAGGCAGAGTGATAGCTGCGATGAAGGCAGCTCACCCCTACGAGGAAGTGGCGCATGAAATCATTGCTATTGAGAATGCATTACAAACGGTAGGCTCAGGAATGATCGGAGAGTTGCCAGAGGAAATGCCGGAAATGGAGTTTTTGAAGCACACAAAATCAAGCATGCAAACAGCTTGTGTGAAGTACACTCGATTACTCGGAAAATCGGTAAAGAAAGTAGCTGTTTGTGGCGGTTCTGGAGGCTTTTTGTTACGTGATGCCATTGGTTCAAAAGCCGATGTTTTCATCACATCAGACTACAAATACCACGAATTTTTCGACGCCAATGGTCGCATTGTAATCGCCGATATTGGGCATTTTGAGAGCGAACAGTTTACTGCAGAGCTTTTATCTGCGCATTTGATCGAAAAATTGGGTAATTTTGCAGTCGCTTTTTCCGAGACCCGGACTAATCCAGTAAATTATCTTACATGACGACCGTAACCGAGCTGACCGTAGAAGAAAAACTAGTTAATCTTCACGAACTCCAGAGCATCGATTCACAGATCGATGAGATCAAAGTTCTCCGTGGAGAGCTACCAATGGAGGTGAATGATTTGGAAGATGAAATCACCGGCCTCGAAACCCGTGTGGCAAAACTCAAGGAGGAAGCCGAGGAGTTGAATTCTGCGGTATCTGGCAATCAACTTGGAATCAAGGAAGCAAAAGCTTTGATTGAAAAGTACGAAGGTCAGCAAGGCAACGTGAAAAACAATCGAGAGTTTGATGCTTTGACCAAAGAGATTGAGCTTCAGAATTTGGAGGTTCAGTTGGCAGAGAAGAAGATTCGCGATGCCAACAACGAAATGGGAGCCAAGCAAGAGTACTTGAAGGAGTCGGAAGAAAAGCTTGCTTCTCGAGTGAGTGATTTGGAATTGAAAAAAGTAGAACTCCAGCAAATCGTTACCAAAACCGAGAAAGAGGAAGCCAAGTTGACGAAGAAATCTACTTCTCAGAAGAAGAAGATTGAAGATCGACTCTTGAAAGCATACGAACGGATTCGCACCAATTACCGCAATGGATTGGCAGTAGTTACCATTGAGCGAGATTCATGTGGAGGATGCTATGCGAAAATTCCACCTCAACGTCAGTTGGAAATTCGTACTCGTAAGCGTTTCATTCTTTGTGAGCACTGCGGTCGCGTATTGGTTGACAACGAATTGGCTAACGGAGAAGATATTGTTCAGTAAGACGGTTTAAGCCGTAGAAAAGAAAAAGAGCTTTTACAAACCAATAGCTTGAGGGCCTTCCACTTCCGTGGGAGGCTTTTTTATGTAGCATCTTTGACTTGCGAACTGTTAATACCTGTCGAAAGTTTCCCTGCTCAAGTACTGCTGAATGCAAAAATCATATTTTGGGACAGTGAAAAGAAGGCCGCGCATTCTTGTTTTGTTTCTGATTTGTTTTCTGTCTCTGGGTGGAGAGTTGTTTGGGCAGAACTACGAATTGAATGCCCGTATTGAGAACAGTTACGATCTCATTATGGACTTTCGTTTCGAAGAAGCCCGAAGCACCTTGGTGATGGAAGCTTTGGAGAATCCAGAGAATTACCTCCGTCTATTGATGGAAAACTACATCGATGCATTGGTGGTTTTTCTCACCGAAGACGAGCAAGAGTTGGTCCGTTACAAGCAAAACTCCACTGTTCGCATGGATGTGCTCGAGAAGGGAGATAAAAGCTCGCCTTGGTATCTCCTGTGTAAGGCGGAGGTCTCCTTACACAGTGCTTTTGCCCGAATGAAATTTCAGGAGAATTTTCATACCGCAAAAAACTTACGTCGAGCCTATAAGTTGTTGAAATCGAACCACGAGCAATTTCCAGATTTCTATCCCAACCTTAAAAGTCTGGGAATACTCGAAGCACTGATAGGAACCATTCCCGATTCGTACCGATGGGCTTTAAATTTACTGGGCTTGGAGGGAAACATTCAGGACGGGATGTTGAAGCTGAATCTTTTTCTCGATCAGTCAAGAGTAAAGGGTGACCCATTTTATTTTGAGGCGAAATTACTGCACGGCTTCTTCCAGCTTTATTTGCTGAAAGATGAAAAAGCTGCAGGTGTTGCCTTGGATGAGTTGGAGCAAAATGACAGTCAATTGGCTCGTTTCATAGCTAGCAATCTCTCTTTTCGCTTGGGAGACGCAGATCGGGCGATTGCCATCATTGAGGAAGAGGCAACTACAGCCGAACGTCAATCATTCGAATATCTCTCTTATGTTTTGGGTTCATTTTACTTGTACAAAGGGGAGCCGAAAGCTGAAGGGCTCATTCGGAAATACGCCTACGAATTTGGCGGACAGCATTATCTAAAAGAAGCGCACCAACGATTGGCTTGGGTGTATTTTATGAAGGGAGACACCGTGGCTTATCGACAGGAAATGAAAAATTGCATCAATAAAGGAGAGCAGTTCTTAGGAGGTGATGGCCGGGCCTTTCAAGATGCCAAGCTGGGAAAAATTCCACATGTCGCTTTGTTGAAAGCCCAACTGCGTTTCGATGGTGGTTACTGTGAAGAAGCGGAAGAGATTTTGAACGGAATCCAACTATCAGGAATTACCAATCAATCGCATCTACAAGAATACCAATATCGAAAAGGCCGCGTGGAGGAATGCTTGGGCAATTACCAATCAGCACTTACCAGTTACCAACTCGCGCAAAAGTTCGGAACAAACGGCGGCGACTACTTTGCTCCCAAAGCTGCCTTGCAGATGGGACAAATATTCGAGGATTTAGGTGAGCTAAGTAATGCTAGAATGCATTTTGAGAAAGCTCTAGAGTACGACAATCATCCTTTTAAGTCGAGCCTTGATCAGCAAGCCAAAGCGGGTTTGAATCGAATAAAGACTAGGTTAAAGGATTGAAAAACGGTCATTTAAGGGAACCCTAGACTCGATATTTTTACTTTTAGGAGAGAGAGCTCAATACAATACCTCGTTTGCGTATTGTTTTGATGGGTATACTCTCCGAAAGAAACCTCCAGAAATTTGCCAAAGGTTCGAAGAAAATTAGAGGATTGTCTGAACTGTGGTTTGCCACTAAATCCGCCACTGAATAATTTTTGTCCCAACTGCGGACAGAAGAACAGCAGTCGCAAAGTTTCGATTGGACGAATGGTAGCTGATTTTCTAGGAGATTACTTCACCTTCGACTCCAAGATTTTCAAGAGTTTGTGGTTTTTGGTGGCTCACCCCGGCTACCTCACTGTTGAGTACAATGCCGGTCGGCGTGTAAATTACATTCCTCCTTTACGATTGCTGATTCTACTGGGTGTGATCTTTTTCCTTTTGTCGGGAATCATATCTACTTACAACAGCATGGTCGGCTACGAGAGTACGCCACAAGATATTATGCAATTTGAGTTACCCAGCACAGGGTCAGACCAATTTGAGTTGCCCAGCGAAGTGTCAGACCAATTAAAGGCTGCCGCCGCTGCTGCCGCCGCTGCAAAAGCAGAAGTAGCTTTGACTCCCTTGGGGGATGCGGTTAAACAGCAGGAGCAGGAGCAGGAGCAGGAGCAGGAGCAGGAGCAGAGGCAGGAGCAGAGGCAGGAACAGGAACAGGAACAGGAGCAGGAGCAGGAACTGGTGCAGGAGCAGGAGCAGGAGCAGGAGCAGGAACAGGAGCAGAGGCAGGAACTGGAGCAGGAG
>Ga0114956_1002602_pt1 | contig 14158 bp, 15 predicted proteins | sample MaitaG_FD_87304 | JGI IMG/M metagenome (GOLD analysis project Ga0114956, IMG submission 87304) | Marine algal microbial communities from Maine, USA - Maine_Asex2 metaG | ecosystem: Host-associated > Algae > Red algae > Unclassified | place: Maine, USA | collected 2015-01-05 | reverse complement strand
TGACAAAGCAGGTGTGGCTAAGAGAATCAATATAATCGATTTATCGCTCTTGGAATTCTGTATCAGAGAGGAGTTGAATAAGACCACCGATAGAAATATGGCGGTTTTAGATCCTCTTAAGGTCGTTATTACCAATTATCCAGCAGACAAAACAGAAATAATGTCTGTGGTCAACAATCCAGGTGATCCCGAAAAGGGCAGCCGTGATGTTCCTTTCTCTAATGAAATTTGGATAGAAAAGGCAGACTTTATGGAAGAGGCACCTAAGAAGTATTTTCGTTTAAAACCAGGTGGTTTGGTTCGTCTAAAAGGCGCTTACATTATTCAATGTGATGAAGTAGTTAAGGACGACAATGGCGAAGTGGTGGAGTTGCGTTGTAGCTATATAGAAAACAGTCGAAGTGGTGAGGACGAAAGTGGTTTAAAGGTAAAAGGAACCATTCATTGGGTTTCGGCACAACACGCCATTAAAGCGGAAGCGAGAATTTACGATCGCTTATTTATGGACGAAGCACCAGACAGTCGCAAGGATGAAAATGGAGAAACCATTCCATTTACCAATTTTATAAATCCAGACTCTTTGGCTGTTAGTGAAATTTATGTAGAACCTGCATTAAAAGACTTAGAAGTAGGAACTACTGTTCAGTTTATGCGAAAAGGTTATTTTTGCTTAGATCCAGATACTACTGAAGACAAACTCATCTTTAATCAAACAATAGGGTTGAGAGACAGTTGGGCGAAGAAGAATAAGAAGTAAAGTGCTTGATGCACGGTGCTCGATGTTTTCTTTGTTTCTTTAAAAAGGCTACATAATAAAGAAAACATCGAGCATCATACACCGTGCTTCGTGCAAAAGAGTACAAAACAAAGTGAAACCATGGCAAAACCGAGTAGAGAACTGTTAAAAAGAGCGGACAACAAATGTGAGTTGTGTAGCGGAAGCGAATCTTTGGACGTTTATGACGTAACTCCAAAAAGTGATGAAATCGTGGCTTGTGCGACTTGTGTTGAGCAGTTATCTGATGCATCGAAGGTGGAGGCGAATCATTGGCGGTGCTTGAATGAAAGTATGTGGAGTGAGGTTCCTGCTGTACAGGTGGTTGCTTATAGAATGCTGCACCAATTAAAATCTGAAAACCCTTGGGCACTCGATTTAATGGATATGTTGTACTTGGGAGAAGAAACCCTCGAATGGGCAAAAACAGGTATTGTTGAAAGTGGAGGCGTTAAGCATTTGGATAGTAATGGCGTGGAGTTAAAGGCTGGTGATTCGGTCATTATTACGCAAACACTAAAAGTAAAAGGTTCGAGTGTAACGGCTAAAAGAGGAACAGCAGTCAGAAGGATTTCTCTCGTGGCTGGCAATCCCGATCAAATAGAGGGCAGGGTAGAAGGACAACAAATTGTGATTTTGACGAAATTTGTAAAGAAGCAATAATATTTAGGGACAGTGAATAAATAAGTGTCCGACTTGAACGATCCGACGATTCGGGAAATTTGGTTTTTCGTTTTACCAAGCATTTTTAAAACACATAAGCGTTAAATAAAAAACCCAAAGTCTCGATATCTCGAAGTCCCGAAGTCCCGAAGTCCCGATATCCTAATATCCCAAAATCCGTTTCCACCTATTCATCAAAGACTTTACTCCGAGCTCCTTTAACACCAGGAACAGCTTTAAACAACGAACCTGCCAAAGGATACTTTTCTTTTTCTTCTGGAGTCATATCTAGGCTAGAAGTAGTAATGTAAAGGGTGTCTAGCTTTTTACCACCAAAGGCACAAGAAGTGACATTATGTGCAGGGACTTCTATTTTAGAAACCAATTCTCCAGTAATGGGATCAAAGTGGGCAATGGCATTTCCATTCCACAGTCCAACCCATAAATGATCGTTTTCGTCTATCGCCATTCCATCTGGGAACCCCAATGATGTTGGAACTTCAACAGCGACTCTTTCGTTCTTGATATCTCCTGTTGTTCGGTCATAGTCATAGGCTTTTATCTGACCAGTTGGCGTATCGATGTAGTACATCGTTTTTTCATCTTTTGTCCATACAATACCATTAGAAATGGTAATACTGTCTTTCATTAAAATGGCTTTTCCTGTTCCATCAATTCGATAAAGGTTTGCTTCATATTCTTTTTGATCTAAAGCCATGGAGCCCACCCAAAGCCTTCCGGCAGGATCACATTTTCCATCGTTGAAGCGATTGGTTGTTATGTCGGCTTCTACATTAGAAAACAAATCATATTGTCCAGTTTTTAAATTGAGTTTATAAATGCCATCTTGAAGCGCCACCAATACATTACCTCTAGTCGTCGGCACAATTGTTCCGACCATCGAAGGTGTTTGGTAACTTTTATTGATGCGTTTTTTAGGGTCATAAATATGGACTTGTCTGGCTTCAATGTCTACCCAATACAATTTATTTCGCCCATAATGCCAAAAGGCACCTTCTCCCAACAAAGTCTTAATCTGATATTCTAGTACGGCTGTTTTATCTAATTTTACTTCATTATTATTCGTTGCCGATGTATCATTTTTTGTTTCACTACAAGCAAAAATAAAAAGACAAAAACATAATAAAAAAAGAAAGCTTGTTTGGTTTTTCATATTAATACTTCTTAGAAGGGTAGTCGGGTCTTTTCGTAAAAAAAGAGGTATGAGCAACAAAGTTGAAAACCCTTTACTTTTTAATTTTATAAATATTTATAGGTTGACTGTTTCTTTTAAAGAACCATTTTATTGGCATTTCTGGATAATATTGTACGACTTCTAATTCTTCTGCATTTAACCATTTAGCTTTTTGCATTCCAATATCAAGCTTCTTCATTATATTTTTATTGCTGTTATTGACTCGCTCGACTCTAAAGATAGATTCGATTTGGTGAATGCCATTCTCCCATCTCTTTGATACTGAATTTGGTTTGGGATTTATAAATTCATTTAGAAGAATCAGTTCTTTGGCTTCTATAATAATTTCTGTTTCTTCTGCGAATTCTCGAATTACACATTCTTTTAAAGATTCGCCAACTTCTACTTTTCCTCCTGGAAGTGAGTATATAATCTCACCATTAATATGGTATTCAATAAAAAGGATTTGATTGTTTTCGTTCAATAAACCTCGTGAAGTATTATTCAATGTCATCGTTCTCTTATTAACTTAATCACCATAAAGCAAAACCATCTCCATAAGCACACTTGAGCAATTTTTCACAAAGATTCAATCTCAATTTTAGCTGTTTTTTGGATTTTTAAGGTCACATGTCGTTTTATTAGAAGATTAAAAATTTATTTTAAACAATTGACAATCAATGATTTGAGAAAATATTAAAAAAGTATTTTCCTAGAATCCGTTACTTTTTTCTAATTTGATAACTAAAGAGTACAAACATTGAAAACAACACAATTCTATTTAAACTATTTTCAACCCTATATTAGACTGCACAATATCCCTTTAATTGTGTGGTTTTACCAAAACCTATTAGGATTTAGAAGTCTTTATCCGAACCATTTTCAACCTTTTAGTTGCACAATATCCCTTTAATTGTGCAACTTTTTTTTGTTTATACCAATTCGTTTAACAAATCATCATCTGCTACATTAGGTAAGGTAATCTTTAAAGCAGTATTGATTTTCATGGCTTCTTTGGCGGCAAAAATCGCCCCATCGTTTCTAGCCCAACTTCTTCGAGCAATACCATTGTTGACATCCCAATGCAGCATAGATTTTAATCTTCTATCGGCATCTTCCGAACCATCTATGAGCATACCAAACCCTCCATTCATGACTCGTCCCCAACCGACACCTCCACCATTGTGTAAAGAAACCCAAGTGGCGCCTCTAAAAGCATCGCCCACAAAATTTTGTACTGCCATATCTGCTGTAAAAGCAGAACCGTCATAAATATTTGAAGTTTCACGATAAGGGGAGTCCGTACCTGAAACATCGTGGTGATCTCTACCCAATACAATCGGAGCAGAAATGACTCCGTCTTTAATGGCTTTGTTAAACGCTTCCGCTATTTTTATTCTTCCTTGTGCATCGGCATATAAAATTCTAGCCTGAGAACCCACCACCATTTCATTGTCGTTCGCTTGGGTGATCCAAGTCAAATTATCACTCAATTGCAATTGAACTTCTGGTGGAGCGGTCTTCATCATTTCACGAATCACCTCCGCAGCAATAGCATCTGTTTTTGCCAAATCTTCGGGATCGTTGGAACCGACCACCCAACGGAAAGGACCAAAGCCATAATCGAAGCACATAGGTCCCATAATGTCTTGTACATAAGAAGGGTATTTAAAGCTGCCGTCTGGCTTAGAAATGTCCGCTCCTGCATCTTGGGCTTGCTTTAGAAAAGCGTTGCCATAGTCAAAGAAATACATTCCTCGCTCGGTCATTTTATTAATGGCAATGACATGTCTTTTTAGGGTTTCTTTGACCAATCGTTTGAATTCACTCGGATTTTCAGAAATCATTTTTTCTGCTTCGGCAAAAGGAACATCAACTGGATAATAACCGCCTTGCCAGGGATTGTGTAAAGAAGTTTGGTCGGAACCGACATCTATCTTTAAATCCTCTGCTACAATCTTTTCCCAAAGCGCAACAATGTTTCCGTGATACGCCAAAGAAATGGCTTCTTCGTTGACGACGGCTGTTCTTATTCTTGCGATTAAATCGTCTAGGTTTGAATGCTTTTCTTGTATCCAACCCTGACGCAACATTTTATCTACTTGTTTCTCGTTTACTTCTGAAATCACCGTAACGGCTCCAGTAATGACACCCGCTTTTGCTTGAGCGCCCGACATTCCGCCCAAACCAGAAGAGACAAAGACTTTGCCCTTCATCGTTCCGTTTTCGGGGTCAATCATTCTTCCAGCATTCAAGACCGTAATGGTGGTTCCGTGAACAATGCCTTGTGGACCAATATACATATATGAGCCTGCGGTCATTTGTCCATATTGGGTCACCCCCAGAGCATTAAACTTATTCCAGTGGTGGTCTTCGCTAAACTGTGGAATCATCATGCCATTGGTCACTACGACTCGTGGCGCATCTTTATGAGAAGGAAACAATCCCAATGGATGTCCAGAATACATGACCAAGGTTTGTTCATCGGTCATGGTTGCTAAGTACTGCATGGTCAAACGATACTGCGCCCAGTTCTGAAAGACCGAGCCATTGCCGCCATAGGTAATCAACTCATGTGGATGTTGAGCTACTTCATAGTCCAGATTGTTCTGGATCATCAGCATAATGGCCGCTGCTTGTTTGGTTTTACAAGGATAATGATCAATGGGATACGCTTTCATCTGATAATGCGGACGATAGCGTTTCATATAGATACGCCCAAAGTCTTCTAGTTCTTTGTAAAACTCGGGCGCCAATTGAGCGTGTAACTCTTTGGGGAAATACCGTAAGGCGTTCTTTAAAGCAAGCTTTTTGTCAGCATCCGTCAAATCATCGGTAATTCTTCGGGGCGCATGGCTTATTGGCGCCTCCTCATCGGGCGCATAATTGGGAATGTTAACAGGAATTCCCTCTAGGATTTGTTGTTGAAATTGTTCTATATTTACGTCTACAGTGGTTTCCATAAAATGGTTCTATTCGTCTTTTTGAAATGTTTGTTCAAATATAGGTAAGTTGTCAAACATTCTATAAGGGTATGGTGACTAATCCTTTTAAATTCTTTAGGTTAGTTGGGAGTTTGCAAAAGTATTTTTCTTATCTATTAGATCTTCAAAGAGAGGAAGTTTGCTACTTAAATAATCAAATAAAGAGCTTAGAAGCAAAGAAAGCTAAGTTGTTTTTTACTTGTTATGAAAGAATTTTGGGAGATTTTAAGATGTCCTGTTCTTTAAATTCAACTGACAAATTTGAGTCTACTATTTTAAATACAAAAGAGTTGATTTATGAGTTTTTAGGAAGGTTAGCAAAAGCACTAAATACTCAAGTGTTTATAGACTTTTCTGAAAATAGAGGTTATATTTTTAAGGTAAATGGAGAAAGAGAGGAGGTGATTTTTTCGATAAATGAAGATAATATATTTATTGAATGATTCTAAAATGTTTTGTCATAATGCAATTCCCTCTCTGTTTTAAATCTGTAACTTGAAACGTAAAATAAACAGCAAATTTTCAGACTTAAAGTCTCTTTTGTAAATAGAGGAAGCTTTTTTATCAAATGGTATGTGGATCTTCTATAAATAGAGATATCTATAATGATTTGCCTTTAAAATCATTATTAACTAAAAAAATACTATTATCCAGTGAGCAGATTATCACGAATGGGTTAGAGTAAATCAAGACAAAATGGAAAAAGATGTATGGGATAAGATGGTAATATTAGACAGAAAGATACTTGATGATTTTTATAATGTTTTATGGGAGAAATTAAGAGAATGACTGAAAAATATTCATTGCTTAAAGCCTCATTCATTCCTAATAATTTGAGAATGAATGAGGCTTTTTGATAAGAGAGTATATCTTATGAAGATAGTATTACATTTCAATTATCATTCTTCCACCCATCAGGATTACGGCTGGTATGAAATACCGCAGAGATGATTATTTTTTGTTCTTTATCATCAACAGTATAATGAATCATATAAGGAAAAGACTTTAAAGTCGCTGTTCTTACGTCATCATAGCGAATGGCAACCGCTTTAGGAGATTGTTTGATAAAGCTTACTTTTTCTTTTACTTGTTGAGTGAAGCGTTTGCCTAATCCCTTTTGCTTACTGTTGTACCAAACAGCAGCTTCTTGAATGTCTTTCTTGGCAAAAGGAAGAATGACTACTTTATACATTTAGAGTTGTTTTTCTATGTCCTCAATGGCGGTATCAAAATCAAGTTCTTGTTCTGGATTTTGTTGGTGATCATCAAGGCGTTTTCGTACCTCGTCCATTTGCCAATTAGGAATATCTATCTCCTGTTGTTCAATACCACTAAATTTTCTTTTTAGATCATTCCAATCATCAATAGGAATAAAAACCCCAGTTGTTTGACCAGTATTATCTGATATATATTGTAGGTTCATATTGATTAATTTAATTTTTGTTGAGTTGTATTAAGCTGTGCTGTTTGTTAGAATTGAATAGACTTATTTAATAAGCATCTTTTCTATGAGCCACCTTAATGACTGTTATAATTAGTTCTTCATCTTGAATTGTATAGATGACACGATAATCACCTTTTCTAATTCTGTAACCTTCACGATCTGTTAGTTTAACAACTCCGCTAGGTCGAGGTTTACTTGCTAGGTCTTCAATTTTTTTTATAATGGCTTTTCTGCTTTTTAAAGGTATCTTTTGAAGTTGTTTTAATGCCGAAGGTAGAATCTGTATAGTATATTCAGCCATTTTCTAATAGTATTTTCTTTGCTTCATCAAAAGGAATTGGTTTTTCGTTAAGCTCGATTGCTTCATCAAAATCCTTGATGTCTTCCCACATTTCTAATTTTTCTTTCAAACTATCCCATTCTTTAATAGGTAATTGAACTGCAATTTTTTCACCTTGTTGATTGGTTACATATTGTATGTTGGTATCATTAAGCATAAGCCTGTTTGTTTTTTTACAAATATAACTGATATAAATTGATTATTTATCAACTCAAAAAGCCTCCTAGTTCTATTCCGTAGCTGATTTGTCGCTTTTGGTAAAAATAGCCAAAGGGGCATTATTGGCTGCATTCAACATAAGGGTGTTGCCATTGACCAAGTAATTATCGGTTTGTTCAAATACTTGTAGAAAACCATATTCTTCGACTGGAAGATCGGGGCAATATTTTTTAGTGGAGGCCATTTTTGAAAAACGAATGTTCTTGCCTTCTTCCAAAGTATAAGAGCCGTTAAAATTATTGCAACCAGTAAAGCCCATTACTTTGCCATCTTTTTGTAAAATAAAATGAGTGGCTTGTTGCTGATTGGGAGCAGGTGAAACGGGTTTTCCATCAAAAATAGCCAATTCCCACTCAGAACCTATAATGGTTGTGTCAGTTGTATCATCCATAGCTTGCTGCTTTGTTTTTTTGGTTGCACTACAGCTTACTGCTAATAATGCAATCATTAATAATGTGAAAATTTGTGCTTTCATATTTGTGACTTTTTATTTTTTTATAACTCATTCAATAGCTCTTCTGCAGTTTGTAATTCTATTTTTCCTTCTTGATGCAGTTTGATCTCCTTTAATGATTCTTTGACGTTGTTCTTAAACTTTTCTTCTTTGCTCAATTCTACAATATCTGACTCAATGAAATCAATTACTCGTTCAAGTTTTTCGGCTTCATTTACATTAATGAGCAGACGCAAAGCATGGTTTTTTAATTGTAAAGCAGTCATATAAAATAATTTAATGCAAATTTTACTATTTCAAACCATCCAAAATATTTTGGAGCTCTTTTTCAGAAATTGTATCCTTTTCAGATTTGTCGTAAATAGAAAGTAAAAGTACTTGTTCATCAATAATTTGAATCAAAGTAATTACTCTAGCTCCAGCACTTTTACCTCGTCCTTTGCTGGTAATAGCCATTCGGATTTTATAACAATGTTTTCCAATTCCATCACCCATAGTTGGTTCTTCCTCTAATTTTTCAATTAGCTGATTTAAATCATTAGCTATAGAAGGATATTTTTTGGCGAGATTTTTTAACTCCTTTAAGAAAAATCGAGTAGCGGCAACATTATAAGCCATTGAACAATTCTTCTTTGGTTAATGGTTTTAATTCTCCTTTTCTTATTAAATTTGCCTCTTCAACAGCTTCCTGTAATCCATCAAGAATATCTTCTTTGGTTCTATCTTGATAAGGTTCTTCAGAATCATCAACTAAAGACATACGAATCTCCACTTTTTTACCAATATACTTTTGAGGAATCTCTACTTCGTATTTATCACTATTGGGCGTAATTATTGACTTTATCATTTGTAAGGAATTTAAAATTTAAGCCTAAAATGGGATTCCCCATCAATCTAACAAAAATAACTGATTTAAATTAGATGAAGATCTATCAACTCAAAAAGCCTCCATCATCGTTTCTACCTTTAAAATATCAATGCTCGATTCCGTACAAAGTACGCCAAAACATTCTTCCCCCAAATCCAATTCTGTTAAATGCCACAAATGCCCATTGGCAGTAAAGGTATCTTTCAAAGGATCAACCGATATTTGGTGTAAATGCTGAAGCGTAATTCCCAAAGCCTTGATGATGCTCTCTTTTCTAGTCCAATAAGCATAAAACTTATTTAATGACTTAGTAGCGGTATTAATATCCTCCCATTCATTAGGCGTAAAAAAAGACTTAAAATTCCCTAGCGTAATGGGTCTTTCCTTTTCTACATCTATTCCCAATCTCCCTTGTGCCGACAACGCACAAACAACCAAATTTTCGGAATGTGAAATATTAAAGTGAACGTCCTTCAAAAAAGGCTTACCACTTTGCTCATATTGTAGGTCATCCAAACTCAATTTCAATCCCAAGTCTTTCAGCCCTTGTTTTAACAACAACCGACCCAACACAAAGTTATAACCATCTTGCTCAAACTGATAACGCTTTGCTCTTTTATGTAAAGAACTGGGCAATTGCTCCAACAAATCTGGTAAGGAATATTTTGCTGCCCATATAGAGGAATCTGCTTGGTAGAGGTTTGTATCCATAAATTATCTGCTAAACCATTTCTACTAATTAAATTTAATTGGTGGAAATGCGTATTCAAGATGACGTTTTTTTATAAAAAGCATTATTCTTTCACGAAAGTATGAAAAATATAAAATAAGTCTGTTCCTTTGTGGTACTGGTGAAACAAAAATATTACCACGAGTGTTAAATGGGTAAGTATTTGAACTTTTAAAAGATGATTACTAGAGACCATATCATAGAAGCTGCTTACGATTTGTTTGTAAAACATGGCGTAAAATCCATAACGGTCAATCGCATCGTACAGGAGTTGCATACTTCTAAGAGAACCATCTATACTCATTTTGAGGATAAAACGGCTTTGTTAAAAGCTTGTTTGGACAATTATCATAAAAAGGTAAGGCAAGAGAACCAGGAAATTATTCAATCGTCTGACAATGTGATAGAGGCTTTGGGGTATTTACACCAGAGAATCGTCCGACGTTCTTATTTGGTCAATCCAAGTTTCTTTAGCGACATCTTACATTATTATCCAGGATTGCTCAACGACTCTTATAAAAACAATGGCAATTTTGCCCATCAGCAGTTTATGGAGCTTGCTCAGTGGGGAATTGAGGATGGTATTTTTAGAGACGATATGGACAAAGAAGTTGTCGGTAAAACGGTATTGACGATGCTAAAGATGTTAAAGGACAACGATATGTTTCCGGTTACCCAATTTAGTAAAGAACGATTGACTTTTGCCATTCTGGTTCCTTATATGAGAGGCTTGTGCACCGCTAAAGGAATTGAATTATTGAAGGTACAAGAAGAATTATTTAAGGTTGCCCTGTAGGGCGACTTCGGGATTTTGTGAGGTTGAGGCTGAAAAGCTCCCGATATCACGAAATCTCAACATCACGAAATCTCAAAAAACATGAACATAAATGCTTCCTTGCAAAAAACGCCCATCGCCGTTATCGGTATGTCAGCCATTTTTGCGGATGCCCGAAACCTTGAGGAGTTTTGGACCAACATCATACAAGCCAAAGACAGTATCAAAGATGTACCAGCAAATCGTTGGTTGATAGAGGACTATTACGATCCCGATATGTTTGCGCCCGATAAGACCTATTGCAAGCGTGGAGGCTTTTTACCTGAGATAGATTTTAATCCAATGGAGTTTGGTTTGCCGCCCAATATATTGGAGGTGACCGATGCTTCTCAGTTGTTGGGATTGGTAGCGGCTAGAGATGCTTTAGAAGATGCGGGCTATGGAAGAAAATCTGTTCGTTTTACCAAAGAATTAAAAGAAAAAACAGGCGTATTGCTCGGCGTTGGTGGTGGTCAGAAATTGATCACACCGCTGATTGCTCGTTTGCAGTATCCTATATGGGAACGTGCCTTACGTTCTAGTGGAATCGCTGAGGAAGACATTCCAAAGATTGTCGATAAGATGAAGAAGGCGTATGTTGGATGGAATGAGAATGCCTTTCCAGGCTTATTGGGCAATGTAATCTCTGGAAGGATTACCAATCGCTTTGACCTAGGGGGAATCAACAGTGTGGTCGATGCTGCTTGTGCTGCCTCACTTAGTGCCATAAAAATGTCTTTGAGTGAATTGGTGGAAGGTCGCTGTGATATGATGCTTACTGGAGGAGTCGATACCGACAACTCTCCTTTTATGTATATGTCTTTTAGTAAAACGCCAGCCTTTTCTAAATCAGGAAACATCAGTCCCTTTAGCGATACGGCAGATGGTATGCTTATAGGAGAAGGGCTCGGTATGTTGGTCTTAAAAAGATTATCGGATGCAGAGCGTGATGGAGACCGCATTTATTCGGTCATTAAAGGGGTTGGTACATCAAGCGATGGTCGTTTTAAGTCGGTTTATGCGCCTCGTCCTTCTGGGCAAGCGATGGCAATGAATCGTGCTTATGAAGACGCTGGTTATGCTCCTTCTACAGTTGGACTATTAGAAGCACACGGAACAGGAACAGGTGCGGGAGATCCAACAGAATTTACGTCTATGCAAATGGTCTTTGGTGCCGATAATCCGAAGAAGCAACACATAGCGTTGGGTTCGGTAAAATCTCAGATTGGACATACCAAGTCTGCAGCTGGTGCGGCTGGTATGGTAAAAGCGGTATTGGCACTACACCATAAAGTTTTACCACCGACCATTAATGTCACCAAACCGAATCATAAGTTTAACATAGAAGACTCAGCTATTTATTTAAACACCGAAACCCGTCCTTGGATCCGCAATGGTCATCCTCGTAGAGTTGGGGTGAGTGCTTTTGGATTTGGTGGAATCAATGTACACATAACGATGGAAGAATATGAAGGCGATAAAGCCATCGACTATCGTTTACATGAACCCTATAAAACAATTTTATTACAAGCCTCCACTACTCAACAGTTGTTTAATGATTGTAAAAATTTAATAGAAACATTAGAAGGACCAGAATCTATAACCGCATTTAACTCGTTGCTTGAACAGTCGAAAAGTATTGTATTGGATAAAACAATGCCTCGTTTGGGGTTTGTGGCAACAAGTATAGAAGAATGTAAAGCTTTTTTACAAACATCTATAGAAAATTTAGAAAGCAGTAAAGGAGGATCTTGGACGCATCCCAAAGGTATTTACTTTAGCCCTAAAAGCGTAGACGTAAGCAATCAAAAGGTAGTCGCCTTATTTGCAGGACAAGGTTCACAATATGTGGGAATGGGTCGCGAGCTTGCCAATGCCTTTCCAGAAATTTCTGACAGTTTTGAATTGGCAGATTCTTTGTTTAAAGAAGATGGAGAAGTCCTCTCTAAAAAAGTATTTCCAATTCCTGTTTTTACCAAAGAAGAAAGAGAAGCACAGCAAACAGAATTAACCAAAACACAGTACGCTCAAGCTGCAATCGGTACTTTGAGTATGGGGCAATATCTAGCACTACAAAAAGCGGGTTTTAAACCACACTTTACAGCAGGACATAGTTTTGGAGAATTAACGGCACTGTGGGCAGCAGGTGTATATGACGATGAAACTTTTTTGGCTTTGGCTAAAACGCGTGGGAGCGCTATGGCGATTCAAAACCCTAAAGAAGACAGCGGCACCATGTTGGCGGTTAAAGCCTCTAATGAAGAAGTTGCTGCAGCCATTGTAAAATTAACAGATGTCGTTATTGCGAATGTCAATTCCAACAGACAGGTCGTTTTGGGTGGAAGTACGCCTGCCATTAAAAATGCAGAGACTGTTTTAAAAGAGAAAGGTTTTTCTGTTGTACCCTTACCTGTATCGGCAGCCTTTCATACGACCTTTGTCCAACACGCTCAACAACCATTTTCTAGCTTTGTCTCTAAGCAAAAGTTCAATCGCCCTTGTATTCCTGTTTTCTCAAATACAACAGGAGAAACCTATCCAGGTAATTTGAATGAACTAAAGTCAATTTTAAAAAATCAATTGTTACATCCTGTTTTATTTAAAAATCAGATAGAAAACATTTATAAAGAAGGCGGACGAATATTTGTAGAATTTGGACCAAAGGGTGTACTGACCAATTTGGTTAAAAACATTCTTAAGGGAAAAGAACATACGGCAATTGCTGTTAATCCAAGTGCTGGTAAAGACAGTGATTTACAATTCAGACAAGCCTTTGTACAAATGCGTGTCCTTGGTCTACGTATGCAACACATTGATCCCTATAAAAAAGACCTGGTACCCTTACCGCCCAAATCAAAGTTAACCGTTCAGTTGAGTGGAAACAATTATGTTTCTGCTGCCACACAGAAAGCGTACCAAGAAGTGATGAACGATGGATTCCAAATATCGGGTGGAGGCACTAGAACCATAGAAGTCGAAAAAATCGTCGAAAAAATTATTGAAGTTCCTGTCGCAAATGGCCTTCAAACTCAAATTGAAAATGAACAAGAAATGTTGAATAAAGAAAGTCTTCAATTGCTACAAGCAACCCTAGAATCTTTTAAAGACAATCAGACCAAATCCTTGGCGATCTTTGAGCGTTTTATCAGCGAGCAAAATCAACAGTCCAATCAATTGTTGCAGATGCTTTCCAACCAGATTGATGGCAATACTTCAATGGTTGCTAATAATAAAACAACGCCTGTTGTTGCTCCAGCCAATTTGGTAAAAACACCCATTCATACCAATGGATCAAATGGTGTTCATCAGAATGGAAAAGCAGCTAATACAAGGATTGTAGAAAAGGCTACGCCTCCACCAGTTCCTGTTAATTTACCCGAGCCTTCTACACAAAAAGGAGGAATAGATTTAAACGTACTGACTGCAAAGTTACTAGAGGTCGTGAGTGAGAAGACGGGTTATCCTTCGGAGATGTTGGAGTTGGGCATGGATATGGAAGCAGACTTAGGTATTGATTCTATCAAACGAGTAGAAATATTCGGGGCTTTAACCCAACAGACGCCAGAAATATCGGGTATCAATCCCAATGACTTGACAGAGTTGCGTACCCTACAAGAGATTGTTGACTTTGTGGGTGGAAATCTTGGTTCTAAAACCACAGTAAGTACTTCT
>Ga0114956_1002600_pt1 | contig 14158 bp, 9 predicted proteins | sample MaitaG_FD_87304 | JGI IMG/M metagenome (GOLD analysis project Ga0114956, IMG submission 87304) | Marine algal microbial communities from Maine, USA - Maine_Asex2 metaG | ecosystem: Host-associated > Algae > Red algae > Unclassified | place: Maine, USA | collected 2015-01-05 | reverse complement strand
TTAGATGCTGATTTATTTCTCCCGTTTGAGGATGTGCAATGCACTGTGCTCTTCAGAACCTCAGTTCTGAGACGAGACGGTGAATTGACACAGTCCTGCTCAGTTGCATGTATTGAGTTTAGCTAAACAAAATCTAACAACTCAAAATCCTTGCCCTAAAACACCCTTATCATCTATGTTCATCCAATTGTACGCAGGCCTGAAGGCCTGCTCAAAAACACACACTAGGTGAAAATTAGATGCTGATTTATTTCTCCCGTTTGAGGATGTGCAATGCACTGTGCTCTTCAGAACCTCAGTTCTGAGACGAGACGGTGAATTGACACAGTCCTGCTCAGCCGCATACAATGAGTTTAGCTACACAAAATCTAACAACTCAAAACCCTTGCCCAAAAATTCTTTATCATCAATGCCCATCCAATTGTACGCAGGCCTGAAGGCCTGCTCAAAAACACACATTAGGTGAAAATTAGATGCTGATTCATTTCTCACGTTTGAGGATGTGCAATGCACTGTGCTCTTCAGAACCTCAGTTCTGAGACGAGACGGTGAATTGACGCAGTCCTGCTCAGTCGCATACAATGAGTTTAGCTAAACAAAATCTAACAACTCAAAACCCTTGCCCAAAACTCCCTTATCATCTATGTTCATCCAGTTTTTTAGCACGGTGGCATACACTTGTCTAAAATCAATTTCAAATTGTAAATCGCCATCTTTTAGATTAGACAAATTGGGCGCATTGTTATAAACTCCTGCATTTTTTAAGCCCCCTCCAATCATAATCATGTTGCTTGCTGTACCATGGTCGGTGCCGCCACTTCCATTTTGTTTTACCCTTCTGCCAAACTCTGAGAAGTTCATAATTAAGGTTTCATTAAATAAATTGTTTGCTTTTAAATCTTTGGTAAATGCTGCTGTAGCTTCAGAAAAATCGCCCAACAATTTGGCATGTTGGTTCAGTTGTTTTACATGGGTATCAAAGCCATCAAGTTCAACATAAAAAACTCTCGTATCAACGCCAGCAATCATTAACTCGGCTATAGTTTTAAGCTTTTTGCCCAATTGCGTATTAGGGTAAGTTACAGCCGATTTGTACTTTTTGCTTTGCTCAAACATGTACTCAGCTGATGAAATGGTTTCTGCCAACGTTTTATGCAAGTAACCAATATTTTCATGCTCATGGTCATGTTCTACCTTAGCCAACTCTTTATGGAAAGGGCTCGCAACTGACTTATACAAACGTTTGGGGTTTTGCATTGCTATGCCTTGCCTTGCGCCACCTTGCATGGCTAAGCTCAAAGTATCATCCACCTCAATGGCTGTATAAGCGCATGATGCATTGTTGCATTGCTCATCCATATACCTGCCCAACCAGCCGGTGTATAAATATTCGTCACTTGCGCTTGCGGTATGCCAAATATCCATTGATCTAAAGTGTGAGCGATTGGGTTGCGGATAACCTACATTGTTTACTATGCTCACATAACCCTCATCATACAAAGTCTTCAAGCCTTGCATGGCTGGGTTTAACCCAATTTCATCTGTCAATTTTAAAACGTTGTTTTTTGCAATGCCAATGGTTGGCCGCATTTGGTAATACACATCATGATTAAAAGGCACAACCATATTTAAGCCATCATTGCCGCCTGAAAATTGAATAACCACCAACCTTTTGGCCGTATTTGCCAAACTAAAACGTTGAAATGCAGTTAGCATTTGTGGAAGCATTAATGATGTACTTGCCAATGCTGATGTTTTTAAAAAATCTCTTCTATTAAAGTTTTTCATAGGCTAACACATTTGAAATTCAGGAATACTCATTGCAGCTAAAGCTATTGAGCCAATTAATTGCGTTCTATTTTGACCAGGTACAATGTGCTTTTTTATCAATGCTAAATCATCTTCACTTACAGGTAATTGCAACATATACTCAAAAACAGTTTCATACAACTCCTCATCTTTTGTGGTTTTAAATAGCTTAAAAAAATCGGTTACATCAACCTTTGCGTCTAATCTTCTTCCTTTGTTTTGATTAAGGTTTAGCTCTTCCGCTTCTTGCTTAGTTTGCAGTTGTATGCTTGCATTTTCAAACAAATTTTTACCCAAATTTAATCGCAACATTAAGGTAGTGCTATCTATCCAATTTTTTCCACCTGGCCAGCCAGCAACATTTGGAGGTTGCAATAACACTTGCCCTAACAACTTTTGTAAAAAAACCAATGATCGCTCATTCTCAAACTCAACTTTAAAGGTTTTGGCAATACCTGCAATTAACTCAACTGGCGATTTTATATTGCTGCCTATGTTGGCTTCCTCCACAAACCATTGAGCACCAAACATTAGTTTAATCACTGGTAAAATTTCATAATCGCCTTTAAAAAACACTTCTGTCATTTGACTTACATGCGCTTCATTTAATTGCTCATTTACAAAATATCGATACAATTTTTCGCAAACATATTTGGCTGTTTGTTTTTGCTTCAACAGATGTTTTAAAACATCATCTCCATTTAAATTGCCGTTGATACCTAAAAACTCCTTGCTCCCCTCATCATGTTTTTTAGACTTTATTGTAAACTCACCATAAGCGTTGTAATCCCAACCTGTAAAAGCTCTTGCAGTTTCCTTTATGTCAGTTTCCGTATACAAATTATCTCTACCTAAAGTAAACAACTCCATTACTTCCCGAGCAAAGTTTTCATTAGGAGCATCTTTTCTATTTTGCCTGTTGTTTAAAAATTGCAACATGGCAGCACTTTTTGAAACGCCTAAAAGCAGATTTTTAAAATTGCCTAAAGCATGTTCCCTAATACCATTTATTTGTAGCTGCATCCAATAAGTATTGTTGCTTCTACATGCAAAATGATTGTGCCAAAACATGGCCATTTTTTCGCGCAACATGGCTTTGCTAAATGCCATTTCCTTTAACCACTCAACATTTATGAGCAAACCATTTACGCTAGAAAGTTTCCGCAATTGCATCCTTCTGTTATCACTTAACTTATTGGTTATCTCATCACTTTTAACACGCGCGTCATTCCAAACTTTAATTGGTTTATAGTGTTTGCTATCATCAATCAACAACTGCAAATGCTCATGATAAGATAAATTTGAAGCCGACTGATAAGCTTTGGCATCCATACCAAAGCCTGCTCTCCAATACAAATGTTTTATATGTTTTAAGTCAGTTTTCATAAGACAGGTAATACTATAACGACTAAGTTAAAAATTTAATATGTTACTAATTATGGTTACAACTAAAATGCCATTTTATATATTCACAAAAAATTACACCTATGAAATTGTTTTTAAGTATTCTTTTTAGCTTAGTTATTACATCAGGTTTATTAGCCCAAAACATTGGCACCGATAGGCCCGACCAAGGAGATAGCCCTTATACAGTTGGTAAGAGTACAGTGCAAATAGAAACTGGTTTTGCGCTAGAAAATAGCTCAGTTTTAACTACGGATTTACAAAATTTGGTGGTTAATAATTCACTACTACGCATTGGATTGTCTAATAGTTTTGAAGCTCGTGTAGGATTGGGGTACAATATTTTTCAAGCAAAAGGTGCCAATGATGATCGTTTTAAAGAAGTATTAAGCGGACTTACACCTATATATCTTGGCTTTAAAACAAATATTTTAAATGAAGATGATGACAATGTTGGGTTTGGAATAATAGGTTATGGTACTATTGGCAATTCTGGTAGTGATGATTATAAATTGGACAAAACCATACCAGGTTTAAGATTGGCTTTTAGTAAATCTATTAATAACTATGTAGGCTTGGGCGTAAACTTAGGCGCTGAATTTGGAAGCGAAACAACTAGCCATATTTACAACTTGGCTTTAAGTGTTAATCCCAATGCTGGCAGAGTTAGCTTGTATGGTGAATTATATGGTACCATAACTGAAGGCAGCTTGCCCGACCATAGAGCAGATGCTGGAATACTTTACTTGGTAAACTCCGATTTTCAGGTAGATATTAGTGCTGGCTTAAGCTTAAGCGAATACAACAGCTACCAAAACTTTTGGGCCTTGGGTTTGAGCTATAGGTTTGATTAAGCATCTAGGGTTTAACTCCAAAGATCGCAGAGGTATCTCAGCGTTAGCAGTGGTTGTTTGATGTTATTTTTAGACACAGATTTGTTATGATTACTCTTTTTTGGGGATAGTACATTTGAAGGAGATTCCTTGCTCCATTTAGTCTTGGTGTACCTTAATTTCCTTTGTGAAACTTATTCTTTGACTTAATCTTAAACTTAATTGACCTAAGGTCAATTCACTTAATCAAATTGTGTTTCTTAACTATTTCAAAAAAGTCTTCTTTGTAGTTTTGGCCAATAGGAATAAATTTATCTTTTACCTCAACTGAATTACCCATTACAGATTTAATTTTATCAATACTAATGATAAATGAACGGTGAATTCTTTTAAACCCTCTTGGTCCTAAATTGGCTTCCATATTTTTCATGGTTTGTAAGGTTACAATCATTTTTTCAGGGGTAAATATTTTCACATAATCCTTCATACCCTCAACATAGAAGATATCATCATACTTAAGTTTAACCATTTTTTGATCAGCTTTTACAAAAATGTAATCGTTCTCAAAATCACTACTGGCTGGTGCTTGGTTGCTTTCTTCTGCTTGTAAAACATTGGAAGCCTTATTTACTGCTTTCAAAAACCTGTCGAATGAAATTGGTTTCAACAAGTAGTCTACCACATCTAAATTGAACCCTTCAATTGCATAATCTTGGTAAGCCGTGGTGAAAATAATTTCGGGTTTATTTTGTAAACTTTTAACAAAATCAATTCCATTTAGCTCAGGCATTTGAATGTCTAAAAATATCAAATCAACCTTATGGTCTTGCAAATACTCAAAGGCTTCAATTGCGCTCTTACACTTTTTTAAGAGTGTTAAACTTGGAATACGTTGGATGTAATTTTCCAATACTTCTATGGCCAAAGGCTCGTCATCAACTACTATGCAATTCATAATTTTATTGTTTAGTTATTAACTTTAATGTTGGTCTTGTTTAGCTCATCTAACTTAATCGCTAAATCTACCTTATATGTTGTTTCTGTTTCTTCTTGTGTTAACGTATGGCTTGTTGGATAAAGCAATTGCAATCTTCTTTTAATATTTATCAGTCCAATACCACCTTCTTTATGCATGCGTTTTTCCCCATGTTTAGAGTTATGGATACTAAAACGTAAATAATTTTCTCTTAGGTTAATTTTAATATTTACCCATGCATTGTTCACAGTAGTGCCTAAGCCATGCTTAATACTATTTTCAATTAGCGGTGTAAATAGCAATGGCGCTATAACTTGTCCGTTTAGGTTGCCTTCAATTTCTAGTTTTATTTTGCTGCTCTCATCTAAGCGCAACTCCTCTAAGGCAATGTAATTTCTTATATAGTCTATTTCTTTTTGCAAAGGCACTCTTCTAACATCACACTCATACAGCATATACCTCATCATTTCTGACAACTTTAAAACAACATCAGGTGCATTGTCGCTCTTTTTTAAGGTTAGTGCATAAAGATTGTTTAATGTGTTAAATAAGAAGTGAGGATTAACTTGGGTACGTAAAAAATTTAACTCGCTTGTTAACTGCTGCCTTTCAATTTCCTTATTTCTTCTGTTTTGCTTAAACCAATCGCGAGCAAATTTTATACCTGAAGTAAAGACTACAAAAATTGAAAACAGAAAGAAAATAGACAGTGGGAAAAGCCAACCAGTCAATTCTGAATCATCACCTCCATTGGGGATTAACCTATCAATTAAGTTAAATATTGGCCAGCATAACATTGAATAGCTAATCATTAAAGTGCCCAATAGGGCCAAGTAATGCAACGGCTTACCCTTAAGCAAATATTTTGGGAACAACCATAACAAGTTAATATAGATCGGCACTGCCATAAAAACCAAAAACAATAAGCTTGTTAAAACACTACCTCCAGGTTTTGTACCGTCATTTACAGGAGAAAAATAAACGATTAAACTGAACACACTAAAGAGACATGCCCAGAACAGGCAATGACGTAATATTCTTTTTTGTAGTTCGCTCACAATACAAATAACGTTAACCGATTTAACAATAACAACTTAGTTGGTCGCAGTAAATCTTATAATCGATTAAATACTTAAATAAAACGACTAGACTATTTAGGATATGGGATGCTAGAAAAGAGATAAAGGACTTTATAAACCTAACATTTACTTTACAACTATCTTTCGGTAGCCACTTTGGGTTCCTTTTACTATTTCAATTAAATAGATACCACTGCTAAGATGATTAAGTTTAAACTTAAGTATACCGTTATCGCTTTGCTTAAAGGCAACTTGCTTTCCAAATAAGTCATACATGCTTACTTTGACTAACTCGCCACTGAAGTCTTCAAAATTTACATTTAGCATATTTTCTACTGGGTTAGGGTAAATGCTAAAAGGCAAATCTGCTGTTTCATTTATAGAAACTATGGGTGTATCAATTTGAACTAAGTGTTTCATCCCACCTCTTCTGTTTCCAACAAAGGCATCTAACTCATTGTCTCCATTTACATCCATAACAGCTAAAGCCGTTCTTCCGCCTAAATCGGCATCAAAAAAATTATCTGTAACCTTAGTAAAATTACCCATTAGGTTGCCTTCTATGTTATTGTAATGAAAAACTCTACCATCTTCTGAGCCTACTAATAACTGAAACTCATTGCTAGTATCCAATTCGGCCAAAAAGGGAGTTGAATAACCAGGGTTGGTAAATAAGCCTTGCGCATCCGTTAATCTAGTATCAACATTGCCCCATAGGCTATTAACCAAAGTAAAGTTGTAATTGGCTGCTGTACCCGTATTTTCATAGTAATTTACGTTGCCATCTCGCTCACCAATTATTAAATCTAGTAAGCCATCTCTATTAACATCAACCAATTGTGGTGCTGAGCTTTGCCCAACATCAATGCTTCCAATTAAGCTTGTGAATACCAAATTTGGTGGCATGCCTGCGCCAGCTTGATTTTTAAAATAATACAACTCGCCTTCACTTTCTCCTATAATTAAATCATCATCTCCATCACCATCTAAATCGCCAAACGTGGGATGTACACCTTGAAATGGATTGCCTGAAAGTGTTGAGAGTGTGCTCAAGTTTAGCCAATCATCTGCAAGTAGGTTAAATGATGGTTGCCCAACTGTCCCAACATTGGTAAACAACGCTAATTGACCTTGCACATCAGGTCCTACTTTGTAATAACCAAAATTACCTACTACAAGGTCTAACAATCCATCAAGGTTAATATCTCTTAAAACAGGAATAGCACCTTCACCAAAATCAAGCATATCATCAACAAATAAATTCTCCTTAACCTTATTGAAGATGGGTGCATTGGTAGTACCCGAATTTTGATAATACCAAGCACAGTTTTTGTTAAACGATAAGTTGGCTTGGTTAGGTGAAACAACTAAATCTTTTTTACCATCATTATTTATTTCCACAAAATATGCCGCAGGGAAAGTGTTTATTGATGCAGTAACATCATAAGACGGAAACAAAATATCATTACTACCGAAATTAGCTGAAGTTGCCGTACCCGTGTTCTCCAAATAATTGAGCGTGTTGTAGTTTAAATCACCTAAAATCAAATCTTTATCACCATCATTGTCGCCATCTAATAACAATAGTGTTGAACCTGGGTGAGCAACACCTGACTTTGAGCCACCTCCTTTGCAAGAAATACCCAGCATTAGCGCTTGGCCAATCATGTCTTCATAAACATTGCCCCAACACTCGTTGGCCAAAACAAAATTTAATCCATTAACAGTTGTTACGTTTTCGTAGTAATAAATGTAACCCCCCGTTTTTTCAAAAGTTACAATATCCATATCACCATCACCATCTACATCACTAAATGCTGGTATGTCAAATTGACTAACTATAATTCCTTTTGAAGTTCCTCCATCATCATATCTTATGGCTGTATCAAGTAAATTAAAATTGAGTCCATTAAAATTTTGACTACCCTTGTAAACCGCAACTGCTGTATCGTAAGAAGAAGTGAATAAATCTTCAATTCCATCTCCATCATAATCATGCAATAAGGTCCATCCATTTAACTTAGGGAAATTGTTTTGATACTCATTTGAGTAAACTAGCTGACTGCCATCATTGATAAAAGTAGTAACATGGTTGTCTGCTTTATCAAAAATGAAAACATCTTGCAGGCCGTCATTATTAATATCTGCATTTGAAAATTGTGGATTGTTTAAACCACCACCCCAAGCGTTAATCAAGTTACCCGACCAATTTACGGGAATTGTATCGGCATACGTGAAATAAAATTGAGCCGACAGTTCTGTTACAAAACATATGTTTAAAGCAAAAGCAAGTAGAATAATGCGGTAATTTAATTTCAAAAGCATATTTTTAGAACAATTCAATTATAAAAATAACGAATAGCATGTGTAAAAGGTTGTTGACCTCCGTTTTAATATTAATTGTTTCGGCTATTGTGGTTAATGCACAGCCTAGTGTGGCCAAGTTTAAGGTAGAACCTAATGGCAATGATAAGGGGGTGTTAAGACTAACTTTTATGGATAACAACCGCAATATCTTAAATGAGTTAAATAATGGTTATAATGTTGAAGTAAATGGCAGAAAATCTACCCTAAACGTAGTTAGTGGAAGAGGCTTGTTAAGTATTAAAGAAGCTTCAACCGGAATACAGCTTTTAACAATTACTACCTTAGATAAACCCCATAAGTTGTTTTATTACAACAAAGATGAGTTTACCATAAGGGGTATTCCATTTTGGTTAACCATTTTGCCTCCTTTAATTGCCATTTTGTTAGCACTTGTTTTTAAAGAAGTTTTAATCTCACTTTTTGCAGGGATATGGACTGGAGCATTTATCGCCTCTGGTCTTTCAATACAAGGACTTTGGTTAAGTTTTATGAGTGTTTTAGATACTTACATTATCAATGCATTAAATGATAGTGGCCATTTATCTATTATCGTTTTCTCCATGTTGATAGGAAGCATGGTTGCCATTATCTCCAAAAATGGCGGCATGGCAGGCTTGGTAAATTCTATAAGCAAATTTGCAAGCTCGGCCAAACGCACGCAACTAGTAACTTGGTTTATGGGCTTGCTCATATTTTTTGATGATTATGCCAATACTTTAATTGTGGGCAATACCATGCGACCGCTAACTGATAAATTTAAAATATCGCGTGAAAAACTCGCTTATATAGTTGATAGCACAGCTGCACCTGTTGCAGCAATTGCTTTTGTAACTACTTGGATTGGCGCGGAGTTAGGATATATTGGTGATGCATCAGCCAACTTGGGTGTTGGCAAGGGTGCTTACGAAATATTCTTAAGCTCATTAAAATATTCATTCTACCCTATTTTAACATTGGGTTTTATACTAATGCTCATATTAATGAACCGAGATTTTGGACCAATGCTTAAAGCAGAAAACCGTGCCCGTAAAACAGGGGCTGTTAGCCGAGTAAATAATAATTCCAAAGAAAGTAAGAAGGAAAGCAATGAGTTTAAACCTGCCAAAGGCATTGCCCAAAAATGGTACAATGGTTTAATACCTATTGTTGTGATGATATTGGTTACATTAATAGGAATTTGGTACACTGGTATAGCAAGCGGTAGTTTTGATGTTAAGGTGGCCAAAGGCTTAGTACAAAAATTAAGCGCTTTGGTTGGCAACTCAGATTCGTACAAAGCATTGTTATGGGGTTCATTGGCAGGAGTACTTAGTGCTGTATTTATGTCATTACTTACTAAAACTCTCAACTTTAAAAGTACCATTGGTTCATTTATGCACGGCTTAAAAACCATGTTGCCCGCAGTTTTAATATTGGTATTGGCATGGTCATTAGCCAACGTAATTGAAACCTTACATACCGCTACTTTTCTTACCCAACTCGCTTACGGTAACATAAGTCCAATGTGGTTGCCAGCCATTGTATTTATATTGGCCGCTTTAATCGCTTTTGCCACTGGCAGCAGCTGGGGCACCATGGCTATTTTGTATCCGTTGGTTTTACCCGCAGCATGGATATTGAGCGAAAGTGCAATGATGGAAATGCCGCAAATGTTGGCTGTATTTTACAATGTAGTAGCTGTTGTATTGGCTGGTGCAGTACTTGGCGATCATTGCTCACCCATAAGTGATACTACTATTTTAAGCTCGCTTGCAAGTAAGTGCAATCATATTGACCATGTTTCAACCCAAATGCCTTATGCCCTTTTAGTAGGTGGAGTTTCTGTTTTAGTTGGTGGTGTATTTTTTGCCATTGGCATACCTTGGTGGATTGGATTATTAGTTGGCTTTGGTTTGTTGTATGGCCTAATAAGAATGTTAGGAAAAAAAGTAGCTACTGGTTAAACCTTTTTTTGCTATACACCGTCTATATATAATGTAAGATTAAAACTTACCTCTTTTACGTTTAAATTTGCACTTCTAATTTAACTCATGAACCAATTGACCAAAGCGATAGTACTTCTTTTAACAATACTTTCGTTAACATACATTTCTTACGGCCAGCAAATTATAGGCAAAATACAAGACGCCAATAAAGAAGCTATACCTTATGCAAACATTGCTGTATACAATGCTGATAAAACAAGTTTAATTACAGGCGGAGTTAGCAATGATGCCGGAATATTTAACGTAGCTGTTAAGCCAGGAACTTATACTGTTATAATCAACTTTTTATCATTTAAAGATGAATCTTTCGAAAATGTAGTGGTTGAAGCAGGACAACCCAATTCATTAGGCAACATAACCTTAGTAGAAAAAGAATTGAATTTGGATGAAGTAGTTGTGCAGGCTGAAAGGAGCACCATGGAGTTTAAGTTGGATAAACGTGTGTTTAACGTGGGCAAAGACTTAGCCAACACTGGCGGAAATACATTAGAAGTTTTAGATAATGTGCCTTCCGTTACCGTTGATGTAGAGGGAAATGTAGAATTGAGAGGAAGCGGAAACGTTAGAATATTAATAGATGGCAAACCATCAAGTTTATCGGGCAATGGAAGCACAGATGCTTTAAGAACTTTACCAGCAAACATATTGCAATCAATTGAAGTCATTACCAACCCAAGCGCAAAGTATGATGCTGATGGTGAAGCTGGAATTATCAATTTAGTTTTAAAGAAGGAAATGAAGAAAGGATTGAACGGTTCAGTTGATTTAACAACAGGTTACCCAGCAAACCATGGTGTTGGAGTAAACCTAAACATGAGAAAAGACAAAGTAAACTGGTTTACGAATGCAGGTATAAACTATAATAGATTTACAGGTGGTGGTGAGAATTTCACAAGATTAACTACAGGCAATGAAACTGTTATTTACGAAACACTACGTGATCAAATTAGAGGTGGATATGGCGGCAACTTACAACTAGGTGCCGATTATTTATTGAATCCATTAAACACCATTACCATATCAGGTTTAGCCAAGTATACTTATGGCCAAAATGAAGCTGACATTGAATACACCGATTTTAATGAACAAATGGTGGTAACCAACAACAGTTATAGATTTGATGACGAAACCGAACCGAGAACAGAGTGGGAAGCAGCTATTAATTATACCAAAAAGTTTAAGCAGAAAAACAAAAAATGGTCTACCGACTTAAAGTATATTGTTAGAGACGATACAGAAGAAAATGAATTTGAAGAGAATGGTTCAATTTTACCAAAACCAATATTTCAAAGAGGAAACAACATAGAAGATAGCAAAGAATGGGTTTTACAAACTGATTTTGAAACTCCACTGCTTGGCAATGCTAAAATTGAAACCGGTGCAAAAGCTAGTTTAAGAAACATTGAGAACACTTATAAGGTAGAGCAATTAGATGCTGGTGAATGGTTTGTATTTGAAAATTTTGACAACCAACTGTTGTATGGTGAAGATATTTATGCTGCTTATGCGACCTACTCCAACGAATATGGCAACTTTGGTTACCAATTTGGCATGAGGGCCGAGTATAGCGACATTTCAATTGAACAACAAAATGATGTCAATGGTGCGGTTGATAAAGAATACTTGGACATATTTCCAAGTGCCTTCTTTTCATACAAAGTGAGTGAAAAAAATCAAGTACAATTAAGTTATAGTAGACGAATTAGTCGCCCTAGATTTTGGAACTTACTACCATTTTTCACTTTTAGTGATAACAGAAATAGGTTTTCGGGCAATCCTAATTTAGATCCGGAGTATACCAATTCATTTGAATTAGGCTATTTAACCTACTTAGATAAAGGTTCCATTTTGAGCTCGGTATACACGAAAAATAAAATCAATACCATTGAAAGGTTTAGACAGCCATTGGGGAATGACTTAACTCAGAGTTTTCCTATTAATGCAGGTGATGAGCAAAGTTTTGGAATTGAGTTTAATGCCAATTACGATATTGCTAAATGGTGGAGTGCCAATGCAAACGCCAACTTTTATACTTTTAAACTAAACGGTGAATATGAGGGTGAACTAATTGAGAATGACGGAGAGGCATTTAACACCAGATTTTCTACCAAGTTTAAATTACCACATCAAATAAATCTACAAACTTCATTTAATTATCGAGCTCCTGCCACAAAGTTTTTAGGAAAAAACTTAGCTAGTTATAACTGGGATATGGGTATTTCTAAAGAATTGTTTAAGCGAAAAGGAACTTTAACTTTTAGTGGTAAAGACATTTTAAACACACGTAAAAGAAGATCAATCACAGAAACTGATAGAATTTATCAAACTTCAGAATTTCAATGGAGAGGCAGAGCTTTTGTTTTGGGTTTTAACTATCGTATAAACCAAGATAAACCATCATTTGGAAGAGGTGGAAGACCTGGAGGTGGGCAAGGTAGGTAGGGTTAAACGAAAATTCAACTAATCTCATAAAAGCCATCAGCTTGGGTTACCAAAAAGGCGACTTAATTAGACAGCAAATAGAGAAAATTAAGAATGAAGAGTTGGTTGAGGAGTAGTTGATTTGATTCCTCAGAGCCCCTTGCAGGAGACTCTGATTGTGGGTAATGCGTGTGACAATAAAAACCTAAGTTTCATATTGAGCCATTCGCCAATTGGCGAATGTTGTCGAAATATGGTTTGAGTTGCCTAATGTGGTGTGAAGTCTCTAATCTGATATACTTGCAAAGAATCGCTAAAACCAAAACTCATTTTCTGTCGTACATGAACCAATTGTCTTTCTTTCCAATTTTTCGTGATTGTAAATTCAGTTGTACTATTGTTAACTGTAAAACGCACATCCGATAATTTAAGGATTTGAGCAAAGGCATTAGTGCTATCTAAACTAAGATTTTCAAAAGTTGATCGAAAAGTGATTTGTTCACCAATTTTAGTTTCATTCCCAAATGAAAAAATATGATGATCATCATTGAACATATAAAGTAGTGCTAGATTTAACGCCTGAATATCTTGGCAATTTTTGTTTACAATCGCTAAGCTGTCAAGAGATAATCCATAAGCTAAATCTCGCATCTTTTCTCTTCTTTCAGGATGAGCCTTTTCAATTTTGTAGTCCACAACTTCTTTTACCCAGGAATGAATTTCTTCATAATTATCAATTTTTGTGATTGCAAAGTTTGAATCTATAGTTGTGTTTATTTGAACTAATGTATCGTAAATCATTTGACTCTTGGCCTCCCCATACCGTAATTCATAAATTTTACTCCAATGTTGTTTAAACCCGTCATTTTGAACTTCCAAAAAATATTCTTTTGTTTTATCCATAACAATCAAATCTCCCTCATAAGATTTTTGCTGGACATGAAAAGTTGCAGAATAGTTATTAATACTACTTTTTTGTTTTACGGTATTGCATGAAATAAGCAATAATGGGAAAACTACAACTAAACATAGCTTTAACAATGCCTCAATTATCAGTCCGCTTGAACTAGCATTTAAATTTTCATCCATATCCATTAACAATGATAAGCTATTTCAAAAATAAACCCTCCTGCCCCAATCACCTTTCGACTTCTTTTCCTGCGGAAAAATGCTCAAGATGAAACTTCCCGTGTCCCAAACCCCAACCCATCCAAATCCTCCCAAAACCCAGGATAACTTTTGTGTACCACTTCAGTATTATTGATAACTAATTTTGGGAATTTT